>Ga0209185_1000061_pt1 | contig 177176 bp, 134 predicted proteins | sample SidtaG_2_FD_187425 | JGI IMG/M metagenome (GOLD analysis project Ga0209185, IMG submission 187425) | Marine algal microbial communities from Sidmouth, United Kingdom - Sidmouth_Asex2 metaG (SPAdes) (version 2) | ecosystem: Host-associated > Algae > Red algae > Unclassified | place: Sidmouth... | reverse complement strand
ACTCCAGCACCTAGAATGACCACCTTGGCCGGAGGCACCCCAGAAACGCCACCTAGTAGAATTCCTCGACCACCTTGGTTATAGCTCAATAATTCTGCCGCAGTGAATATGGAAGCCATACCCGCAATCTCGCTCATGATCCTAACCAATGGAAAAGAACCAGTCTCACCTTCCAGATACTCCATGGCAATGGCAATGATCTTTTTCTTTTTCAATAGAAGTAAATATTCCTCGGTCAGATTGGGTAGTAGGATGGGGGAGATGATAATAGAGCCTGGCATCATGAGTTCTACTTCTTCCAGTAGTAAGGGGGAAGCCTTTACGATGACATTGGATTTATATACTCTCTCTTTGCTGGCTACCATATCAGCTCCAGCCTCTGCAAAATTAAGATCTGTGTAGTTACTCCTTCTGCCTGCGCCTTTCTCCACCAGGACATGATGGCCATAACCTGTCAAGGTTCTGATGGAATTAGGGACTAAAGGAATACGGTTCTCGTCATAACCCTCTTCTTTGGGTAGACCGATGGTGATGCTTTTGTTTTTACCACTGATCTCAAGTACTTCCGTCTGGGTCTGATATTGACCCTCTGTAAAGAACTCTGAGAAACTGAATTTCTTTCCTCCTATCGACATACAGTTTGTTTGCTACAAGTTTAATGCACTTTCTCTGGTATTCCCCTTTGCAGAAACCAAGATTACTTAGGGTTATCTCAATGTATATATAGTCTAATATACTACTAATCAAGTAATTGTGTACTCTAATTATACTATGTGTGCCAAGGTGATTTCTCTTATGCCTTGGTCTTTCACCTCAAATTTTAGCACAGCATAAGGTGGTTCTAGATGATCTATGATGAGATGGGGCCATTCTATGACGCAATAAGTGCTCTCGTATAGATAATCCTCTATCCCTAGTCTGAATACCTCTTCTGCCGTATCCAGTCTGTATAAGTCCATATGGATGAATCGACCTTGGGAAATATCATACTCGTTGATCAAAGAGTAACTGGGACTCGAGCCTGTATCTGCTGAGTCCAGAGAGTTCAACAAAGCCTTGGTGAAAGTCGTCTTGCCAGATCCCAAATCCCCTATCATCAATATGAGGCTAGCCGACAAATCCGACTTTATCTGCTCCACGATTGCAGGTAATTCTTCCAGTGTGGCACAGACATAGGTCTTATCGTCGTTATAAATATGATTTTCCATCGCAGTATAATTATCAGAACATAATAATACTAAAATCAGTAAGTTCGTTTCTTATGAAAATGGCTAGAGCCAAATCGCTGGCTTAATATCACAATGGAATTGTACAATAACAAATCAAGATGGAAGTGGCTGCTCGGTGCAATGGGCTCTGGCATACTTATTTTCACTATGATGTACTCCCAGTATCTAGCGGATAATCTTGCGGATAAAGAGCAGAAAAGTGCAAAACTCTTTTCTGAAGCCATGAAATCTGTTCTGGGCAATTCAGATGCCAACGGTCAGGGAGATGGAAACCAAGGTGACTTAAGTCTGGAGTCTTATATCATAAGGAACCTGAGTGACGTGCCCATCATCACAGAGAATGAGAAAGGCGAGTATACAGGTTATAACTATGAGGCCAAAGACAGTATTACCAAAGATCAAGCTGCCCTTGCAACCAAAGTGGAAAAATTGCTGAAAGCTGGTCGCAAACCCATAGATGGCATCGGCTATTCCAATAAGATCTACACAGAAGATTCCAAAGCGCTGAGGCGGATCAAGTTGTTCCCTTTTGTACAGTTACTATTACTGGGGACTTTTATTTTTTTCGGATATTATTTCTTTTCAGCTTCCCGTCGAGCAGAGCAGAATAGGGTGTGGGCAGGAATGGCCAAGGAAACTGCTCACCAGTTAGGTACGCCCATTTCTGCGATTATGGGTTGGATACAATATCTCGAGACTGATGAAATATCCAATGATGAGAAGAATGAGATCGTCGGCGAATTGAAAAATGATGTCAAGAGACTGGATCTCATCGCCGACAGATTCTCCAAGATCGGTTCCAAGCCTGAACTTGAAAAAATAAATCTTCTGGAAGAACTCAATGATTGTAAAGTCTATATGCAACGTAGAGCGGCCAAGAAAATGATATTTGATTTTCCGCAGGTTTCAGATACGCCTATATATGTGAGTATCAATTCTCACCTCTTTGATTGGGTCATAGAGAATCTTATCAGGAATGCACTGGATGCCATGGGTGCTGTAGGTAAGATACAAGTAGAGCTCCAGGTCAAGGATAATATGGCTCACATAGATATTTCCGATACGGGAAAGGGTATAGAGTCCAGTAAATTCAAGACAGTATTCGAGCCAGGATATACGACTAAAAAGCGGGGGTGGGGACTAGGATTATCCTTAGCAAAGAGAATCATAGAGAACTATCACAGCGGAAAAATTTTTGTAAAAAACTCCATACCGAATGAGAAAACGACTTTCAGTATCCAGCTGCCTTTGGCTTAGCCTATTGTTCAGTTGTATTCTGACAGCGCAAGAAACAACTCTATATCCAACTGTAGTGGATGAACATAATCAGCCTCTTATCGGTGTACATGTGTTCAATGACGATAAGGCTGCCGTGACTGATGAAAATGGGCAGGTTCTTCTAGTCGTTTCATCCGATACTGCCTTGATAAGATTTGAATATCTAGGATATAAAGACATGAGTCTTACAAGAGGGGAAATTCATTCGACTTATGAGTATGTTCAGTTAGTCCCTGATGATGAATTACTAGAAGAGATAGTGATCTATGGTCGTACTGATGCCCGAGAAATAGATCTCCCTTACCAAGTCTCCAGAATCAAAGCAGAAGATATTTTCCGTTCCAATGCTCAGAACTCTGCAGATGCCTTGACACTTAATTCTGGAGTGTATGTGCAGAAATCACAGTTGGGTGGTGGTAGCCCAGTGCTGAGAGGTTTTGAGGCCAATAAAGTATTGCTGGTTGTGGATGGTGTACGGATGAACAATGCTATCTATAGAAATGGGCACCTTCAGAATGCCATCACTATAGACCCCGCCATACTGGAACAAATGGAAGTGATCTTCGGTGCTGGTTCGTTATTGTACGGTAGCGAAGCTTTAGGTGGTGTCATTCATTTCAGAACTCGTAATCCGTTACTGGATTTTTCTGAAGATCAACAGAAACGACATGACTTCAATGCCCATGTAAGATACAATACGGCTGACCAGGAAAACACGATTCACTTGGATCATACTTATTCTGCTCGATCCTGGGCAGTGCTTTCCAGTGCCAGTTTCTCTAAGAGATCAGATCTGAGGACAGGGAGTAAGAGAGATTCTGAGTATCCTGAATTCGGGAAACGACAGTGGTTTGTAGAGCAGCGAAGTGGTGAGGATATACAAGTGGTCAATGATAATGTAAATCTACAAGTAGGGACGGGTTACAGTCAGCTGGACCTCTTGCAGAAATGGGCTTGGAGACCTTCGGATGTTATCAAGACACAATTGAATATACAATATTCCACCAGCAGCGATATTCCACGCTATGATGCCCTCACTGAATTGCGATCTGGTTTGCCACGATTCGGAGAATGGTCCTATGGACCTCAGAGCAGATTGCTCATCTCTCCTAAATTTACACTAAAGTCTTCTTCTGCTCTTTTTGAAAAGAGTACACTGATCCTTTCTTATCAAGACATCGAAGAAGAAAGAATTACCAGAGACTTCCGGAGCCCTATCAGGAATATCCAGAATGAAAATGTAAAAGTATTCGGGTTGACTTTGGATTTCAATAAACGATTGTCAAGTAATCAGAAATTGACTTATGGAGTGGATATGCACCATAATACAGTTCTATCTACGGTGGACGAGTCAGATATTGCAACGGGCGAAAAATTTCTTGCCCTTACCCGCTATCCAAATGGTAAGAGTAGTCAGCAAAATTTTGGCGTATATGCTCAGCACAATTGGCAAAATAAAGATTCTTCCATGGTCTGGATCAATGGCTTGAGATACAGTAATCAAAGAACAGATTTAGGTTATGCTGATGATGGTGCTTTTGATTGGCCCAGTTATTTCTATGAAGGCATCACTAATAGGGCTGCAGCACTGGTAGGCATATCAGGACTCAATTATCGCAAGGGCCCTTATCTCATCAAGCTCTCCTCAGGAACAGCTTTTCGTTCGCCAAATGTAGATGACCTGGCCAAGGTCAGAGTAAATGGCGATGAGATCACCGTTCCTAATCCTGAACTGAAATCAGAACGTGTCTGGAATAATGAAATGACAGTACAATATACCGCCCCTGAATTCAAGCTCAGCGTGACGGGCTACCTGACCAGCCTATCGCAGGCTATTGTGAGGGAGGATTTCAGCTTGCCAGATGGTAGCACCAGTTTTGTTTCTAGGCAAGATACTTTGAAAGTGACAGCCAACGTCAACGCAGAATCGGGCCGAATCAGAGGTCTCTCTTTTTCTGCCTCAGCACAATTATTGTCTCAGCTACAGTTCGAAGGCGGCTTGAGCATACAGCATGGAACAGCAGAATCAACAGGCGGCATAAAAAGACCCTTGGGGCACATTCCACCGACCTATGGTCGTTGTTCTCTGACATACACAATGAATAAATTAGCGCTGACTGCCAATTATCAATTCAATGCCTGGAAGAGCATCGAGGATTATGGGGGTAGTGTTGATAACCCTGATCTTGGCGCTATAGACCGAGATGGAAATGAGGTGGGAGCACCGGCTTGGCAATCTTTTGGAGTATCTGCGCAGGTTGATATAGGTAAAGAATGGACTCTTAATATTGCTGGCGAAAATCTGCTGGACCGACATTATAGGCCATTTGCTTCAGGGGTGAGTGGGGCAGGAAGACACTTGGTATTGGCTATGCGCTATAGCATTGATATTTAGCCGCGCTCCAGCCAATGATTTATTCATCTAGTTTCTTCAGGCTAGTCGAGTAGTAAACGGTGAGCCAAAATAAGTTAGGGACGGATGAGTCTGAATGAGCATACTACTCTAACCCTGTAATCCTTGAATCCTATACTGCCCTCTTTCATTGCTACTGAACATATTATTATTACTCATCATCCGATTTTTAAAGCCTTAATCTTAGGTTAAATTCACTTCTATTCTAGGCTATAACGCTACATTTGCGAGACTTTACACGTCCGTATCTTGAGACAAGGGTCTCACAGATCAAATAACAGAAAATTAAGACATGAGAATATTGAATATGAAAACTATGATTCTAGGTGCTCTCCTCATAGCATCTGTTTCCCTTAATGCCCAGAAATTCGGTTACATCAATTCTGCTCAGCTACTATCAGAATTACCTGAGGTCGTTTCTGCAGAAAGCCAATTAGAAACATACCAGAAGCAACTCATAAGTTCTGGAGAGGGTATGGTCAAAAAACTTGAAACTAAGATTCAAGCTTATTCCAAAGAAGCACAAGAGGGTTTACTCTCACAAGTACAGATGCAAAAGAAAGAAGCTGAGCTGGGAGAGGAGCAACAGAAAATCCAAGCTTATGAGATGGAAGTTCAGAACAAGATCATGAAGAAACGAGAAGAATTATTACAACCTATCATGGATAAGGTAAAGGTGGCATTAGAAAATGTAGGGAAGGAACAGGGCTATACGATGATTTTTGATTCTAGTGCAGGTACGATTTTACATGCCAGTGAATCAGAAAATGTCATGTCTGCAGTAAAGGCTAAGCTGGGTATTTAACCCATAAAGAAATATAGATTATAAAGGGTGCTCTCATTGGGAGTGTCCTTTTTTTTTGCCTGTTGTTTATTTGTTATTTCAGAATTTGTATTGGACAATCTCAGGACTGCTACTCACCGCCTTCTGCTATTTCTGGCCAAATAGGCGGGTGGATGATCTATAGGGGCTGGGCGCTGTAATGCTCTTCTGCCCTCTAACTCCCTGAAGGGAGGACCGCTACTCACTGCCTTCTGCCCTCTAATTCCCTGAAGGAAGGACCGCTATTCACTGCTCTTCTGCCCTCTAACTCCTTGAATGGAGGACCGCTACTCACTGCTCTTCTGCCCTCTAATTCCCTGAAGGGAGGACCGCTATTCACTGCTCTTCTGCCCTCTAACTCCTTGAATGGAGGACCGCTATTCGCGCCTTATGCCATTTTTGGTCAAATAGGCGGGTGGATGATCTATAGGGGCTGGGGTAGTAAAGCTCTTCTGCCCTCTAACTCCCTGAAGGGAGGACCGCTATTCACGCCTTCTGCCATTTCTGGCCAAATAGGCGGGTGGATGATCTATAGGGGCTGGGGTAGTAATGAATGCTCTTCTGCCTTCTAACTCCCTGAAGGGAGGACCGCTATTCACTGCCTGTTGCCATTTCTGGTCAAATAAGCGGGTGAATCACCCTTATAGGGGCCTAGGGATTTCCATTAGTAAGTAAATCTGGACTGAATTTTAAATGGTTGCTGTTTCAGCTTCGATTGCCACCACTTCGATTGCCACCGCCGCCTTTATTGCCACCACTGCCACCGCCACGATTTCCACCGCGACCACCGCCGCCGCCGCGATTACCGCCGCCAGCACGATGACTACCGCCACGACCACTGCCACCGCCACTATTTCTACCTCTTCCGCCACCGCCACCACGACCACCTCTTCCTGGAGGTCTTTTCTTAGGATCATAAGTGGGTGATTTTCCGATTTCAGGAGGTGTATTCATCTTAGTGATGTCCTTCTCGATGAGTTTCTCTATGTTGGCAAAGTTACGCATGTCATCTTCATTGATGAAGGTAATGCCTACGCCTTCTGCTGCAGCTCTTGCTGTACGACCTATTCTGTGTACATAATCCTCTGCGTCTCTCGGTACGTCAAAATTGATGACCAGATCTATGTCTTTTACATCTATTCCTCTGCTGATGACATCTGTACCTACGAGAACTCTTACATTTTTGGCCCTGAAAGCCAGCATGACTTCCTCTCTTTTCTTTTGATCGAGATCAGAAGAAATACCACTTGCTTCTATACCCGCTCTCTTGAGAAAGGACACCATTCTAGTAATGTTTTTCTTTTTCCCGCTGAATACTATAATGCTCTTGTAATTCGGCTTGTCTTTGATGAGGTTCTTGAGTAGAGCCAGCTTGTTTTCATCATAGACCAGATAGGCTGCTTGTAGGATTTTTTCAGCTGGCTTTGAGATGGCAATGGAAATTTGAACTGGATCATTCAATATTTCTGAACTGAGCTTGACAATCTTCTTGGGCATGGTCGCACTGAAAAGTAAAGTCTGTCTGTCCTTTGGTAATTTCTTGGCGACCATCATGATGTCGTCATAGAATCCGATATCGAGCATTCTGTCCGCTTCATCCAGTATCAGGTACTTGATGCTCTTACAGTTCAGTTGTTTATTATTGATGAATGAGATAAGCTTTCCTGGAGTGGCGACGACGATATTCACACCACTTTTGAGAGCACGACTTTGTGTTTCCCATTCTTGTCCACTACCGCCACCATAGAGTGCTATGGAAGAAATATTTGTGGTGTAGGAGAAGCCTTGGATCTGCTGATCTATCTGCAGAGCCAGCTCTCTGGTAGGACAGATGATAAGCGCAGTTGTATTTTCATTGCCATCTTCGAGAATCTTGTTGATGACAGGAAGCATGAAAGCTGCTGTCTTACCAGTTCCGGTCTGTGCAGAGGCGAGGACGTCTTTACCTTTTAGAATGACAGGTATGGCTTGCTCTTGGATGGGGGTGGCATTTTCAAAACCCATGTAGTAAAGGGCATCCAAAAGTGTCTCATTAAACCCGAATTCTTTAAAGGTCATCTATGGTATTTATATCAAAAAAAAGCCTTGACCAATAGGCCAAGGCTTGTTATTATTTCTTGAGTTTAAAAGAAGGTTGATCTATCATCCTTAATGTCGGCTCTCTTCTTCATGTTCTTGATCAGACTGAAGTTGACTTGACTCTTTGTCGATTGCGACATGTTGTTTTTCACTAATGGCGCATTAGTCATTGGATTGGCTTCCACTTTACTGGTAGGTTGTATTACAAATACGCCAGTCTCTCCGATGATCGGCTTTGATACGGAATTTACATCCAGTCCAAAAGCATTGACCAGTACAGCTTGCTCTCTTCCTATGCCCGTTATGGTACTGGACTTGGACCCAACATTAGCAGCAGTTTCCACTTTGCCTCCTGTAGCAGAGGCAACTTCTTGAAGATTCCCATACTTGAGACCTGCAGCAAATTTTTCTGCTTTCTTTTTATTGAGGACTGCTGTCTCTAGCGTATTTCTCAATACAGAGGCCGGTTGCATTCCTTGAGGTATGACAGAGGCAAGACTAGCTATGACATATTTATTATCGTAGTAGTTTACAGGGTCTGAGTATTTGTATATTTCTGGAGAAATATCACCTACTTCTTCAGATGGATCAAAAGCCCACTGGATAATATCTCTTGTTGTCTGACCTGTAAGTTCTCCTATGGCGAAATCATTTTTTCTCAAAGGAACAGACTTCGTAAAACCGGAACCGAGCGCTTCAGCAGCTGCTCTCAAACTTTCAATGTCCTTGTTGTTAGTCATTAATTCCGTCACCTTGTCATACATCGCATCTTGTGTTTCCTGAGATGGAATGATCGGCTGACCTATCATTGCAATTCTATATTTTGTGTTATCACCTTCATTGAAAATCTGATCTTGGACTTCCAGTAGGTGTACACCGAATTGTGTCGTCACTGTATACAAGCCACCCTCACGTCCTCCGAATGCAGCTGATGTGAATTCTGGTACCCAGGTGTTCTGTGCCGCTGTTTCCAATTGGCCACCATTATCCTTATTGGATGGATCTGCACTGTGGGCTGCAGCTAGATCTGCGAATGTACTTCCACTTCTATAAGCAGCTCTGATACTGTCTATTTTAGCTCTTGCCGTAACGACAGAGGCAGGATTGTCCGGCGTGGAGGAAATCAAGATATGTCTGGCCTTCACTGAGTCAGGCATTGTTTTTTTGTCTATCAGTTTACAGAGCATCCCGAAACCACCTTCTGTATAAGGACCATAGACTTCGCCATTACTAAGGCTTTGTATTTGACCTCTTGCTACTTCTGGTAATTGTTCAGCAGTAGCGTATAAGTGACTGTAACTACCATTATTACTTATCGTGAATAGGGAGTCATCTTTACTATTTAGGAATTCAGTCTTGAGTCCACTCATCTTCTGCATTAATTCTGCTGTATCTGCAGCAGAGGGTAACACTTCAAAGCTGGCATATTCTACTTCTCTGGTCTCTTCACTGACATAGTACTTGTCATTCTTGCTTTTGGCGAAAGCCAATATTTCAGCATCAGAAACCTCTATGCCCGTACCGTCCATATAGTCAAAAGGCACCTTGACATATTTGAAGTCCACCTTGGTGTTATCCATCTTATGCGCTTCTTCAGCTAACCAGTTAGGCGTATAGACTGACTTGGTGACCAAGGTATTGAGTTTGTTCTGCAATCTATCTTTGACGATTTGTTTTTCTTGTTCATACCAGTAAGACCTGAACTTAGGATTCATTTCATCTCCGTTCTCTATTACGGTTTTGAATTGTGCCAAGGTTGCCTGATCCACTTGACCAGTCTGTGGGTTTCTCCAGTTTTGCTTGATGATCTCACTTTGATTAGCTCCGAACTGTAAGTCCATTAATTCGTCTTTGGGGACATTCAGGCCTAGCGCATTGGCTTCTTTGGTAAGTAAGGCATTTTCTACAAAGAAGTCCCAGATGCTCTTTTTCTTGGAGTATGAATCGCCTTGAGCATTTCCATAATAAGCTTGTTCCATCTGTTGGAATGCTTTGTAATCTATTTTTTGGCCCGCCACGGAGCCCATAGTGAGGCTCCCTGCACCACCTGCATTGCCCGCAGAGGTCATATCCATTAGTATGAATGCTGCCAAGGCTAATCCTAAAAGGATCAGTACAAACCAGAAATTCTTTCTTATTTTTCCTATTAAAGCCATCTTTTGTGCTCTGTTTCTGTAGTTAATTAGATCAGAAAGTACCGCTTTTATTAGGTTGTACGGACTTTTCCTTAGTTCTCAAAAAGATGTGCAAATGTAGCCTATTTTAGGTCAATAATCAAAGGTCAAGTAGGCGTCATAAAGGCCCAATCCATGAGTAATCATGGAATTATTGGCATGTTCTTTGTCGTTAGGGTATTGAGATTGAGTTTTTATATGCCTTATTCATTGGTTCTTTTAAAAGCTTAGTGGCCGTCACGCTCTCAGCGTGACGGTTTTTTTATGCACATTAGCCAGAAATCTTTAGTCTTGTCAGACAAAAACCTCTAATTACTTGGATACGCAAGCTTTCCTCTCACAATGGCAACATCAAAAGAATAATGACAGACTATTGAGTAAACTGGTCTCCAAAGTCAAAAAAGTAGACCATACTACAGCACAATTCACCCATGAGCAAGTCTTTTCAGAAATGGATTGCCTTCAATGCGCCAATTGCTGCAAGTCGATCCCACCCATCGTCTCTATGAGGGATGCCAAGCGCATAGCCAAGACTCTAGGCCTATCCAAAAGTGAATTTTTGAATCAATATACAATCACCGATGAAGATGGTGATATGGTCATCAATGCTTCTCCTTGTCCCTTCTTGCTGGAGGACAATAAGTGTCAGATATATGAGGATCGACCATCTGCCTGTCGCCTGTACCCGCATAGTGGCGAACAACTCTTCCGCAAGAATCTTTCTCATCATAAGCGGAATATGAAATACTGCCCGGGCTTGCTGGAGATAATGATGCGGCTGAGCGAAGCTCGGTAGGAGATTGGGCTAGGACTGGGCTTTCCTGTACGACTCACTGCAAGGACTGGAGAAATCCCATTGCATTTACCGATGGAATTAGATATCAAGGAAATGCTAGAAGAAATTGCCTGTCAGTCAGCGGATGGGTGGCCAGCCTACCCAATGCATCGACTGTTGTCGAGGCCGGCGAGGCAAATGCCTAAAGATTTGATGATCAATCAATTATAGCATTCAGATTATATAGGATAGTGTATTCTAAATGTGCAATTCAGTAATTTTTTAAATACAGAAGATTGAGAATTTTTTCAAGGATGAGAATATTATAATTCTTCCATAGAATTTTTTAGCAACGAGATATTTTATAGTCCAACTCACAAAGGCCAATACACAACTAGCAAGGCCTGAATAATAAAAAATAAACTAAACGGTATCACCAGGTAGCCCATGACATCTCTCGCCTGTAGATTGACGTCTTTGCCCATGACTGGCATGACGATGAGTAAGAAAAAGGGTTGTAACATATTACTCAAGCTCTCTCCATAAGCTACCGAAAGTGAGGCTCTGGAAATCATAGCTGTCACGATCTCAGGTGGTTGACCTGCCCCGAGTTCTGTAATAGCAGTGATCAAACTGGGTCCTATGACAGCGAATTCACCACCCGCAGACGGAATCGCAAAATTGACTATTCCGCCAGTGAGGTAGGCAAAGAATGGGTAGCTTTCCAGTGTAGCCACAGACGCAAACACTTGGCCTAAATCTCCTCCCATGCCCGTATGCAACATGATGCCCATGATACCAGCATAGAAAGGGTATTGATACAAGATGCCCGATATGTTGCTGCTGGAACGATTCATGGAGATAGCATATCTCATAGGTGTCTGATGGAGTAACATCCCAATGATGAGAAAGATGAAGATCATGATATTGAAATTCAGGTCGAAACCTCTGTTCCAAAAATGATGGATGATGTAGGTGAAACCCATCATTACGATTAGTAGTTGCAGAATTCTGCTGCTGTTCAGTTTGTCTGAGAATGCCCTTGCTGGTGCTTCCATCGCGTAAGCCTCTTCTTTTATACTTGTGGCTTCGGCGTACGCATTTCCACTGAGCATGTCTGTAAGCTCTTTACCCTCAGAGTGACGAGGACGAAGTACTAAAAATAGTAGTGGTCCTAATAGTAGCATTGTGAATATCATCACAATATTCAGTGAGGATTGCAAGGTGTAAGTTGTCGGAATGACTTGCTGCAGCAGTCCTGCTTCTATGAGAAAATTCTTTTCCGTGTTGAGTAATAGTGGTACAGAACTGGATAAGCCAAAAACCCAACTGTTAAACGAGAAATAGACACAGGCAATCAGAAAAGGGTAATGGATGCCTCTGACTCGAACTGCCAACTCTCTTGCAAGTACACAAGTAATGACGATCCACCCGAAACTGACCATACTGAGTAGTAAGCCCAACAGTATGACTGTAATGTAGACCTTGGTCGGTGTCTGGATGTACAGGGCTAGTTTGTCGATGGCTTTTTTGACGAGTGGTGACAGGGCGATGCTATAGCCTGTTATGATAAGTAACACAATCTGCATGGCAAATCCTATCAGATCAAAAAACCCAGAGTACCATCCTTGTATGATTTCCAATGCTGAATGCTTAGTCCAGACCCACGCCGTCACGCCTGTCAGTAGAGACAGTATCAAGGCAAATACAAAAGCATTGGGCATGACTCTTGAGAAGAGCTGTGTGAATCGGGTTCCTAGTTTTTCGAGCATCAGATAGAATTCGTTGAACAAAGGTAAGGGTCTAGTTCATCTTGAATTAAGAGAATTCCTATCTTGAGGCTCATCTTTCAGTAACGCAATGGCCGATAACTCTTACTTCTCACAAGTCTACCGTGTCACAAAAGCCATCCCACCAGGCCGTGTGACCAACTATGGCGCGATCGCTGATTTTCTAGCTCTGGGCTCGGCCAGGATGGTTGGCTGGGCGCTGAACAAGTGTCATGGTAAAGGGGTGCCTGCGCATAGGGTCGTGAATAGAAAAGGTGAGCTGTCAGGCAGGAATATGTTCTCTAGTTCCACAATGATGCAAGAGCTACTTGAAAGCGAAGGTGTTACAGTGGTGGATGACAAGGTGCAAGATTTTAAGACAGTGTTCTGGAGCCCTGGTGACCATCTGGATCAAGAAGAATTTGATGAGGAGTCAGAAAAATAAAATCCACCTCATCTCCGGCCCTCGTAACATCTCCACAGCGCTGATGTATGCCTTCGGGAATAGAAAAGATTGCAGTGTCGTGGATGAGCCATTCTATGCTTACTATCTTACTGAGCACCCTGAAATGGACCACCCAGGCAGAGCAGAAACTTTATCATCCCAGTCTTCAGAATTTGCACAAGTAATCGAAGAAGTTATAGGTAAGGAATACCCGAAGGACTATGTTTTTTTCAAGAATATGGCGCATCATCTGGATAGAGCAGATTGGCGTTTTCTGAAGGAGCTGAATAATGTTTTTCTGATCAGAAATCCTGCTCAACTCATTGCTTCATTTGCAGAGGTGATCCCTGAGCCTGCGATGCTGGATATAGGCTTGAAATTGGAGTGGGAAATATTTGAGTACTTATGCTCAGATGGGCAGACACCTATTGTTTTGGATTCTAACCGGGTATTGGAAGATCCAGAGAGTGCGCTACGCTTATTATGTGATCGTTTAGGTTTGCCATTCTCTGATGAAATGCTGAGCTGGCAGGCTGGGCCTCGCGCAGAGGATGGCGTATGGGCGCCTTACTGGTATGCTAATGTGCATAAGTCAACAGGCTGGGATAAGCAAAAAACCAGTAGTAGAGAATTTCCTCAAAGATTACAAACGTTGCTGGAGGAAGCATCGGTCTATTATGACAAACTCTTTTCTTTTTCACTTTAGTTTTATATTCTAGGTATGCACAATAGAATTTTACTTTTATCAATGCTTTGTTTGTTAGCGACAGACTCAGTCATTACGGCACAAATAATCATAGAAAATTCTGGCTCTTATGAGTATCACGAAGAGTCATATAATTTTAAAGAGCTAAAAGAGGTAGTGTCAATTGACGATGCTGCTTATGATCAATTTTTGAAGGCAAGGTCCTCAAAAAGAGGATTGACTACGGCTCTTATAATAACAGGATCTGCCTTTGTAGGTGGGACAGTCTTGTTAGCTGCAAATGAAGCGCAGGATATATTTCCGACAGGAGAACTAATAGGAGCTGTTCTTTTATATTCTGTTGGGGTAGTCAGTGGCATCATTACCCTTTTCCAGTTGGACAATATGATATTCAGACAAAAAGAAACTATCACCATATTCAATGAGAACAGAGATATAGGGTATAAGACTCCACCTGAATCCTTGAAATTTGCAGTTACGACTTATGGAGTGGGACTGGTCTTTGAGTTCTAAAGTTGATGTAATTTATTAATAAGTGAAGAATCGGCAAGCCAGATAATCAAGCCATATTTGCCTAAAAGCTCTTGCATTATGCTCCAGAAATTCAATCCGCTCAATAAAGACCTCCAGATTTATGTCAAGGACAGACTCTACCATCGCTCAGAGGCCAAGGTCTCAGTCTTTGATAGTGTCGTGCAGGGAGGGGATGCCGTGTGGGAAGGTCTGAGAGTCTATAAGGGTGGGGTCTTTGTACTGGATAGGCACTTGGACAGATTGATGTCTTCTGCTAAGGCTATGCATTTTCAGAATGTACCCACCAGAGAGGAGATAACGGCAGCAGTCTTTAAGACCTTGAAGGCTAATGAAATGACGGATGGCGTGCACGTGAGGCTGACCCTGACCAGAGGAGAGAAATTGACTTCAGGCATGGATCCTCGGCTTAATACTATGGGCTGTACACTTATTATAGTACCTGAGCATAAGGCGCCAGTATATGATAATGATCACGGTATAAATATCATCACCTCCTCCATACGCCGTAATTCACCAGCGCATCTCGATTCCAAGATTCACCATAATAACCTCATCAATAATATCCTCGCCAAGATAGAATCCAATGTAGCTGGTGCAGATGCTGCCCTTATGCTGGATGCGAATGGCTTTGCAGCCGAGCTTAATGGGACTAATATCTTCATGTCCAAGAACAACATCCTCTATACACCATTTGCAGATGCCTGCCTGCCAGGAATCACCCGAGGACTGATACTCGAAATTGCCAGGGAAGAAGGCGTGGAAGTCCACGAGAAAAACCTATCACTGACTGAGCTTTATAGCGCTGATGAGGTCTTCTGCACAGGTACGATGGGAGAGCTGACACCTATCACATCTATAGATGAGCGGATTATTGAAAATACTGGAAATAGTAATCTGATGCTAAGACTTACCAATGCCTTCGAAGCCAAAATCCCTGAATATAGCGTCATAATTGTCTGATATACTAACCTATGGGTTTCTTATGGGATTGATCTCTCACTGTGACAATAAACCTAGGCTGTGTAGAGTTATAAGGCTGTTAACTAATTCCAAACTAACCCTTGTATATGGAGCAAGACTACACTTCAAACGTTTTAATCAAATATCTATATCGCGAAACTTCTCTCACAGAAACCCTTGAAATCGAAAATGCGATTTCTGAGGATTCTGAAGTGAAGGCAGAATACCTAAAGTTGAGAAAAGGCTATAGCCGTTTCCCTAAGGTACAGTTTTATCCTACGGATGAGACAATCAGCAACATCCTCACTCACAGCAGGTTATCTGCTGCCATGACCTGCTGATCCATAGATTATTTGAAGTAGAAAAGAGTGAATTAGAATAGAGAGGCTGACTCTGAATGAGTTCAGCCTCTCTTTTTTTATGCCTATTTAGCAATAGATTTATTTACTAAGATTGAGTTCTTAACTAATGTTTAAAGATTTATCCTGTCATTTTGCAACCTTTTTGGTAGTTACCAAATAAAGGAATAGAGACTCCCTCTTCAATAATCAAGGTTGCGTAGGGTCATAATAATCAATAGGATGCTTTTCACAACGCTGGAAAAGGGTTCATTTTTCTAATTTATTAACCAATAATATGAAGCACTTTACTTTTCTGTTGTTTTCGGTGTTCCTTGCATTTGGGCTGAATGGTCAACAATTAGGCTTCAGTACTTTCTCGCCTATGGCGGGACAGTCTGATGAGTCTGACCCTGCCATGTTCTTCAATGTAGGCGAGATGCTGACAACAACTTATGAATTCGACAATGTAAAAATCAACGACGGTTTGTTTCAGGGCAGGGCTTTGGGCCAAAATCTCGAATCTTATCTCCAGATAAGATTTTATTATGATGAGAATCAAGATGGTGACAAGGATGTGGATGAGAAATTCATCACCCTCGGTTCTGCCACTGTAGATGGGACTTTGTTCATCAATTCCAGTAAGGATGGGGTTTTGATATTTACCCCTTCAGACGACTATAATATTAGTTACGATAATACGTCTCTACCAGACTGGAATCTGACCAGCGAGGCTCAAGTCACTGGATCGCTGGATGCAGATAATCGATATGCAGAAGTACAGTATGGTGTTGCACCTCAGAATATTTATTCTGACCTCAGAGTAGTGCTCAGTTCTGGAAGATTGAGATGTTTTGCACCTGTGGATTATGTCTTGTCAGTCTGTAATTTTGGGACACAGAACGAGAAAGGCATTGTATGGTTAGCTTTGAATGAACTGATGGGGGATGTCACATTTGATCAAGAGCCTGACATTGTGATATCTGATAATTTAGTGGGATGGAATTTTGATCTTGGAATCACAGAAAAACTAGAGCTTACATTTTCGGTCATTGCACCAGAGGTGAATGAAGAGAATCCTCCAGGGACTATCGTCAAGTCTGTGGCTTGGCTGGAAACTGTCAATGGTGGTAGAGAACAGGAATTCTGTTATGAGCAAGAATTAAGATGCTCATGGGATCCTAATGATAAACTGGTAGTACCTAATCGACCTGATAGTCTGGGACTGATCGAGCAGCCGTTGACTTATACACTGAGGTTTCAGAATACTGGAAATGATTACGCAGAGGATGTTGTAGTCACAGATACAATTAGTGAATTTTTGGATATGAGTACCTTTCAATTAATATCCACGAGTCATCCTGATAAATTACAAGTAGAATATACTAAGACGCCGTTGGACATATTGAATTTCAGATTTGATAATATCTACTTGCCGGATAGCATTGCAGACTTAGAGGGGTCTAATGGTTTTATCACTTATATGATTTCTGTCAAGCCAGGGGTTGCCTTGGACACAGAAGTGAATAATACGGGTCATATCTATTTTGATTTCAACCCAGCTGTTGTCACTAATACGACCAGCACTACGCTAGTGGATATGTATCCTGTCAACTCAGTCAGAGACGCAGCAGCTTCACTGGCAATCGATGTTTATCCCAATCCTACTACGGGAGTGGTATTCTTTGATAAAGAAGTTACTCTGGTGAAAGTATTTGACTTGTCTGCCAGATTACTGGGCACTTATAAGCAAGTCAGTAAGCTTAATCTATCTGGATATGAATCTGGTTCTTATTACTTGGATATCATCGTGGATGATAAACGAGCGATGGAGAAAATCGTATTGACCAAGTAATCCACTAATTGTGAAAATTCAAAAAAGAATAAAAGAATGAAATATATATCAATCTTATTTTTCACTCTCTGTTGTGGGCTACTTATGGCTCAGACTGAGGCGATGCCGTATCAGACGGTACTGACCTCTCCAGATGGTGATTTACTTAAAAACATTGCTGTGGAAGTGCAGCTGGAAATCATACAAGACAGTCCTTCTGGACCTGTTACCTATAGTGAGACCCATGACGCCAGCTCTGGCAGTAATGGAGAAATTTCGCTGGAGTTGGGTAATGGCTCTGCCACTTCAAATTTGGACGAAGTTGATTGGACTAAGCCTAATTATATTAAGATGTCTTACAGGCCTACTGGTTTTGCAGGATTCATAGAGGCGGAGAGCATTCAGATGTTATCCGTACCCTATGCCATGTTTACACTCAATGTGACTTGTGATAGTGGCTGTCAAGGTGTCGTAGGACCTGATGGTCCATGGGGCGCGGCAGGTCCTCAAGGGCCCCCGGGGCCACCAGCTGCAAATGGTCCACAAGGGCAAGTAGGTGCAGACGGACCGCAAGGTAAAGAAGGCCTTTCAGGTGGAGAAGCACTGGTAGCTACAAGTACGGCTCCAGCTAATCCGGGGGTAGGTATATTTTATCTGGATGATGGGACAAATACAGCTGATGGCCTTCCTGCCATCAGGATTTGGAACGGATCAATATGGTTAAACCTTTAAAAACAAACAATGAAAAATTTATTAACGATGATATTGGTTTGTTTTCAACTTGTGGCTTATACACAGTTGATCAGGCCGGACTGTGATGCTGTAACCAGTATCCCAAACAGTTTCACTTATACAGGTTTCATTATTCATGATCAAGTGTCCAGTCTTAGTCTGGTGCAGGATTATCAGATGAGATTTGAAATTACCACTGATAGCCCACAAGGAAATGTTGTGTATTCTGAAGACAGATCAGTGCCATTTTCTAGACATGGTTTTTTCCAGGTGGAAATAGGAGATGCGCAATTGAGCTCAGCTTTGAATGGTTTCGTAACTGAACTCAGAGATGGCGTATTCAGTCCTTTCTTCATGACTGTTTATCTCCAAGATGATGCTGGAGATTATAAGCAAATAGGTAGTCAGGAAATGCTCACAGTGCCTTATGCTCATGCAGCCCATACCCTACAAGGAATTGGCTTGGATGGAGAACCTGGTGCACAAGGTCCTCAAGGCCCACAAGGTCTTCAAGGCCCAGCAGGTACAACCGGCCAGGTAGGAGAAACCGGACAGGCAGGTCTACAAGGGCCAAGTGGAGCAGATGGATTCGGTATTATGCTGATGACAGATACACCGCCTACAGATAAGAATCTATATGTGGACGATGGGACTAATACTGCTGATGGACAACCTCATATGAGAGCCAGAGTCAATGGCGTCTGGGTGGACCTCTAGACTTATTAATCATTAAAAATTAAGAAATGAAAATTATTAAAATATTGGGTCTGCTCATGATGACACAATTGGCCTATGGTCAGTTCTCACAAGGTATGACTTACCAAGGCTACCTCATCAATGGTGATGGGCAAGGAATAGCCAATAAAAATGTATCGGTCAATGTGGTTATTTCAGGTAACAACTCTGAATATTATGCCGAAACTCATGACACAAGCACTGATGCCAATGGTGTTTTCTCCTTAGTGATAGGAGACGGAAATGCTACCTCAGGTGCAATGGCCAATGTGGATTGGGTCGTTTCTGTACCAGAGATGTCATTGAGTTATGATCTACTGGATGGAGAAGGAACCAGATCTTTAGGCAGTACAGAATTCCAAGCAGTTCCTTTCTGTTTTTATTCTAGGTTAGTTGCTTGTAAGGTCGGAGGCGCAGGTCCCGCAGGTGCAACGGGCATACAAGGACCACAAGGACCGACAGGACCGCAGGGTGCCCAGGGTCCAACAGGCGCTCAAGGTGCAGAGGGAGAGCAAGGAATAGCTGGAATACCCAAAACCAGTATTCTTTCTTCAGCACCCAGTGCACAAGCAGGAACTGTGTATGTGGATGATGGATCTAACAGAGCTGATGGCCAGCCAGGATTCCGTTATTTCAATGGCAGTTCTTGGATAGATCTTTAAGAATAACAAAACGGAATGTATTATAGCCTGAGGATTATTTCCTCAGGCTTTTTTAGTTTATGAAGTTAATACCAGACTGAGTCCATAATTGATAAATTCCAATCCTTTAGAATGGCTACTTTTGCACCTTAATAATGTCCAAATAAAAGATTCAGTATATGAAATTCGGAACCAAAGCCATCCACGCAGGTGTAAAGCCAGATCCAGTATCAGGCGCTATAATGACTCCCATATATCAGACCTCGACCTATGTGCAGAAAGCACCTGGTAAGCACAGCGGTTATGAATATGCACGGACTCAAAATCCTACCAGAGATGCCTTGCAGGAGAGCCTCGCGGGCATAGAAAATGGCAAGTATGGCATATGTTTTTCCAGTGGCTTGGCTGCTCTCGATGCCATCATCAAATTATTGAAGTCAGGAGATGAAGTCATTTCCACTAATGATCTCTATGGGGGTTCTTACAGATTGATCACTAAAGTTTACGGGCCTTTCGGCATAGGAGCGCATTTCATGGACATGTCTTCGCCAGAAAATATTGAGAAGTACATCAACAAAAATACCAAGTTCATTCTAGTAGAGACACCGACTAATCCGATGCTCAACATCGTAGACATCAAGGCAGTGGTCAAGATCGCCAAGAAGCACAATCTGAAAGTTGTGGTGGATAACACCTTTGCTTCTCCTTACTTGCAGAACCCACTTGACATGGGTGCTGATATCGTATGGCATTCCTGTACCAAGTATTTGGGGGGCCACTCAGATGTCGTTATGGGTGCCATAATCACAAAGAGTAAATCACTGGCAGACAAGCTTTACTTCATACAGAATGCAGCAGGTGCTGTGCCTGGACCTCAAGATTGTTTCTTGATGCTCAGAGGAATAAAGACGTTGCACCTTCGTGTTCAACGGTCTTGTGAAAACGCCAAGAAAGTGGCGGCATTTCTCTTAACAAATAAGAAAGTCGCAAACGTCTATTATCCAGGCCTCAAGGGCCACAAAGGCCACGCCATCGCTAAGAAGCAAATGAGAAACTTTGGGGGTATGGTTTCCTTTGATTTGAAAAACAACAAGCAAAGCGCTGCTAATAAAGTGCTGAGCAGCACGAGGCTATTTGCTCTGGCTGAATCGCTGGGTGGGGTAGAGTCCCTCATAGGGCATCCCGCTTCCATGACACATGCTTCCATACCCAAGGAAGATAGAATGAAGGTGGGCTTGACGGATTCGCTCATACGATTGTCGATAGGGGTGGAAGATATCAGTGATTTAATTGCTGACCTGGGAAAGGCACTGAGTAAGTTATAGTATGCAAAACTTGATCTGGATTCAAAATCTAATACAGGTCTAGCAAGGTTTTCTATTATAGGTGTTTTTGTTGATCGTATTTTGGTCATATGCGTTTCACTATTCGACGATCTTATTGAAAAATCAGGTAAGTTTTAGGAAAACATAATTTCAATTTCTGATTATTGCTATTTCAAAACAATTAGGATTAGGACATACAGCTGCACAATCAATCGCGGTTAATGCCAATGGAATAGTGTCGACACAACAAACGGCATCATAGATTAATAAATCAATGGTTGTATCTGAGTTAGAAGTCAGGGTGTAACTCTCACCTGTGGTGCCATCAGGCCATTCAAAATTATAAGGACCTGTACCCCCCGTAGGACTGGTTGGGTCAACTTCTATTGCACTCGCTTGGTTATTGCAGATTTCTGAACTTAATAACTCTGCCGTCATCTCAGGACAGCAACAGAAATCAAAACCACCTACTCTGATAGCTTGGTCATCACTGGCACCGTTAGTGGCACCATTTGTATCGGACCACCATTCGTACATCGAAGGTAAGACTTGCTCAGAGATGGCATCGTTATAACCATTGGAATAGGTCAGAGATAAGCTGGTTATGGCTTCTTGAGAAGAGACGTAGAGTGTTGTCTTTTCATCTGTCGGTTGTAGGTCCAGACTTAACTCTATAAAGTTGGCTGCTTTTATGGTGTCTCCGATTACATTGAGTAAACTGCCTCCACAATAACTGAAAGTTGCAGGGTTTCCACAGGTTGTTATAGCAGAAAGTATGACTTCATCCTGGTAAGAATTACCAGGTGCCTCATATTGCGAACGACCCAAGGACATAGCTGAACCTATACCCACAGCATCAATGTCACTTAAGCAAAAATTATTCAGCAGAATTGGTTTGTCAAATATGAATTCCAAAGTCACGTCTTCATTATGGTCCTCAGTGTTGATCCCAAAAGTGAGAAAATTAGCTCCAAAAGTTCCAGAAGTTTCTGTTATTATATAATTACAATCAGAGTCCCAAGGATCAATGATGCTGCCATTTCCTGGAACATTATCTGTTTCAGTACCACCACTGGCTCCAGGATATGGGTTGCACCCGCCCGCTGGATCAAAAGGGTGGGTAGCATATTGGTCATTGTCTCCATTTCTGTTATCTGGATCTATTAAGGCGACATTTACATTGACAGGTCCATTGACAGAGTTAACAGTATAAGTATTCGTACTATCGTCGATAGTCCAAACTTGCCCAGTAGGGTCTAGGTCACCTACCCAATTGAAAGCTCCATCAGAACAACCAGGTGGCAGCGGATCAGGACAGGCAGTATTATTACATGCTATCAAATTATTTTGTATGCTACAACTCGTTCGTGCGCCCATATCATCAGTGATGGTTACTGTGAAGGTTCCTCCACTTGCCGGCACAAATACACCCCAAGCACTTTCTTCCACATCACCATTTCCCCAGTCCCACAATACGGCATCTCCTCCAGTCTCTTTCAGATAACTAGTCTCAAATCCGCAACTAAGGAATATCGGTTCTATGTTACAAACTGGTTCTACGCAAAATGTTGATGTGAGCATTATTGTAATTGTATCTCTACAACAAGTCGAATCTGCGAGCATCAATTGTATGGTAGTGTCCATAGTCACTGCCGGAAGTAATAGGGTATTTCCACTACTCCCATCTTCCCATTCAAAGGTGTAGGGCTCGTCTCCACCGGTTATGGAATCAATAATTAGAAGATTTTCGAGATTATTACAGACTGAATTTGAATGATGTGCGGTGAATGCATTACAGGGAGTTGTGGGCTCAGATAACGTCACATCGCATGAACTGATACAACTGGGATCTAATGGATCTCTTACTGTGATGGTATAGTCACCAGCAGGTAAGTTTTGAAACCGGCTTGAACTTTGGCCTGCTGTTGCAAATCCGTCTATGCTCCATTCATAAGTATCACTGCAACTGCTGCCTACGACTCTGGCCCCAATTGTGCCGGTTGAAGTGCCTCTGCAGGTTATGTCAAACCGGATGCTGATGCTGCAACCTAGGTTGCAGGTATTTGAAGCTATCTTCTGCGAATAAGAATAAGTTGTTATATCGATAGAGTGATAAGGAATGGATAGGATTACAGTAATGGACAATACTATCGAAGCGCCACACCAGTAGGGTAATTCATATTTGTTTATCGAGTCATTTAATAAGCTGAGTGTGGGACTACACGGGCTAGTGTATGCGAAGTTACATATAATAAATTGTTATAATGTGTAAAATTTTGGTTATAAATGACTTATTTTAGGAACTATCTATTGATATGACTTATAAAAAGATGCTAAGTATCAAACAATGGGCAGAGGAAGATAAGCCTCGTGAAAAGCTCCTGCTCAAAGGCAAAGCTGCACTCAGCGACGCCGAATTGCTTGCTATACTCATAGGTTCAGGAACCGGTGGTGTCTCTGCAGTGGACCTTTCCAAACAAATACTCAGTCACTTTGAAAATGATTTGAATATGTTAGGCAAGGCTAATCTAAAAGACCTGATGCAGTTCAAAGGCATAGGAGAAGCCAAGGCCATAACCATCATTGCAGCTACAGAACTCGGAAAACGCAGGCAACTTACACAAGTCAAGGAAAAACCCAAAATCACCAGCAGCGCAGATGCTTATAACTGTCTTTATAGCGTGATGGAAGACCTCAACCACGAAGTATTCAAAATACTTCTACTCAATAGAAACAATAAAGTCACCAGGATTGAAACCATCAGCACTGGAGGCGTAGCAGGTACAATTGTAGATCCTAAAATCATTTTCAAAAAAGCACTCGATGAGCAATCTTCCAGCATAATCTTGAGTCATAATCACCCTTCAGGAAATCTAAAGCCTTCGCAAGCTGATCTGGACATCACCAAGAAGCTGATCAAGGCTGGAAAAACATTGGAGATCAATGTCTTGGATCATATCATTATTTCGGAGAAGGGCTATTATAGCTTTCTCGATGAGGGTCTGATCTAAAACTATTCTACCTTGATTATTGAGCACTAAATATAGTTTCAGTTTTTTCTGAAGCTGTCCCACTCTGTGGCAGCTACGTCATTTGAGTGAAATATCTTTTTTACTTACCCTTAAAACTACAGACTATGTTGCCCAATCCATTTGTACTGCTTGGTGTAAGACCTATTCTTATAGCACTTTTCAAAACATGTGTACATCAGTTAAGTGTCTTCAGTATGGTGGTGGAAATTCAGAATTTCTACAGATTGGTGTCGGAGCAGAATTCATGTCTGATCACGGTGATGACTTTCTAAGTTTTGGTTATGGCGCCTTTCATGGCTGCCTACAGGAATGGTTGGGTTTTGTGCTGCCGCTGCTAGGGTGATCTATTTTATTAATGTACTTATAGAATTGGAAGTGAAAAGATTTCAATAATCCAATATTCAGTAAGATTTTTGAGCTATCTGATCAAGGAAATAGTTCCCGAATAATCGAAACTCTCACTGTCAATAAATAGAATCTTGGCATGCCAGACATATATGCCTGAGTTAAATTCCTTCCCATTTTCGTCTCTGCCGCTCCAGCTATGTAGATCAGAATTAGTCGGAAAATTCTGTTGGGAGAAAACTAGATTGCCCCAGCGATCATAGATATTGAATTCCAATACTTGCTCAGCTTCAAGGCCAGCATTGATGAAGAATTTCTTATCAGTGTTGCCATCAGGAGAGAAAACATTAGGGATGTATATTCTTCTGCGCTTGTCCACTTTTACTCTGATGGTGGCGTCACCTGTGCAGTCATCTTCCGAGGTGACGGTCAGTGTATATTCTGTATCGTTCACAGTTCTGGCGTAGGGTTCGAGACAGTCAGTACAATTTAATTCATCTTCAGGTGTCCAGGCTAAAGCTCGAATATTTATGTCATTAATCTGAGGTTGCAATATCAGGCTATCACCCAACGCAACAGTCAGGTCATCGATAAAATTCACGACAGGAATTTGTGGTGCAGTAATAGAGGAATCAACTTGGGTGATGCAACCATTGGCATCTTGCAGATAAACCTGGTAAGTGCCTTCGCTCAGGCCATTCCAACTGGAGTCGGCAGCAAAAGATGAATTGTCATTCAGAGCATATAGATAAGGGCTAGTTCCGCCAGAAACATTGATGACATTTATGATGCCGCTTTCAAAACCTTCACAAGTCGGACCATTGAAGTGTACCTCAGACTCTAGCGGTGGAGGAGCTGTAAGTGTAAAGCTGCGTTCTATGGTGCAGCCTACTGCGTCAGTCACCGTGACCGTATATTCTATATGTGTGAGATTCTCGGCTAGTTGGTTCATCTGCCCGTCGCTCCATTGATATGTGTACGGCGATACTCCTCCACGGGGCCGCGCCATCAAGCTTCCATCACTGCCAGGACTACCTAGATTAAAATCACAACTAACGTTAAAGCCTTCATAGTCAGAGGCGACTAATTCCAAACCCATTACGGGGGGCTCAGTCACTTCTTGAAGCACCACCACGTCATTTCCGAAATCATCTGTGATGTATATCTGGTAAGTACCAACAGGGATTCCGGGTATTTCGTTATTGACTAGTAAGTCAGTCGTTCCCATACCCGTGATGCTGCCGTCAACAATATTCGTATAGCTGTACTCTAAAGGTGGCTCACCTTGATCCACAGAAAAAACCAAAGTTCCCGTTGCAGTACCATAACAGATAACAGGAATTTCTTCCGCTGTTCCTATGATTTCACATTCTATGGATCTTAATTCCAGGTTCACTATGCTGTCGCAATCGTCAGCAGTAAGAATAGTGTCAGCATAAGTTCCTGTGATGTTGTAGGCATTGGGTCCGATATAGAAAAAGTCATCATTGCAGATCCATACATTCACCATTTCACTAGCTTGGGGTAACACTAATATTGTTAAATCTATGATGCTGTCACAACCATTGGGCAAGGTGACGACTTCTTGAAAAGTTCCTGTATTGCAAAATTCAATATCATTATACTCAATGCATTCTCCATCACAAAGCCTTTCATCCACTGTAAGCGTCTCAGGACTTCTGACTATTATGGTTGTACAACTCTGAGGCGCTACATCGCAGACGTTTTCTCCAGTTACACAGACTTCATAAGTACCATCTTCATCAAAAGTCAGTTCGACAGCTTTCCGGTTGCCAGCTACCTTAGTCACCCCATCTACCGTCCAAGTGTAGAAAGCGGCTCCGACTTCTCCTGTTGTCTCAAAAGTGGTTGCCAGACCAGGGCAAGTCTCTACAGGGTGGGTAATGGCTCCTGAAGTGGTGAGGTCATCCACTGCTGTTGTTCCTGATAGCACGTTAAAGGTCCAATCACAATTAGCGCCACCACTCCCGTCTATCACGAGATAATAATGCTGTCCTATAACCAGAGGTTGATTATTGGAAAAGGTCGTACTCTGTCCACCTTCTATGTCTGTGTCACAAAAACTGATACGTTCAAAATTCTGGCAATCCTCTGTATAGAAAAAGCCTACTTCGAGACTGTTGACACCACCACTACAAGAGCCGACTGTTACCCTTATGGTCAGATCTTCACTACCTGCAAAGAAGCCGATGTATTGCATGTTATTATACTGAGTCGTACAGAATTCTGGAAAGCCTTGCCCTTGCGCCGTTAGATCATTAATCCCACTGAATCCGTTTATGTCACATACGACACAGGCTTGATCACAGAATGAAGTCATTGCTGGATTAGGCCCACAAGGTTGTGGTTGGGCGATTACAAAAGAACAACTTAAAACGGCTAGTAAAAATGAGATATATCGCAAACCTGAAAATGCTAAATGAGTGAATCCTGCTTATACTACCAAAGAACGACAATATAGCTGAGAAATTCGGTAAGAAGAGCTGTAACATCAGCGATTGACGCTTGATGACTGAATGAGAATTATTCTAATAATTACAACAATATGATGCAACGTTACAATGCCACAGTACCTTAATGAGAAGTCTGATCCTTTCTGGACATATTGCCTCAGCCTAATGCTTTTCTACGCTTTGACTCGTAGAAGGAGAACCGCTTCCTGCTAACCTGCTGTAAAATAATTCCATGTGGGTTTTGAGAACATAATTTTGACAGAAGCCTACTTACTATGGCTGGAGTGTGACCTCAAGTTGTGTATCTTGGCCCTGTGAGTTATTTTAAAAACAAGAAGGTGTGGATCACTGGAGCCAGCTCAGGAATAGGGGAGGCCTTGGCTCTGGCGCTCGCTAAACAAGGTGCTCATCTTATTATATCCAGTCGTAAAAAATCAGCTCTTGAGATAATTGCAGATAAATGCGATCCTGCTCAAGTGGACATTCTCCCTCTGGATCTGGAGAAGCATGAGCACTTGGATGAGGTGTTTATTAAAAATACCAATCTCTTGAGACAAGTGGACATCCTGATTAATAATGCGGGATTGTCCCAGAGGTCAAATGCAGTGGACACGGAGTTTGCTGTCTATAAGAAGCTGATGGACATCAACTATCTTGGTACAGTCAAGCTTTCATTAGGTATGCTGAAGTATTTCAAACAAAGAAATCAAGGACATTATGTGACTATGAGTAGCATGGCTGGCAAGTTTGGAGTTCCTGTGAGATCTGGGTATTCTGCTTCTAAAATGGCTTTACACGGATTTTTTGATGCGCTGAGAGCGGAGCTGAAATCCACTAATATCAAGGTCACGCTTATTTGCCCAGGCTATATTCAGACTGACATCTCCAAAAATGCACTCACGGGCTCCGGTGACCCACAAGGAACAATGGATGAAGCTCAGAGAAAGGGGATGAAGTTGGAAGTACTGGTGCCCAAAGTGCTGGATGCCATTGCCAATGGCAAGGAAGAGGTGCATATTGGTGGATTTAAGGAAGTTAAATTAGCAGGTTTTGTGGCTAGAGTATTCCCTGCTGCTTTCCGCAAAATCATAGCAAAAGCTAAGGTTACTTGATCTTGTGGACCCTTTTCTATGAAGTTCCTTAAAACCAGTCGATATAATTAGTCATTTAGACCAATTTATTTAGAAATTATATAAGGTGTAATTCGACTGATTTTCCGACCTTCACGCTTTACAATTAACTAAGAACCAAGTAAATAGACCTGTAAATGGACATTTTTGAAAGAATAAAAAATGACAGAGGGCCGCTCGGCAGGTATTCTGAAGTTGCAGAAGGATATTTCATTTTCCCTAAGCTGGAAGGTGAGCTGAGCAATCGCATGTTATTTCAAGGTAAGGAGACCATTATGTGGTCAGTCAATAATTACTTGGGATTAGCTAATCATCCAGATGTAAGAAAAGCAGATGCCAAAGGCGCTGAGAATTGGGGTCTGGCTTATCCCATGGGGTCTAGAATGATGTCAGGAAATACGCAGTTGCATGATGATCTGGAGAAAGAGTTGGCGGAATTTGAAATGAAAGAAGCTGCAGTTCTGGTCAACTTTGGTTATCAGGGTATTATGTCTGCGATAGATTGCTTATTATCCAGAAGGGATGTTGTAGTCTATGATGCAGGCTGTCATGCGTGCATAGTGGATGGTGTCAGATTGCATTCTGGAAAGCGATTCACTTATGTGCACAATGATGTAGCCAGTTGCGAGAAGCAATTGCAGACGGCGACCAAGATTGCAGAAGAACAAGGTGGTGGTGTGCTGGTCATTTCAGAAGGTGTATTCGGTATGAGGGGTGACCAAGGGAAGCTCAGAGAAATAGTAGCGCTGAAGGACAAGTATAAGTTCAGGCTCATGGTGGATGATGCTCACGGTTTTGGAGTACTGGGAAAAACAGGAGCGGGAGCAGGTGAGGAACAAGGAATCCAAGATGATATCGATGTGTACTTTGCGACATTTGCAAAATCGATGGGTAGTGTCGGTGCTTTTTTGGCAGGAGACAAGGATATGGTTCAGTATCTGAAATACAATATGAGATCTCAGATTTTTGCCAAGTCCCTTATGATGCCAGTTGTGGAAAGTGCATTGATGAGACTTAAGATGCTGAAGACCATGCCCGAGTTGAAAGATAAACTCTGGAGTAATGTCAGAAAATTACAATCAGGACTTAAGGCGGCTGGCTTTGACATAGGAAATACTAATTCTTGTGTTACTCCGGTCTATATGAAAGGATCTGTAGAGGAGGCGATGAAACTAGTCTATGACCTGAGGGAAAATCATAGAATATTCTGTAGCATCGTCGTCTATCCGGTCGTACCTAAAGGTGTCATTCTACTCAGATTGATTCCGACGACTGTACATACAGATAAGGACATACAAGAAACAATAGTCGCTTTCCAGGCCATCTTGGAAAAACTCGAAGCTAATGTTTACAAATCTGAGCCTGTCGCTTGACTCCTGCGCAGTCTTAAAATCTTGTAACCATTGAAACGACCAGAACTAACAGATCTTATTATCTGTGGGATCCAGCAGATAGGCATCGGTAACACGGATGTGCAGGCTACTTGGGAGTGGTATAGAAAAAACTTGGGTATGGATCTGCCTGTCTTTGACGAAGCAGCTGAGGCAGCACTCATGTTACCTTACACAGGAGGGGAGCCCAGAAGTCGACATGCTATATTAGCACTTAATATGATGGGTGGTGGTGGTGCTGAGATATGGCAATACACCTCCAGGACAGGTCAGAAACCTGATCAAGAAATCAAAGCAGGTGACCTGGGTTTGTATATGGCTAAATTCAAGTCTCCTGATGTTTTCAAATCACATGAGCAGCTCAGTCAGAATAACATAACCTCTGAAATTTCGAAAGACCCTTACAGCAGAAACCACTTTTATACTCAGGACCCGGATGGTAATTTCATAGAGATAATAGAGTCGGACTCCTGGTTCAAGAAGAATATTTCCCATAGTGGGGGAGTGGCTGGTGCAGTCATAGGCGTATCAGAAATGGAAAAGTCCATTGCTTTTTATAGAGATATCCTAGGCTATGACAAAGTGGTGTACGATGTAGTGAGTGGTATGGAAAATCCAAGTTTTATCAGAGCTGAGGGTAAGTATAGAAGGGTGCTATTGCAACATAGCCAACCGAGGCAAGGTCCTTTTTCACGACTGTTTGGAGATTCAGAAATAGAATTGATACAGGCCTTGGATAGAACACCATTCAAGATTTTTCAGGATAGGATGTGGGGCGATGTTGGTTTTATTCACTTGTGTTTTGACATAGTGGGTATGGCGGCTTTGCGGGGTAGATGTCTTGCTCACAAATGCCCTTTTACGGTAGATAGTGGAGATTTTGACATGGGTGAAGCGGCTGGGCAGTTTGCCTATATTGAAGATCCTGATGGAACGTTGATAGAATTTGTGGAAACCCACAAGGTTCCGATAATGAAAAAAATCGGTTGGTTCCTGGATTTGAGAAAGAGATCAGCTACAAAGCCATTGCCTAATTTCATGCTTACAGCAATGGGCTGGGGTAGAGTGAAGGATTAGACTGTAAGATGCTAGATTTTTAGTCTACTGGAAAGCAAGTGGAATTTTATGGGTATAAAGGCGTAGGCATTTGAAATTGATGCTGGTTTTTGAATTCTAGTTTCAAGTCAATTTTCTCATCATTCCTTTTTTCTACCCCTCAAACGAGCATCCATTCTATCCCCTATGGAATTGAATAAAAATATAACCCCATAGATCATCAAGCCCGGGAAAAAAGCCAACCACCAAGAACTGAAATTATTTCTTGCCAAATTCAATAAGGACCCCCAAGTCACGACATCTGGAGGTACGCCTATGCCTAGAAAAGACAAGGTGGATTCTAAAAGTATGGCTGATGCAAATCCAAAGGCACTAATAATAAGAACAGGTGAAATAGCCATAGGCAAAACCGTATGCGTAAAAATCCTCCATTCTGGTAAGCCTAAGGCTCTATCAGCGATGACATAATCCTGTTCTTTTATTTTTAGAATCTCGGCTCTCAAATATCTGGTGATAGACGGCCACCTTACAGCGACTATGACAATTACCACACTCATAATACTAGGCTTCTTGAAAATAGTCAGTAGGACTAAAATAAAAAATAGCCCTGGAATAGATTTGAATAATTCCAGTATTCTCATGATAATCAAGTCAAATGGTATGTGTACACCGTTAGATAAGTTGGTATCAGATCTATGAGAGGCGAATATGATTGTTGCAATCAATACTAAGATTGCTGCTAATCGCAAAAGGCCCTGTCCATAGATGATGTAAAAAATTGACAACAACATTATTATTGTCAACAGCAACAGATCAAGCCTGCTCAATTTAAAACCGATGTCACCCAGGTAGCCACTTAGATATCCAAATATAAAACCAATGATTAAACTCAGTAGTACTGTAAAGAATCCAACTCGGACTGCTACGTTTGTTCCAGAAATTATACCGGCCAATACATCTCTACCTATGGGATCAGTGCCTAGCCAATGTCGATATCGCAGTGAAGAAACATCTTGAGACCCCAAAGGGCTTACATTTCTATTAGCCTTGTCTATGGAAGAAGCGGAGTAAGGTATTAGTCTTAGATGATCTGCCGATTGCTCTTGCGTCAGTAAATGTCCGAATAATCCTACCGTCAGAAATAATCCTAGACAAAAAAGCTGGGCAGTGGATAGACCATATTTATATAGAGCCTTCATTATACTGCTAATCTTATTCTAGGATTGAGAAAAGCATAGATGAGATCTGCGATGAGAAAGCTTAGCGCTGTCACTAGACTGGTTAACATCAGTATACAGTAAACAATATTCCAGTCTGCAGTAGCGATGGAGTCGAACATCAAGCGCCCTATTCCAGGAATATTAAAAATCACTTCTATGACGACAGAACCTGCCAGGGAAGCGGGGATGGCACCAGCTAATATTGTGATCAAAGGCGTAAGTGCATTGGGTAGTGCATGTTTTTTGAGGGCTGCGTTTTGAGTGAGTCCTTTAGATAGTGCGGTGGTTATATAAGGTTCCTTCATTTCATTGCTGATGCCTTGCTGCAAGAGTCTGGCGATGGTCGTCACAGAAAATAGAATGAGGCATAGGACAGGTAATATTAATTTGTCCAGATTATGTATGATAGTGTAGAAGGTTGATTTTCCAGGATACAAGTCTATACCTACAGAAGGAAAAATATTAGTCCAGTTACCGTAGTCATTCGTTGTGAAGTATACAACAAGTAAGGTGGCGATCCAGAATTTGGGCATTGAGTAAAAAAAGTACAAGAACTGATATAAAATCTTCTGAGGCCGACCAGTGGGATTCTTTGCAAGAAAAATGCCTATGCTTATTCCTAAACTGAAACTTAGAAGGAGATCAATGAGGGATATGGTAATTGTCCACAAGAGTGCTTTGCCTACAATTTGAGATATCCGTTGACCGCTGTTAATGGATTCTCCGAAGTTACCTTGCAGAAAAGAACTGATCCATTTCTGATAGCGATTGTCTGAGCCATGCCAATATAATTTAGGTAAGAAGAATTTTTGAGTTACTGCTTTTTCTGCTGCAGTTCTTTCGCGACTGTTGGGGATGCGATTAAATGTATTGGGGTAGTTGTGCGGCACAATTGAAAAATAGAAGTCTGGCTTATCCCTATTTAATTCGTGATAGACCTTGTTGTAAAGGGCCGTATCAACACTGATATTTTGAGAGCTTTGGTCTACACCTCTACTTTGGAGAAGTGTTATGACAGGATCTTGAGGTACTAGATCACTCATGAAAAAGGCAATCATACTGATGATTAACATCGTAGGGACGATAAGTAGTAATCGTATAAGTATGTATCTTCTCAAGCTGAATACTTTGAGCAAGCAAGTTAGAAAAAACCTAGATAGCGAATCTAAGCTGAAATCCACTATGGATTATTGACTCAGAAGGAAAGTATTGGCGAGGTAGCCCGGTCTTTTTGTTGTTGTTTCCGCTAAGAATTTATTGCTTATCAATATTTTATTCAATGGGCAATATAGGAATATGCAGGGCGTATCTTCATACATCAGCGTCTGGATTTCTTTATAGAGTTTATCTCTATCCATAGGATTTCTACTCACCCTGAGCTGCTCTATTTTTTCATCCACTTGCTTATTACTATAGCCTATGGTATTCAGTCCACCTGGGACTGCATTATCAGAGTGCCAACGTCCGTAAGGATCATCTATGGCTTCGTCCATACCTACTCGTAGCATTGCCAAGTCATAATTGAAATCATATAGATTTTCCTTTGCTATCAAGCTCATTTTTTTCGCTACCAGATTTATTTTCACACCGGCCGACTTAGCAGCTTCCTGGTAGAGTAGCGCTATATTCTTACTCAGGGAACTTCCTGTCAAGAGTATGTCGAATTCGAGTTTCCGCAGCTCACCGTAGACAGTCTTCTGCCTTACCCCATCCCCATCCCTTTCAATATAGCCAGCATCATCGAGCAAGGAATTGGCTAATTTCACATCAAATTTTAGAGGACTGAGCTTGTCATTGTAATACGATCTAGCTGGATGGAAGTGACCTGCTGTCCTAGTGGCCAGACCACCTTCCAAGGTTTCTATGTAATCCTCTATATCAGCGAGATGTGCCAGAGCTCTTCTAACTTTCTTATCAGATAGGATTTTAGATTTATTATTTATGGCCATGTAATAGTAGACCAGTAATTGTGGCACTTGAAAGGTCCAGTTTTTTCCTAGTATGGAATCTTCTTTTAACTCTAAGAAGCGCTGACTGGAATTCATCATCATGAGATCTACCTTTCCTTCTTTGGCCATAGTCAAGGCAGTGAGCTCATCTGGTACTATTTTAAAAATGATTTTATTGACATGGGCTTGCAGGAAGGGGTTCTCATTGAATTTCTCACCCCAATAATCTTCCTTTTTATCAAGAATCAAGTACTGATTCATTTCTGCCGAGCTGAGTGTATAGGGTCCAGTCTGTATGACGTTGATTTTTTCCTTAGGTGTATCATTCAGCAAGGCCAAAGATTTTATTTCCAAGGAGTCCTGGCTTATGTAGTCTTTGGCTTTTATTTCTGATAGGGATTTTGAGGATATGGCTTTTGTGGCATCTAGAATATGAGCCGGCATGAGTTGTATGGTGAGTGCTATTTCTTTCGACAACATATAATCCTTATCGAAGTAGACTGTTACTTTCTTGGGATCATCTTTATAGAGTTTTATATCTTTAAGAAACTGAAAGTAAGGTTTCCAAGCAGAGATGTTGGATTGATTATGATTGATTGCTTTGATTGTGTACTCATAGTCCAGAGCCGTTACAGTTGTGCCGTCTGACCACTTTGCTTCTGGCCTCAGGTTGATGTCGTAAGCAATGACTTCTTCGTTGTCGAGAGTGGTAAAGTTTCCTGCTGGAATCTCAGTGATAAGTATAGGGTTCAACTCCAGAGATTCAGGATGATAATCAGCGAGTGGTAGGTAGATGTATTGATATATTTCTCGGCCTATTGAGCTAGGTGAAAAGAAGGGATTGACATAAAGGGGATCTCTATTCAGTCTGATATTGATTTCTTTCCCTTGTGTAGCAGCTTTATTTTTCTCTGTATTGTCATTGTCGCAACCGATGATAACCAGTAAGCAGATGATTAGGTATTTTCTTAATTGCATAAGCTGTATGACTAATTATTTAAAAGTCTTTTCCTAGACTTACATAGAATAGTGGATCTCTTCTCAATCCTGTTTCCACACCCCAGGCATAATCAAATTTGACAAAATATCCGAGCATCGTGGATCGCAACCCAAAGCCATAACCAAAGACTGCAGGATTTCTGAAATATCTGGCCTCAATCGTGACGGTGGGATTTTCTGGTGGATTGGAAACTGTTACAGTATTGAGTGGATTGTCCGACTGATCTATGCTGAGTCCATACCAAGCAACGCCAGCATCAAAGAACAAAGCGTATTGCATATTTCTGAAAAAGGCAAATCTGCTCTTTTCAAAAGATCTCAAATAAGAAAATGGCATTCTGAATTCCATATTACTGAGCAAGTAGCTATTACCATTTCTGATATTGTTTCTAAATCCTCTTAACTGTGGCGCCAAGACTTTATAGGCATTGCCATTGCCTGAGGGGAAAGGTATATCGGGTTCCATATTGGATAATCCTTCTGATCGGGTACCTCCCGTGGTAAGTGCCGGCAACCAGCCCTCTATACCGCCTAGATAGTAAGCCACTCTACTGGAACCGAATGATGCCGCACCAGTCCCTCGTAATGCTATGATGGATCTACGGAGGACGGGAATGTAATGTCTGGCATCAAAACCGACTATGCCTGTCTGCCCTTTTGACGGATCAAAAGCGAATTGATCTTTTAGATTGAGATCAAACTCATTTATGAACTCTGCAAACACCTTCGCTCTAGTACCATTCAGAATATTGACAGAAATATCAACTGAATTATCAAATACGAATTCAGATTTGATGCTCAATCTTTTTTCATAGGCCAGTGGTGAGTTCAAGGTATTCAGATCTGAAGCTTGTTGTGCAAATTTGTCAAATCTGAGTGAACCAGTAAATCTTAATGACTTATATACATCGAATGGATACTTGAGTCTGTACAGCCCTAGAAAAGTATGCCTCTTATTTCTTTCTATAGGAAATACTTGATCATTGACCACTTGGCTGGAAGACTTCCTATAGAATGCATAGCGCTTGTCCCATAGTGCCTGGTCATCATCTATTGTGACAAAGTATTCATAACCATTGAAACTAGTCGGTATCCTGAGGCCTACAGAAATCTTGTAGTCCTCGAATAGGTCTTTTATGTCACCCTGGATAAGAAAGCCTACAGGCGTCTGTGCTAATTCTTTATCATCACCAGTATAACTTTCCAGACCTTCAAACAATACTTCATTATCCATCCGACTTATGAAGTTATCTAACCGGAATCTTTCTCTGGTTGCACTGGACCGCATCGCATTGAACTTGACGACGGGTTTACCTTCATAGAGACTCTTGGAAAAATAATCTTTGAAGTATTTATCAAATAGACTATTTGTGGTTCTGATCTCTTCATCATCGATCGGTTGCAAGTCTTCTGGATCGTCAAACTCGGATTGGAATTTCATGCCTTCAGTAAGTTCCAGAGTTTTTTCTTCTTCTGGCAGATATGGGATTATAATATTCTCGTTTTGTAATGATTTTTGGCTTTTGGCATATTGGGTAGTATAGGTCTGTACGCCAGTTGTGGGAATCGACTCTATGAAGTTGTCGTAATTACCTCGGTAATAGTAGTTGAATACATACTGGTCTGAATTTCTGGTCAGATGATGTTTGATGATGTTCCGTTCCAGATTAGTCAACGCTATTTGCTTTCCTGTTTCAATATCAAGTTGATAAGTATTCAGGATGCCATTCTTTGCAGAGAGGAATACGACTTTGTTATCCTTGTGCATGAGTGGTTGTTGTTCGCTGACATAGGGAGTGGTGGTCAGGCGGATCATCTCAGAATCGTCGTCCAGGCCCTTGAGTAAAAATAAATCGAAATTATCCAGTGGCAAGATAGTATCCAGTTTGTTTTTTTCTATCACAAGATCAGCCCTGTTCGACTTGAAAAGAACGGCGGGTCTTCCTTCGTACTCGACGACAGTTGCATCGAGTTCGCTGTAGAAATCTTCTGTGATTCTCGTGTGGTGTCTATTCTCTGCCTTGTACACATATAGATCCACATAGCCATCTGTACTGGCGCTGACAAGATATTCCTTTGGCCGTATGTAGTCTATGCTGTATACTCTTTGAAAATTAGTAGTCAGATCCTCTTCTTCGAAGGTCGCATTTCTGAGATCAATTGTTCGGAGTATGACTACATCTCTTTTTTCGTATAACACGGTCAATTCTGGGTAGCTGGGATGCCAACAGATCAAAGGGTAACTATAATCTGTTTCTTGGAGTATGTTTTTAGTGCCGCTTTTGAATAATACCTGTTCAGAACCATCATCCATATTTCTTATGATGACTTTACTTCTCCCTTTATCATGGACGATGTAGGCAAGGTTTTTTCCATCTGGACTTAGCTTAAAATCACTTATGGGAATTCCTTTTTTGTTTTTCAATTGGACCTTATTCAAGTCAGCAGTATGGGTCAGTTGGGAGTTTTCCGTTGCGTAATTTTTGTCATAAAATACTAACCAGTTCAGCTTAATATTAGAATAACTGACTCCTGTGATGAAAAGAAAACTATTTTCTAGACTTCTGCTGATCCTAGCTAAGTAAATAATATTGGCAATAGCCGCACTTCCAAAAGTCTTCTCTATGTAATGCCACATACTATGTCCTGCGACTCTAGGATGAATTTCGGCAAGTTTTTCGAAGTCCTTGAACTCCTCATTTGACCAGAGATCTCTTAATTCATCATCTATCAGGTAATCCCACTCACTACCCGCATAAGCAGAAATCCCTTCTAGAAACCACGGTGGAAGATTCAACAGTAAAGCGTTCTGTACAATTTCTTGCAAACTGGTCCCGAAAAGAATTGAATTCATGTATATGGTGGCAACTCCTCGTCGTATCTGTTCTCTGAGATGCTGATGATCACCATTAAAGTAGACCATCATTTTTTCCCCGCTGACTATAGTCTGATCATTCTTACTTATGAAAGACTCCTCTAGTCCGATGTTAGATTGTTTCTGATCACTGAGATCCGTGTATACGACGATTTCAATTTTTTCACTTAAGGTATGTTCCAGTATTTTCTGGATTTCATCGTGATCCAGTTCTGCCATTTGTACCACAGACTGAGCAATATTCCTGGACTTGCCATACCAGTAAGTCATGAAATTTTCTGTCTCATAACGGGTCCAGTTGAGCTGGTCATTATGATATTGTACTCTGTTCTTACCGAAAGGAGTGACGATTGACTGAGCATTTGTGGTAATAGGTGTTATCAAGAAAATAGCGGCCAGCAGAATAAATGATGTAATTCTCACTATAGACCAGGTGTATCGCCTTAATCGACTACAAGATGGATATGAAACAAGTCGGGTGGTAAAAAGACTCATAACTGAAAAATAACAATTTTTGAGCTCTATTGCTTTCAATGAATCCAATACTATTAGCACATTTTGTGCTTTTACCAATTAGCGTAATTTTGAGTATGGAATTAGCAGTTTTTGTTTTCAGTGATTGGTCTGAGAATACCTATATTTTATATGACTCAACTGGTGAATGTTGTATAGTGGATCCTGGATGCTCTACAGCTCAGGAGAAAACCAGATTGACTGAATTCATCACGACAAAAGGACTGAAACCCGTAAAATTGGTCAATACGCATTGTCATATAGATCACGTACTAGGCAATAGACATGTTTCTGATACTTATGATTTACCCTTGGTTTCGCATAAGGGGGAACAAGTCATATTGGGTAGTATGAGTGATGTGGCTAGAATTTACAATATGCCTTATACGCCGTCTCCTGACATTACAGAATTCTTGGACGAAGGAGATATTCTGGAATTCGGAGAGACCAAGCTAGAGGTTCTTTTTACTCCTGGGCACTCGCCAGCCAGTATTTCTTTTTTTCACAGGCCTAGTATGCAATTAATAGGAGGTGATGTGCTATTTGATGGAAGTATAGGAAGAACGGATCTGCCCGGAGCGGATCACGCTACACTTATAGCCAGCATCAAGAATAAGTTGTTTCCTCTAGGAGATGAAGTCAAGGTTTATTCAGGCCATGGTCCTGCAACGACAATAGGTAAAGAAAGAAGAACAAATCCATTTTTGGTTTAAAAGCATCAGCTGTTCATGCCGAAAGAAATTTTCAATAAATTATTAGAGGATTTATTAGTCAGACGACCTGGACTTGAGTCCTCCTCCGCTCAGATCAGAACTGCTTATGAGCTACTCAAAACCGGTTATGACGCTGATAAGAAATTATTGATATGTGGCAATGGCGGGAGTGCAGCGGATTGTGATCACATCGTAACGGAATTAATGAATCGTTTTGCTTTCAAAAGGGCATTACCTGCTACAGTCAAAGCTCAACTCAATGCTGGCCCCAATGGCTCCCTGCTGGTAGAGCAATTGCAGCCTGGTCTACCCGCTATATCGCTGGTCAGTCAATCAGGGCTCATAACTGCGATCAGTAACGACCTGGATCCTGCACTGATATTCGCTCAACAAATTATGGGGTATGGAAATATGGGTGATGTGTTGCTTGCAATTTCGACTTCTGGTAATTCCAAGAATATTCTGTTAGCTGTGGAAACGGCCAAAGCGCTGGGAATGCAGACTGTGGGCTTGTCGGGTAGACTAGGGGGTGAGCTGAAAAATCTCTGTGATATTACGATTACAGTAGACGCTGAGGATACCAAAGAAATACAGGAGCTGCACCTACCGGTTTACCACTTGATATGTCAGGCGCTGGAGAGCTATTATTTTGAGCAAGCTTGAGTTATTTCCTTCTGATGGTTTTGAGGTAGAGATTTTCCACTTTGGTTCTGGCCCAGGCTGTTTTTCTGAGAAAAGTAAGGCTGGATTTTATGGAGGGATTGCTTTTGAAGCAATTGATATCGATTAGTTGACCTAGTTTTTTCCATCCGTGAACTTCCACCAAGTGCTCTAAGATGTCAGCGAGCTTTATGCCGTGTAATGGATTATTGGGTTGGGGGTTATCGCTGTTCATTTAATTGCCAGATCAAGAAAATATCTTCTTAGTACCTATTCTTATTACTGCAAACATGACCACAAGGATGACGATTATCCAGACAAAAGGGAGTGCAGAGAATATGAATAGATTCGTCTTTTCTATAAAAAAGAACAATACCATCACGCAAGCTATTATGGAAAGAAAACCTGTCATTTTACCAAAACCAGGTATGGCACTAAAAGGTACATTACGCTTAATGAGTAAGAGGGTGACGAACATGCTGAGGATCGGTAGGATATCTATCATGATATTGGTTTCATAGATGCTTCTTTTTTCAAACATCATATGATAGAGATTCAGTAAGATTGCAAATATGCCCGGAATAACTGATAGGTAAATAAGTGCGGTATAAAAGTAGCACCATGGACTATCATGACCTTCACCTTTGGCCATAATATTACCGAGTAAGGCGCTGAATGGTATTATCAGAAAGTAGAATACAGGATAAAACGGGTTATCACCAAACTGAGTAATCAAATCTCCTAAAGTCATACCTGACGATTTTCAAAATCCGTACCTTTTTTGGACGCATTTGGTGTCAAAGGTATTAATAATGCAAACGGGATGACATAAGATGTTTTACCGTGCAGGGACATGACGTTTTCTCAAGTCCCAACCAATCTCACTATTATATTGCACAATTAGCTTATACGTTCATCATCAGCTTCACGGGATCTTCCAGTAGTTCTTTGACCTTAACCAGGAAAGTAACAGAATTCTTACCATCGATAACTCTGTGGTCATAAGATAGAGCCAGATACATCATAGGCTTGACCACCACTTCTCCATCTACTGCAATAGGTCTATTGATTATATTATGCATGCCGAGAATAGCGGATTGTGGCTTATTGAGTATCGGAGTACTCAGCATAGAGCCGAAGATTCCACCATTGGTGATGGAAAAAGTCCCACCTGACATTTCTTCCAAAGTCAATTTTCCAGATCGCGCCTTGCCTGCCAGTTCTTTGATTTTCAACTCGATGTCTGCAAAACCAAGAGATTCCACATTATGAACAGGAGGCACCACGAGTCCAGTGTCCGTGGAGATGGCGATAGAAATATCCACATAGTCATGATAGATAAGATGATCTTCATCCAGTCTGGCATTGACAGCTGGCATCTCCATGAGTACCTGCGCGCAGGCTTTGGAGAATAGGGACATGAAGCCCAATTTCACTCCGTATTTTTCTACAAATTTTTCTTGATATTTTTTTCTCAATGCAAAGATGGCTGACATATCTGCCTCATTGAAGGTGGTCAGCATTGCTGAGTTGTTCTTAGCATCTACTAGACGTGAAGCGATAGTCCTTCTCATTCTGCTCATCTTCTCCCTTCGCTCATTTCTACTGAAAGCTGCCATGTCACCCACGCCTAAGCCGGCAGCTGTCGCATCGCTTGCCGAAGGTTTAGTTGCTGTCGGAGCAGACTTGGTTGCGGCTACTCTTCTGCTGCCACTAGAGGTTGCTCGCTCTGCATCGGCTTTAGTTATTCTACCGTCTTTACCAGTACCTATAACTGAGCCAGGATCTATGCCTGCTTCAGCGAGGATCTTAGCGGCAGCTGGAGAAGGGTGACCTTTTGCATAGCTATCCTCTCCAGAGCTTGCTGCTACTGCTTCGGGAGTAGCAGGTGCAGGTGCTTTGGGCTCAGCTGCTTTTGTGGCTTTGCCGCTACTTGGGGCTGCTACGCTGGTGTCAATTTTGGCGACTAAGGCACCTATTTCCAGATCATCGTCTTCAGCAGCAACATAAGTCAGCTTACCAGAGGCTTCTGCAGGAAATTCCAAGGTGGCTTTGTCAGATTCAAACTCACATATGGGTTCATCTATATTGACATATTCTCCATCAGCCTTGAGCCATTGTGAGAGTGTAACTTCAGTTATGGATTCCCCTATGGCAGGGACTTTCATTTCTACGATGCTCATAGTTGTTAATTCGTTATGTGATAAAAGTATAGCAAATGCAGGAATAAGCAGGCCATTGTTTCAGTTATTTGAAATATATTTTTAGGGCGCTCTAAAAATATATATGTTACACCGTGTACTTTTAATTCCTTATGTAAGTAGCAGCCGAACTGAAAATTCTAAGCCTTCAATTATAATATCGGCTTTGCAACTGAAAGCTGGCTATCTCATTAGTTTGTTGAATCCTTATAATTATAGGGTAGTCAGAATGTATTACAGGACTACAAATGCCTATGACATAGATGAATTTTCCAGGTTTCAAGGGGCATACACAGAGCAAATTATTTTCTGTACCTGTAGAACACTGCGGGCCTGACTGTGGGCTGGTTAAGGCATACACATCATGACATCTGTGATTTTCAAATAGGATTTCTGCGGGCTATGGAGCTTTGATAACTCGAGGCAATCTTCCTCAGGATGCAGAAACTTTAAATAGAGGTTTGTGGTCAGAAAACATAGCACAGAGTGGCGGCTTTCAGCCCATTATTTTTATGTGGATTTATAGATGCTATTTCAGGAAAATTAGAAGAAGATATATTTTATTTTTTGTAGCGTAAGCTTCTGAAAGGTAGTGCTGTTTTTTGTTTGCTTGAGACAAAGCAGCAAAGTCCATCAGTGTTGAAGCTCTAAAAGAGCTATTTTTACTAAGAATGATTTAATAAAGAAACCAATGAGAATAATATATACGATTTCAGGCCTTTTGCTTTGTTTGGTTATGATTGGCCAGAATACTATTGGATTACTTTCCTATGTGCCAGCTAAATCTTATGATGGGTATAATTTGATTTATCCGCATAACCAGCCTACTGTTTATCTATTGGATAATTGTGGGGAGCTGGTTCATCAATGGGAGGATGAAACGAACTGGAGGGCAGGAAACACCGCTTACTTAACAGAAGATGGTTTACTGTATAAGACTAAGCGAGATGCCATTGTTATTAATGATGGCATATGGGCAGGTGGAGGCGGTGCGATATTGGAGATAAGAGACTGGGATAATAATTTGATTTGGGATTTCGAGATGAATGATTCTCTGTATAGACTACACCATGATTTTTCCATCACGCCAGAGGGTAATATAATAGCTTTAGCTTGGGAGTTGAAAACGACAGAGGAGTGCATTGCGGCAGGCAGAGACACTTCCACCCTTGCGCAAAAAGTGATGTGGCCTGATTGGATTTTTGAAATAAATCCTAATACGGATGAGATAGTTTGGGAATGGCATGCTTGGGATCATTTGATACAAGACTTTGATGTAAGCAAATCCAATTATGGTGTGATAGCGGATAATCCTGGCAGGATAGATGTGAATTATGGTCGAGTGGATGGTCATCCTGATTGGTTGCATGGTAATGCTTTGGATTACAATAAGGATTTGGGTCAAGTTATGTTGAGTGTACCCTATTTTAATGAAGCATGGATCATCGATCATACAACAACGACCGATGAAGCTGCCGGCAGTTTCGGAGGATTCAGTAATAAAGGCGGCGATCTTATGTTCCGATGGGGTAATCCCATTACATATGACCAAGGTGATTCAGTGGATCAGAAGTTTTTCTTTCAACATGATGCGCATTGGGTAGATGATTTTTTGGATATTTCTCATCCACATTATGGAAAGATAGCGGTGTTTAATAATCAGTTTGCAAGTGATTTTTCAGTGGCCAGTGTCATACGTCCAGAATGGTCTATGTATGAATGGCGCTATGAGTTAGAACAAGATAGGTTTCTTCCTAATGATTATGATTTCAATATTGTGCATCCTGAACAGAATCGGTTGTGGTCTACAGGACTTTCCAGTGTTCAGTTTTTACCTAATGGGAATTCATTGATTACCTCAGGGAGGTTTGGATACAGTTTTGAAATGACACCAGATAATGAAATCGTATGGGAGTATGTCACACCTAGAATAGGACCTAATCCTGCTACACAAGGTGACAGCTTGATGATGAATCAAAATTTGACTTTCAGAATGGATAGATATCCTGTGGATTTTAAAGGCTTTGAAGGTCGCGACTTGAGTTCTAAAGGATGGATAGAGTTAGAGCCGGATTCTGCCTATTGTGCTCAACTAGTCCCGACTTCAGAAATACTTGACAAAGAAACTTTTAAAGTTTTCCCTAATCCTGTTTCTGAAATGCTTACAATAGAGTGGGATGGAATGATGAAGGCCAATCTTACGATTTTCAATCTAGTGAGAGAGCGGGTAATGGAAATAAATGACATCTCTGGCGGAAGAAAATACCTCGACGTATCTTCTTTGGAATCCGGTGTTTACTTTGTAACAGTGGATGGCAAGTACGCGAGAAAAGTGATTATAAATAATTAGGCTTAGATGAAAAAAATTATTAATAGAATAACGCAAATTAATTGTGATTAGAATACTGATTCCCATACTTTATTATAGCTTTTTTGTAAGCTATTACTATACTAATTTTGACTGCGTATTTTAGAATTAATCAGTTAATAGCAGCTACACTCAGTACCACGATGTTCACTATATGAATAACGGTATATATTGTTTAAAGGTTGGGGGGTATTGAGTATGGAAAAAAAAGTGGTAGTTGGAAAAGATAATCCCGGCTGGACACTATTGTCAGAGATATTTTTTAAAAAATCAAGCCTGTTGAGTCAGCTGCATTTGAATTGATTTGGGAGTGGCATTTTAAAGATCATTTATTTCAAGATAGAGATCCACTATCTCAAATTTTATAGTGACTGGAACTGCTGTAGGTTAAGTGGATATTGACTATAACAATGGTTCGGTAGAGCATTATATAACGTGTCACAGTTCATCATCGCTAAATATTCACCTATGCTGATAGATCTGCCCCGCGCAACCATTTAGGGGGCCACCGCCGAGGGATGGATTAACAGCATTTGAAGATACAGAGCATTATCAGATCACTAAAAGTTTTTTGAATCATCCGTATGCCTACCTGAAGCATCTAGAATAAGAAAGACTGGCGTTACAAGCAATCGCAGCCTTGAATAGGTTACGAAAAGAAGAGAAACGGATACTCAGTTGCTGCTCTCCCAGCTGTGTATTTCAACTGTACGGAATTACTCAATGAAATTATAAATGCAAGTCCAAAACTCATAAATTTCTTCATTAAGCTTCACTGCACTTGAAATGAAAAAGGGTTTGAAACTAAGTCTTCTCCGGCACACCCTCCAGCCCTAAATACAACTCCTTCAACTGCTCCTCATCCACCGGACTAGGTGCATCGATCATCATATCTCTACCGCTGTTATTTTTAGGGAACGCTATGAAATCCCTGATGGAATCCACCCCATTCATCACCGCATTCAATCTATCGAAGCCGAACGCTATACCTCCATGTGGCGGCGCCCCATATTCAAAAGCACCCAACAAAAAGCCGAACTGTGCCTCCGCTTCCTCAGGCGTGAAGCCTAGCAGCTTGAAGTTTTTGGATTGTAATTCTCTGTCGTGGATTCTGATAGAGCCACCACCTATCTCTACACCGTTAATGACAAGGTCATAGGCATCAGCCTTGAGTCTTTTCATAGCGTCGTGATCGCCATTCATCATATCAGCGATCTCATCTACCTTGGGAGAAGTGAAAGGGTGGTGCATCGCATGAAAACGTTCGGAATCCTCATCCCACTCTAGTAATGGAAAGTCAACAATCCATAAGGGTTTGAATACTTTAGGATCCATCAAGCCTAATCGTCTACCCATTTCCAGTCGCAGCTCGTTCATCTGCTTTTGAGTTTTTTCTTTTTCCCCACACAACACAAAAAGCATATCTCCTTTCACGGCTCCAGCTTTAGTCAGCCATCCCTTCAGGTCTTCGTCTGTATAGAATTTACCTACGGTGGACTTGATAGAGTCATCTGCATTCCACTTGACATGGACGAGGCCTTTGCAACCTATCTGCGGTCGCTGTAACCATTCAGTAAGTTTCTTTAAATCTTTATTGGAATATTGGTCTGCGCAGCCTTTGGCACAGATGGTGACGACATACTCTGCATTGTCAAATACTGGGAAATCTTTTCCTCTGGTCTGTTCCGTCAGCTCACAGAATTCCATACCGAATCGGACATCTGGTTTATCACTGCCATATCTTTCCATAGCCTCATCATAGGACATCTTTGGAAAATCTGAAAGCTCCACATCCAGCATAACCTTGAATAGATTCTTAGTCAATCCTTCAAAGGTGTCCAGGATTTCATCTCGTGTCACAAACGACATCTCGCAATCTATTTGAGTAAACTCAGGTTGTCTGTCCGCTCTCAAGTCCTCATCTCTAAAGCACTTGACGATCTGAAAATATTTATCAATGCCGCCCACCATCAGAATTTGCTTGAACGTCTGGGGAGATTGGGGAAGGGCATAGAATTCACCTGGGTTCATTCTGCTCGGCACTACAAAGTCTCTGGCACCTTCTGGCGTACTCTTGATTAGATTCGGTGTCTCCACTTCTATGAATCCAGTATCTGCAAGATATTTTCTCGTTTCCACGGCCAGCTTGGATCTGAACATGAGATTCCTGAGCAGCGGCCCTCTACGGAGATCCAGGTACCTGTATTTCATTCTCAGGTCATCGCCACCATCTGTTTCTTCATCGATGGTAAAGGGTGGCGTCTTCGCAGCATTGAGTACTTCCAGTGTTTTGACATTAATCTCGATGTCTCCTGTGGGTCTATCAGGATTTTTGCTGGCTCTCTCTGAAACAATGCCCGTTGCCTTCACAACAAATTCTCTTCCCAGTTTTCTGGCTTGCTCTGTGAGCGCAGCATTCATGTCCATATTAAATACCAGCTGAGTAATGCCGTATCTGTCTCTAAGATCTACAAAGGTCAAGCCACCCAAGTCTCTGGCTTTTTGGACCCAACCAGATAGTGTGACTTTCTTGCCCTCGTGGGCCATTCTCAATTCTCCGCAATTGTGTGATCTGTACATATTCTTATGGTTCAAAAATTCTGTCTGAATTCCAAGTATTAATTGTTAAAAGCCTATTATCAGGGATAAAGGTGTGAGGTCAGCTAGAAAGGGGTAAGGACTCCTTACCATGATGCTGCAAAAATAAGTATTTCTCTATAACTAAGTAGAGTCGGTACTGAATGGACTCTAGTTAAGAGTGATATGAATATCTGAAATAATCAGATGTGATTTCTAATGAAATTGTATCTGACTTCAGCTGAATGCAATAGGTTACCATAGGACAGCTTCGAGATCAGGGATAAAAATTTGACGTCTTATGGGCATTGCTTTGAATCCACAAGCGCTGAATATTAAATCAGCACTGATCTTCTTTCTGCAATGCTAATTCCTGAAAAGTATCTGATTTATCCTCTTCGGGTCTATCAAGACACGGAAAATCTTTTTCAATTAGAAGGTGTAGCATATTTCTATTACCTACACAATAGGTTGTTTCTAAACCTACTTGATCGGTATCTATCCATTTTGTTGCCATGGGTGCAGGGATAACAACCTTCAAGTAATTATCTTCTAGGCTTGCTATGATTAAAGTTGCCGTTTCATCTATGGCCAATGCAAAAGTCAGAATAATATTAGAGCCAAAATTTATAAATTCTTCGATTATTTGATTATTTCTAAGATTTTCCAGTTCAGATTTTCTTATTCTGATTCTTATGCTGTTTTTAGTGCTTCTCAGTTTCATTGAATCAAGCTATTGTGATGTACGATTTTTATTTTTACCGTGCACAAATTACTCACCAGTTTTATAATTTGGTTATCGCCTGGGAGTCTATTTGCTGAGTAATTCCATTAATTATATAAGCTGGCAACCAGAGAGTTAATCTGTTACGCTTTTAATCCACTACTTGAGAAATTACCTTAAGATCCCATTGCTGTCCGTCTCTTAACAATTCGAAGTGTAAGTGAGGAGAGGATGCCTGGCCTGAATGGCCTACCTTACCGATAATCATTCCTTTTTTTACATGGTCTCCTTTCGTTATCAATATTTCAGAGAGATGCGCATAGAAGGTTTCCATATCATTGTTATGATCTATGCGTATGCAATTGCCAAAACCCTTTTGGTAAGTAGATATTGAGTTGACGACACCATCTCCACTGGCCAGCACAGGAGTGCCGTGATCAGCTATGTAATCGATTCCATTATGTATGATGTCTTTATTGGTGGGATGTGTGGGAATTATTTTTTTCTTGAGATCACTTTTTCTTATAGGTTGGAGAATTGGAAGGCTCGAAGGCTTTGTGCCCATACCGCTAGCTTTGATAAAGAAGCTGCTACGAGATTCGAATCCTTGACTTGAGTTGAAGAAATCCAGCTTATCTAATTCTTCTTCAATTTCTTTTTGATCGAAGAGTATTTCTCCACCTAAGTTTTCAAAATGTTCTTGAATTCTATTTTGTATATATAAAAGATGATCTGGATAAGATTCGATCAGTTCTAGGTAGTGGCTGGTAACACTATCGGTGTTATAATAGTGCTGTTCAAGAATAATCTCCAATACTGCTCCTACTTCATATTTAGTTGCTTGTCTCTCATCTTTGTTAGAACAGGACCATAGTAGTAAAGCTGACAGGAAGAGAGGCAGTATTATATAGTAGCTCAGATGATTACTTGTGGTTTTCTTAGAGATCATGTCGATTCGTTTTTTAAGCTTGTTAGTAAAGAAGTTGTTACCCATTGATATGGCTGTGGCAGCCAAACTGGGTTCTACTAGTTTCAGACAGTATTTATTTTTGTTTTCTGAAAGGCATGCCTGCGCATCAGCAATGAATTCATGAGCTTCTGTTATGAGTATTTTATATAAATAAACTAAAGGATGAAACCATAGCAATACTTTGAGTATTTCTGTTATTATGATGTCAATACTATGCCGGCCTTTTATGTGGGCTCTCTCGTGATTTAGAATTGACAAAATAGATGTGTGATGCAATAGATTTTGATGCAAATAGATGGTAGTGAAAAACGAAAAAGGCAATTTGTCCATATCATGCACAATCAGTTTCAAGCCCTTAAGGATTTTCGACTTGCCAGCTAAATGAATTTTTCTGATGTTCCATAACCCCAGCAAGAACCTAATAGCAGTAATTATGAATCCCAGGAGATATATGAGCTTCAAGTCAAGTTGAAATTTTGTTTCAGAATTAGCAGAGGGATTAATAGGTATAAATGAGGTCAGTTCATAGATTGAGTTAAGAGATGTATGTTGAGTTGCTATGAAGTGACTTAGTGGAGCAGTGCTGGAAAGAGTCAACCATTGCATCTGATGAATGATAGGAAATACAAGTCCTGCTATCAGTGAGCCTAAAAGAAAAACTCTATTGGTGTGAAACAGGGACTTGTTTCTAAATAGCAATAAGTAGAGCAGTAAGCTAATGACCCAGATGACACTGCATTTAGTGACGAAGGTAGTGATCATGATTTCTTATTTTCTTTATCAAGAGAGGTCATCAGCTCTGAAAGTTCTTTCAGAGAGAGGTCATTTTCTTCTACTAGAAAGGAGACCATATCTGAAAGGGAGCCACTGAAATAGTTTTTCACCAATTTGCTGAGCGAGAACTTGCTGTATTCCTTCTTGGTGATGAGTGGGAAATATTCATAGGTTCTGCCATAGGCTTTGTGATCCAAGAAGCCATTTTTTTCAAGAATCCTGAATATGCTTGATATGGTACTGTGGGGGGGATGGGGTTCATCCATCTTGGCAATGAGCTGACTGACTGTAGTCGGCCCGTATTGCCATATCATCTGCATGATTTCTTCCTCTGCTTTGGTTAGTTTCTTCATAAGAGTATAAAGTAGAACATCAAATATATAACGTAAATATAAGTTATAAAACTTTTATTTCCGTTAAATTCCTAGATATCGTCTTATTAAAGGGTTTGAACTAGCAGACCTAATTAATGTTGTTATTATCAAGCTTTGTATATTGTCAACTTGATTCAAGTCACAACTTACTATATCTCAGTCCATAGAAATGCCTAAAGTATCCCTCAACACCATAAAAGCACCTGTAGCGCAGGAGTTAGAAGGATTTGAGCAGCACTTCAGACATTCAATGCAATCCAAAGTAGCCTTGCTGGACAAGATCATGTATTACATCGTCCAGCGAAAAGGTAAGCAAGTAAGACCCATCATGGTATTTCTGAGCGCCAAGATTTGGGGAGAGCCTTCCGAGAGCACCCATCGCGCGGCTTCCTTCATCGAGCTATTGCATACGGCTACACTGGTGCATGACGACGTGGTGGATGACTCCTATCAGAGGCGTGGTTTCTTTTCCATCAATGCGCTGTGGAAGAATAAGATTGCTGTATTAGTAGGGGATTACCTACTATCCAAAGGCTTATTGCTGGCACTGGAAAATGAAGAGTACAGGCAATTACATATAGTATCCAAGGCTGTCAAAGATCTCAGTGAAGGAGAACTTCTGCAGATAGAGAAAGCCAGGCGCTTGGATATAGAAGAAAGTATTTACTTCGATATCATCAGACAAAAGACGGCATCACTTATTGCTGCAGCTTGCAGTGCCGGTGCGGCTTCTGTAACCGAGGACAAAGAGATCGTGGAGAAGATGAGACTCTTTGGAGAGACTTTGGGGATAGCTTATCAGATCAAGGATGATTTATTTGACTACGGAGATCAAGCCATAGGCAAGCCTAGAGGGATAGACATCAAAGAGAAAAAAATGACCTTGCCATTAATCTATGCTTTATCTCAGGCAGATAAAAAAACTAAGCGGCATATCATCCATAGTATTAAAAAGAAAAGCACCGACCCCAAAGTGGTCAAGGAGGTGATTGCTTTTGTCAAGCAAAGCGGCGGGATGGAGTATGCGGCAGAGTCCATGCGTGCTTACAAGCAGAAGGCGGTTGAATTATTAAATAGTTTTCCAGATAATGAGGCAAGGGCAAGTATGGCCCAGCTTATAGACTTTGTTATAGAAAGACAGAAATAAGTCAATATGAATATAGATAACCAGATCAGCTATGTCGAATTTAAAGCAAAGGACTTGAATGAAATCGTAAGATTCTATTCTGAGGCTTTTGGTTGGGAATTTAAGGCCTGGGGAGAGAATTACTTATCTTTTTCTGGCGCTGGTGTCGAGGGTGGCTTTGAGAGAACTGGTGATGTAATAAATAATGGTGCTTTGGTTATTTTATATCACAAGAATCTTGAATCTATCATGGAACAAGTGAAAGCTGCGGGTGGAACAATAGCACAGGAAATTTATGGATTTCCTGGAGGCAGAAGATTTAATTTTATTGATCCTTCTGGAAATGAATTGGCCATATGGTCAGAGTTAGACAGCGACGGAGAGATAATTGGATAAGAGTTAATTCCTGAATTCCTACAAGGGGCGGAGTATTTAAATTTTATTTTGGCGCCTACTTACTTGCAGTATTTGGATTTCTTTGACTTAGAAACCTGATGCCGTTCGAGCCAAATAGAAAGAATTTCTTATTTTATGGGCTTAATAAAATTGAATTATTTTTTCATATATTGAGTCAACCGCAATTATATAATTTTAGACCTGATAATAATAACTAATGTATTGAAATGATAAGAGAAGGAACAGAAGTAAAATGGAAATGGGGGCAAGGTTATGCTGCCGGAAAAGTTGAAAGTACTTATTCAGAATCGATTACTAAGACTATAAAGGGGAATAAGGTCACTAGGAATGGTACGAGTGATAATAAAGCACTCTTCATAAAGCAAGACGACGGTGCAGAGGTTTTAAAACTTGAGAGTGAGGTAGATAGGGTTGATTAGTAAAAGGGTTGTGGATTAATTTCAAGGAACTAATTACTGAGTTTCGAAAAGTTGTTCAGTAAAAAAGTAGGTTTGCTCTAAATAGTATGAACTAGATCATATTTTAATCAATTGAGATGTCGACATTATTGAAAATCCACTCCTAGATTATATTAATATCAAACCCAATAATATCCCTCCAAGCATCTGGCCCTCGCTCATTAGTCTTATGAAAAGGTGTGACGTGATGCCACAAATCCGTTCCATAAACTAGTTCATCTTTGGAGTCAGCTTGGAAGACAAATTCTCCAGGCTGTAATATATGTCTTGCAATTATTTCTTTTTTGTTGTTATCTCGAAGCTCTATGATTTGGCTTTCTCCGCCAGTGAGATTTATTCGATTGATGACTAGAGCAGAAATAATAAAGTCTGCGCCATCCTCATGTGCTCCTTCTGGGCTATTATCTCCTGGTTGTTCTGGTCTGGCCATCACGGACATGAAATGGGCAGTGATTTCCAGTTTGTTGACAGGTTGCTTAGATACAGCTTGTACAATGTTCTTGACCGCTAGTAGTAAGTTGTAGAATAAGTGATTTTGGACATGGGCGGCTGGTGATTCCTCAAAGATTCTAGGCCAAGATCTCAGATCGTTACTATCTACAGCTTGACTGAATTGCGGTACTTTTTTTCTGATGATGCGGGCTGGATTGGAGTTGTAGATAAACTGACAAACAGATCTTCTTCTCCACGGTAATATTTTATCAAATGTGTATCTGTCTTCTGTAGAGAGCTTGTTTATCCAAGGTTGTAAGATTTGGATGTCGGTTATGCCAGTGTAGTAGTCCTTGAGTATGGCGTTTATCTTTTGTGTAGCCTCGGGAAATGCCTTAATCAAGAATTCTACTTGTAGCCTTTTTACATCATAGTAGTCCCAGGAGAGTTCTGAAAAGAGTGGGCTGAAAAATTCCAATAGGGCTGCTTGCTCCAACTTGAGTTCTTGCAGATTGGATATGAGAATAGGCGAGCCTACAGGTCTTCCTAGAGTTTTGGTAATATCTTGATTGGTGAGTGGTAGTTGCATCTGATATATGGTGTAGGTTGATTAATGAAGTACCTTAAATCTCTTATCTTTCTTGATGATCTTTAGTAAGAGATCAGGATAGTCAGAAATAATCCCATCTACACCAAGTTCCAATTGTTTTTTGATATCCTTTTTTTCATTAACAGTCCAAGGAATCAGTTTCATTTTTTTCTTTAAACAGAAGGCTACAAGCTTTTTGTCCACCAGCTTATAATAAGGGCTATAAACTTCTGGTGTAAAACTTATTCGGCTAAGATTTTTCTTCGGTGATTTTTTATTGGAGATTAAATAAACCAAGGGGATCGTGTCATCTATTTTTTTGACTTCTTCCAGGGATTGTGGGTCGAATGATTGGATGAAAGTTCTGCTTTCTATCTTGCCTTCGTATATGGCATTGAGCACTAGTCTGGCAAAGTCATAAGCACCGGGATGAAAAATACCATCTTGTTCTGGAACTCTTTTTATTTCTACATTGAAGTAAGGTAGTGGAATATTAAGTTCTCTGCTTTTCTTGTGTACCGCTGCTGCGAGTTCCTTGAGCGTGGGTTTGGTAGTGGTTAAGTTTGTTTGTTTAGGGAATCTAGGGTTTTGCTTACTACCTACATCATATTTTTTCAGTTCTTTGCGAGTCAGTTCGTAGATGTTGTGTTTCTTTTGATCTTTTTCCTTGAGCTTCTTCCCTTTGTAAGTTGTTATTTCGTGATTGAAAAAGGGCTCGTGAGAAACAATAACTTCATTGTCTTTGGATATGACTAGATCCAGTTCCAAAGTGGTGACTCCCAGCTCCATAGCTTTCATAAAAGCAGGTATAGTGTTTTCGGGGAGTAGGCCTCTACAACCTCTATGACCTTGTACATCAATTTTTCTTGGCTTCATATTATCCTCGTTTGTCTGTAAGTTTTTGCGTAAAGAACAACTGGATACCAGCGCAGTTGTCATAGTAATCAGATAGAACAACTTGGTCATTCCAGTAACCATTCATATAGCAAATCTAGATCGTCATAACTTTTGACACCTACTTTTTCTTCCTCCCCGCCTTGTACGATAAGTCCATAATCTGGTATCTCCTTAAGATATTTAAAATCAAGTTCTGTAATATCCAAAAAAACGGTACAACCTAATAGTTGAGTGTTATCCAGCGCATTAATCTCAGCCAGATCTGAATCTTTAATTTTTATGATGTAGTTGCCATTAGGTAGTCCCTTTTTAACTTCTGAGAGGCTGGTTCTGAAGAAGGCTTCTTTAGTCAAAGGCAGGCTACTATACATGTCGTCCAGGATATTGCCATCCACACCTTCCAGAAATTCCAGACTGCTAGACTCAACCAAAGTTTTGGGACCTTCGACCCAACCACTTATTTCTTTGACTTTGTCATAGGTTACATGATAATCTGAATCTGCATTGATATTATAGCAGAGGTAATCCACGCCCCATGCAGCGAAGTATCGTGCATCCGTCAGGTTAGTAATGTTTTGTACTATGATTTTTCTTGATAACATAATGGGTTCACTTATAGAGTCTGCAATGCTCGATTGTAATGCTCGAAGATATATACTATTGGTATCTGTAGCATATAATTGTCATTGATTAGATTTAGTTGAGATCTGAATGTCCTCTTTATTTGTCAAGTATAGAACTGAATTGATATCATTAGGTAATATGTAGTTGGTTCTTCTAACTCTACCTTTAAGGTATTGTTATAGTTTATTTGAAGCCTAAGTGCTCATAAATTAGAGTCATAATTTACCGCACTAGAGAATTCTCATTATACCAATATGGTATTTTGGTGATAGCTCCTTAGAAATAATTATGATTTTGAGTCAAGGGTTTATGTATATGGAGTGGGGCTGATGAAGATTGGCCACGGATGGGCACATAATTTCTCATTAAGTATTGGACAGAATAATGATATGACTAAGCTGAAATCTTAACAGTGCTTATGTGGTACTGAATCGATGGCACATGAGATTTTGAGCTAAAATCTATTAGTTATTCGTTTAGAAGGTAAGTTCTTTTTTGAGGGTACTTAATGCTTTGATTACTTTTTGACGAGTACAGCATCTGTAAGTAAATACATAAGGTGATTGATGTCAGTGTCATTAAGCTTAAGCTTCCCTTTGATCAATACTTGCTCTGCAGAATACTCTATGCCTTCCACGGCTTCCACTTCCATTACGGTCTCGGGTCCGGCACCTCCGCAGAAGAAACACATATTGTAAGGGAAAGCAGAGAGGATGAATTCCTTGTGAGATTTGTAACCCTCTACCGGGATGATGTATCCTTTGACGGTAACTTCAGTGCCTTCCATATTTTTTATCTGATCACTGAATACGGGTATGTCAATTTTGAAACCCATGAGCTCATCATACTTTTTCTTATAAGTGATCTTGCCCAAAGTTTTCCAAAGACTCTTAGCTTTTGGCTGGGGTTCTACATCTACTTGTGCTGGCATTGGGTTCGAAAAACATAAGGCTAGAATTATGATGATGAATGAGTTCAGTGTAAGCTTCATGATTTTATCTTTTTTACGAATTCTGCTTGTGTCAAAGTATATATGAGTCCAGTTGGATCTCCTTCTTGTATTTTTAGTATCCCCTTGAGAACTACCTTTTCTGTAGTGTGATCCAGTGCAGCCCCATTGCCAAGGAAGACTTGCATAGCTGATTCAGGGCCTGCTGCTCCACAGAAAAAACACATATTCTGTGGGTATCTCGAAAACATGAAATGTGATTGCTTTCTTTTTACATCCAGCGCTATCATATAACCTCTTATTTCTATTTCCTTATTTCTTAAAGTTTCTGCAATAGCCGTCGGCTTAACTTTTTCCATTTCGATGCCCCAGACTTCATCATAGGTCTTTTCCTTGGAGACCATTGCCAGTGTCTGCCAATGATTAATGCTGGTGGACTGCCCATTGAGCTGAGATATTAAAAAAAGTAATATGTATACAAGGTATTTCACCATTAGAATGACTGTAAAAATGCATATAATTTCCTCTTAAGCATGGTTAAAGGATGGTTAAAAAGAGGCTTTGAAGCAGCTAGTCTATAAATGTTATATACAAAAACAAAAGCCCTCTGATGTGAATCAGAGAGCTTCAGTAAGACGTCAAGGAAGTATTATTTGAGAATGTATCTTAAGTTGAGATTTGTGGAAACCAGCTGGGTCCCATCTACAGAATGACCGAAATCAGCTCTATAACCTACGCCATACTTGATGTCTAGGCCTAACTCAATCCTCTTGAAGAAAACCAGCCCAGCTCCTACTTGTAAAAAAGCTCTTTGATTAAACTGTGATCCTGTCTGGAAACAGTCGTTATAACCATCACCGGATCCATAAGCTCCTGATGGTACGTTTTCTTCTACTTCTGCTGTGTTACGGAAACTGATGTCATCCGCTGTAAGGTCAAAAGAAGTGAATACACAGGTAGTATTGTTATTGGTTATCCCCATATTGGTGCCTATACCTCCATACAGATTAAGGAGATTGAGCAAAGATAGTTTGAATATAGCAGCACTCTCTATGGTGAATTCGGCATGTCTGCCACTCAGATTAATATATGCGCCATCATAGTCTGAGTTATTGTAGTAGCTGATGGCATCCACTCGATTAGGTTTGTATGCGATGGAATTTCTCCACTCTAGACTTCGGACGGCTGGGTGGACTAAAGTCAAACCGACGTTAATACTGGGATTTTCGCAGATTCCTGAGTAGAATTCAGAATCAGCAAAGTTTAATTCAGCTAGCTTGGCTTGTTGTACGGCATCCATCTGGTCTACAAAGAATCCATAGTCCATACTATTGATGTAATCTGTCTCATAACCTAAACTAAAGTCTATCTTCTTGACCTTGAATTTCCCTATATGCCAGTTTGATTGAGCAGACATGGAACTGATGGCAAAGCATATTAAGGCTAGAAGAATGGTTGTATTCTTTTTCATAAATTATTTCGTTGATAGTTATTTGATAATATGTTTTTATTATACTATTATATAGTCTAAGGTTATTCAATCGCGTTGCCTGAAGGTGGATTTAATTTCTTTAATGTTGATTTTGACCCTTGTTTAGGATCCACCCAATCTTAACATTGATTTTAACTGATTATTGTTTCCTTATTGAGACATTCTTTTCTCTAGTATTAAGTTCGTTCAGTTCTATGGTGATTTTATATCTTAGAATAAGGACTGGCTGTGTTTCTATAGCTACTTCAGTAATAGAAGAGATGACCACGGTCACAATTAAAAGTCACATATTTTAATTGGATAACCCGGCACAATAGTCGTCTCTTTGTCATGTTTTGCCCCTCAAATCTCCCTTGTAGATTACTTGTAGGTTCCAGTACCACCCCTGTAGTAGGAGATTCTAAGAGTACAGCTCTGATTTTATGTCTTATAAGTGTACACTAAAAAAGAAAATTATGAAAAACCTAATCACAATCATCACAGTCCTCACAATCACTTTCACAAGTGCATTCGCCACGACGACCCCTGAGACTATAGTCTCCACAGATGAAGTGGAAGTAATCACTGTAGGTACCTCACACATTTTTTCTTTTGCTGATTTCGATGCAGCTACAGATAATTTGATCTTCATAACAAACGAGGTCATTTCTGTAATACAGATTTTCGATGCTAATGGCAACTTGGAATTTTCCCTTCCAGTAGTGTCCAATAGTGTAAAGATCAACAAAAATCTATTTGAGGTGGGTCACTACGAATTAGGATTTATCTTGGAAGGTCAGAGCCAAATGCATTCAACAACAGTTACAGTTAAATAATGGATACACGTTCAACTTCCGTAACTCCAAAACATAATAAATAAGGGTTTTTTGAGAATTTAGTCAATTCTCAGTAGTTAGAGTCAAATATATATAAAGGTTAAAGCAGCCTCTAGGAAACTGGAGGCTGCTTTTTTTATGGTACTTCAAGGTTCTACTGAAGTCAAGCTCATTACATTCGGCTTGAGTTCATAATCCAGCTCTTTTTTCCTAGCTAAATGGAAAGATATCTATGAACTATATTTTATCTTGGTCCCGACTGATAATTCATTAATCAGCCATTAGGATATAACTGAAGAAAATATAATGCGGATAGATTTCGAAACCTACGATGCAATCGAGCGATATGAAGATCATTTTAAGGAACATATCTTAGAACGAGGCGAAAAATTATTATATGATAATGGATTAGGAATTGTAGTATATGATCCGAGGTTATCAGAGTTCAGAACACAAGCTTATGGGAATTCAATATATGATGTCTCGATAAGGATTGATATTCTGAATGGCTCAACTATAGGTACTTGTAACTGTGCCTACAAAGGTAACTGTAAGCATTTAGCAGCTTTGGTCAGTTCTGTTTTGGAGAATACAGATGAAGTTGTCATAAAAAAAACAACCAAGAAAGCAGGACTCGAGAAAAGTTCCATTAAGCTCAAAGGCCATGCAAAAACCAAAACACATTTTATTACAGGCGATTCACTGAAAGTCATATTTGAAGATCTATCTTATCTGCCTTCCACCAGACTAAAATCCAATTATAGCACGGTTTTGAAACATACACTTGTCGGTCCTATGATGGTGCACTCTGATATATTCAATAGTATGCATATGTGGAAAGATGATAATTTAGAATTGATTCACAGCTGTACTATTGAATTAAAAGAAAATGAGGTTACTGTAAAATGTCTTAATTGTGAATTCAAGAAGCAGAGTTTGTGTGGTTCTGCCCAGTTTAGTCTCCATAATGTATTGAAGACTTATATGGCTTTAGGGCCAGAGAAAGTCGATTATGACAAGATCATCTCTGATGTTGCGGCACAAGAGGAATTACCCACCTCAGTATTAGAAAAGAATGGTAAAATTTTATTGACCGAAAAGTCAGTGGATGTGATGATAGAGGAACCTGCGCTTTTGTCTAACCAGATTGTGGGCACTATGCGCGATAGCATAGTAAATCAAGGAAAAGTACAAGATGATAATGTCTTACAAGCGTTGGAAAATCGTATAGTTAGAACAACGGCTTTTGTATGGTCGGCTTCTTCGGCATCGGGGTATCAGGACATTGTATTTGTCATAGAGGGAAAAGTTAATAAGTCCAGAGATAAGTTGTCTTCTCATTTGAAGGTTGTGGAAGACCTTGTCTTGATGAATGAGGAGGAGGCCTTGTGTTACAAGGAATTGTCAGCTTTTAATTTTGAGTCGAATGAATTATATTACTATGATAAGTATGAGAAGGAAGTCACTTCAGTCGCGACAATAATCAAGCAGCATTTACCCCTGCTCCGATCTGCAATAAATTATTTTTACAACCCCAATCCTATGGATAGATTCATGCATTCTGATCGGAGGTTGATGAAAAAGTACTTATCGCTTTTCTCGTTTTCCGAGGACTTACTGTCTGCCAAGGTCACAGCTGAAATTAAGGAAGGCTTCTATACCTTGACTTTGAAATATTACATAGCTGATGAGGAGATTGATATTGCGTCGAATAGGATAGTTAATTTTAGCTTTTACTTTTTGTTGTTGGGAAGTACGGCTTATGTTTATGATGAACCATATATCTTTCAGGCTTACAAGCTGTTTCAGGGAAGAAGAGAAATAAAGTTCTTGCCGAGGGAGAAAAGCTTATTTATTGATTTGCTCCAGCTTATGGATAATAGAGTTGAAGTCATAAGAGATGATAGTCTTATAGCTCGATTTGAAATTATTACTGATCTTAATAAGGTGATCAAGCTGAAGGAGATAGGAGATTCAGTCGTTTTCTGTCCTCTATTGAAAAAGGATGATTTGAAATTTCTAGTATTAAATTATAAACCTATTATAAGTGAGAACAAGATAATACATCTGGATCGATCAGAGTTGGATGCTTTCTCCAAGGAATTCAAACAATTACATTCGGATTTTGCAGGTCCTTCCAGTGCTAATAGTTTCGTACACCTTCACGTGGATCAATATGTCAAGAATAATTGGCACTTGGAATTCTTTGAGAAATGTAAAGAGCTGGACATAAAACTAGTGGGTCTGGAAACCTTTGATCGTATCAAATTCAGTCGGCACAAGGCGCATATAGAAACCGACTTGACTTCTAAGATAGATTGGTTTGAACTCAACGTGACTTTGACCTTTGGGGATGAAGTGGTAGAGCGCAAGAAATGGATCAAAGCGCTGAAAGAAGGTAAGACATTCGTGGAGCTTTCTGACGGCAGCTTAGGTATATTGCCAGAAGAATGGATTGAGCAAATGGCTAAGATTATTTCCGTCGCAGAAGAGTCAGGTAAGAAGTTCAATATCAACAAACTCCGATTCAATATTTTAGATGATCTTTTCAGTAGAATAGAGAATAAGTCCATACTCAAGGAAGTGGAAGCTAAGCGTAAGTTATTAAGATCATTTACTGACTTTAAGAACAAAAAGGCTATTCCATCCACCATCAAGGCAGAGCTTCGTCCTTATCAGGAGGCATCGTTTCAATGGTTATGCTTTTTGCAATCTTCAGGCTTCGGTGGAATACTGGCTGATGATATGGGTCTGGGCAAAACCTTGCAGATCATATGTGCTCTCGCTGAGGCAAAGGCGTCAGGGAAGTGTCATGCTCTTGTCGTAGTGCCCAGAAGTCTGATATTCAACTGGGTCAATGAATTAAATAAATTTTGTCCTACACTGAGTCATACCATCCATCATGGTGCTCAGAGATTTACGATGAAAGAAAATATGGAAACGGCTGATGTGGTCATCAGTACTTACGGTACGGTAGTGAACGATGTAGAAATGTTGAGGCGCATAGATTTTTCTCACATCATTCTGGATGAGTCGCAGGCCATAAAGAATCCAGCATCCAAGCGTTACAAAGCCATAAGATTACTGAGTGGGGCATTCAAACTCTGCGCAACAGGTACTCCTATTCAGAATAATACCTTCGATCTCTATACACAAGCCAGCTTTGCTAATCCTGGTCTGCTGGGTAATCAGACTGCATTCAGAAAAAACTTTGCCAATCCCATAGATAAAGACCACGATAGAGATGCTTCAGCATTACTGAGGAAAATGATACATCCGTTTTTATTGCGCCGTACCAAGGAGCAGGTAGCAGGAGACCTACCTGACAAAGTAGAATCCATTATTTTTTGTGATATGTTGGTTCACCAACGGAAGATGTATGATGAATTGAAAGAACAGATCCGACAAGATCTCCTCTCATTGGAAGATACCGATGGTCAAATGAAATTCATGGTTCTGGACGGACTTCTGAGACTGAGACAATTATGTAATTCTCCTTTGTTAGTCGATAGAAAATTGAAAGGTAGCAAGGCGGCTTCTGTCAAGATTGAATCTTTGATCTTTAAACTCACAGAAGAAATAGGAGAGGGTAACGCTTTGGTTTTTTCTCAGTTTGTTCAGATGCTGGATTTGATCAGAAAGAAACTAGACGAGAGGGGTATCCCTTATGCCTATCTGGATGGTAAGACACAAGATAGAGAAGCGGTCGTCAATCGCTATATGGAAGATGATACTTGCAGGCTGTTTCTGATAAGCTTGAAGGCGGGTAATACTGGTCTCAATCTTACTAAAGCTCAATATGTATTCCTTGTGGATCCATGGTGGAATCCAGCCTCAGAAGCGCAGGCGATAGATAGAACTCACAGGATAGGGCAGACGAAAAAAGTATTTGCTTATAAGATGATCTGTAAAGACACAGTCGAGGAAAAAATATTATTGCTGCAAAAGAAAAAGAAGAAAGTAGCTTCTCAGCTTATTCAGGTGGATGAAAACTCTTTTAAAAATATGAGCAAACAAGACCTGTTAGCTTTGTTTGAGTAACTGTGATGTATTTTTGTAAAAGATTTTGATTGATGAGCTTCTTTAAAGAGTACGGAGCACAGTCATATCAGCCCGCAAGATTCTTATGAATATCCGTCATATAGGCCATCACTGCAGGTAGGAATGCTGCCAATAAACCGATAGCCATCGTAACTATAAATATCGCTCCCTCTTTGCCATGAAGTTGCCATGCCGAAAATTCATAATTATACTTGTCCTGAAGACTTTGGCCCAGCCCACTCATCGCCAAATTGCTCACCAGCATCCCCAGCAAGAAACCAAAAAAAGCCAGCATCAAACCCTCCAGCAGAATCAAAGTCAATAAGCTGCCTGGTCGACCGCCCATTACTCTGAGTAAGGAGAGCTCATATTTTCTACGCTTCAGGGAGTTCAGTAGAGAAACAAAAATAGAAAGGGCAGATACGATGGCGATGAGCAAAGCGAGTAGTTGCAATGCCTTGGTGCCGATGCCCATCATATCGTATAGCCTGTTCATTTCGTAGGCGGGAGCGGCAGCTTGCATATCCGTATTCTCATTGATGTTTCTAGGGAAATTCAAAGCTGGTATGGATCTTTTGTTTTTGAATTTGACCAAGATGGAAGTTATGTCTTTGTCCTCGTGGGTGATAAGGTGGGCTCTGCTGAGATCGTGCTGGTGGTTAGAGGTGGAATGATTATGTTCGGCATGTCCTCCGTGATCGTGCTCGTCATGTTTAATACTTGCGTGATCTTGTCCGCTGTGGTCGTGTCCCGAGTGGTCATCATGGTGGTGGCCAGAATGATTATGCCCATCGTGATCATGTTCCTCGTGATGGTGTCCAGCATGTTCCTCGTGATTGTGGCCAGAATGATCGTTTTCTACTTCCTGTCTAGTTTCTGCTTTATGGTCGTGCCCTGAGTGGTCATGTACAGCCCATACTGATTCTGTACTGACTAGGATAAGTAAGTCGAGAACACTTCCAGAGGGTTTGAGAATACCGACGACTTTTAATTGTCCGTGGTCGTGGGACATGTCTTCATCATCATTGAAACCATGCGTGCTGCTGAAGGTTGATCCTAATTCTAAATTCAGTTCTTTGGCGACGCGGCTGCCTATGGTGACTTCATAGAGATTGTTCCATAATTTTCCCTGTGCTATTTCTCCACCATATAAATTCAGTATAGTGTGGTCGGTTCCTATTATTCTGTAACCCTTGTGACTGTCCCCCATGGAAAGTGGTGTGGAAGAAGCGATCATGGGATGTCCTTCTCTGAGAAAGGCTTTGGCTTCTTTGATGGAAATATTGCCGGTCGGTGCATCTATGTGATACATGGAACTCAAGATCATCTGGAGCGGACTGCCTTTGGCACCGATGACCATATCCACACCGCCCAGATTGTTTTCGAATTTTTCTTTAAGTTGTGTATCCAGAGAAAAAATAAAATTAATCAAGCCTATGCCCAGTGTTAAGAGAATAAGATTCAAGAATAGGTTCAGTGGGTCACTGATGATGTTTCTCCAAGCCAGTTTTAATAGGTTCATCTTATAAGAGATTGACTTTGTTAGAAAAAACATCTTTGAGCCTCTGATCGTGGGTGACTATGATGAGAGCCGCTTGCGCTGCGTTGGCTTGCTGCTTAAGCAGGGCGATCACTTCATCACAACTTTCGTCATCCAGTGCTGAGGTGGGTTCGTCTGCAAGTAGAACTTTGGGTTGGTTGATGAGGGCTCGTGCTATGGATAGGCGTTGTTGTTCACCTTGACTCATAGTCTTCGTCTTTGCCTTAGCTCTATTGTCGATATTGAGTTGTTCCAGTAGGGATTTGATTTTTACTTTGTCAGTTTTATGCCCTATCAGGCTTTGCGCCAAGTTGAGATTTTCCTCTGCAGAAATGGATTGTACGAAATGGGGTTTCTGGAATATCAAGCCGATGTGCTTACCTCTGAAGGTATCCAAGGCACTCGATTTCAGATCATAAAGGGAGACACCACCCACTATGACTTCTCCTTCACTAGGTGGAAGGATCCCGGCGAGTATGTGCAGGAGGGTTGTCTTACCGACGCCTGATTTACCGAGAATCAACAAAGTATCAGACTGGTTGCAGATTATATCTGGAAAAGTGAACCTTTGCGAGCCCTGGTATTGATGTGATAAATTATTTGTAATAAGCATAATCAGGCCACTGGAATTATTAGTTCGCAAGATAATAAAATGACCTTAAAGGAGATTTATGAACTGACCAAGAAAGCTATCCGTGGTGATGAGATGGACTATACGACAGGTGATATCAATAAGGCCCTGATATTGCTGGCTATTCCGATGATCTTGGAAATGGTGATGGAATCTTTATTTGCAATTGTGGACGTGTTTTTTGTCGCCAAGATCAGCAATAATGCGGTGGCGACCATCGGGATGACAGAAGGCGTCCTGATGCTGATAGAGTCTGTTGCGATAGGGATTACAATGGGTGCGACAGCCATGGTAGCTCGACGAGTAGGGGAGAAAGATAAGCAGTCTGCATCGAGAGTAGCGGTACAGGCTTTGCTCCTAGGGATGGTTGTCAGTGCGATTACCGGGTATTTAGCTTACGTCTATGCTGGTGACTTGATGCGCATGATGGGTGCATCAGAGACGTTGATAGCAGAAGGAATAGTCTATACGCGAATAATATTGTCCCTTAATTTTATCTTGATGATGCTGTTTATTCTCAATGGAATATTCAGAGCGGCTGGAAACCCTGCCATTGCGATGCGGACTTTATGGTTATCCAATGGATTGAATATCATACTGGATCCGATTTTTATTTTCGGGTTAGGGCCTATAACGGGCATGGGCGTGACAGGGGCAGCGATTGCGACTTGCACAGGAAGGGGCATAGGCGTGGTGTATCAGATGTATGTGTTGTTATCTGGAGGTTCTTTGATCACAATTTACCGTGAGTATCTATCGCCTAATTTTGTATTATTGAAACGTCTCACCAAGTTGTCAGTCGGTGGTGCAGGACAGTTTTTGATTTCTACAGCCAGTTGGATTTTCTTGATTAAGATTCTTGCAGAGGTCGGTAACGAATTAAATGATGACGGGAAGACTTTGGCTGGTTATACGATAGGTCTCAGAATCATAATATTTTCCATTTTGCCCTCTTGGGGGCTAGCCAATGCAACTGCCACCTTGGTAGGGCAGAACCTTGGGGCACAACAACCTGATAGAGCTGAGAAAACGGTATGGAAGGCAGCCTTATTCAATATGATATTTCTATTGGGTATTTCTTACATCTATATTTTATTGTCCCATAACATCTGCGGGATATTCAGCACTGATGCTGCTGTAATTGATGAAGCTGCTTTGTGTCTTATCATTTTGAGTTTTGGGTATGTTTTCTTTGCTTATCAGATGACGGTCAATCAAGCTTTCAACGGTGCTGGCGATACCTATACGCCTACAGCCATCAGTTTTGTAGTGATGTGGCTTATACAGATTCCCTTAGCTTATTGGTTAGCTATGCATTTCGACCTGGGTTCCAAAGGTGTCTATCTGGCCATCGTCATCAGTAATGTCATTGCGAGTATGACATCTGTGCTTTTATTCAGAAGGGGTAAATGGAAGGCAGTTACGGTATAGCGATTAGGGATTGATGCTGAGGAGCAGCAGAATAAAGTACTTCATAGTTAGGTGTGGATCTGATAAAAATTGTTAGAGAATAGAAGTAGAAAATGCGCTGAAATAAAAGAGTAGTGTAAAGCAAAAAAAGCATCCGCAGGTTTAGTCTACGGATGCTCTATATAAACATGATCCAACTAACGTTTTATTAAAATTTTACTTTTCCAATGAAAAATCATGGTACAACAATCTGCCTTTGGCGTCTTTAACCATCAGGACATATGAGCCTCGATTCAGAGTATCCACTTTGATCTCATTGAAATTTGTCTGAGATTCAATTCTACTTATCACTTCACCCTTGGGTTGGAATATGATCCAGGTTAGCTTTTCAGAGTGGTTGCCAGTCAATTCCACATACAAAGTTTTATTGTCACTGGAGACGGCCAATTCTAGTTGTCTGTCTGGAATAAAAGTTATCAATTCCTTGTCTGACTTTTCAGGTTCTACAGCGGTAGGTGTAGCATCAGAGTCGGGATGAATGATGATTGCTGTACTATCAGTTTCTGTGGCTTTGAGTTGGGCGGCATTGAGTATGGCAAGGCAAGCCCATGCGAAAATTATTCGTTTCATGACTTAATGATTTTAAAGATTACTAATTACGGATATTAGACTTAAAATTGTCTTGATTTTTTTGGGAAACTACATCTAGCTTCTCACTAATGGTTGTACTATATATATGTCCTAACTTTCGAAAACGTGACCTTGATAGGAGCTTTTTTTTTCATTTTTTTTCAAATTACTGTCGTCTGAAGTCTAATTTTTACAGTTATTAAAAGAAATTGGTGTATCATTTTATGGTTTTTAAATAATTAACTCAAAATTTAGTGTTTCCTGAGTCCCCTTACATTACTTACCTATCGTATCAAGAGTTCTATCGGGTTGGTTACCCAATCAGATTTTTCCATTTTTTATTCTTACACTTTTTATGGAAGACCAACTATTGAGTTTTCACTGCTATCAGGTATGCTCAGCTAGTTTCAAATTATAACAATCTATTCTACAACACTAGAGGTCCTGGTTGTCCACGGTGACATCATTCAAATAACAAGTTGTATTTAAGCTATTTGAGCGAGATTTCTTAGTTTACCTATATTGAATAGCTTATTGATTATCTATGAATTGGAATAAGATACTGGGACCTGGATTACTATTTGCGAGTACCGCTATAGGTGTTTCTCATCTGGTGCAAAGCACGAGGGCGGGTGCTAATTATGGATTTGCAATGCTAGGGGTGATCATAGCTGCCAATCTCTTCAAGTATCCTTTTTTTGAGTATGGCTCTAGATATGCCAATGCTGCTGGGGAGAGTATCATAGATGGTTATCAGCGACTGGGTAAGATTCCTTTATTAATATATTTCGTGGTCACCTTAGGCTCTATGTTTTTTGTGATGGGTGCGGTGGGCTTCGTTACAGTTGGATTTATGGATAATTTAATGGGTTTATCTGCCCTATGGCCTGACTTTAAGTTGTTTCCTACCTTATTACTATTTGTTGCCTGTTGTTCGATCTTGATTTTGGGTAAGTTCAATGCATTGAATGGTCTTATCAAGATCATAGGGATTGTGATGGTGATATCGACTTTGTCAGCCTTCGTATTGACCTTGATACATGGGCCAGAGCCTAGAGTCAGTGGCTTTGCGAAGCCTGAATTTTTTGATGATGCAGGTCTATTGTTCATAATTGCCTTGATGGGTTGGATGCCTACGGCGCTGGATTTGAGTGCATGGAATAGTCTATGGACTGTGGAGAAGATGAAGACTTCTGGATATCATCCGAGTTTAAAGGAAACCTTGTTTGAATTTAATCTGGGGTACTGGATTGCGGCTTTTCTTTCGGTATGTTTTGTGGTGATGGGTTCTCACTTGATGTACGGGACAGGGGTGGAACTTCCAGCTGGCAGCGCTGCCTTTGCCAGTCAGGTCATTACATTATATACGACAACCATAGGGGACTGGAGTTATCTGATCATATCTGCGTCTGCCTTTTCGATAATGTTCGGGACGAGTATAGCGGTGTTTGATGGCTATGCGAGAGCCTTGGAGAGGGTTACTGAACTAGTCTTCCTGAGTGAGAAGGAAGCTGAGGCTGCATTGAATAATAATAAGATGTATAATATCTCTCTACTGGTCTTGGCGGTTGGGTCTTTTTTACTTATTGCTTTATACCTTGATCATTTCAAGGTGTTAGTGGATATCGCCACTACACTATCTTTTCTGATAGCGCCCTTTGTGGCTATTGCCAATTTTCAGTTGGTTTCTGAGCCCTATGTGTCGAGGGAAGCTGTTCCTCCGCTCTGGATGAGGGTCTTGAGTTATTTTGGTTTGGTCTTTTTGACGGGTTTCGCTTTGTTTTTTGTGCTGGTTAAAATGGGGTGGATGTAGAAAGAAATTAGATCAGAAGACGGAGGAATAGATGAGTATGAATGAAGTGCTTATTAAAATTGTAGCTGTATTGAATTTGAGTCTAAAATCCTCATCCCTCTGCCAAGACCACCTGCCTGAACTTCAATGAGTAGTCCACAAAAGAAATAATAGTCAGTGCCAGCGATAGATAAATGATCCACATGTATTGCGGGTAGTTCATAAGCAGAGCGACCATCCCTGCGAAGAGTATGGCGGTCTTGAACTTACCTATAGGACTAGCCTTTATTTCCACTTTGTTATAACTGGTGTAGATTCGCATACCCATTACGATGATTTCCCTATATAGAATGATGAAGGTCACCCAGCATGGAATCTTACCTGCCACGCTAAAGACAAGTAAGGCCGACAGCACAAAAAGCTTATCTGCCGTAAAATCGTGTATGGCTCCGAGATAGCTGGTCTTCTTTTCCAACCTGGCCACATAGCCATCCAGAAAATCTGTCATACCTGCTATGATGACTGTAACTAATAGGAAGACTTCCTTATGCTCCCAGCTAGTGAGATATATCAGGGTGAGTGGAGTGAATATCACTCTCAGAAAACTGATGAATTGGGCTAGATGCAAATGTTTCACTGGGGCCAAGATAAGTCTATTATTTATGCTAGAATGGGCTTTTATCCCCAATCATTACTTGTATTTTACTGCCAAATGGGTGGTGCTCATCTTACTATATGCCATATTTGCCATCCTGAGGACAGGTCAGCACTACATATATTGACATAATGTCACCTTATGCCTAGTGGTACAGCCTTTGATGATTCTATTCATTATTAACCAATTTAGAAAAATGGAAAAAGGTAATATTTCAGTACAGGCGGATAATATCTTCCCCATAATCAAGAAATTCCTCTACTCGGATCAGGAGATTTTTCTTAGAGAACTCATATCCAATGCCGTGGATGCCACGACTAAGATCAAAACCCTGGCTTCCAAAGGGGAGTTCAAAGGAGAACTGGGCGATCTAACGATAGATATTATTCTCGATGAAAAGAAGAAGACACTGACCATCAGAGACCGAGGTATAGGGATGACTGAGGCCGAGGTCAAGAAGTATCTCAATGAGGTTGCATTCTCTTCCGCAGATTCCTTCCTCAAGAAGTACAAGGACGAAGCCAATATCATCGGCCACTTCGGGCTAGGTTTCTACTCAGCTTTCATGGTCGCAGACAAAGTGGAAGTGGACACCAAGTCTTACAAGAAATCATGTAAGCCAGTCAAATGGTCTTGCAAGGGAGATCCTAAATTCCAACTGACAGAAGGAGGAAGAGATTTCAGAGGTTCCGATATTGTATTGCATGTTTCTGATGACAGTACAGAGTTCTTGCAGAAAGCCAGAATACAGACTTTACTGGACAAGTATTCTAAGTTTCTACCATTCCCCATCCGATTCGGGACCAAGACCAGAACTGAATGGGAAGGAGAAGGGGACGATAGAAAATCCAAAGAAGTAGTAGAAGATAACATCATCAATAACACGGAGCCACTCTGGAAGAAAAAACCAGCCAAGCTCAAAGAAGATGATTACAAAGCTTTCTACAAGGAACTCTATCCTTACGGACAAGATCCTTTATTCTGGATTCATTTGAATATCGACTTCCCTTTCAATCTGACAGGTGTTCTCTATTTTCCTAAGTTGAATAATTCTCTGGAAATCCAGAAGAATAAGATACAGCTTTACAGTAATCAAGTCTATGTGACGGATGATGTGAAGGAGATCGTACCAGAATTTTTACTCCTTCTGCATGGGGTCATAGATTCTCCAGACATTCCTTTGAATGTTTCCAGATCGTATCTGCAGAGTGACAGCAATGTCAGAAAGATTACTTCTTATATCACTAAGAAAGTTGCTGACAAATTGAAGTCGCTTTACAAGAAAGACAAAGTAGGATTTGAATCCAAGTGGGATGATGTGGGGACTTTTGTCAAATATGGGATGTTGTCTGACGAGAAATTTTACAAGAAGGCTGATGCTTTTTGTCTGGTCAAAAACACCGAAGGAGAATTCCAACTTTTCGATGAATATGTGGAAAAGGTAAAACCAATTCAGACAGACAAGCATGATAAGACAATCATCTTATATGCCAATAATGAAAAAGAACAACATTCCTACATAGAATCGGCTAAGTCCTATGGCTACGATGTCTTGGTCATGAATAATGTTATAGACAATCACTTCATGCAGCATATGGAGCAGAAGAAAGATAAGATCACTTTTGTGCGAGTCGATTCTGATACAGCAGATAAGCTCGTGCAGAAGGATGAGGAGAAAGCTTCTGTATTATCAGAAAAAGATGAAGAGAAAGTGAAGACTTTATTCACTGAGGCTTTAGGAGGAATGAAGGGTGGTAATATTGAAATGAGACCGTTGTCCCCGGATGATCATCCCGTCATGATCACCAAGCCTGAGTTTATGAGACGTATGAAGGAGATGCAGATGATGCAAGGGATGCAGATGGGCGACATGCCTGAGATGCATAACATCGTCGTCAATTCTAATCATCCGCTCGTCACTGATAAGCTACTCAGTAAGATGGCCAATGATAAGAAGGAACGCTTCGCCAAGTATCTCTATAATCTCGCTAGGCTCAATCAAAATATGCTGAAGGGAGAGGAGATGAGTGATTTCATCAAGACGAGTCTGGAGTTCTTGAAGTAAATATTAATAATCAGTAATAACTGATTTAGATGTTAAGAGAAACCAAGTTGCACTAGCAGCTTGGTTTTTTTTACAATCTCTCATTTCGTGTTCATAGTTGGTTTGGGAAACCATCAATAAGGAGAATATTGTACAGATAAGTGTCAGGTGAGACATTAGTAATTGTCAATTATCTCTTTTTTAAAGATATTTATGATAACATAGTAGAATATGAACAACTCATTAAAAATTATTATTTTCTCTTTGCTTTGGTTGCCTATGATTTCACAGACTGATTGCCCATCCTTATTGGATAGCAAAAGTCAGTTAAATAATGAATATAGGCAGAGTACTATTCATACACTATCTCACTTGAATTTCAACGTGCCCAAACCTGGCGTATTCTACGATGGAGATGGTCACACGACATTATTCGATCTTGGTTTTGCAAGAGGGATTTGGGCTGGTGGATATAGCCCATCCGGAGATTTGAAAGTGGTTGCTAGTGCCTACAATAATTCAGGCTCAGATTATGCCTCAGGACCTATTTGGAATGGATTTCAGAATCAGGAAGGTCTCTGCGATTTCTATAGAAGAGTGTGGACTATAAAAAATTCTGAGATTGCGACCTTAAAGTACTTGTTTGACTCGAGCGAGCTGGCACTTGAGGATATTCCTTTAGATATTCTAGAGTGGCCGGCTAAAGGGAATCCTTATATAGGCTCCTTTGCTCCAAATTACGATATGGCACCATTCTATGATATGAATGAAGATGGCAACTATGATCCTATGGATGGAGATCATCCTCTTGCATTACAGGAAAATTCATTGTTCTTTCCGAGTGAAATGAGATTCTATGTTTCCAATGATAACACCACTCATAAAGAGACTAGAGGAGATCCGCTATTTATGGAATTTCACGTTCTTGATTATGTTGTCAATTGCACAGAAAGAACAGAGAGTTCGACTTCCATATTTACCAGATTGAAGTATATCAATAAGGGAGCGACTGAGCTAAGAGAATTCAGAATAGGCATATTTGATGACCCTAATATGGGTTGCTTTCTTGATGACTTTGTAGGCTGCCTACCAGAATTGAATGCTTTTTTTACTTACAATGAAGATGGGAAAGATGAAACTAATTTTGGATGTAATGAACTGATCACAATCCCTAAAGACTATGGCCTGGTGAGAAGTACAATATTTCTTAATCAGAGTCTGATTAGTTTTATAGTGCTTCATAATCGAGGAGATTTGGGATTCTCTTTAATTACTGGACCACAAAGTTATTATAACTTATTGGACGCAAAGTGGACGAGTAATATTCCATTAACACGGGGTGGTACTGGCTATAATCTTGGCAGTAATGATACTACCTCTTATGCGTTTGATGCGCTCCCTATTGATTTAAATGGTTGGTCTATGCATGATTCATTGTTCACAGCTAATTTCATAGATGCGAAGACAGTTTCTGTATTTGGTTCAGAGCCAGTATTGCTTTCAGGGGAAGTACGGTCCGTGGATTTCGTGGATCACGTACTGCTTGATCAAGAAAAGACAAGGCTGAATGTTTTTGAGGATTATGAAGACAAAATCAATCAAGTAAAGCAAGACTTTGAGGCTATGAAAAATGATCGACACGAATGTGGAAGACTTCCAGTTCTGTGTGCATCTGATTGCGTATGGCCGGGTGATGTCAATGACGACGGTTATGTTTCTGGAAAAGATTTAGTACTCTTAGGTAATTATCTTGCTATGGGCGGAGGTTCTGGACCCAATAGGATTCCAAGATCCAGTGATTGGTTTCCGTATTCTGCATCAGATTGGAATTTAGAGTTGTTTGGACTTAATAACAAGTATGCTGATGTGGATGGCAATGGGGAAATTGCGTTTCTCGATATGATAAGAGCAAATACAAATCTTGGAGAAAACAAAGGAGTGTCTTATCCAAATGATGTGCTATCAGAGGGTGATGGTACCTGTCTTTTCTTTGGAGATACTAGGCAAGATAATATGATCGATGTTCCTAATGCTGGATATTTTAGACGATTGCTTAATCTGGAACTGAGACTAGGTTCTTTAGATGAGGAGTCTCTTGAGGAATCAGTGCATGGGCTGACTTATGAAATACGATTTGACACTAATCTTGTTGCAATAGATGAATTTCCGATAACATTGAATTCTTCACATTTTGATCAAAGCGAAGTATACACAGAACCAGGGGTGACTTATATAGATTCTATCGAAACTTTCTCTGGTATCAATAAGATTCAGTTTTATATGACTAATGTAGATGGTGAGACCCAAGACACTTCAATAGTGCTGCCTTCTTGGTCATTAATCGTGAGAAAAGATGCTAAGACTAATAACCCAGACAGAAGAGACACCTTGATTGTCAAGCTGTTTAATGTCTTCGGGACTAATGCAGTCGGAGAAGAATTATCCTTTGGCGCTAAGTATTATCCCATCATACTTACCAATCTGATTTATGACCCAGACCTGATCTCAGGAGTTTCAGATAATCAAAAGCAAAATTCAGAATTAATTCTACAGCCTAACCCGACTAGCGATTTTATTGACATCCAACTGAATGAAGTAAAGAGTGGAGAATTCATGATTCATACTATTGATGGCATCAAAGTCTTTTCTAAGTCTTTTATGCAAAAGAATAATTTGAGAATTCCAGTACAGCATTTACAGTCAGGCCTTTATATTATTTCCTATAGAAAATCAGATGGACAGGTGATCTCAGATCGGTTTATTAAGATCTAACTATACTAGTAGACATTATTCAGTATCAGTTGATTCATAATATAACAGAAGCTAAGTTGCTAAAGCAGCTTGGTTTTTTTGTCTAGCATCAAAATCTTATAATGTGTCCACGGATACATGTCTGTTTGGTAGCACTACTTATCTTTGGTGTCACTATCGATTAAAACATCGAAAAAACCAATAACAACCATAATGAAATTACTCTACAGCTTTCTTTTTTTAGCAACTGTGCTAATCCAAGCTTCTGGACAAGTCTGCACACCTATTCTTGATGAAGTCAGTCGTATTGGAAATGATTACAGACAGCGTTCTATTTACGCCTTGTCCAGTTTGAATTTTGATTTGACTGCTGTGGATCCATTTTATAATGGTGATGGTACTTCTGCACTGTTTGATTTGGGATATGCCAAGGGCATTTGGGCTGGAGGGTTTGACCCCAGTGGTAACTTGAAAGTAGCAGCCAGTGGATATGGTTCAATTGGATTTGACTTTGTGCCTGGGCCGATATGGACGGGATTTCAAAATGACGAAGACTTGTGTGAATTCTTCAGAAGAGCTTGGACGATTAATGGGGCAGATATTACCATTATCCGTAATCTCTATAGTAGCGGCGAGCTAGAACTTGGAGATATTCCAACAGATATATTAGAGTGGCCGGCTAGAGGTAATCCTTATATAATGTCATTGGACATTGAACAAGAAATGGCGCCTTATTTTGATAATGACCAAGATGGTAATTATGACCCGCTCAAGGGGGATTTTCCTATCGCATTAGCTGAGAATCCAGAATTCATCCCGTTTCAGTTCAGGTTTTATGTTTTTAATGATCAGACTGATCACTCTGAATCTCAAGCTACACCTTTAGATATGGAGTTCCATGTTTTGGATTATGTTGTAGATTGTCCGCAACAGACAGAAAGTGAAACTTCTGTTTTTACCAGATTGAAGTATATTCACAAGGGGCTTGAAGATTTGAGGAATTTCAGGATTGGTATTTGGGATGATAGTGATTTGGGTTGTTTTGAAGACGATTTTGTTGGTTGTCGCCCAGAGTTGAATTCAAGTTACGTTTACAACAAAGGTGGCGTAGATAGAGCTGATTGCACTTTTGGGCAGTCGATACCTGAAGATTATGGCGTAGTGAGAAGTTTGGTTTTTCTGAATAGTGAATTGAAGAAGTTTATTTATTACTATAACTGTGGTTTTGTAGATCCTCCACCCCAGCAATGTGACCCTCAGTCTCCTTCAGATTATTATAATTTTTTGGATGGCCGTTGGCGTGACGGCGAGTCCCTGACTATAGGTGGTACAGGATTTAATCCCGGCAGTACAGAATTCACCTCTCACGCATTCACAGATTTACCTACTCAGAGTGATGGGTGGTCTATGGAAGCTTTGGATTTACTAGCACTCGATGCTAGGATGTTATCTGTATTTGATGTTCCAGATTTAATGTTATCCGGCCAGACGCATGTGCTAGATTTTGCGGATCATGTATTAATAAGCGAAGAGAAAACGGGGATTGATGTTTTTGAAGAGTACCAGTCTCGAATAGAATCAGTAAAAGAGGATTACAGAACTATCGTCGAGGGCGGGTACGAATGTAGTCTTATGTCAAGTACAAGCGATATAGAGAATATTGTAGACTGTTCTATTCATCCCAATCCTGTAACCGATCTCTTGGAATTGGATTTCAATGTTACTCAAGTAACAGGGAGTATATTGATCCATTCTATTGCCGGTGTTCTGGTAGGCAATTATGAGAGTCAAAACTCTCCCAAAGCTCAGGTGCCTGTTGCTCACCTTGATTCGGGCCTATACTTAGTTACGTTGACTACGAAAGAAGGGCTTAGCTTTTCTCAGCGATTTGTTAAGCTGTGACTTAGAGGTTCAGGCTGACATGTTAAGAGAAATACAATAGCCTTGTAATAAGTGACTATGTGACTTCTACCCGTCACAATAGTATTAATCACACTAATAAACTAATAAACACATGTTTGGAAGTCTTAAGCAACTAGCAATGAGAAAATTAATGGAGAAAATGGCATCAAATGCATTAGGTGGGTCAGAGACCTCTGCTGCTGCTGAAGAAGGTGCAGGTGCTCTCATAGAGTCCATAAAAGCGAAGCTTGCAGGAGGAAATGCGAGCGAGGTAAAGGAGATGTTCAAAGGTGAGAATCTTGAGAACAATGGGTTATTTGGAGAAGCTAAAACTAAATTAGCTGCCATACTTGAAAGCAAAGGTATGAGTTCTGAAGAGGCGAGTGCTGAAGCAGAAAGAACAGCGCCGGATCTCGTTGCTGGATTAAAAGAGAAGTTTGAGTCCTCGGCAGAAGAGGATAAGGAATTCAACCTTGGAGACTTAGCTGGGATGAACCCGGCAGACTTGATGAACAAGGCCCAAGATTTGCTAGGCGGAAACGCTGGAGACTTATTGAATAAGGCTAAGAACTTGTTCTAGATTAAGAATACAGATAATGAGACTGGATGAGCCTGCTGGAAACAGCAGGTTTTTTTGTTTTACATTGAAGCGTTTAGAATTGATTAACGACAATAATCTCGTTACATCACCGCTCCCTGACATTCCCCATAAATACATTCACTCTGGAATCTATGGGATTACCACTAGCTCTTCTGAAAGTCACTACCTGCCCTACATGCCAAATAGCGTCTGCTATCGGCCCGTTGAATTGGTGCCAGAAAGGAAAGCTGCTTTTCTTATCTCCTCGCTGGAAGGTGATCTCCAGTTCTGCTAGATCTTGATCAGGCATTGTTCTCATAAGATCGGCTGCACTCTTGAAATTACCTAGGGTATGAGCTCTCATTTCTTCCCAGCTGTGATTCACCTCTTCATATGGTCTAATATTAGGTAGATCTTTTATCCCATTCAGAATAGTAACAGATAGCCCATATATATGCTCCATTGTTTCCATACTGCTACGAGCCGTGGAATCGGGTCTGTAAGCCAGATCCTCTTCATTGAGCGCCTCACTAGCCCAATGGTATCTGAAGCCCAGACCATCTATGAGTCTAGCTGTTACTGTTGCTGCTGTATAGGATTCTGGATAGTCAGGAATAGTGGAATAGGGTAGCAAGTCGGTCATGATTTCGGAGGTGGATACTGGTTGTACAATTTGAGCTGTAGTTATGCAAGATTGAAAAAGTATGCAAAGAAATGCAAGACTGTGGGTGAAATGTGTGGGCTCAATTTTCATATTATGGTTTATTGCAGTACAATAATAATAGAGTCAGCAAACTTATTATCGCTACTACGGATCTTGTATTTAAGAAGAAGAGATTATAATTGAAAAATACTAGCAATCGTTAGTAATGTCCAATAATCTACTTCTAATGCTCTCAAATTTTGATTGCGTTTCTGAGTAGCAAATTCCAGTATTACTTCTCTGAAATAGGAATTAGATATTATCATAATAGCAGGATGCCACTATGCCTATTATCGTTGCAAGATTCACGTTTTCAGAAATTCCGATTAAGGTCATAGGTCGAACAATAAAATGCAGAACAAGTATACCAAGAGCTAAGCTTAAAGCAATTAGGATGTGAGTAGCGCTCTTCGTTCTTTGTACCTTAGTCAATTTCATCTCACTTAAACTTTCTTCAGATAGATCAACTTTTTCTAAGTATTCAGTTTTTCTTTCCATTACACCATAGAATTAATTCTCCTCCATAGCGATAGTGTGATTTAAATCTTCACTATCTTTTTTACTTCAGAAAATTCTAAGTGAATGAGGTGAAGATAATAGACTCCAGCCGCCAGTTCTCTAGTTATTATTTTCAATGTTCCAGTTGTGCTTGTTTGTGTAGATACTTGTTCACCTCTCTGATTGTACAAGATGAGCTCTATCGGTCCTGAAATCAACTCAGAGTTGATTGTCAATTCATCCTTTACCGGGTTAGGGTAGATTGAAATTGTATTTTGTTCTAGACTGTGGGTCGACGTAGCGAGACAATTTTCTTTCTCTGTCTCTGCCCAACCCATAGCACCTACTACTGAATTATCAATCAGGCTAATGCCCATTTCCTCTGAGAACGCCGGAACAAAATCTCCAGTCATCCAGAGTTTTGATTCTACAGCGATATTTTCTGAAGGATGTCCTGCCTCTCCCCATTGCACATATCCCTTTATTAATCTTACCCCTATTTCATTTTCATAAAATAAAGCTATCTCACCACCTTGAGCATTGATATCAAAACCTGTATTAATCATAATGCTTTCTCCGGCTTCTAGTATCATATCTGCATCGCAATCAACCATCACCGCTTCCACTTTTGTAAATTCTGGATAATCACAGAGCCAGAGTTGTGCTAGCTCCATAGGAGCATCACCATTGTTTTGTAACTGGACCATATTGGAGTCACTGACATGCGTAAGAATGAGATCATCTATCAGAGTGGGACAATTTTCTTTTATGATTGATATACCATTAGACAGACTGAAACATCCATCTAATTCATCAAGCGGTCGCCCAGCACCCAAGCCAGTAATGGGCCCGTCATAACTCAAATGGTATAATTGGCAGATTTCTTCGGGAGATTGTTCAAAGTTTATCTCTTCGTAAGAATTCAAAGGAGCATTGACTATGATGCCACTATCATCTACAACAAGCCATTGACTGTTAGCTCCAATATTTCCTGTAAGTATTATAGAGTTGGAGGGTATGTTGTCTGGAAGGCCATCACCCACACAGAATCTGATTTCAGGACTGGAAATAGTACCACCTGTATTCTCGTATCGGAATATGGTTATAAAATTGGACCTATCAGCGCAGCCTTGTATCACCGCAAAATCCGCCCCGACCTCCAAGCCCTCCACTGGCCCGACAGAACTTAATGACCACAAGACATAAGTGCCTCGGCCTGTCGATTCAAAATCGAAATCGTAAGGAGAATCAGGAACTGCTATTATTGCATTGCCAGCGGTATTGGTAATAACCCACGTTTCAGTATCTCCGATATTACCCGATAGACTTATGGAACCAGCAGGAATGAAATCCGCTACACCATCTCCTACGCAGAACTGTACGAATCCCGTACCATTATCCAGAGTGCCACCTGCAACTCTATTTTTTATTATGGAGACTGAATTTGTAATGCTGAAACATCCTACCAATCCAGACAAGGGTTGGTCTGTCTGTAAGCCCATCAAGGGCCCATCGTAGGCGACATAGAGAAGACTGCAATTGCCTTCGTCACTATTATCGAAATCTATATCGTTAATGTGAGATGCCATACCCAGAATGGTAATTTCGTTCTCGTCTGTTATCAGCCAGATGCCTTCTTGACTATTATTGCCAGAATGTGTCAGATCAGCCGTTCTGATTCTGTCTTCTTGACCATCACCTACACAGAAAGTGAAAGGCCCACCCTCAAGTGTACCTGCCATCGGCTGGTTCTTATTTATTGTAATGGAATTGGATAAGGCACTCTTGCCTACCAGGTCTGTGAGAATATTATTACCGATATCCGCACCCGTCAATCCCAACTCAAAAGTCAGGTGCCATAACAAGCAAGTGCCCGCGCCGGTATTATCAAAATCGTATGAATTTATATTACTGACTTGACTCAAAATATTACCATCTGTGTCAGTAATAAGCATCAGATTGTTATTACCCGTATTTCCAGAAATTGTTACGCCACTCAGAAAGTCTGGCTCACCATCCCCTGTACATAAACTGAAAGGCCCCCCATTGAGTTGGCCACCCTCTAGCACTATGCAATCATTCTTGATGAGGGGGAGGCTATTGGACATCATCTGACAGCCAGCGATGTCATGGATGGAGCCACCCATGCCTAGACCGACCAGTGGCCCATCGTAACTCATGTGCAGGAGGTAACAAGTGCCTGCAGCATGCTGGTCGAGATTGACGTCCGTATAGGAATTAAGCGGTGCATTGATGATGATACCGTTGCCGTCTGTAATCAACCATTGGCTATTAGCACCTAGGTTATCCGTTAGGCTAATACTGCCAGCAGGAATATAATCTGGATCGCCATCTCCTACACAGAACTCAAGACTCAGATCAGTAGTTATGATTCCACCTTTATTTTCCAGACGCGAAATGGTGATGAAATTTGATCTAACGGCGCATTCTGGTAGAATCGTGAAATCTGCTCCGACTCCGAGCCCTTTCAGAGTCATATTGTAGGAGACACTCCACAAGAGACAACTACCTCTGGGACTGTTTTCAAAATCGATGTCAGAAAGATCATTTTCCATTTTTATTATGGTAATCCCTGATTGATCAGTGACGACCCACATGTTGTGATCTCCAGTGCCAGCTGTCAAGCTTACATCAGCATCTGTTAGTATATCAGCTACTCCATCTCCTACACAGAATGTAAAGGGACCTCCATTTATCATGCTTGGGGTAATGGACCTCTTGATTATTTCTATGGAATTGGATAATGAAAAGCAAGCGGGAATAGGCAGTAAACTGTTGGCATTAGGTGTCCCAGTCAATTCAGAAATTCTACTTCCTATTTCGAGACCCTTGAGCCAGCCATCATAACTTAGATTTCGTAGTAGGCAAGTGCCAGGGGCGATACCATCCAAGTCAAAATCCTCCAGTAATTCAGGTAATCCGATTATGATGTCACCATCAGGCCCAGTCAAGACCCATTGATTATTGGCACCCTCATTATCGGTCAGAGTCAAATGATTGCTGGATAAAAAATCACTGTTGCCGTCTCCCACACAAAATTCAAATGGTCCACCCACTAGAGTCCCACCTGTGGGATTACTGATATGAATGGTAAGAGAATTAGTGGAGAAGGATGCACACATGTCTGCCGGCACGTCATTAAGAAAAAGGCCAAGGTACGAGTTCATAGGGCCGTTACCCATATCCCCATATCCGTATACGTTATAGATGCCAGCGTCATATTGACTCAGATCTATTAGTCCAGTTGCGGGCAGTACTTCTCTGATGATGAAATCTGAATCAGTGATGATATAATAGTAGTCTTCTGGAAGAGCGGTTGTAGAGGAAAATACCTCAAAAATCGTATTACCTAAGCAGCCATTATAGACGGTGGTACCATCCGCTAGTGTAAGGGTGCCTCCATCAGTGAAGGGTGAGCATTCGCCATCACAATTGGCAGTGAAGGTTACATCCTCCAGATCCCATATGCTTTGGTTTCCAATATTCCCTATGGGGCAATATGCTGTGAGTTCTATGAGGAAGTCAGTAGGCGTTGTGACAACAAAGTCTGGATTAGCTTTAAAATCATAGAGAACTTCCGTCCAATCCCTCGTCGTAGGCAGCTCCCTTTCATCAAGTATGACTACGCCGTTCTTGAGAATTCTCATGGCAAATAAGCTAGGGTAATTATTGAGGCCTGTCAATCCATTGACCCAATTATAAGTTTCTGGTGCCTTTTGTAGAAAGCTCAGTTCTTCCAGCCTTACAGGATCGACGCCTACAGGATTGAGGTTTATGAGAAAGCGCATAGCTGCGGAGCTGCCAGGCAGATAGTTGCAGAATGGATCAAAACTGAGGCAGATTGCAGCAGTTCCATCCTGACCAGCGGTGCAAGAGTGGGGATTGAGATGTGCTTTGGTTCTGAGCGCTGGACCTACAGGAGTAAGCCTCACTTGTCCATTACTACCATTAAGAGGTATAAATTCACTGTAATCCATCCCACTCTGATCAGTGGTATTGGATTGGCAAGCATCGAAGGAATACCTCAGTACTGCAGGCTCCCCGTTATTGGCCATAAGAGTGAATGACGAAAAAAATAAGCAGAGGTTGAAAACTGGTAAAGCAAAGTTTGAAATCATAAACTTATATCTCGATCTGGACAAATTCTGATTCTTACGAGCGATTACAAATTTCACCACATTGTGATTGATTTTGTAACTCAGTGAAGAACAGTTTTTCATGATCGGGCTTGGGATGCCACCGTCAAATATATGAAGGATTTATGTAATAATTAAGCTATTGATAATCAATAATATACGACATTGATCTCCATTTACACTTGCTTAGCTCTCACATTGGATTGTTCCCACTTGTATATATTTTGATCGAAGCTCAATGGTGCTGATATTAATTGTCGTAGGGTCTAGCCTTCACTGCCTCAATTTCTCACGAAGCTCACTCATACTTACACTCCCTTATCCTTCATCGAATATGAAAATATGTGAAGCAGCGTGAATTTGCACCGTTATCTTGGTGAAAAGCTAAAAGCTCGATTCTAGGTACGACAAGGTGAAAGATTTCATAATCTTGACCTTTAATTGGCTGAAAAGCTGATTTTTAGAATTTTGTGGCCTAATTATTAATAATCATAAGCCTTTTCTGGCTATCATAGAAGGCTCTACCTGTCTTAATAAGTATTATACATATATTATATGCAATCTTTATTTTTGCAACAAATCAAACTAACACTATGGCATTTGATATTGACATGATTCGTAAGTTCTATGATGGGCTTGGGGATAAAATGGCTAAAATCAAGTCTGAGCTCAATAGACCTTTGACTTTGGCTGAAAAGATCTTGTATGCACACTTGCACGCAGAATCACCTTTAAAGGATTACAAGAGAGGTAAGGACTATGTGTTCTATGCCCCGGACAGAGTGGCTATGCAAGATGCCACTGCTCAGATGGCGCTATTGCAGTTCATGATGGCCGGCAAAGACAAGGTTGCTGTGCCCACTACAGTTCATTGTGATCACCTGATACAAGCTAAGATAGGCGCAGATGAGGATTTGCAACATGCCATCAATACGAGTAATGAAGTTTTCAATTTTCTGGAATCAGTATCAGACAAGTACGGGATAGGTTTCTGGAGGCCTGGTGCAGGTATCATACATCAGGTGGTCTTGGAGAATTACGCTTTTCCAGGAGGTATGATGATAGGAACAGATAGTCACACCGTGAATGCGGGTGGACTGGGTATGGTTGCCATAGGAGTCGGTGGAGCAGATGCGGTCGATGTGATGGCGGATATGCCATGGGAACTCAAAAACCCAAAACTGATCGGTGTAAAGCTGACAGGTAAGTTATCAGGCTGGTCTTCTCCAAAGGATGTCATCCTTAAGGTTGCAGATATCTTGACTGTAAAAGGTGGAACTGGTGCCATAGTAGAATATTTTGGAGCAGGGGCTTTGAGTATGAGTTGTACGGGTAAGGGGACCATCTGTAACATGGGTGCGGAAATAGGAGCAACGACTTCCACCTTCGGATACGATGAGAGTATGGACAGATATCTGCGAGCGACCGATAGGACGGACATAGCGGATGCGGCAATGGCTGTCAAGGAACATCTTACAGCTGATGCTGAATGCTATGAGAACCCTGAGAAATATTTCGATCAAGTGATCGAGATCAATTTGTCAGAATTGAAACCATTGATCAATGGACCTTTCACGCCGGACCTTTCTACCGGTGCTGGCAGAGAAATGACAGACAAAGCCACTAAAAACGATTGGCCACTGGAAGTGGAATGGGGACTCATAGGTTCTTGTACTAATTCTTCTTACGAGGATCTTTCCAGAGCTGCTTCCATAGCCAAGCAAGCGGTGGATAAAGGTCTTACGACCAAAGCTGAATTCGGTATCAATCCAGGCAGTGAGCAAGTGAGGTATACGACAGAGCGAGATGGTATCTTAAAGATATTTGAAGATCTCAATGCCACCATCTTCACCAATGCTTGCGGACCCTGCATAGGACAATGGGCTAGGTATAATGATCCGATGAATGGGCCTAAGAATACAATCATCCACTCGTTCAATAGAAATTTCTCAAAGAGGGCAGATGGCAACCCGAGTACGCATGCCTTTGTCGCTTCTCCAGAAATGGTGGCTGCGATTGCCATAGCGGGAAGATTGGATTTCAATCCTGAAACGGATACCCTGACCAATGATAAAGGCGAACAAGTCAAACTCGATGAGCCGACCGGTTATGAGTTGCCTCCTGATGGATTCGATGTCAAAGATAGAGGCTACAATGCGCCTGCAGAGGATGGAAGCAAAGTAGAAGTAAAGGTATCTCCGACTTCAGATAGATTGCAATTACTGACGCCATTCAAGCCTATTCTGGCAAAGGAGATGGTAGAGATGAGAATCTTGATCAAGGTGAAAGGAAAATGCACAACGGATCATATTTCCATGGCGGGTCCTTGGTTGACTTACAGAGGGCACTTGGAAAATATTTCTGAGAACTGCTACACTGGTGCGATTAATTATTTTAACGACAAAGCCAATTCCGTCATTAATTATATCACTGGAGCTTATGTTCCCGTTCCTGAATCTGCCAAGGCTTATCAGAAGAAAGGAATAGGCACAGTAGTGTTTGGAGAGGAGAATCTGGGAGAAGGATCTTCTCGAGAACATGCGGCGATGGAGCCTCGATTCCTAGGAGTGAATGCCGTGATAGTAAAATCTTTTGCAAGGATACATGAGACTAATCTCAAGAAGCAAGGAATGCTGGCACTGACATTTGCTGACAATGCAGATTACGACAAAGTGAGACAGGATGATAAGGTGAGTATTTTTGGTTACGAAGAAATGCAAGCGGGTAAGCCTCTTATGATTTACTTGTTGCATGCGGATGGCACGGATGACTACTTTCTTGTCAATCATACTTATAACAAAGCTCAGATAGAATGGGTGAAAGAAGGATCTGCGCTTAATAAAATCAGAAAAGACATGGGTGTGGTGTAGATGGTCAAATGTAATTATGAATAGTTTTCCATAATTATTCATCTTCCTTACACCTAGCTTTATTTCAAGAAAGAATACCAAAGCCTTCTCGGGAAACTGAGAAGGCTTTTCTATTTCTATTAGCTCTCATTTTCGTCCCTCTTATAAGTTCTCTGTTAGTCTATTAATGCAAGCAGATACTCCATAGAATTATTGTGGGTACTCATTAAATGGATATATCCAAAAATGAATAATTGAAATGCGATCATACGAATTGGATTACGAAATATTATAAGGGGAAATGCAATTTGTAGAAATAGAATTGCACCCTCAAGAAACAGTTGTAGCAGAGCTTGGCAGCTTATTGGTGATGGATGAGGATATAGAATGCGTACTATGATCGAAGGTGGGAACCAAGACGATGATCGTCTCAGCGTTCTTGCATGCCGGGGGTATATGTGATAAGGGGTTGAGAACATGGGAGTATCTCAGAGTAGATACGGGTTGTCTGGTTGACCAGTGGTGTGATTATGATATACGATTTGCAAAAGGAATAAAGGATGCGGTTTTTGGTGATGATAGGCAGTTTCTCGCTAGCTCTTGATCGGGCTATTTAGGATTTGAGTTTTAATATAAATGCCAGCCTGCCTCGGCAGCTTTTAAAAGCTGGGTCTTGCACAAGCCACACTCTATCTGGTCACATATACTGAACTACATTTCTCACCCATATAGGCTCTTGTTGTCACATTGACAATAAGCTGATCTTGAATGCGTCATTTTTTATATTTCGGAATATTATTCGGTACCATTTTATAAAATTGACTTTACAAAGACTAATTCACGGTTATAATAACTTGATATAGGTCAATCGGTGGAAATTATGAACGACATAGACCTATCTTTGCATTGTGAATGAGATAGTTCTGTTACAATATGCCTCACAACCACGATGGAATATTGAAGCCTGGATTGCTTAAAAATGCAGAATTATCGACTGCGCATTATTTATCTAACAACAACCACTTAAAAACTAATCATTGTTATGAAAAGAACGGTATCCGTGTGGGCTTGCCTTATGCTATGCTCAGTAATCCATTTGTCAGCTAATACAGCTAATCCAGGAACACCTAGAGCTGCTGCTGAGAAAAAAGAAGTAAAAGAAATTTCTCTCATTCCTGATAGAGTTTTGGATTTAGAGATTATTCAAGAGAGTGGCCTACTGCAAGTAAACTTATCTGGCGAAAACGCTTTGCTTGATTGGATAATATTCCAACCTAAGGGTGCTGTAGTCAGCAGAATTTCCACTGATGCTAAGATTGACGAGATTAAAATCTCCAATCTGAAAAGAGGCAGCTATGTGCTGATGGTCAAAGATGCTGACGGAAGAATACTCTACAAGAAATTTGAAAAAGCATAGTCTAATCAGACAAGCTCAATTATATTTTATCATTTTTCAAAATTATAAAATGAACTTTAAATTTTTAACAATCATTTTTTCTCTATGCGCAATTGCGGCTTCAGGCCAATCAGGCTTCGGTGTAAAGGCTTTTGTATCACAAGGTTTTGCTGATTCTAAAATCAAGAATTATGTATCCTTGACTCCTGAGGCTTCTACGCCTGTAACCATATCTCAGATTGCATACAAAGGAGCAACTGCTTCCAAGGGTTTAGGGTTGTCAATGTATACTCAGAATTCTCAGTTATTCTTGATGACTGATGCACTTTATACAGAAACAGGAAGAAAGTTCCAGTTGCTTTCTACTGACCATAAAGGGACACTATTAGATCCTGCTTTAGACTTTGAAACTAGGGAAGCTAACTTGAGATTGGCGCTGACAGCAGGTTATGTCTATAAGAATATGAAGTTCGGTGTAGGGCCAGAATTGACTTATAGACTAGAGACTTCAGAGACACTTTCCGATATGGTGGAAATTACCACAAATGGTAGTAACTTACTGGGAGCATTTAATTTTCTAGTAGGCTATGAGTTTTTGGATTTCCTTCACTTGGACGTCAAGTATACATATGGGTTCAATGATGTAACTGACGAATTCCTCTTCTCAGGTCTTCCTATGGATATGAAAAAGAACCTTAAGCAATTAGAATTATCTCTAGGCGTATACTTCTAGATAAAAAAAATAATTATCTATTATAAGGTCCTTTTCAGTACTGCTGGCAAGGACCTTTTTTTTGTTTCACGAGGATTTGTTTATAAATTGGTCTATATACTAGAATGTGGAACCCATAGAAATAGTCAAAATTTTCGGATACATCTTTGTGCTTTTGATATGTTATATCCTACTCAAAGGCTTGTCCTCCTTTGAATTTGCCCTCCGAGACCAGACGGTTACTTATGAGAAGATATGGAATGCTGATTTTTCAGGGCCCTTGGACACCTTGGTGTGGACAACGTCAGAGGGTGGATACCGAGTGGAGGATGAAAAATTGATTTTATCACTGTCTGATAGTTTGGCAGTTGCAAGAGTCAGATCGTATAAGAAATTTGATGCAGATACGGGTTATTTTCAACTCAAACTGAAATTGCCGGAATCGGAATTATTGAAGTCTCGATTGAAGATCATTTTTGAAGATAGACCAGATGAAATCATCCCTCTCAACAAACTGGGAGAATACCAAACCTTAAGAAGTTCTTTGCTTGGGACTAACTCCCTAGAGTCCTTAGAGCTAAGCTTGTCTCGAGTCTCTGGTGCCATCCGGGATTCATCATTTCACGAGATGAATTCACAGGGCTTAATTATATCAAATTTAAGTTTCTATCGACAAAATAGACCACAGAAAGTATTTTGAATCCAGAAGATTAGAGCTTTTTTGAAACGTTTATCGCCAGTATTCTTTTTGCATCCTGATATTGTTTTCCTTCAATATTCTCCCCGCTCTTCCTCTTTAGTACAATATTCTGTTTTGCGGCAGTTAGTGAGAATACAGAAATATGAAATATCAAATAGATCTTTTTAAGGAAACAATTTATATCCTTAATACTTTAGATAATAGAAACGTAATTGAGGAAAAAGGTCGACATTAACTTTCTTCAGAGAAGCTGAAGAATACTTCAACAATCTACCCTTGCATAGCGGACATAAGTTTTCCAGAAAGACAACCCTTCACTCGTAGAAATCGTGCTTCCATCGTATCGAGGATCTCCATATTTTTCAGTTGTAGTCTATCCATATAATGGAACTCCATCCAGATCATGCGTTAGGATTTCTGTCATATAGGCGAAGAACGGCTGGATGGCTTTATAGGTTTTGCTTATCTCCTTGATGAAATCGGGTGTAGTGACTTCAGAATTTTTGAATTCTCTGAAGACATATAGAGATTTGTATCGCAAAAGATCTATAGCTGGATGATCTTTATCATAACCTTTTGGTGATGTTTTGACTTGATCTCCTCTTAATGAGCCAAAGTGTTTTATGAAGGATTTTGACTTCAGAATTTTTCTGAGTGGTGTATCATCAGCCGCAATATGAGACCGGATCAGTTTCAGATCTTTTGGTTCAGGCTTATAGAAACCGCCTCCCACCATTGTTTGTCCAGGCCCTATTTGCATATAATAACCACCACGTCTGTAGGCTCCTTCTCTGCCGAGAGACATCCTGAATAGAGAATTGTAAGGTGTTTTGTCCTTGGAGAATCTCACATCACGATAAATTCTGTAGAGTTTCTTTTTCTCTATTTGGTCAATTTTGTTGAGTTCTTTTTCCACAGCTTCCAGAAAGGATTTTGCATTTTCATTGGCGACTGTATACACTGGCTTATGTTCATGGAACCACTCTCGATTGTTGTTTTCTCTTAGTTTTTTCAGGAAACTGAGTGAAGTTTTCGCTATGACGGTCATATGGATTATTGTGTGATCCAAATATACTCTTTTGCCTTGAGGCCAAATAGTGATCTATACGGCTTGGGTTTAAGGGTGTACTCCTGATATGTATTAATATGTAAGGTCAGACACAACTATCCACAATGCTTCTTATTTAATTACCATAAATTTGATAAGATTAAAAAATAAGATAGATGAGATACTTCATACTGTTAGTTGTTTTGCTTTCTAGCATTTTTTCTCTGGCTCAAGAGAACATTAACCTAGAGCTAGTGGGTCATTATGAGACACTTTCGAGCGCCAATGACATCTGGGGCTATGTGGACGAGGATGGTATAGAGTATGCCATAGTGGGGACACAGGATGATACGAATGTGTTTTCTCTGGAAGATCCTACCGCACCGGAACTATTACTGACCATTGCTGGGTCTAATACTATCTGGAGGGATATGAAGTCCTACGGGGATTACGTCTATAGTGTAACGGATGCAACACAAGACGGTCTGACGGTCATTGATATGAGTAATCCGAGTCAGGGAATTGAGCATAGTATATATTATCCTGTGGTGCCTGATATAGCTGGTGACTCTATTATTGTCAATGCACATAATCTCTTTATAGATGAGAATGGCATTCTTTATATGACTGGAGGAAATTTGCTGGGTGGTGCTCCAATATTCTTGGATTTGAAAGTAGATGCATTTCGACCACCTGTGATAGGATATTTGAATGATGGCTACTCACATGATGTTTTTGTAAGAGGCGATACTTTGTATTCTTCAGAAATATTCAATGGACAGATCAGCCTTTACGATATATCATCTAAATCAAGTCCTATCAAATTAGGAGCCGCTACCACTTCTTTTGATTTCACGCATAACGCGTGGTTATCAGATGATGGCAAAACGGTTTTCACAACAGACGAACGTCAGAATGCATTTGTGGATGCTTACGATATCAGTGATGTGGATAATATCAGAAGAATATCCATGATACGTCCGCGAAAAGATGGCGATGGTGTCATGCCACATAATACGCATTATCATCAGGGCTTCCTGGTTACTTCCTGGTATGGTGATGGGGTTATTGTCATCGATGCTCATAAGCCCGACAATCTAGTCATTGTCGGCCGTTATGATACTAATCCCGATGCTTCTGTAGCTGGGGTGGGTTGCTGGGGTGCTTATCCCTTTTTGCCTTCAGGCCTGGTCTTGGCCTCTGATCGTCAGAATGGCCTCTTCGTGCTACAGCCTAATTATCCTAGAGCTTCATACTTGGAAGGATGCATAACTGATGCTTTCACAGGAGAAGGTATCAATGGCGTCAGCATAGATATTCAGAATACTCAAGTCAATGGCATTACAGATATAAATGGTGGTTTCAAGACTGGTCATGATAGTGAAGGCATATTTGAAGTCACTGTCAGTAAGAATGGATATAAGAAACAAGTAGTTATTGTTGACTTGGAAGCTGGTGAGCTGACGGAATTAAAACTGGCTCTGGAGCCTGCTGCCTTGTTGTCGCTGACCATACAGGTAGTCGACAAATCCGACGGCACACCAATCCCGGCCGCACAGGTGACTTATACTTCTACGGGTTTAAGTGTATCAGGTCAGACCGATGACAGAGGTGAATTTTTCACGACAACTTATGAGGACACTTACGAATTTGTGATAGGTGCTTGGGGATATTTGCATCAAGTGGAAACTCGTGATGTCCTGAATTCAGAACCGATAGTCTTGGAGCTTGAGAGAGGTTATCAGGATGATTATCTCTTTGATCTGGGCTGGGAGGTTCCGGTGCTGTCTGAATGGGAAAGAGTCAATAATGGTGGTGATGTGGAGAATGACCTCGGCGATTTCCATTATCAGAACTGGTCCCCATTGGAGTCATATAGTTTCACTTCTCCTGCCATGGACTTGACGATATATGACAGGCCGGTCGTGAATTTTGATGTGAGATTATTTACGAGTGATGCTTTCTTAGCGCCGACGCTGATTGTAGATGGAGAAGAATTTGTTCTTGAGGAAATTTCGAGTACTGATTTTCTATGGAAGCGTTATAGTTATCCTCTGATGGGTCTGACGACGACGCCATTGACTGAAGCTTATTTGAAATTTGATCATCAGGTTATCAGTGGTTCTACACATAGAGCAGAGGTGGATGCATTTCTAGTCACTGAAGGTATGCCCTCTTCTGTATCTGAGACGGAGCGCTTTTCCATCACAGCTTCTCCTTTAATCACCGACCGTATAGTGCATCTGCAGTCCTCTGAAGATCGGATACGACAACTGGCCATCTTTAATCTGAAAGGAGAATTGATCTATGCGAAGAATGATATCAACCACTATTTTCATGATATCGATCTTAGTAATAATGCAGCCGGTGTCTATTTTATAAATGTCTCAGGGGAAAATGGCCTCTCCGAAACGATAAAGGTTATCAGATTATAAGCTGGCTTATAGTTATTTCAGCGAAATACAGTTGCTAAGAATAGTCTCTTATACTGCTATTTCTTGCCAAAATAGGCGGGTGGATCGCCCCTGTAGGGGCTGGGGGGCAGCGCTGGCTCTTCTACCCACTAACTCCTTGAAGGGAGGACCGCTATTACCGCCGCCTTATGCTGCTATTACTTGCCAAAACAGGCGGGTGGATCGCCCCTGTAGGGGGCTGGGGGACAGCGACGGCTCTACTACCCACTAACTCCCTAAAGGGAGGACCGCTAATCACCGCCTTATGCAATTTCTGGAAACAGGCGGGTGGATCACCCCTTTAGGGGCTGGGGGGCAGCGATGGCTCTACTATTCCTCTAACTCCCCGAAGGGAGGACCGTTATACACCGCTTTATGCTGCTAATTCTTGCCAAAATTGACGGCTGGATCGCCCTGTAGGGGCTGGGGGCAGTGATGGCTCTACTATCCCACTAACTCCCTGAAGGGAGGACCGCTATTCACCGCCGCCTTATGCTTCTATTTCTTACTAAAGCAGGCGGGTGGCACTGATCTTATGATTGGTCGGAGTTGGGGGTTATTTTATAGAAAATTTGACACTTTGACATAATCTAAAAGGACACTTGGGACGTTATAGGGATATAAAATTGAAGCAGAATGAATTTGAAGTTTGAATTAATCGAAGATGCAAAGAGTTATAAAGCACTATTTTCTTCCATGATAGCCTCGCATTTAGGCCCGACGGAAGATAATATAACAGTCAAACTCACTTGCTGTGATGATCCCAGAGTCCCATATTCGGCTGTAATCAGTGCCCAGGATATTAAAGGGGAAGCGGTTTCTTCTAATATTTTAGCGGCGTTCACACAATCACTTAATCGACTTGAGACGAAGCTCAGGGATGCACATAGCGTCAGGGCTTAGAACTTGTTTTTCCACATCATGGACTCCACGGGTTTTGGAGTCTTGGAATTATATTTGGCGGAAGCCTTTTTGTTGTAGTAATTCTGTATATCCCCATCCACCTTGAAATAGATGAGCTGTCCTATGGGCATACCTGGATAGACACGTACTGGGTGAACGCAAGATATTTCCAGAGTCCAATGATTACAAAAACCCACATCACCTTTGCCTGCAGTAGCATGTATGTCAATGCCCAGCCTACCGACACTGGATTTTCCTTCTAGAAAGGGGACAGAATTATGAGTCTCTGTATATTCCACCGTAGAGCCCAGATATAAGGTTCCAGGCCTTATGACAAAGCCTTCTTTTGGTATTAGCAATTCAGATATGGTATTATGCTTTTTGGAATCCAAGATTTCTGCATCATAGGTTGCTAGAAATTTGCTAAGATGGACATCATAGGAATTGGTCCCTAGACAGCTTCTATCATAGGGCTCTATGATGATTTCCTTGGATTCCAAGCTTCTTAGTATTTCCTTATCTGATAGGATCATAGGCCACTAGAATTGAAACTGTGATGATGAAGTGTGGCAAAAGTATTAATATCGGGTATATTATACCCTTGTAATGCCATTAATAATCGACAGAGAAATCGGAGATCATACCAGACTAGCAGTATGGAATGCACAAGAAGGTAATGCGTATTTCAAAAGGTCGATGAAAATGACGAGTTCTGAGAAATCTGCTTATTTGCTGATGAAATCTCACAGACAGAGGGAGTGGATGACCAGCCGATTTCTCTTGCATTATATATCTGATGACAAGAATCGGACGCCTATTCTCAAAACCGAATATGGAAAACCTTACAGAAAAAACAATGATAGACATATCTCGATCTCTCACTCCAAGGATAAAGTCGCTGTCATCATCTCTGACAAGACTGTAGGTATAGATATACAGAATGAGGTCGGCAAGATTACCAGGATCCAACATAAATTCATTTCTGATGCTGAAAGGGCCAGATTAGATGAAGAAAACCTGATTCCTTATTATCACGTTTTCTGGGGTGCTAAAGAAAGTATGTACAAAGCCTACGGAACAAAGGAGCTAGATTTCAAAGATCATATGCATCTTTATCCATTCAGATTTTTCAAAGATCAGATTGAAATAAAAGGGTGGGTCAAAAAGGAAAAGATTTTTCAATCATATGATGTCTATGCAGAAAAAATTGATCAAGATTATCTAGTATTCTGTCTATCTGCTTAATTACTGTTACAATGAATAGTAGAATTGTATTTGCGATATTGATTTTCTGCTTCTCACTCTTATTCCTGAGTTGTAAAGATAAGTCTGAGAGACTGTCAGCGTCTGAACCTGCTGAGGTGCTGAGCAAGGAAATACCGCAGGATTTTATTCAGTTCTATCTGAAGTTCTTTGCTGATACCTCTTATCAAAAAGAGCATATCGTTTTTCCATTGAAAATGCAGTCAGACGGCCAACCTTGGTCAGCTGAGGGCTGGACTTATCATAAGCCGTTCAATGACGAGGGAGGATTCCAGCAAGAATTTCTGAATATGAAAGGATTGATTTTAGAGACCATCAGTGACCCCAAGGGCATGTACAAGATGGAACGTCGATATATGAAGTCAGGTGATGCTTATGAACTTATTTACTTTACAGTGATGAACGCCTTTGAGAATTCTGATGACTGGGAATCGACTAGTCAGTAGCTTTTTGTTTCTAATGTCTTAATCTTTATTGATTAGTTAGGTTTTAAGACTCAATCGTCTCATCATGTCCTTGGGAACCCCCTCACCTTATTTTTTTGAATAGTACATAACGATGCTTTAGGTCACAGGTTCTTCTTCCTCCATATAGCTCTCGATCGGTAAGCAGGTGCAGATAAGATTTCTATCACCATAGGCATTATCCACTCGTCCTACGGTAGCCCAGAATTTCTGACCATCCTGCAAGTAGTCCAGTGGATAGGCTGCTGCTGATCTCTTGTAACTGTGATGCCAGTCGTCTGCAATTATTTCGTGCATGGCATGTGGAGCATTATTCAGAACATTATCTGAAGCATCCAACTGGCCATTCTGGATCATGGAAATCTCTTTTCTTATAGATAGTAGCGCTGCGACAAACCTGTCCAGCTCTCCCTTGCTCTCACTTTCCGTAGGCTCTATCATGATAGTGCCAGGAACAGGAAAACTGAGCGTCGGTGCATGGAAACCATAGTCTATGAGACGCTTGGCCACGTCCTCCGCTGAGATACCATCATCTTTGAATTCTCTCAGATCAACGATCAACTCATGAGCACATCGACCATTTTTTCCCGTGTAAAGTATATCGTACTCTGACTCGAGCTTTGCCTTGATATAATTGGCATTCAGGATGGCGAGCTCTGTAGCTTCTCTGACGCCTATTTTCCCCAGCATTCTTATGTATCCATAAGAGATGAGCAAGATGCTGGCACTACCCCAAGCCGCGGAGGAAACAGACATGGTTGCTTTATCGCTGTTCTCTTGATAGGGATGTCCAGGGAGATAGGGCAGTAGTTTTTCATTTACACAGACTGGACCCATGCCAGGGCCACCGCCGCCATGCGGAATGGCAAAAGTCTTATGCAGATTCAAGTGACAACAATCAGCATGAATAGCACCTGGGCTGGTCAGCCCGACTTGTGCATTCATATTGGCGCCATCCATATAGACTAGTCCCCCGGCATCGTGAATAAGATCACAAATTTCTATGATAGCCTCCTCAAATACGCCATGCGTGGACGGGTAGGTAATCATAATTGCTGCCAGCTCATCTTTATACTGTGCTATTTTTTCTTTAAGGTTTTCTACAGATATGTTGCCTTGTTCATCACAAGCGGTCACAACAACTTTCATCCCAGCTATCACTGCACTGGCAGGATTAGTGCCATGAGCAGAAGACGGAATGAGAACGACCTTGCGATGATCCTCTCCTCTGTCCTTGTGATAAGCTCTGATAAGAACCAGTCCAGTGTATTCTCCTTGTGCTCCAGAATTAGGTTGCAGCGTGCAGCCCGCAAAGCCTGTTATCTCAGAAAGGTAAGCTGCCAGTTCGTCAAATATTTGTTGGTAGCCTATGGTTTGATCCATGGGAGCGAACGGATGGATGGAGGAAAATTCTGGCCAAGAGACAGGAATCAATTCAGTGGCTGCATTGAGTTTCATAGTACAGCTGCCGAGCGGAATCATTGTGTGGACCAGAGAAAGATCTTTATTCTCCAGAGATTTTATATACCGCATCATTTTGGTTTCAGTGTGATGGGCACTGAATATGGGATGCTCGAGGTATGCAGTTTGTCTTTTGAGTGACGCAGGCAGGCCGTATTCCACGCCATTGGAAAACCCAGTTTCCGGATTGTAGGAAAATACATACTTGATGTCTTCAAGATCGGTTTTGTTGACCGATTCATCGAGACTTACAGTTATCGTATTTTCAGAAAAATGCAGATTGATTTTTTTCTCCGTACATCTTTCAGAGATTGCTGCTCTTTCTGATTCTGAGCAAGCTATGGTCAAGGTATCGAAGAAACTATCGTTAGTTACCTTATACTCTCTGGACTTAAGATGATGGTGCAGATGAATGGTGTCATCATGAATTTTTTGTCCTATGGCTTTCATGCCATCAGGACCATGATAGCAAGTGTATAGGGAGGCCATTATTGCCAGCAAGGCTTGAGCTGTGCAGATATTTGAAGTGGCCTTTTCTCTTTTGATATGTTGCTCTCTGGTTTGCAGCGCCATTCTCAGGGCTTGATTGCCATATCTATCCTTGGAGATGCCTATGATTCTTCCTGGTATCTGTCTTTTGTATTTCTCACTGGTAGCAAAATAGGCAGCATGCGGCCCGCCATATCCCATCGGTACACCAAATCTTTGTGTATTGCCCACCACAACATCAGCGCCCCACACTCCAGGTGCTTCCAGTAAGGTCAGACTCATTAGGTCAGCGGCGACTATCAATAGTTGATCTTGTGCATGGAGTCGCTCAGCAAATTCCACATATTGTTCTACTGAACCGTGAGAGTTAGGATATTGTACTAGAGCGCCGAAGAATTCTTCGTTCAGGTCTGTTGTCGAGTAGGGTCCTTCCACTATCTCTATGCCCATGGGTTCAGCTTTACCATATACGACCGCTTTGGTCTGGGCAAAGGTGTTTTCATCTATGAAGAACTTACGGACAGGGGTTTTAGACCTTTTGTTTTTTATGCCATAAGCCATCATCATACCTTCGGCTGCAGCTGTGCCTTCATCCAATAGGGAGGCATTAGCGAGGGGCAGTCCAGTCAGATCGCTGACCATCGTCTGGAAATTAAGAAGTACTTCCAGTCTCCCCTGTGAGATTTCTGCTTGGTAGGGGGTGTACTGGGTATACCAGGCTGGGTTCTCAAAGATATTTCTCAGGATGACTGATGGTGTCAGTGTATTGTAATAGCCTTGACCTATATAGGATCTGTACAATGAATTCTTAGCGGCTATTTTTTTCAGCTCTCTTAGATACTCATGTTCTGACAAGGCGTCAGGCAAGTCGAGCTCTTTATGAGATCTGATATTAGGAGGAACCGTTTGATCTATCAGTTCACCTAAGGTTGCTATGCCTAATACCTCCAGCATATCCTTTATTTCGGACTCTGATGGTCCGTTATGTCTATTTGAGAATGGTTTCATTATCGTATCGTTGCTTAGCCTAAAAGTATTAATAAAGGAACTAATTATTAGTTCATTTATAGACATAAAAAAACCCTTACCTCCAAAGAGACAAGGGCGCTTCAATTGGTTTTTTGAAGCCTTATTTCATTTTGAATGCTGTCTTTAATTTTTTGACAAAATCCAATTTTTCCCAAGGGAAAGTCTCTACAGTCATAGTCTTGACCTTTCCTGAACCATCCTTAAAGGAAACTTTCTTTTTCTTAGGGGTTCTGCCCATATGACCATAAGCAGCTGTCTCAGAGTAGATAGGTGTTCTGAGCTTGAGTCTTTGCTCTATCGCGTAAGGTCTCATATCGAATATCTTGCTGACGATATTGGCTATCTGGGAATCAGACTTCTTGATATTTGCCGTTCCATAAGTGTTGATGTAGATGTTAGTGGGCTTGGCCACACCGATAGCGTAAGATACCTGCACCAGTACTTCATCACATATGCCAGCCGCCACAAGATTCTTGGCTATATGTCTGGTCGCATAGGCTGCAGATCTGTCTACTTTGGAAGGGTCTTTTCCTGAGAATGCCCCTCCTCCATGAGCTCCTTTTCCACCGTAAGTGTCCACGATGATCTTTCTACCAGTCAGGCCGGTGTCTCCATGAGGTCCACCTATCACAAATTTTCCAGTCGGGTTGACGTGATATTTGATCTCACTGTTATCTATCAGTTTTCTGACAGAAGCTTTGACTTTCTTTATTACTCTTGGAATGACGATCTTCTGGACATCAGCTTTGATTTTTTTGAGCATTTTATCTTCAGCTGCAAAATCATCATGCTGTGTACTGACCACGATTGTGTCTATCGCTTCAGGCTTATGATTGTCAGAATACTTGATTGTGACTTGAGATTTGGAATCTGGTCTTAGATAAGTCATCTCCTTGCCTTCTTTTCTAATGGCTGACAATTCTATTAGGATCTTATGTGATAGATCCAGTGCCAAAGGCATATAGTTTTCGGTTTCATTTGTTGCATAACCGAACATCATTCCTTGGTCTCCTGCTCCTTGTGCATTGGCCTTGGCTTCAAAGTTGTTCTTTTTTGCTTTTCTATCGACTCCTTGATTGATATCAGGCGATTGTCCATGTATACTGGATAGCACCCCACAAGAATCGGCATCAAACATATATTCAGACTTGGTGTAGCCGATACGCTTGATAACGTCTCTGGCTATTTGTTGTACATCCAGATAAGTTGTCGTATTGACTTCACCTGCAAGTACGACTTGACCTGTAGTGACTAAAGTTTCACAAGCAACTTTTGAATTTTTATCAAAGGCTATGAAGTGATCCACCAATGCATCAGAAATCTGATCTGATACTTTGTCTGGATGCCCTTCTGATACTGATTCTGAGGTGAATAGATATGACATGATTATATGATTTTTGTTCAATTATTAGAGCGGACAAAAGTCTCATTTTATTTAGACATAAATAAATAAATCAGCTCTAACCTTGATAATAGTGGTTATATATCGGTGTTGCTGGGCAAAAAACCTACACAATGACATTTTCCAGTACTGCTCTACCTTCCAGATACGCTGTCAGCTGGTCGCCTTTCTTGATAGGCCCTACTCCAGCCGGAGTTCCTGTATAAATGAGATCTCCTGCTTCCAAGGTAAAAATCTGAGATAAGTAATGGATAAGGTAGTCCATCTTGAAGATCAGGTCTCTAGTGTTGCCTTGCTGTACGGTTTTGCCATTGAGATTCAGATGAAAATTGAGTTTATCGAGGTTATAATCTTTCTTGTGATAGTAGCAGCTGAGGGTGGCAGCATTATCATAACTCTTGGCAATTTCCCATGGATGGCCTTGGGATTTGCAAGTTTCTTGGATATCTCTGGCTGTATAATCTATTCCTAGTGCTACGGCACCTATGTACTTAGGTGCAGCTTTCTGAGTGATGTTTTTACCGCCCTTGCTGAGCATTATAACCACTTCCAGTTCGTAATGTACTTTATTAGAGAAGGCGGGGTACGGCACCTTCATGTCATTGCATAGAGCGGTATTGGGCTTCATGAAAATGAGAGGCTGGGAAGGGATTTTGTTGTTCAGTTCCTTAGCGTGGTCCACATAATTACGACCGATGCAGAATATTTTCATCTTAGAATTTTACGTTGGTCAGTCCACAGAGATCCTTGACTTCTCTGATGGTTTCTTGGGCTCTCGCCCTGATATTGGCGCTGGACTCTTTGATTTGGTTTTTGATGGCTTTCTTGTCCTTGGTTATTTCAGCCTTACGGCTAATGAAAGACTCACTGAGATCTATCAAGGTGTCTGCAACGGATTTTTTAAGGTCGCCAGCCCTCAAATTCCCGGCTGAGTATACAACCATAAAATCATTATAACTAGCCATGTTTCCAGCAGCTTTTAGTAATTGAAAGAGGTTATGTATTCCAGGGCTCATTTGTCTTTGAAATTCTCCACTACCAATAAAATGAAGGGAATCGATTTTTTCCGATAGATAGAATTTTCCATCTCTAAATTCAAATTGATTGGAATCTGTTACAGCGCTACCTATCTGTTTTCTCAATCTTTTCTCTTCGGCAAATATGCTGATGTTGTGTTTCTCTCCTGCAGACTTACTCATTTTCTTGGAAGGATCAGCAGTCGACATGATCTTAGGAGTCTCAGTTCTGAGCATCTCTGGTAAGACAAAATATTCTGTGCCCACTTGATTATTGAATCGATTAGCTATTTCCTTAGTCAGTTCCAGATGTTGCTTCTGATCCTCACCCACCGGTACATAATCGGCTCTGTAGATAAGGATGTCCGCAGCCTGCAGCACGGGGTAGTCATAAAGACCCACTGATATGAAATTATCCTTGCCTTCCTTGCTCTGTTGACTCTTGTCTTTGAATTGGGTCATGTTTTCTACACGACCATAAGAAGCAAAGTTATTCAGTATCCACCCCAGCTCTGCGTGCTCTGGCACGAGAGATTGTATAAAGAGGTTCTCTATCTTAACACCTACTGCTATGAGGTTATAGATCAATTCCCAGGTGTTCTCTCTGAGTTTCTTGGAATTGTAGGGCATTGTCATGGCGTGATAATCCACGACGCCATACATGCATTGATATTCATCCTGTAGTCTGACCCAGTTCTGCACTGCGCCAAAGTAATTACCGAAGTGCATGTCCCCTGTGGGTTGGATGCAAGAAAGGACTGTTTTAGGTGTAGACATTTGACTCTGATTTATTGATACATTGAGTTTAGCAGGCTGCGATGACGGATATTTCTATATTGACATACTTTGGAAGATTAGCCACTTCCACGAGCTCTCTGGCAGGTGCCGTGCTTTCATCAAAGTATTCTGCATACACTGCATTGATCTTGCTGTAATTGCCCATGTCTGCGACGAACACTGAGGCTTTTAGTATATGTTCAAAGGTGAGTCCAGCCTCAGTCAATATGGCTTTGATATTTTTCATAACCTGGTGGGTTTCTGCTTCTATGGATTCATCCACTAGATTTCCAGTTGCTGGGTCCAGAGCTATCTGTCCTGAGACGAAAAGTAAGTTGCCGTGTTGGACAGACTGATTATAAGGGCCGACTGGTGCGGGAGCTTGGCTGGTATTGATTATTTTTTTCATGACGTATGGATTACAGTTGGATATATAAAAGAAAAGCCCTTTACCGTGAGACAAAGGGCTGAGTAATATTATGACTTGGTTTAATCTTCGAAGACTGCGCCTTCTATGACTTTTTTGCCTTTGTAGAACATACTGCCTTCTGACCAATAAGCTCTGTGATAAAGGTGTGCTTCGCCAGTAGTCTTACAGATGGCTATTTGAGGAATAGTCGCTTTCTTATGCGTTCTTCTCTTTCTCTTTCTTTGTTTGGAGATCCTACTCTTCGGATGTGCCATTGCTAAGGTTTTTTTAGTTTAGTTTCAAATTTTTGAGCGCCTTGCTGAAAGGGTTGTCATCCTCTACTTCTTCTTCATTCTTCTCTGTCCCTTTATGCTGGTATAATCTATCCAGAACTTCTTTATTACAGGTCTTGTTATCCACCGTGTCACAGGTCGTCACCATTGGTATGGCTAAGATGACTAGATCATAGAGAATCTTGGCACAATTAAATTCTTGCGCTCCAGGTTCGAGGTAGATGATTTCTTCTTCTTCTCGGGGATTCTCTTGATCAAACTTTACTAAAAACTCTGAATCAGAGAATATCGGAAAGTTTATCTCGTCAGTGCATCTATTGCATTCTGTGAGTACTTTCCCCATCATCTTTATGTCTAGCACCATATGGTCTGTCTTTCTTTCGACATTCATATTTGCTGTGACCCTACTCTCTGAAATGGGGGCATTTTCAAAAGCCTCAAAAAAGGCTGGTGTCAACTCAAAAGTGAAATCGTGAAATCCAATCTTCATACCGTGTATCGGTAGGGAAAACTGTTTCAAGGCCTGCATGTTAAAGATCTTTTTAAATTGGATGCAAAAGTAGGTGAAATTTAGCTAATTATCCAAGCTTAATAGAGTGATAATTAGGTAATTACGCTTTCATAAAGACTATAAAATCCGAAAGCCGGATCATTTCTGATCCAGCTTTCTTCTCTCAATTTATTTCGGTATTCCTAAGTGGGGGAATATTAGTCCATATTGGACACTTTGTTTATCATTTTTGCTGCCCAGTCTTTTCCTCCTAGGCCGAATGCGATAGCTGCTGCTATACTAAGGCCTCCTAAAACAGATGTAACCAGAGTATTCACGATAGCGCCACCAATTCCTATTTGGTCCAAAACCATTGAAACAACTAAGAACATGACTGCTCCGTAAGCTATATTTCCTACTAGGTTAGGACTGGAGAAACCACCTGCCTTAAGTGTTGTTGTTGCCAAGTCCTTGAGGAAGTTAGCACCGAACATTCCTACGATAAGAAGGATACATCCTACTATCAACTTAGGAATGAAAGCTACAACATCAGACAATAAGCCAGAAACTGCTGGAAGTCCTAGTTTGTTGAAGAACAAGATCAGTACTGTGAACATAATGATCCAGTATCCTAAAAGACCCATTATTCCTGAAGCATCAGACTTCATACCGCCTTTGGCAAGCATTCCGTTGATTCCTACTTTGTCAGCAAGATCATTGAATTTTACCGCTCTTAAAACTTTAACCAAGGCTGCTTTGACGATTTTAGCTACGATGTAACCGATAATTAGAATGATAAAGGCACTGATTACACCTGGCAAGGCATTAGCAACAGTTGAATACATTCCGGTGAGTGCACCTTGAATAGCATTTCCTGCTTCACCTACTGCGCTTCCCGCTGCGTTAATGGTATTTGATTGTAAAAACATTAGAGATAATTTGTTTGATTAGTTAATTTCTGAAATATTGAATGAGCTGTTATACACAATTACGGTTTTGAGACGTCAGAAACAGTGCCAAGTAACGAGTTCGTTGTTAAAAATTTAACATTTCTGTCAATTCACTGTCCATCATCACAACTTTCTGGTTTCTCTTGCTGAATAGTCACCCCGATACTCTCCCCCATGCGCATCATCGCTCCCTGAGCAAATTCTGGCACTTGAGCGATTACGTAGGCAGTATTCTGATCTGTTATGGCACCGACTCTTTCTATCGATCCCAAATTCAATTTACGTGGCCCTAACATGAAACTCATAGTCTTGTATTGCATACAAACGAGTTCAGGAACCTCTACTTCTCCACCACCTATCTCACTTAAGATAAACTCAAGGGTGCCTCCCTTTTCTATATCCACTCCTGATTTCCGACCACTGGCCCCTTCTATGAGCCTACCGTCATAATATACATCCAGTATATAGCCAGGTTCTCCTGAATCATGCCGATAACCTTTGACCTTGCTATTGATATTCATATAAGCCAGCTCTTTGACCTTGCTATTGTATTCTCTGCCAAACATTTCCGACAGATCCTCCAGCTTTATCTTATCAGCCTGATATTTAGTCACTTCGACGTAAATCTTCCTGTTTTCCTTGACTTTTCTACCAGCACCTGGATTTTGTGTCAAGATTATTCCTCCTGGCTGACCCACCTTATGTAATGAATCTTTTACTATAAGTTCGAAAGATCGCTTTTCCGCCTCTTCTTGGGCTTCTTCAAACTGTACTCCCACATAATCTTCCAGCTCCATCTCCTGCCCATGATTAGTATAGAACTTCAGCCAGAGCAAGGCACCCGCAAATACAACAAAGATGACCAAGGCCATCAATAACAAGTGTACGAGGAATCTCTTAAGTGTCAATTTGTGCTTTCTTATTAAAGTTCAACCAGTAAGAGAATGGAGCATTTGTAATGAAATACACCCCAAAACGGCTTTCCACCGCGAATATAGGCTATATATGGCTAATCCCTATATGTAATATTTATTACTCATTCAGAAAATTAAGTAACTTGGAAACACTATGAAATCCATATTGCCCCACTTTCTGCTTTTTTATCTGGTCTTTAATCTATCTGCCCAGAAAAAAGTAATGACACCTGAAGTGTATGAAGAGTGGAATAAAATATCTCAAGTTCAGCTCAGTGATTCAGGTAACTATGCCAGTTACATCCTCACCAATGAAGGCGGAAGATCAGACCTGATACTCTATGAAGCCGCTACAGGAAATGAAAAGCTCATTCCGCACGTCAAAAATCATGCACTTACGGCAGATGAGGCTTTCATGATCAGCCTGTCCTCTGTGCATCCGGATACCCTGAAAGAGCTGAAACGAAAAAAAGTAAAAAAGAACGATCTGCCTCAGGATACCTTGATCATAATGGATCTCAATCAGGGAACATTGACCAAAGTCAAGAATGTCACCAGTTTCTCGTTGGCACCAGAAAAAAATTACCTCACCATCATGAAGAGCCCAAGAACAACCAAGCTCGATAGCACTCTGGTCAAAGACGAAGACAAAGAAGTGGGGTCTCAGATGATCATCAGAAATCTGGTTACCGGCGTCTCCAAAGCCATAGGTTATGTCGTCTCCTCAGAATGGGCTGACAGAGGTGGTAAGCTAGTCCTCCACACCACCGGTCCCGATAGTACGCGGTCTGATAAGGTCTTGCTCTATGATGGCCCCACGGACAGCTTCCTCACCTTGATAAATAAACAAGGGGAGTATTCTAAATTTCAATTCTCGACACAGGGTGACCAAGTGGCTTTTATTCATCAGGACACCACGGAACAATCCATGAATCAAGCAGCTTTATACCACTGGAAAGATGGTGAAAGACGTGCCAAAGTCATTGTACAGCAAAGAGATCTCCAAGACGGCTACAAAGTAAGCCTCGATCAAAAACCCCGCTTTCTCAAGCATTATGATAAACTTATATATGGTATCAAGCGCATTCAGCCAGAAGAGGACAGCACCTTACTGGATGAGGAGAAAGTGGATGTGGAGATATGGAATTATAAGGATGGCTTGCTGCACACTCAGCAAGAGGTAGAACTGAAAAAGAAAGCCAAGGAAAGCTTACTCTGTAGTTACGATTTTAAACTGAGGAAAATATCTCAACTGACCACCGAGCAATACCCCACTGCTGTTCTACCCGATGAATTCAAAGGACAATATGTACTGACGCTGGCAAATCAGGCCTACCAAAAATACCTGTCCTGGGAAGGTAATGACTATAAGGACGTCAATAAGGTGAATCTCAATACTGGTGAGACAAAGCAAATAATCACTAAGCTGGAAGGGAATCCCAAGTTATCACCTAGTGGGCGATATGCTTACTGGTATGCAAGATCTGACACCAGCTGGAAGGTCATGGACCTGAAAACTGATCGCAAGGTTACGCTGATCAAAAACTGTTGTTACGATGGGCAGAATGACAGACCGATGCATCCCTATCCCAGTGGTACACTAGGATGGACTGAGGATGAAAAGCTCATCATATATGATCATCATGATTTATGGCTGGTGGACCCCACCCAGAAAATAACTCCCGCAAGGCTTACTCAAGGGAAGGAAGTCAATCGCCGTTACAGATACATGAAACTGGACAAGGATGTCAAGGTCATACCCACTGACACTACGATTCTGCTTAGATATACCAATGTCGAGGATAAGACTTCAGGCTACGTCCACCTGGACTTGTCTACAAAAGAGCTGACTGACCTGAAAGCTGGTCCATATAAGTATGGCCGTAAAATTCACAAAGCGAAAGAGGCTGATAAAATCATTTATACCAAGGAGAGTTTATCAGAATTTCCAGACCTTATATTAGCAGATCTGGACTTTCAGAATTCCATTAAAATTTCTGATGCCAATCCTCAAGCTGCGGCCTATAAGCAGGCGACCATAGAGTTGTTCCCATGGACTGATGCCGATGGAATGGTGAGAGATGCCTTACTCGTCAAACCAGAGGATTTTGACCCCAAAAAAGAATATCCTTTGATTGTCAATTTTTATGAGAAGTCCTCTCAGAATCTTTACAATAACAGAGCACCTTATGCGCATCGCTCCACTATTAATTATAGCTATTACGCTAGCAAAGGGTATGTGTTATTTAACCCCGACATACACTACGAGGATGGGTATCCGGGAGAAAGTTGTTACTCGGCAGTCATGGCCAGTGTGGATGCCTTACTCAAGGAAGGATATATAGATGAGGACAGAATGGGCTTGCAGGGGCATAGCTGGGGTGGATATCAGATTGCCCATTTATTGACAAAAACGAACAGGTTTCGCTGTGCAGAGGCAGGCGCACCAGTGGTGAATATGGTGAGTGCCTACGGTGGTATCAGATGGCGCTCTGGTATGAGTCGGATGTTCCAGTACGAAAGAACCCAAAGTAGGATAGGGTATACCCTCTGGGAGCGGCCGGACTTGTATCTGCAGAATTCTCCGATATTCAATATGGACAGGGTGGAGACTCCAGTACTTATATTACATAATGATAAAGATGGTGCAGTGCCCTGGTATCAAGGGATAGAATATTTTGTAGCACTGAGAAGATTAGGGAAACCTGCCTGGTTATTGAACTATAGGAATGAACCACACTGGCCGATAAAGAAACAGAACAGGTTTGATTTTCAATTAAGAATGGAACAATTTTTTGAGCACTATCTTATGGATAAGGAAGAGCCAGTCTGGATGAATGAAGGCGTGCCTGCAGATCGAGAAGGTATCGAGGACGGGTTGCAACTGGTAGAGAAAAAATAGCTTTGGTAGCTGTACAAAAGAAAAGTAATCGACCGACTTTTCGGAGATTACTTTTCTTTTGTTGTTAAACACCGTTAAATTTTCCTATTACAAATATGAATTAAAGTCACACTTCTAAGTCTCATTTTACCTAGACCCATCCTATACGTGTAGTAACAGTTTATCTACAAGGCCACTATTCACCCCGCTTTGTGCAAGCTGGCTGACAATTAGGGTACGAGCTTAGATTTTCTTGTGTAGTCTTGGCTGTCTATGACATCTTCCATCCTGCCATTACCGTAGACAAATAGCATTTTGTTTTTTTCTTTTTCGTCCATAAGCTGTATGCCATTCCACCCATGTCCGCAGGCATTATGAATTTTTGAGTGTGAATGCAGGTGCAGCTGACCACCTTTGGCAATAGTGATCCGACTACCTTGGGCCATAGAAAGTCTACAGTGCAGATCCAGTCGCCCACCCGCAGAGATGATGATGTCAGAATTGATGTCTCGGTCACCCTTCCATTCCACCTTATCTGATATGATTATTACTTCATCAGGGTCATAATCACACCAGCTATCATAGATGAGACCTCTGGTTCCAGAGCCTATCAGATTGAGCCCTTTATGTATACGACCGAGCTGGCAAGGCGTATAAGCCATCTGGACGTTATTGTAGTCCATTACATTATTGGAGTAGCTCTTCCCACATGGCTTCCCATTTCTGCCAGTACTGGCATTGGCATCCCAACAATTGGGGTGGGCAGGCGTATCATCACAGCCGTCATACTTAGTCCAAGCATGGCCTAATCCGAGCACATGTCCGATCTCATGATTGAGTAAATTACCGAAGCTCCAGGCTGGGGAATTCCTATTGGAATAGAGACCTGTCATTTTCAATGAAGTCCCTAAGGCAATGCCCTGACCGACGGCCTTATAAGATTTTGACTGCAGGCTGTCTTGAGGATGTGAAATGACAAAGATGTTCAGGATGGAATCAGGAGCTATGGCATACTTTTCTATTACATCTTTTCTGTAATGATTTCTATACTTGCCTTTGGCTATATAATAGTAGAGGGAGGAATCAATATGATAGTAGTAACCATCATCACCAGGTTCCACACCGACGACTTGGTATCTGAAGGCAGGGTCGAGTACAGGGGTGTTGTTGCCTATCGGTAGATTCATTTTGACATTCTTGGATAGTCTCTCATTTGCATTCCCGATCAAGACTTGCATATAGGCTTTGCCTTCTTCCAGTGGCCAGGTCGCATCTTGCTCAGGACTATCTATAAAGTGAACATTGGTCTTGATGATTTTTCTGGAGGTGTAAGCATCAGGTGCATTATTGATATTTTCAGAACAGGGTCTTTTGTAGTTAGCTTGTTCTTTCAGAGAGCTGAACTCAGTAACACTATCTAACCAGACAGGCTTCGGTTTGCATTGAGTGAAAATGATGACCAAAATCAGAATGATAGTTAGGAAAAAGTGCCTTTGCATAGCTGTAAGGTTTAGAGGTCTAAAAATTCAACGGTATTAAGATTCAAAGCTCCAGTGGTTTCAATGTTCAACGGCCTAGCGGTTCAGTAACTGTGAATAGTTTAATATAGTAGTCCGATTATAGGTCAATGATGGTCAGTAATCTATAACCCTTATTAAATAGTGACTTGTGACTATTAATCTGTAAGCTCTATTAGCTCTATAGCTTGATACAAATTTACAAGTGATTGGTAAATAGTGATTATTAAACCATAAATCCTAAACTCTATCCAAATCTACAAGTCCAGAGTCTAGAAATCTAGCATCAAGCAGTCTACATCTACAAGTCTGGAAATCTGGCAGTCCAACTCAACAATTCATCGCCCCACAAACGCTGAGCACCTGCCCAGACACATAGGCCGAAAGATCTGATCCCAGGAAGACACAAGCATTCGCTACATCATCACCTGATCCGAATCTTTTCATGGGAATGCTGGAGGTATAGGCTTCTTTGGTTTTTTCATCGAGTTCTTCTGTCATTTCAGTGGCAATGAAGCCTGGTGCGATGGCATTGCATCTGATGTTCCTGGAACCGACTTCCTTGGCTATGGACTTGGTAAAGCCGATGATGCCGGCCTTGGAGGCTGCATAGTTGGCCTGTCCGGCATTACCGAATACACCGACGACAGAAGACATGTTGATGATGGAGCCGCCACGGTTTTTGAGCATGGGCTTGATCAGGTGCTTAGTCAGATTAAAAACAGATTTCAGATTGACTTCTATGACTTGATCCCACTGATCTTCTCCCATTCGGAGCATGAGATTGTCCTTGGTGATGCCTGCATTATTGATCAGGATGTCCACCTGTCCAAAATCATTCAGGACTTGCTTGACCAGTTCTTCTGCGGCGCCATAATCACTCGCATCTGACTGGTAAGCTTTCAGTTTATCACTGGCATTCAGAGCTGCTATGATAGCTTCAGACTTGGCTGCTGAAGATCGATAGGTAAAGGCGACACTTGCGCCTTCAGAGACAAATTTTTCTACAATGGCTTGGCCGATGCCTCTGGAGCCTCCAGTGATCAATGCCGTTTTTCCTTCTAATAATCCCATAAGCTAAATTGGTTATCTGCCGCCGCCTCCAGGAGGTTTTTTTGCAGGTGTTTTACTGGTATCTTTTTTTTCTGGGGTTGCTGGTACAGCATCACCAAATTCTTCCTCAAATCCTTCCTCAAATTCTTCTTTTTCTTCTTCTTCCTCATCACTGGCAGGTGTAGTTGCTGGGTCAGTTACTGGAACTGCAGTAGGATTTTCTTCTTCTTCGAGATCCAATTCAAAATCTTCCTCAAATTCACCACCAAATTCCTCAGAGAATTCATCATCGAACTCATCTACTCGTTTGTTTAATTCATTGAAAGTCTGTTCCTCCTCTACGGATTTTTGTTTGTATTTCTCGCAATCCACCAAGTCCAGATAACCAAGTGGTGGTATCGGAAATTGCGCTTCAGAATCAAAGTCGGCCAAGCTATCAGCCTCTATCTCTTGCAGGTATTTCTGGACGATGGGCCGCGCCATCACAAAGCCCTGCCCATTGGCCAGACTCAAGAAGCGAATCCATTTGTCATCTCCACCAGTCCATACTCCAGTAACCAGATCAGGCGCCACAGACATGAACCAGCCATCAGCATAATCATTAGTAGTTCCTGTTTTTCCACCTACATCAGTCTTGACCTTGAGACCATAGCCGCCACCCACATTATTCTTGAGCATATCCACCATCACGCCGTTGTAGAGTGGATTGATGGCTTGCTTGCTTTCCGGGACACCTGTATAGATCACCTTGCCAGTTTTGTCTTCTATCTTGACGATGAAAATAGGTTCTGTATAGACGCCATTGTTGGCAAAAGCCGTATAGGCACCTGCCATTTCTTTCAAGGTAAGATCGACTGCGCCCAGACTTATGGCGGGCACTCTTGGGATGACAGGGGAGCCATCATTGTGCACGGCATCTTTGTCTATTCCTGCGTTGTCGAGCATTTCTATGACGACATCCATGTTGCCCATCTCCTTGACTAGTCTGACGGTAATGGAATTCTTAGAGTAGAGCAGACCTTGATACAGATTGTATTCATTGCCCGTGAATTCTTCGTTGGCATTACTAGGGGACCATTCTTCGTTCACCATGAAATTTGCGTCTCCTGGGGCGATGGTGTATTGTATGTCTTCATAGACTTGGCAGGGGGATAGCCCCATGAGACTGATGGCGGTTGCATACACAAAGGGCTTGATGGTGGAGCCGACTTGTCTTCTGGAATTGACGTGGTCGTATTTGAAATAATTGAAACCTGGTCCACCTACCCAGGCTTTGATGTGGCCATTCTTGGGATTGACAGAGAGCAGACTGGCTTGTAAATGCTGGTTGTGATACTTGACAGAATCCAGAGGGCTCATTTCCACTTTCTTGTAGCCTTCTTCGTTGTAGGCAAACACCTTCATGGGGACTTTAGTCCTGAAGAGCTTCTTGAAATCATCTTGTAGATCTTCATACTTGGATCTCAGTTCTGACCAGCGTGCTGAACCCAATAGTTTTTCATAAGCTTTTCTATCCTTGCCTATGGACTTGTTTTCTCGTGCCATGCTGCTCCAGCTCCTTCTCTTTCTATCCAGACTTATGAGATCTTTGATGACATTTTCATTCAAGGCGATGTCCCCATATTTCTTTTGGACTTTTGACTTGATTTCACCCAAGTATTTATCATGTAAGCCTAAGTAACGATCAGATTCTTTGAGTCTTCTGTCCAGGATTTTTCTTCTGATGATTCTCTGGATGCTGTCTGCCTCGTAGGTCCATGGGTTTCTGTTTTTCCATACTTCCCAGTATCGATCTTGCAACCATTCCATATGATTCTTGACAGCGTATTCAGCATGTTTCTGATAGTTGAGATCTATGGTCGTGTAGATCTTGAGGCCGTCCGTGTAGATGTTATAGTCAGAACCATCAGCTTTCTTGATGTTTTGATCATCAAATAATTTTCTGAGCCACTTGGTCAATTCTGATCTGAAATAAGGTGCTGGTCCGGTATCATGTGCTTCTCTTTCAAAATTGGACATATCCACTTGTTGTCCAATCAAGGTGTCCAAGCCCAGACCCTCCACATCAAAATATCTCTGAAGCTGGCTCAGCACAATATCCTTTCTGGCCGAGGCATTGGCAGGAAAGCGGAGGGGGTTGTAGAGGCTGGGATTCTTCAGCATTCCCACGAGCAAGGCTGCTTCAGCTACATTCAGAGCATCTTGATTCTTGTTGAAATAGGTCTGTGCTGCGGCTTGTATGCCATGGGCACCATTGATGAATTCAAACTTATTGAGATACATCGCCATGATCTCATTCTTGGTATAGCTCTTTTCGAGTTTAGCGGCGGTGATCCATTCCGTGACTTTGGTCCGTAGGAGCACCATTACTTTCTGGTAAGAAGATAACTGGTAGAGGCTGGGTCTTTTGAATAAGAGCTTGGCGAGCTGTTGCGAGATGGTACTACCACCACCAGAACTTTCTTTTCTGAGTATGACGGTTTTCAGTCCGACTCTGACCAAGGCTCGGAAATCAATTCCAGAATGCGACCTGAAACGTATGTCCTCCGTGGATAACAAGGCATTGACTATGAGTGGATTCAGGTCTTCATAAGCGACCAGTTCACGATTCTCGACGTAATATTTGCCGAAAGGCGTACCCTTGATGTCGTAAATGATACTGGCCTCGTCATATTCAGGGTTCTCCAGATCCGTAAAAGTGGGCAGATCACCGTCCAAAGTGGTGAATATGAACCTGATGGGCAATAGTAAACCTATAATTAGCAGGAACCATAACAGCACTGCTGTCCACCTGAGTATCTTGTATTTCTTGGGTCCTTCCACGTCGAACCGCCAAGATAGGAAAAGTCAATGTAAGGAGTGGGGGTGAATTCCAAGTGCCAGCAAAGACACTCAGGGTAATTGGTTATGACTTTGTGGGAACAACGCTGTATCTTGGTTATACACAAAGAACGACTTATGATCAGATTATTTATTCTTCTAGGAATAGCTGCCACAGTTAATTGCCTAGACTTACAGGCGCAGATAAGGAACGGTGATTTTTCAGACTGGGTGGAAGGCCAAGAATTTGGAGAAATTTTCCATAACCCAGAACATTGGGTGACCAGTAATTATTCTCAGCTGGGTCAGGCCAGAGTTTCTGTGGTGGAGCGGGTGGATGGCAACAATTCCATTGTCGATATTTCTCGCTCAACTAGCCTCGATGCTTTCACCAGTGGATATATCCATCAAGACCTTGCTACAGACGGTATCACTACTATTTCCATGTGGGCCAAGTGTGAAAGTCTGGATGGAAACAGTGGTTGTGTTCTGGCGATAAAGGCACTTGATGGTACGATATTACAAACTGATACGACCAAGGTGGTAGACACTGACTTCCGTAATTATGAATTGATCGTAGACAATCAGATATTGACGCAACATGATTCCATTACTGTCTGGATAGAAGCGCAGGGCACCATAGATCAATGGGATGAGGAGGATGATGGTTCTGCTGTTTTTCTTATAGACGAGGTGCGCGCCACGTCAGAGCCTCTGAGTTTTGAGTTCTTGGATCATAGACATAAGTTGACTTTGTTAGGAGCATCTCAATCAATTGATGAAGGGATATTGTATGTAAGTAATAACAGTGATAGCTCTATGACCACAATTAATATAGTCGATGCTAATTGTGAAATAAGAACCTTGTATGAATCTGATCTTAGTGTATTTGGAAGTAGCATACAAGTATTAGATGATAGTACTTATATGATAGCTCTTTTGACTTTGATTGATTATGATTTTATATTAGGTGGAATGATAGGCGTTATTGTTGAGAATGGCGAGGTGATAGAGGTAGAAGAAAATCTCAACCCTTTTGTTTCTGGAAATTCTGAACTGGGTGAAACAAATAGGGTATGGCTAGACTCTCTGGGAAAATGGATACTAGATACTGATCGGCATGGTTTGTTCATTTATGATACTACATTGGTGAACTTGGGAATAGAAGAAAACTTATTTCTAAATGAACAAGGTGATTGGTTTCTGTACACGGATTCTGAATTGTATTCTTATGACGGAAACGATAGAAATTTATTGTTAGAAAATCAGCAAATCAGATTTTTAAAAAGAGGAGGCAGATATAACTATATTTTGTCTAGAGATTCTCTTTATCGCTATGATGCACAATTTTCTTTAATTCAGGATAAATGGGTTTTGCCTGAAAGTGATTTAACTTTCAATAGGATTTTACTTTCTGATTCTGAGATCACCTTTATCGTAAATAAAGTGGATGATTTTTCCATTATCAAAAATAACTCTGGTGTACAGACTGATCTTACTTTCCCTAAAGAACCCACAGAAAATTTAGCGTTGTTATCAGCATTAGGTGACAGTACTTTAATGTTGGCTGGAAGGCTTAACACTGAAGACCCGGGAATTGCGACACATCTGTTTTTCAGAGAGTTTTCGCTTTATAAAGAAGATTTTTACTCTAGAATGGATGTTTCTATTGATAACTATGAGATTAAATACACCTCTACGGAGTTGCGAATAGATGCGATTGCAGACGACACTATTTTCTGGGATAATTTCAAAGTGAGTATTTCTGTTACAAATAATCAAGATGTGGTCACCAAGAATTTGGGGAGTTACTCCAAGTATTATAATTCTTTATTTGGACCATTTGAAAAATATGTTACTGTGCATCTAAATGAAGAGATTGAATCCTTTGGCTCTGCATCTGACTGTTATACCATTGATGATCAATATGGTAGGGTAGATGGTGATATTGAGCTTTATATCACTGGAGCAAATTACAAATTCAACAAGGGCAGTTTAGAAATGCCTTTCCTGATTTCACCTCGCAAGTCTCTTCTATAGCTGGTTTGAACATTAATGTTTTCCCCAATCCATTTACCTTGCAACTTAACATAGCTGGTATAGAAGATTTTCACAGCTGGCAGCTATACAATATGCAAGGACAACAGGTTCTGAAAGGTACGGAGAAAGTGCTTGACAAAAACATGGATCAATTGACAGCAGGACAATACCTGCTGGTAATACGATCCCACAAGGGACAGGAGTACAGAGAGAAGATGGTTAAACTATAATCACTTTCTTCTCCTCATATCTGAATCATCAAACTCATCACCATCGTGTTCGTCTTGTATGACTCTGATTTTTTTCATTTCATCCACTGCTTCCTTATGGGAAACATCCTGGCGCTGATACTGCGAGCAGTTTGTTACTATTCTATCTCCAGATGGAATCTTGAAGACAGAATTCTTATTGAGTTGGATAGTTGGGTCTTGCTCCAGCTTCTTCATGAGATTGAAGAAATAGGGTCTGGCCATCTTCCCACCCGCGCCATCCGCAATGGATAGAAATCGAATCCAATTGTAATCGCCTCCCACCCAGGTGCCCACAACCAGATCTGGCGATATGCCCATGAACCAGCCATCCACATAATCATTGGTCGTTCCAGTCTTGCCGCCCCACACATTGGAATTGATGGCACCAGAGACAGCGGAGGAAGCATACTTTAGTAATTCCACCATTACTTCGTTGTATTTTTCGCTGAGTACTCTGCGCTGCTTGGGTACCGAGGTGTAGATGACTCGGCCGTCCTTGTCTTCTATCTTGGTGATGAAGGTGGGCTCGTTGTAGATTCCTGTATTTGCAAAGGTGGCATAGGCTGCTGTCATTTCCAGTACATTGAGCTGAGCCGCACCGAGGATGATGGCTGGCGCTTTAGGAATTTTTTTCTTGGGGATGCCCATGCGTTCTGCCAAATCTCTGATGGGTTCCACAGAGCCGAGTTCTTTGAGTAAGGCGACAGAAATGGAGTTCTTTGATTTTTTCAGGGCATCCATCAGAGTCCATTTGGTCCCAGTGTTTTTCTTGTCACTATTTTCTGGAGCCCAGGGTTTCAAGAGTCCAAAATCTGGATCACCCGCCGGTATTTCGTGCCTGATGTCTTCAAACTGTTGGCAAGGGGAGTAGCCTGCGTCTGAGATGGCCGTGGCATAAGTGAAGGGCTTGAATGTAGAACCTACTTGCCTATCTGCAAGCACGTGATCATACTTAAAATATTTGTTACCGATTCCGCCCACCCAGGTCTTCACGTGACCCGTGGACGGATCTATGGCCACTGAGCCGAGCTGCATCAGCTTGTGATGGTAACGGATGGAATCCATCGGAGACATGACGACGCTTTCTTCACCTTTGTCATTATAGGCAAAGATGTTCATCTTGGTTTTGGCGTTGAAGATTTTAGCGGCTCTTTTGTCCAAGGACTTTCTCTCTTTTTTTAATTCTTTCCAGAGAGGATCCGCCATCACTTCGTCGTATACTTTGGCTTGTTTTTTTGAAAACAGTTTTGCCTTGATGGCTTTGTCTGCATACTTGGGATCTGCTTCGGCTCTGAGCATCCGTTTGATATCGCTTTCCCACATACGGGCATCAGGGAATTTTTCCAATATGTTCTTGATAGGCTCAGCCAGCACTTGGTTTTTCATAAGTGCATAGCGCTCAGAAGAACGTACGGCATTATTTAAAAATTCTTTTCGCTGCTCTATTTGATTTTTGTCTGCCTTGTAAGTCCACGGGTCCAAGTTGTTCCATACTTCCCTATATCTTTTCTGTAGCGGTTTCATATGCTCCATCATGGCAGCTTCCGCTAGTTTCTGCATACGCAAGTCTATGGTCGTATAGATACGTAACCCGTCTTCATCGACATTGTATGCAGTGCCATCAGATTTTCTGTATTTTTCTTGCTTGAAGATTTTTTTGATTTGTTTCTTGATGGTTTCTCTGAAGTAAGGTGCTGGACCTTCATAGTGGGTAGTTCTGCTAAAATTGGATAGATTTATAGGTTTTTGTCTGTATTCTTGATAGACTTCATCTGTAATCACACCATTTCTCACCATCTGCTTCATGACAACATTTCTGCGCAGCAAGGATTTTTCTGGATTGGATTTCGGATTGAAATGGTAGGGACTTTTTAGCATGCCCACGAGTATGGCAGCTTCATCCAGGGCTAAATCTTTCTGGTCTTTTCCGAAGTAAGTTTTTGCAGCAGCACTGATGCCATGTGAGCTATAGAAGAAGTCAAACTTGTTAAGGTACATCGCTAGGATTTCCTTTTTTGTATATCGCTTTTCAAACTGGGATGCAATTACCCATTCTTTTAGTTTCTGCCAGACTCTGGGAATGAAAGAGCGTGCTTTGACCGTGAAGAAAAGCTTAGCTAATTGTTGAGTTATGGTACTGGCACCACCTTTGCTCCCCAGATACAAAAAGGCTCTCATAGTGCCTCTGGCATCTATGCCACTATGCTGTTCGAATCTTTCGTCTTCTGTGGATATAAGTGCATCTATGAGGTGCGGATTGATTTCCTCATAGGTCAGGGCTTCTCTATTCTTTGAAAAATATTTACCGAGCTCTTGCCTGTCAGCAGAATAGATGATAGTTGCATATTCATACTCCGGATTCTCCAGTTCTTCCGTGTCAGGCATCTTGGTCGATGAGACCAGCCAGAAGGTAGCGACGATGCCTAGCAGACCTAGTATCAGCAGCGTCCAAAGCCACTTGATGACGGTGCCCATCAGATTCTTTTCGGTATCTGGTTTTTTGCTTGTCTTCTGCTCCTTTTTCTTGGACTTTGCCATAAGTGGGTATTTCAACTTTAGTCTTGGGTCTCCTTTAGTGACTTAGAGATCCAAGATATTTTCTAAATCCATTTTTTGATGCAATATTCTGTCAACGTAGATTGTCTGATCACTTAATTCATAAACTATGAAGTGGAATTTGACCTTTATTTTTTTGTGATTATCTATGACGTCACTTGTCGACTCCCCTAATTCTGGATTGATACAAATGTTATTTATTTCAGAAAGAATGATCTCATAATATTTGTCAGCCTGAGCACTCGACCAATTGGCTTTTGCGTACTTGTAGATTCCATCAATATCTTGAAGTGACAGTTTGCTTAATGCATAGTTCAGTTTCATTAAGCTAGACCTTTCTTCAATTTTTCCAGATGCTCTACAGGATCAAAGTTTTTTACGTAACCACTTTTTTCACCTGCTTCTATCGCCTTTCTTAGTAGCTCAATTTTTCTTTCTCGCTCATCCACCATTCTCAGCCCAGCTCTTATGACCTCACTCGCAGAAGAATACCGCCCAGACTGGACCGTCTTTTCGATGATCTGCTCAAAGTGCTTTCCTAAGGTAACGGAGGTGTTTTTGGCCATTATAACAGTTTATGCAAATATACCAATATTTGGTACTCAGCGCTGTTGGTCCCTTTTATTCTAACGCTTTATACCTGATACAAAAGTATAATATATGACAGCCAAATGGCGAGATATCTAGTAAACGTATTATTCTTTCGAGTATATGTTGGCCCTGCTAGCCCCTAGACCCTGGAAGGGGAATGCTATACGCCAATAGCATAGTCATATAGTGAAGCTGGTAATAGGTTAATGAAATGGTATAGGATTCAACTATTTTCACATTCATAATTCAACATTCATAATTAATAATTAAAGAGAGGTGTCAGAGCTGATGGACAGGGTATTAAGGACCTATTTCAGGTATCGACAGCAACGTATTGCGGCTGTCCTTTCTGATCCATTTCCCTACCAAGAGCGCATACTGAGCAGAATACTAAAGGCCAATCGCCATACAACTTATGGTCGCTCTCTGGATTTTGAAAAGATTAGTTCTTATCGAGACTACTGTTCTGCTGTGCCTGTTGTGGATTACGAATCGATCTATCCCTATATCGCCAGGATGATGGAAGCAGAACCCAAGGTGCTAGTCTCTGACCCTGTCAGCTGGTTTGCCAAGTCCTCCGGCACGACCAATGATCGATCCAAGTATCTCCCCATCACAAGAAATTATCTCACCAGCGGACATCTCAAATGCACCTGGTTCACCGCTTCCGCCATCTACAATGAAGATCCCGGCGCCAAGCTTTTCAAGGATAAGAATCTCATTATGGTTGGGAGTCTCGAGCAGCGACCTCATGGTATAACGGTGGGTGACATTTCTGCTATAATGCTGCATCATTACCCTAAGATCGGACGGGGTTTTTCCACACCAGATATTGATATTGCCTTGATACCCGATTGGGATGAGAAAATTTCTAAGATTGCGGAACTCTGTATCCATGAGCGGGTGACCTTGCTCGGCGGAGTGCCGACCTGGACTTTGGTTTTATTTAAGGAAATACTCAGGAGGACGGGTGCTGACAATATTCTGGAAGTGTGGCCACATCTCAAGAGCTATATGTATGGCGGCGTGGGCTTTGGCCCCTACAGGAAAACGTTTGATGCATATCTGCCTGGAGAACAGGTGGTATACAGGGAAATCTATAATGCTTCGGAAGGGTATTTTGCCGTGCAGAATAACAAGACAGAAGAGGGGATGGCCTTGCTGTGTGATCATGCGATTTTCTATGAGTTTTTGCCTTACGGTGAAAGTGCAGACGACCACAAAAATTACTTGACGCTTAGAGACGTAGAGTTGGATCAGAAATATGAAATGATCATCACGACAGCTTCCGGCTTATATAGATATGCGATGGGGGACGTCATCACTTTTGTCTCTACACTTCCTTACAAAATAAAAGTGCTGGGCCGTACCCAGGAATATCTCAATGTCTTCGGAGAAGAATTAATGGTCGCAAATACAGATCAGGCGCTCACAACAGTCGCAGAAAGACAGGGGGCAGTTATTCAGGATTATACAGTAGCACCGCTTTACATGGATACTACCTCCAAGGGTGGGCACCAGTGGGCGATAGAATTTCTCAAGCGGCCAGCCTCAGTCATGGCTTTCAGTAAAGCACTCGATGCAGAACTCCGGCTACTTAATTCTGATTACGATGCTAAGCGTTATAAAGATATGGCGATGCTCCCTCTAGAGCTGATAGTGCTAGAGCATGGAAGTGTGGAGCGCTGGCAACGGCAGCAAGGCAAGTATGGGCGGCAGCATAAGTTGCCTAGGCTGCGGAATGATCGAGGGTTGATGGAGATGTTAATTGAGAATGTAGAATTATGAATTAAAAATGGAAAATGATGAATTTTAAATTACGGATTAGGAAGAAAAATACACTAGATTAAAAGAATCGATTGATTCAGAATTAAACCTAATTGAGTCAAGCGTTGGTGATACCTTTCTCAATCGTGCAGAGCATACGGAGACTATTCAGGATGCGGAGGGTGATTAGCGAGAAACACCAAATATTCAGCTATAAGTGGCTTAAGAATAGAACAGAAAGAAGCTTGTCCAGTATCGCTTGTTATGATGATATGTGTGCATTGGGCTACGGGTCTTCTTTCATCTTATACAGCTGAGTTGCCAGAGTTTTTGGATAATTGTGATGATCTACAAGTTGAGGAAAGATCGCGTTCAGTAACCAAAATGCCTGAGATATCCACAGAAGTATATCCTAATCCAGTCTCTTCACAATTATTAACTGTTGTCTTGAATGGAGCAGCGAATGGACAAATAACGATATCTGGTATAACAGGTGGTGAATTGTTGACTTTGGAATTATACGAAGGTAACAACGAGATCGATCTCAAGACTATAAATAATGGTGTTTATTTGGTCAAGGTGTTATCTGAAGATTTTGAAAAGACGGAAAAAGTGATAGTGATAAAATAATTTTCTTAATTCTATGGAGAGGACTATAGTCTTCTCCATATTCTTCCCTAATTCATGAGTCATGAGAACTATTACAATTCTATTGCTGGCAATTATCTTTTCTGCACAAAGTATTGCACAGAATAGAAGAGATGCCTCTTGGCAAATGGAGGATTATGAAATGATCTTTGATTCTACGGGTATGAAAGCATTTCCGCGATGGTCAGAACTTGACAGAATGGATCGTGCAGTTTCGTCAATTTCAGATGATGAAGGAATTCTCATTGCCTATACAGATGGATGCTCAGTAGCTAACAAGAATCATAAGCTGATGCCTAATGGAGACTCGCTGAATTTCAATCAACCTTTTTACGACTTTTATCTCAATTGTGAGAGTGGATACCCTGGAGGTTATAATATTATGATTTTGCCTGATCCTGAAAATAATTCAAATCATTACATAATACATGATGAGATTTCGATCGAAATTGATTCAGCAGCTGGCGCTATTCAGTTACCTCATGAGAAGTTGAGTTATAGTTATATAGATATCAATGAAGACAACGGACTTGGAGATATTACTGAAAAGAACATCAGATTTTTTAAAAGTAGAACAACTATGTCCCATTTGACTGCGATAAGTCATTCAAATAAAGTTGATTGGTGGATAGTCAAGCCTGCTTTCGGAGGAGAGAAGTATTATAAAATCCTTTTGGATGAAAATGGATTTTCGAAAATAGACAGTCAGTATATAGGCCCAAGGTTTATCACAGAAACAGACATCATCAATCCAACTGGAGTAGGTTCCTCAAAGTTTTCTACAGACGGAAACAGACTTGCTTATTTTTCATTAGTCGATGGATTGCATATCTATGACTTTGATAGAGAAACTGGAGCACTTTCTAATCACAAATCCCTTGATTGGGCTCCCTTAAACAGTCAGAATATAAATGGAGACATAGAATTTAGCCCTAGTGGTGAATTTTTATATATATGTAACAGAGAAAGTCTATTCCAAGTTGATTTGAAAGAAGAAGATCTTTCTGACGGATTGGTTAAAATAGATGATTTCGATGATGATAAATCTGGAGGCTTGTTTGATTATATGGCTCTTGGCCCAGATTGTAAGATTTATGTAAGGCAGATTGGAGCTTTCCAGTTTGACTTTAGCTCTATAAATTTTCCAGATAATAAGGGCCAAGATTGTGACTTCAGACAAGGTAATGTCATAATGCCATATCCTCCAAACCTCGGCAACTTCCCTCATTTCCCAAGATTCAGAGTGGATGAGGAGAAGCCTTGCTGTCCTGCTGAACGAACGCCAATTGAGTCAGCTCCTACCTTAGAGGGAGTTTATTGTGGTGACTGGTATGATACTGTATCTGAGTTTGGAGAACGGAGATGTGACAATCCTGCTTTTTTTACTGAGATGGACTTATATCAGAAGGGAGAAGTAGAATTATTGCATTTCAATAGATTTTTGAATGGTGTAGGTAGAGGTGGTTTTTTTGATCTGAATGGTTATACCGTAGGCCGCTCAGAAACCAGAGACGGGGTCTTTTCAGTCTATCCAGATTCCATCCAAGATTATGAATTTGTCAGAGTCCTGGGCAATTGTGACACTGGTTTTCCAGTCTGTGATCAGCCCTTTCAATGTTCTGGTCTTATGGCAGATGTGGGCGATCCTTGTGATGATGGTGATCCCACAACGCTTAATGACACAGTGAATAATTTCTGTGAATGTGAAGGAGAGTCGATCTATGATTGTCCGACTTTGATGCTGGACATCGGCGATCCTTGTGATGATGGTATTGCAGGTACAGAGAATGACATGGTGGACAGTAATTGTAGTTGTGTGGGAGAGTCTGCTTTTGATTGTCCTATCTTGATGCTAGACATCGGGGATAACTGTGATGACGGCGATGCCACGACTGAGAATGATATGGTGACTGCCGCGTGCCTCTGTGTGGGAGAATCCATCTATGATTGTGAGGTGTCGATGGTGAACTTTGGAGATCCTTGTGATGATGGTGATCCAGATACTGAGAATGATATGATCAACTCCAACTGCCAGTGCGAAGGCACTTATGTGTATGACTGCCCTACATTGATGGTGGATATCGGTGATGACTGTGACGATGACGATGCGACGACAGAAGATGATGAGATCGATGCTGATTGCAATTGTGTGGGAGAATCGATTTTTGACTGTCCAGACTTGATGGCCAATGTTGGAGAACCGTGTGATGATGGGGATCCATTGACTGAGAATGATATGATAATTCATAATTGCAATTGTCATGGCGAGGATATATATGATTGCAATGATTTGGAGAAGAACATCGGAGACCCCTGTGACGATGGTGATCCTTCTACCGAGAATGATCTGATGGCTGTTCTTTGCGAATGCCGCGGCATTCCCATTGATATTCCATCTTGTCCAGTGCCGTTCGAGAACATAGTATGTGAGCAATGGCTGCAAGATACTTTAGCTGCCTTCGATCCTATTTGTACAGGTAACAATGATGTCCACCTGATATTGATGGAAAAAGATGATAAGCAATTAATTCAGATTTATGCCTTGGGTCCAGCTACTGATGGGTGGGAAGCGGCAGTCTACTCATGTGAAGGAGAACGGATAGGTTTTATATGGGCTAATATATGGGATGGAAACTATCAATATTCTCCTGTCGGATTGTCAGAATACACAGAAACATTAATAGGTTCTTGTTTTCTTGAACCCCCACTTCCCACCTGCACAGAACTAGATCTGGACGGAGACGGCTACACCACTTCTTTTGATTGTGATGATCAGGATGCTGAAGTTAATCCTGATGCAATGGAAGTTTGTAATCAGATGGATGACAATTGTGATGGTCAGATAGATGAAGGCCTGACCGTTGTCAGATATTATTTTGATGGTGACGGCGACGGTTATGGCGTATCTGACCCTTCCATAGTTGATTGCTCGCAGCCGAGTGGTTATGTGTTGACCTTTGATGATTGTGATGATCAGAATGCCAGTGTCTTTCCTGGTCAGACAGAAGCCCCTTACAATGGGCTGGATGATGATTGCGATCCCTCTACCCCTGATGATGATCTGGACGGTGACGGGTATGTGCTGGCAGAGGATTGTGCTGACATGGATGCGACGATCAGTCCTGCTGCAGCAGAAATCTGTGATGGTCTGGATAATAATTGTAACTCGGAAATAGATGAGGGCTTGACTATTATCATCGGTTATCCAGATACCGATGGGGATGGTTATGGAGCAGATGTGCTACCCGTGGAAGCTTGTGATTTGTTAGTTGGTTACGTTGAGAATTCATTGGATTGTGATGACGAAAACCCTGAAATTAATCCAGATGCTACAGACATTCCCAATAATGGCATAGACGAAGATTGTGATGGTGCAGATATGATAACAGATGCGCTCCATGAGTTGAGCGAGGGCAGCGTTATTATTTATCCTAATCCTACGCGTGATCTGGTTTTCATAGCTGCGGAGGGTATCGATAGCTATCTCTTGTCGCTTTATGACTACACGGGAAGAAAATTATTATCTGGGGTGAATGCGGGGGTGGTGGATTTGACGCTGTATCCTGTGGGTGCTTTTGTGCTGGTGGTGCAGGATTTGAGGAGTGGGGGGATTGTTGTGGAGCGGGTTCTAAGGTATTAATTATCAGTGATCTGTGGTTTTTTTTAATTAGAGTAAGCGTTTTTTCTTGTAGTTGCATTCTATAAGTAACACATCATTGGAACAAGTATTAAATCATCGAATTTCAAGCAAATGAAACACTTTATTCTACTAGTAATATTCCTTTTAGCCATTTCAGTTTCCACTGCGCAAGTCATAGATCATAGTTGGTTTTTGCGCTCGGGAGTCACTATTAGTCACGTGCATACTTTTGATGCGGATGTTTCGCAAGTTGATTTGGGTGCCGTGGGACCTGATCAGTTATGGGACTTTTCTCACGAAGAACTTAATAATCTCATAGACACAACTTGGTTTATGGACCCTGTGGATGTGGTGTTCAGCGAACATTTTCCAGCAGCCACCGTATGTCGCAGAAATGTGAATCCCTATTATGATTGGGAGTGGTATTACCAAGTAAAAGGAGATACCATATACAGCCTTGGCGAAGCCTATATCAGGCATGTGGGCAACTCCATTGATACGTTTATACAGCCGCAACCAGAAGATGTAGAGAGTATATTCGCTTACGATGGGTTGGAATTGGGTGAAGATTTTTGGACTTCAGTAAACAAATTTCAAGAGTACACCTTCCAAGCCACGGGTACGCTCATCACAACACCACTGGATACTTTTAGAGATGTGATCTTGATCAGAAAAGATTTTGGACCAACGGAGAGTAGGACTTATTATTGGTTCCAGTCTGATCTGACTAAGGAGTTATGTGTATATCGAGGTGGTGGTCTCTCTAGAATGATACATTACGAAGACATTAATTCTACAAATACAATAGAGCTGCCTTCCACCCAACTACAAAACTTGTCAATTAGTTATAACGAAGGCAGATTAAGCTTGTCAAATCATCAAGGACTTAGAAAAGTTCAGCTTTCTATATATAGCATCGATGGGCAGAGAATATTTGAACAAGATCTAGAGCTGCATTCGGGTGATTTTTATCAATCCTTGAATTTTGATACTGACATTAAGACTTGCGTAGTTCTATGCGTAGATAAACAGGATCAAAAGTTTGTTGCCCAAAAGATTATCGTACGATAGGAATCTGGAAATGAGAAATTTTGAATTGAAAACTAATACGCATTACCTACTCGTTCACTGATGCTAATCATACCAATTTACTATCACAATCTTCAAAATCCCTATGCCCCGATCGGCCCTAGCTCCACTCCCTCTGAGTAAGCTGCTTTGATATTATTCTGAGAATAAGCTTCCTTGATGAGGCCATAGATCTCGTAAGTAGCTGCCCAATAGTCATCGGGTTTGATATATGGGCGGACGGCTAGTATGATGAAGTGACTATCATTAGATTCTATGCCTATGAGTGGTTCACTATCCCAGACGATGTATTGGCTTTTCTTCAGTGCTGAATTTATGACTTCTTTCACTTTGGGAAAGGATTCTGCATAAGGCATGGTCACATTCAGTGACAAGCGCATATTGCCCATCTCACTGTAATTTGTGATGACATTATCGGTCATCTGGCCATTGGGTATGACCAGTGTTTTATCATTAGGGGTCTCCAGAGTCGTATTGAATATCTGAATGCTTTTTACTTTGCCAAAGCTCTCCTCTACTGAGACCCAATCACCGACTTTGTAAGGTTGTAAGAAAAGGATGGTTAGACCTGAAGCGAAATTTCCCATGAAGCCCTGCAAGGCCATTCCTATGGCAAAGACCGCTGCGCCCAATAGCCCGAGCAAGGCTGTCATTTTGACACCGATGATGCTGGCAGCGATGCCGATGATAATAACCTTGAGTGTGGTCGATATTATGGATTTTAGAAATTCAGAGACCTCCATTCCGATCATGGATTTGTCAAGGGCTAGTCCGATGACTTTGCTGATTTTTTTGACTACTTTGAATCCAATCCACCAGACGATGATCGCCAGGAAAAGCTTAGGGAGAAACACCACCATGTAATCGACAAATTGGGTTCCATAGCCTTGTAATCTGTCCATGCTGAAAGTTTGTGTCAAGTCTAAGCTTTCTGCTAATTTGTCATCTTGGAGTAGGTCTTGTTCGTTCTGTTCTTCCATGATTATTGGGGTTTCAATTGTGGTTATAATTCAAAAATATAAAGAAATTCAAGTTTTCCACTTTTATAATCAATTATGCCAAGGCAGCAAACTGATTCCATCTGTAAGAAGTATTCTTTGCAACGCATGGCGAGAGCAATTATCTTTATGCGTAAGTATATAAAGAATGTCGCAAGAGAATAAAAATGAAATAGCGCAGAAAATAGCTTCTGAAATAAATGTCCGATTACCCATGGAGCTATCTGATGAAGAAATGATCTTACACATAGCGGACAGGGTGGAACGCATGCTAAAGGGCGATCCTGATCTGCTGATGAGTTATTTGTATCGACTGGATGTAACACAGAAAAGTATCAAAGAAGCATTTGAAGTCAGTATATTTCCAGCCCATGTCACCTTTGCCAATCTTATCTGGGCTAGACAGAAACAGCGCATTGAAACCAAGAAAAAATATAAGCAAGATCCGATTGAGGGTTGGGAATTTTAACGTTGTCTAAATTACAACGGCCTCACTTGCCCCACCTTTGAGGGGAGTTTCACCTAGATGGACTGCGTAGCAACGCTGCAGGCAACGGTTCTCGCATCAGAGCCTGCACCGAGTTTCTCGAATGTGGAGTCAGGAGGCATAAAAGCCGCTATGCAAAAAATTTATAGAATTTTGTATTTAGAATGCACTAATATCTCTCAATTATTTGCTGTAATCACTTATATATCAAAGCTTTAGGTATTTGCCTCGCCGATGGGCTTTCCCCGAAACTGATGTTTCGGTTCTCTCTCTTCTTACTACCGTTTAGGACCTCAGATGCAGATTTGGCTGCATTACTCGTTCATGTATTATAATTTTAGCAAAAGCGAAATAAAAATTCAAGATTGGCCACCCACCCGCTTTCGCGATTCTCTTCCTTAGAGCTTTCAGTTCTATCCGCCGTTGCGGAATCGGTCGTTCCTATTTCTTAAAGACTTTAAAAAACGACGCAACCTTGTCATTAACCGAAATATCAACCTTTAAAGCCTCAAATGAAGAAGGCCAAGTCCAAAAATTCTATAATCCATAAATTTCCTTGGTGCTTCTTAAATACGCTATTCAGTAAATTTAATTTACCCTAATTTTGGGTGATACTCAGATGGGCTTTCCAATCATAAAATAAATATTTGTCTAAGACTTTCAAATCAAAAGGTGTCGTCTTCCGATCCCTGAAATATTCGGAGACAAGTCTGATCTTGGATATCTATACGCAGATGCATGGCTTGGGTTCTTATATTGTCAGTGGTGTCCGCAAGGCCAAGTCCAAAACCTCTAATGTCTATAATCCCATGAACATCATAGATCTGGTCGCGTATGTGCCTGGAGAATCTCTATCCAGAATCAAAGAAGCCAGTTATGATCATACTTATCAGAAACTGGACAGAGAAGTCATCAGAGCTGCCATAGGTACTTATTTCATTGATCTGCTTCGCTCCAGTATCAAGGAAAAAGAACCCAATGAACTCTTGTATCTGTACATAGTCAAGACTCTGAAAGACTTGGACTCGGGCGCCTCTCTAGGTAATCTGCCCATCCGCTATGCCATAGAACTTGCTAGTCACCTGGGCTTTCAGTTAAGTGATAATTATTCTGATCAGAACCAGTATTTCGATCTGCAAGTGGGTGCTTTCATTGATAATGACATCAGACATAAGTATATCCTTAATGATGCTGTAAGCTATTCCTTGCATGCTGTCATGCAAAATCCCGTAAATGCAGCTATGGACAAAATCAGTCGCAAGGTGCTTTTAGATGCCTTGATGGATTATTATAGACTGCATATCGAGGACTTTAGACCCTTGCGGTCATTACCAGTTCTCAGAACCTTACTGTCTTAGCACGGCCTAATATTTAATACAACCACCTATATCATATTTACCTAGGTTAAATATTCCTAATATGTTTAGTTTTGGAAGATAATCACTGCATTCGATGTCTTCAAAAATTTTACCCACACCTATTTATTACGATACGACCGGTCTTTCTAAAAAGAGGCAACTTGAGTTGTATGAGCTTATGCTAAGGCCAAGGATGGTGGAAGAAAAAATGCTGTCTCTACTCAGACAAGGTAAAATCAGCAAATGGTTTTCTGGTATCGGCCAGGAGGCCATCGCAGTAGGCTGTACGGCTGTACTGGAGGAGGACGAGTGGGTGTTTCCGATGCATAGGAATCTAGGTGTATTCACAACCAGACAAGTGCCGTTGCACAGGCTCTTCGGGCAGTGGCAGGGGAAGCCTTTGGGTTTTACGCAGGGACGAGATCGTTCTTTTCACTTCGGTAGTAAGGAGCATAAGATATGGGGTATGATCTCCCATCTGGGTCCGCAGCTTTCATTGGCTAGTGGGGTGGCGATGGCACATAAGTTATCAGGAGAAAAAAAGATAGCCTTGGCTTTTACAGGAGAGGGTGGAACGAGCGAAGGAGAATTCCATGAAGCCCTTAATGTTGCTGCGGTGTGGAAGTTACCCGTCATATTTGCAATAGAAAATAATGGCTATGGCTTGAGCACGCCTACCAGTGAACAATACGCCTGTAAGCATCTGGCAGATAGAGGGAAAGGTTATGGTATGAAGTCCTATCGAGTGGACGGAAATAATATCGTGGAAGTCTATAAGACCCTTTCAAAAATTGTCAAGAAAATCAGAAAAAAACCAGAGCCTGTCCTGCTGGAGTTTGCTACTTTCAGAATGCGCGGTCATGAGGAAGCTTCGGGTACCAAGTATGTGCCTGATGAGTTGATGGACTATTGGGCAGCAAAAGACCCCTTGGTGAACTATCAGAATTTTCTGATTGATAAGGGTGGCTTGACGGTGGAAGCTGTCGATATCTTAAAGGCCAAAATCACCCAAGAGATCAAATCAGAATTAGCCATATCATATGCCGCTCCCGAAGTGACTGTAGATGAGGTCAGAGAAAAAGTAGCGGTGTATGCAAGGCCTGTGGATAGCCCTGAAAGTAAAAAGGGAGTAACAAAGGAGCTGCGATTTATTGATGCTGTATCTGAAGGATTGGATGTGGGGATGCAGCAGTGGGATAAGCTGGTGCTGATGGGTCAGGACATAGCCGATTATGGTGGGGTCTTTAAGATCACTGATGGTTTCATGGATAAATACGGTAGGGATAGAGTCAGGAATACGCCTCTATGTGAAAGTGCCATTGTCGGAATTACTTTGGGACTCAGCATGAAAGGCTACAAGTCGATGATGGAGATGCAGTTCAGTGATTTTGCAACTTGTGGTTTCAATCAGATCGTCAATAATCTGGCTAAGATTCATTACCGATGGGGACATGCAGCGGATGTGGTCATCAGAATGCCTTGTGGCGGCGGTATGGGTGCAGGCCCTTTCCATTCTCAGACCAATGAGGCCTGGTATACACATACTCCTGGACTCAAGGTCGTCTATCCTTCTAATCCTATAGATGCCAAAGGCTTATTGCTAGCTGCGCTGGAGGATCCTAATCCTGTCCTCTACTTTGAGCACAAGGCTATGTACAGAACCCTGACTGGAGATGTGCCGCAAGGTTACTATACGACGCCTATAGGAGAAGGGGTGAGAGTTCAAGCTGGAGATCAGCTATCCATCATCACTTATGGCATGGGAGTACACTGGGCTGTGGAAGTGGTAAAAGAAATGGGTATAGTTGCGGACATAATAGATATGAGAAGTTTGCTGCCCTTGGACTATGGCATTATTAATGATACTGTAGGGAAGACGGGCAGGGTATTAGTGTTGCATGAGGACAGCTTGTTCGGTGGCATAGGTGGTGAGATATCAGCGTATGTGAGTGAGCATCTCTTTGAGAAACTGGATGCACCTGTGATGAGGGTAGGCAGTCTGGATACGCCAGTTCCTTTCAATAAAGAATTAGAAAAAGTATATCTGGCCAAAGATAGATTGCAACCAACTATTAAAAAATTATTAGCATACTGATACAAAAATTGAATATGGATTATTCCAAAATACAAGAAAAAGTAACCAAGTATAATTCAATACTAAGTAATACTTCCAACTACAGAAAAGAGTGGTCATCGAGATTAAAAAAGGAGATCACGGATAACCTGGACAAGATCATCAAAGACACTGAGCTCAATGCTTATGTGGAAGTCAAAGACGATATCGAAAATCTGGAGGTGATAACAATGTCCTTAGGTACGGAAGTAAGTGGCATCGCAGAAAAACTTCCCGGCAGTAAAACTAAACGACCTTTCATAAAGTCCAATGGTGCCTTGATTTTCCAACAACTATTTAATGGTAAAGTGATGATGATGGTCATGTATCCTTTCATAGAAGGTTATGGCCAACCCAAGCCGCCAATGACTTTGGAAATTGTACGACCTGAAGAATTCAAACCTATTAATGTAATACGTTATACAGAAACTTTTCTTAAGGAAGTGATAGAGTGGGAAGACTTTGATGATGATGTACCAGAGAAGATGGGCCTTAATCCTATCGGCTTTGGGGGCGCTTTGCAGCAGTTGGAAGGTGAGTAAACGGTGATGACGCAGCCATCAAAGTAAGGATGGCTATTCAAAAAATTAATGTTTGTATTCCCTTTTCGTTTGACTGAATAGAAGCTGTCACTTCTCCTCTTCATTCAACCGCTCAAAATAGGCATCCATCCCTGGCTGCGAAATATCAAAGCCTTCGTCAGCCTTGGCAGCATCTACTTTTTCCTTGACATCTTCCAAGAATTGCTTGGCGTCATAAATGATTCCATCCTTGATAGTATATGAAACGCCACCTACTCTGACTATCTCATTGTCTTCAGTGAGCTTGATGGCACCTGTACCATATAGTACTTTTAGATTCATAAGTGGATTTTCATCTATGATGATGAGATCTGCTTTCTTACCGATTTCTATACTGCCTATCTCGTCATCCATTCCCAAGGCTTCCGCTCCATACAAGGTAGCTGATCTTATGACTTCCAGAGGATGAAATCCTGCTTCCCTCAGTAGCTCGAGCTCTCTGATGTAACCGAAACCATATAATTTGTATATGAAACCAGAATCAGAACCGGCAGTGACCCGCCCGCCTCTATTCTTGTACTCATTGACAAAAGTCATCCAGAGCTGATAGTTATTTCTCCAATCCACTTCCTGCTCTGTTCCCCAAAAGTGCCAGTAAGAACCATGAGATATTTTGCTGGGGAGGAAGAAGCGCCAGAGATCGGGTAGGGTATAGAGTTCATGCCATTCTTCTCTTCTGGCTCTGTGCAAGTCTCGACTCGCTTCGTAAATATTGAAAGTGGGATCTATGGTAAAATCCATTTCCAGTAATTTATCCATCACAGCTTTCCAATGCTCAGAGTAAGGCTCTGCGGCTTGCTTCCACAGCCTGCCCGCTTCCTGAAATCTATGCTGCTCATTCTGATAGTTATAATCCAGCGGGTAGTCTTGAATCGTCTGATCGACAAATAATGCCTCTGGCAGTCCATACCAATGCTCCATGGTCGTCAGCCCTGCTTCAGCAGAATGAAGGACATTCCATCTACCGACTTCAAGTTGTGCATGGTGGCAGGCTGAGCGCAGGCCGAGCTCTTTGTTTTTTCTGAGTGCGGCATCGAATAGCTTGGGCGATAGGCCAAAGAATTTTATGCCATCAGCTCCTTTGTTGGCATTCTCCTGTACCCAGATTCTGGCTTGCTGTGGTGTGGAAATGGGCTCTTTACTTCCTTGACCGAAAACTGTGTAAGCCATAATTCGTGGAGCGGTGATTTTATTTTCTTCGCTCAGTTTTTTATGTTCCAAGGTCCAGTCAAGACCATTGCCGCAAGAGGGTTCTCTGATGGTTGTGATGCCATGGGCCAGCCAGAGTTTGAAAACATATTCAGCATCAGTGCCTTGACTTTTACCGCCTATGTGGCCATGCATATCGACAAAGCCAGGCAGGAGATACTTTCCAGTGCCGTCTATTTCTTTTCCACTGGTTTTTAGTTTGGGACGGCGTAATGAATCAATTGATACGCCAGGATAGCCGACGGTTTTGATCTGGACTATCCTATTATTTTCTATGACAACGTCTACTGGTCCTATGGGAGGGGCGCCTGTGCTATTGATGACGGTTATGCCTCTTATGATGAGTTGCGGGAAGGGACCTTCACCTTCCTGGACGAGCGGCGCGGGGGCTACCTGTGCTATGGCGAATGTGGCCAAAAGGCTCAGGATGTAAATGGAAAATATGAATCTCACAGGGCTGTAATTTTGACTTTAAAGTAAGAATTCTGTGTCTATTAGAAGAACGGTGTGGAAAGATAGCAACTGATATGATAGGGTTGCATTATTGTCTATGCTAAGTCGTTTACCTTAGAGTGACGATTATTTTAGAGAAGACTGATAGTTTTAGACATTTAGTTGAGAGATTTTTAATGTGAATTCTTAGGGGAGTTCACTTTCCATCTATCCTTATCTCATAGTGTCCTACCAGTGCATGTCGCTCAAAAGAGAGTAACCATACATGCAGTGTTGTCCTATCCTCATCAGTAAAGTGGAGTACAGGTCCATCGATGCCTATCTTATGGCTATCAAGCCAATGGTCGTCATCGTCCGTCAGTATGGCGTAATAGGGTGACTCTTTAGTTTTATAACTGAGGTGTTCCGAGTAACTCTCGTAAAAACTGTGGTTACCTATGCCCATGGAATTTTTCCATCCTTCATTAGCCTGCGCGGCAGATAACACTGGAATTTGTGAAAGATCCAAACCACCTATGATCAATGAAGTAAGTATTCTGCTTTTATCATGCTGAAAGTTGAAAGTGAGCTCATGCAAGACTTTATTCTGAGAAGACTCAGTTTCTACTCTTGCGAGTTTTACCTCTTTCAGATGATGGATCCGTCCGAGCTCTGTCGATCTGGGATCGCTGCGATTGTAAAAGCCTGGAGGTGAAAAAGTTGCAAATTTTGAAGCATCTGTCTGCAGATCGCGCATTGTAGCAAAAGATTCTGGAGATATGATCTCCTTATATTTTTTAGCTCTGGCTCCTTTTTTGGGATACATTTCATCAGAAAGGTCTTTGAAAGTTATGTCAAAGACTTGCTGAATACTTCTCAGTTTCTTGAGGGCTACTTTTTTGCTTTTGGGTTCTCTCCAGTTTTCCATCCCTTCTTGATAGTCCGACCATTTTTGTCCGTTTTTAGTTTCGAAGAGTTTAGCGTAAAGCTTAGGAGGAAATTTAAACCACCCATGACTATACGGCAGGACTTTCCCATTTTCCTCTTTGTATAGGATCACTTCCCATAGATAGGCATTAAGGCAATTTCTAGCAACATCGACTCGCTTGATATCTTCCAGATCTGTATTGAATTCTTTTTCTATGAATTTAACTTGATTTCTATTCCACTCCTGATTGATGAGTGAAATGTAGCTAAGATAATTATCAGACTTTATTCTATCTGGAATGGTCGGGATGAATTCCCTGAGATCAAGTTTTAATATTTGTAAAGTCTTTCCACTCGCTGTATGGAAACATAAGTCCTTACGCCATAAGTCACTTGTGTTTTTTAGTTCTCCGTATTCCAACAGAAAAGGATCATAGTCAGCAGTCCTGTAGCCTATGTCTGGATTGTCTGGATAAGAGAGATCATTGAGATTTGTTACTGTAAATCGCTCGATACGATCATCATGCACCCTGAGGTACTCAAATTCAGTAAAGGCATCTTGAGCTGATACTGCTTGACTGATTAGAATTAAGGCAAAGAGAAACCTGTAGGCCAGGTTGTGATTATGGCTATCCATCTGTAATTTCTTAAATGAGTAACACGAAGATACATATTATAATTTATTACAATATGACATAGTTTGCAGTATTACTCTTGAGTACAGACTTGATCATGAAGATCTACTTTCAGAAAGCTAATGCCTCCTTGATCTGTTTATTAGTCACTTCTATATCATAATCGCATTTCCCAATGCCATTTAGTAGAGACATCATCTTTTTGCCGCCTTCGTTTTTCTTGTCCATGGTCATTAATTTCAATAAGGGATCTATATCGTCAGCCTTGATGTCAGGTAATTTGTAGATGGATTCTAGCAGTGAATTGATTTCCTCCATCTCGATGATGGTGATCAATTTCAGTTTGAAGCTGAGGTAAGCCTCTGCGATCATACCTTTGGCGATGGCTTCGCCATGGAGGAGTTGGGCATCAGTATTAAGGTAGAAAGACTCTATGGCATGGCCGATAGTATGACCGAAGTTCAGGATTTTTCTGACGCCTTTATCTAGAGGGTCTTGAGTGACTATTTTGTTTTTTATTTTGATGGAGTTAGTGATCACTTTTCCCCAGTCTTCTTCAGAAAGGTCATAACCATTATGTTTTATTAATTCCCATAGTGGCTTAGAGTGTATCAATCCATACTTGATGACTTCTGCAAACCCACTCAAGAGTTCTCTGTCGGGTAGTGTCTTCAGAAAAGGGGTATGTACCCAGACGTGGATAGGGTCCTGAAAAGTACCTATGATATTTTTATACCCTCTGAAATCCATTCCCAGTTTGCCACCCACACTAGCATCCACCTGAGAGAGTAAGGTCGTGGGCATCTGCATAAACGGCACTCCACGCATATAAGTAGCTGCTGCAAATCCGCCCATATCGCCGATCACGCCGCCACCGAGATTTATGACCAGGCTTTTTCTGTCGGCTTTCTTGTCGATCAACGCTGACCATAATCTTACGCAGCTGTCTAAACATTTATTGGTCTCGCCTGACACGGTCTCCAGTAACTCATAGGCATAGAGATGGGGATGAAGTATGGGCAGGCAATGCTCCTTAGTGTTTTCATCTACGATGACGAAGATCTTAGAAGGTTTCAGTTTGTCGAGATACTTCTCAAAGTCGGCGAAGTCCTTGTCTACATCGACTTTGTAGGTTGGGGTTTTTATGGATGGCATTAGGCAAGGGAGTGTAATTTTTGAGTGGAAATGGCTTCAGCTTTTTTGGAAAACATGGACTTGGTTAATTTCCAAGTTTCGGCAAAGTAATCGGAGTATCTGTAATTATCTAGATCCTTTTCTGATTCCCAGTAACTATAGGTCATGAATACTGTGGACTTGGCATCGAGGCCCTGTAGGAGTTCTAAATAGTTACAGCCAGGAAAGGCTCTAATCTTGGCCTTCCTTTCTTCAAAGAGCTGCTTGAAGTTGTCGACTTCGGTGGCCTTGAACTCCATTTTGACGATTCTTACGATCATAGTGCAAATATATATATCACATTCCTTATGTAATTGTACAATTAGTATTAGACGCTTTTCTTATTGTAATTGGTAGCAAATCAAAGGTATGATTGTAAAGGTAATATGTAGATTATTGAGATAGAGTCGTGTACGAATTGTTAAATATTATTATGACATTTCTTGAGAGAAATCAGGTAGAAACTTGCTCAATTGATTTTTTTTTTTTGATATTTGAAAAGAAGTTGTACGACTAATGGAATAAGCTTACGGAGAACAACAGACTGAGTTCAACTTCTAACAGCTATTATAAATGATGGGAACACTTTGACACCTAGTAAATGGGAAGTCTTAGTCTTGTAATTAATTTTTGCTTGTAATGACAGGTGAGATACACTACATATATACTATAAAACTAATCCTACACTAACTGAAATAAGAGTCCACGATCACCATCGAAATGGGAAAGCAGACCCTAACTCTCGCTAAAGAGGCTGCAAAGATAATCGGATTTATATTTTAACGCGTTTAAGATTAGATCTTTTATTAATTAACCTAAATTATTAAAACGATGAATTCGATTAATTTTAAAAGCGCTTTTTTTCTTGTGCTTCTTTTTTTACTGTATTCGGTGAATATCTCTAGTCAATGTTATGCCCCTGAGACATCTTTAGGTCTCAATATTTCTAATAGCTATACAATGGGAAAATCTGCAGCAACAACGTTGAGGATGGCTGTGTGGGTAGTCAATAAAGATGATGGTTCTGGAAAATTGGATTTGAGTAAGATGGAAAACCTTATGGCTGAAGTTGCTGGACATTTTTCTAATTATGGGATAGAATTAGATTTATGTATCAGAAACTTGAATAATACTGCCAGATATGAGGCCCAAACAATCTCTGATAGGTGGTTCTCTACTAATTGTTCTGCTATGAATTTAACCTTGTATGACTCTGGTATTGGTGGTGTAACTGGTGCTGCTGGTATTCCCTCAAATGAAGGTTGGTCTGAAGTTTCTGGCAGTTCCACACCTGCTGGATATGTTATTAGTGATGTCTATACAGCTGTTCATGAAATAGGACATATGTTAGGACTTAGGCATACATTTCAAGGTGGGTGTACGGCAACTAGTGAATGTGTAAATCAGTATTGTACTACTATTAGCACTGACCTTGATGATTATGTAATTCCAGAGGGAGATGGACTTTGTGATACTCCTGCACAGAGACTTCAAGAGAATAAAAGTAGATGTTGGGATTTGAATGGAAATGACATCCGTGACCCCGAGGAAGATAGTAATGGTGATGGAGTAGTTAACTGGCATGATTGCGAATGTAGAGACTCTTTTTTTCCAGGTTCTGGATGTAGCTATACTAACAGTAATGGAGAAGTTGACAAATGTGGTGATACATATGTAGACCAGAACAGTGTTCTAGCTTACAATTTTATGAATTATTTTGTTGGAACATGCGCCAATTCTTTTACTAATGGTCAGAGGCTGAAAATGCATCAGATTATTGAAAATGTTCATAGTAGTCGTATAGGTACTTTTGATTCCTGTGATAGTGGTAGTGACCTGGAAGGCATATATACAGGTGTCATTAGTGGTGAGACTGTTGAGTTTGAGAATATGAATTTCAAATTCAGTACTGATTTAGTTATCGAGAATAGTACAGTATGGTTTAAGAAATGTCATTTGGAGTTTACTAATGATTTTGCCACAAGTCTAATAATGAAAAACTCAACAGTATATCTGGTAGATCAGAGTCTTATAGAAGCAGGTGAGGATTGCAGTGGAAATGGCGGATCTTTTCAAGGTGTTGAGATGAAGCAAGGTACTAATTTTTTCAGCACAGCCAATGGATGTAAAATTGTGGGTGAAGCTCCATTTGTTAATAGTTCGGACAGAAGAGGATACATCTTTATGAATGACTTTAGAATAGTTAGTCTTACACCAAATGCGATTACTGCTACTACACCAACGCTTGTATTCGGTATAGGAAATGAGATTGATGGGGCTATTAGTTTTAATCCACCAAATGCAATTCCTCATTATGCGGCCTATGGAATTGTCTTGAGAGATTCATATGTACGAGGGACTCAGACGGGTAATATCACAGGATTAGATTGTGGAACTGCCACTGTACACCTTTGGAATACTGAAGTTTCTGGATTTAGTAATGCGCTAAGATCTACTAACGGAGGTATTTTATCATTGAACAGTTGTTGGATTCAGAGCAGTGGAACTAATCAGCGAGCAGGGGTTGATATCACTAATGCCTTAGGTGTTACTGTTAATAATTCCAGATTTATAGGTGCTAATCTTAAATTGGATAATGTGGCACAATACTCAGTTACTTATAATGGCTTCTATGGTGGCTGTCAGAACAATTGTATTAAGATACTTTTAGGCAATATTGTAGATGCACAACATCAGGTTCATAATAACTTTATTGAATCGCTTAATTTTGGCTTAATATCTGCTCGTGATTCAGATACGAAATTCTTATGCAACGAGTTCACGGGAAGTAACTCTTATAATTTTTCTTGGGGAGAGGTCAATGCTTTACAAGGATTTGATCAAGATGTTGCTTCAGGTAATCTCTTTTCTGATGGCACTGTTAGAGAAGTTACCGGTAGTTCCTCTGGTGTCATTTATAATTTTTTCGAGGATAATCCACAGGAAGTACTGGACAAGAATTTCAATAGTGGAGTTTTTCCTAATAGCTTAGATGTTTCAGAAGCTAACTGCGGAATCATAGGGCCTAACTGGACTACCTTGGAAGAAGATTGCCCAGTAGGCATAGACTGTACAGAACCCTGTCCCGAAGGTATAGATTGTGATGAAGACTGTCCGGCAGGTATAGATTGTACAGAACCCTGTCCAGAAGGTATAGACTGTACAGTGCCTTGTCCAGAAGGTGTAGATTGTACGGAACCTTGCTTAGCAGGACCAGAAGAGTGCACTCCTCATTGTCCACTGGGAATCGATTGCACAGAACCTTGTCCGGACGACATAGACTGTACAGAGCCTTGTCCAGAAGGTATAGACTGTACAGAGCCTTGTCCAGAAGGTATAGACTGTACAGAACCTTGTCCACCTGGAGTAAATTGTTTCGAGCCTTGTCCTGACGGACAAGATTGTATCACTCCGTGTCTCATAGGAGTAGATGGGCGAGCAAATTGTGACCCTGTAACACCGGAATACGATCCAGTTATAGATATGGTTGAAACCCAATATCAAACACTAAATACTCAAAGGCAAGCAAAAAGAGATGGTCTGTATTATGATTCTGAAGAACTCGATGAGCTCCTGGATAGCGGCAGCATCGAGTCTGAAGATGTACTCCAGCTATTTTCCGAGGGCTCTAATCTGAGGATAAGTCCAGAGAGAATGAGTCAAATATTTGGTCTGTCGCAGCTGTTCTATGAAAATGAAATGGTTCAGATTATCAAGGCTTCTCCTCTTACTATGTATGATTCCGATATCAACACTACCGTTTTCCATTCTAATTCATTTTCTGATGCAAGCATCAATGAGCTCCATAACTCTTTTGTAGACCATGCTGCTTCTGACGAGGTAGGAATTTTATGGCAGATCGATAAGCTGGATCGAGAAATATATGATCATGTGGCCTATGCTGTAAAAAGATTGACTGCTTATGGTCCAGATATGGAAGGCGAGGTCAATGTCTGGCTCAGCAGATTAGAGGATCAGAATGTGGCTTCATTAAGGGCCACTCAGCTTGGGGCAGGTGGCGCATACGACTTAGCTTTTGAAACCTTAGCCACTGCAGATGAAGCAGAAGAAGCTAATGCAGTAAGGGATTTCATTAGTTATATGGAAAATCTCAATGATGGAGCATCAACCTTAGCTCAGCTGTCGCAGTTTAAGTACGAGCAACTTGTGGAATTTGCCGATTGCGACGCTGAATCAGTAAGATCCAGTGCTGAAGGAATTTTGAAAAGGTACTATGATAAGGAATTTGATCTTGTCTATGGGAATAAAGACGAGAACGATAAATTGAGATTTAGAAATTCAGATGAGTTGATTGGAGAAGAAAAGCTTGTAAAAGTATATCCAAATCCATCCAGATCAGGAAAGATTTATTTTCAGAATAATATGAGCGGTGAACTTGAGTTGACCATCTATAATACCTTGGGAATTACAGTCCGTGAAGAAATATTGATACCCGGTAAAAATATTATCGAAGTCAACATAGGTTCTGGACAATACTACTACACGGTATTTGATGAGCAAGGAAAGTTGATCAGAGAAGACAAGCTTATTCTTATTGAATAAATATTAATTAATTCGAGTCCTCTCAATTAATTATTGGGAGGACTTTTATTAACTTTAGAGATATGATAATTAGAATTCTAATACTGTCCATCATCATGATCTTTGTAGGGATTAGTGCCTCTGCGCAAAAAGGCTTCAAAAGTGAACTTCGATTAAATATAGAAGAACCTAGTGGAGCCTATCATGTTATAGAGCACGAAGAACATTTCTTTATGAGTGGACAGTATTTCGATAATACTATACCTGCATGGAATGGTTTTATCGCAATCTATGATGAAGAAGGTGAGTATGTAAAGCATCATCTCTTGTCAAATGATACTATAGCATTAATAAATATAAGTCACAATGTTCACCTCTATGAGGAAACCTATAATGTGCTAAGTGTATCTGGAGGCTTGGCCAGGATATTGACTTATGATTTTGAGCAGGACAGTTTTTATATGAGTAGAAAATTCTCTCTTGCAGATCTTGACTTAGTCCCGTGGAGTATGTATCCAGATTTCGATGAGGAGACTTTCTTTTTTGCAGGTAGAAGTGGAGACAGCCTACGAGTGGTCAAAGTCAGCCCGACTGATACTATCAGATATACAGATGGGGAATTCTTACGGGATAAGGTGGCACTGAATATGCAAGTGAATTCTAAGGATGAGCTGGTCATAATCGCTGAGGATAAGAGAAAAGGCTGGAAGAGTGATAAGGACACCACGCATATCGTGATTCTGGACAAGGAGTTGAATCTATTAATAGATAATAAAGACGCAGAGAATAACCCCAAGATGAAAGTGAATCGGAGTAAAGGAATGGTTATAGATGGAGAGGACAATATTGTCATTTCAGGAAGTCATATAGAAATCATTGAGACTCCAAGCCCATCTACAATTTATCATAATACTCCTTCAGTAGCCAAGTTTGATTCAGAAGGAAATCACTTATGGACAAGTACGATAGGGAATACCATCTATAATGTCTATGCTCTTGGTCAGTGGAAGTCGGTTATAGAGTCAGCCGAGAAGGATGGGTATGTGGTTGTAGGCGGAGAAAGTTTTCAGCCAGGATATCTTAGTGATACATTAATCGTTACGGCAGCCATAGCCAAGCTTTCTCCTGAAGGGGATAGTCTATGGATGCGCCGATATAGCTGGCGTACAGGAGATGAGGTAAGAGATAAGTTCACGGACGTTGTGGCGACCACTGATGGCGGTTATGTGGCGGTAGGAGAAAGTGCTTACATAGACCCTGAGACAGAAGAAGATATGCCTTGGATAAAAGCCATCATAATCAAGCTTGACAAAGATGGATTACTGGATACGAGCTCAGTCTCCACGATCCAGTTGGACGAGGTCAGTCAGACCAGAATATTTCCCAATCCTGCCACGGATTATCTCTATCTCGTCAATGAAAGCAAATCTTCATTACAAGTCTCCATACTTTCGATAGATGGCAGGGTGATGGATGCTTTTTCTTCTCCTGATCATACGCATACGCAAGTCATAGATCTAGCCCGATATGCAGCTGGAAGTTATGTTATCCAGGTAGTGGATGTGGCGGGGCGGATGAAGACGCATCAGTTTGTGGTGGAGTGAGTACTCTTAATTCAAGACGGAATCTTGATTTTATAATGCGACGCAGGCGGCTTTGCACAAGTCTTGCAACAGCCACCGCCGAACGGGGTAAGCGGCGGAGGCTAGGCCTCTTGCTTATTAAAAATCTATCCTATCTTTTTCTTAACAAGAGGACAGAATAGCAGGTGGGCCAAACGAAGTTTGAGTAGGATGAGTCCGTACAAGCATCAACTGAAACACCACTTATTCTATGACACCGTTCTGTTGGATGTAAATTTTAAACTTTCTGTTTTAGTCAGAATCTTGAATTTGTAAGGCGACGCGGGCTGCTAATCTCAAGACCTGCGCCGTATCATTTATTTAGATTAACAAATTCTGCAGCGTTCAAGATCGGGATACTTGATTTCTTGAAATCTTTTTTGTTTCTCGTTATGATGGCTTGGCAAGAATTTTCAATGGCGATGTAATATTGCACTCCATCTTCAAAGTCCCCAAAACCTTCTTCTAGTGCCAGTTCCAAAGCTTTATCATCAAACGAAGCAACTTTCACTAAGGCCTTGAATTTTCTTAATGACTGCCTGACCTTGCTCAGCTTAAGCTGTTCCTTGAGTATGTAATGTATATTAGCAAAACTTAATGTGGAAACGTATAATTCGATGTCATTATCCAGAGCATAAGTAAAGAAATCTTGACTGGCCTCAAAGAATTTAATTCTTTGACTCAAAAGGTCTAGAATAATATTGGTGTCAACTAGTACTCTTTTCATCACTTGTACTTTTCTTTCAAGTACTTAGTGTATGATTCTCGATAATCCTTTTTGTCATCCAGTGTTATAATCCCTGTGAGACTTTTGATAACTGGATGCACTTTTCTGGTTTTTATGTTTTCTGAAGTGATAGCAGAAAGATAATTTTCAATCAATTTGGAAAGACTGGTGTCTGACTCTTTTGCATAGCGTTTGGCTTCTGCTATTATATGCGAGTTCATTTTCAATGTGAGCTTGGCATCCATAGGCATTATTTGTACGGATAAATATATATAATGAATACGTATAAGTCAAATGGTATATGACTCTTCGAAAAATCATATAGCCAAGTTAGCTGGACATTTATTTCACCTAATCACGATCATAAGATATTGAGAGGTCAGAAGGTGATTAGGTGATAGGCACTTTTCAAGTCAGAATCTTGAATTTAATAATGCGACACAGGCCGCCTTGCACAAGACCTGTACTACAGCCCACGCCGAGCTATACTTTCCGCTACACCATTCATCGCAGTCTCCGATGGACCTATACACCATTACACCGCTGCACCGTTTTCAAACCTACACAAACCGAATAGGAATCGTCTCGTCCTTTCGTAGATCCAGCTGACTGGCGGCCTTGCCCATATTGATGGAAATTTCCAGAAGACTGGCAGAATTGAATAAGCAGACGACTTCTCCTACTGAGACTTGACTGTAGTTCTCCTTGATCTCGGTGACGGGCTGATGGAACTTGAAATAAATTTCGAAATTTCTGCCCTTCCTGACATGTTCAAAAAATTCCCTGTGCACATTCAACACCAGATTATCATACTTATCTATATGGACAATTGTGGCTCTTATCTCATCATCCGTGAGGACAGGCTGCACGGCTAATTTCTTTTCGTAGTGATTCAGTGGAGGCCCGACCTCAGTGATGGACATATCCTTACAGATGAGACTGACACCGTGAGCGATCAAGTCAAACAAATCATGTTGAGGTTCATCTATCATAATCTTGTAAATGGAATCTTCATCTACACTATCAAAAGTCAGGGAAAAGACACCATTGTTAGGTCCGATGAAATATTGTTTCTTGTACTCGAAGCAGATGAACTCGTAATCCTTCTCGTAATAGTTATTGACAGCGACAACATGGATGGTGCCTGCTGGAAACTTGCGATAGGTCGCTCTGAGAATATAAGCTGCCTGACGTATATCATGCGTATCCACCTGATGGCTTACATCCACAAATTGGACCTTAGTCTGATTTGAGAGGATAGCTCCTTTGAGTAAGGCCATATAATGGTCTTGTAATCCAAAATCAGTTATAAAGGTGACTGCTTTCATTGCTACTATTACAGGGCTTAAGGTACAGCAAATTTAACTTATTACAGAAAATCGTCATAGGTCCTGGATATCGCTGAGCCATTATGCGCATAAGCCTATCTGACTCTCCTCAAAAGGCCTTATCTTTATTTCAGATATCGTGATAACAAAATAATACAGAGAATATATTGAGCGAAATAATATTGACAATAAGTGGTGTGGACCATCTGGAACTATTTGGTGAGCACAACTCCAAACTGAATCTGATAAAAAAGGCCTTTCCCAATCTCAGCATAACTTCCAGAGGCGAGAGTCTCAAGTTAGCAGGTGAAAAGAAAGATACTCAGAAAGCAAAGGCCAAAGTAGAACAACTGGTCAAACTGCTCAGAAAGGACGATACCTTATCCATGGAAAAAGTCAAAGATGTCCTGAACGGCAACCTGGCCTATGAGATCTCCGAAGATGAGAAGCGCCCCAAAGGGCTACCCAGCAATCCTGCTAACGTCATAGTCTACGGAAGGAATAAGAGACCCATCAAGGCCAGAACGGTCAATCAGAAAAAACTGATCAATCTGTCTGAAGATAATGATGTGGTGTTTGCGATAGGTCCTGCGGGTACGGGTAAGACGTATACGGCTGTGGCTCTGGCCGTGAGAGCATTGAAAACACAGATGGTACGGAAAATAATTCTGACCAGACCAGCTGTGGAGGCTGGTGAGAGTCTGGGTTTTCTACCTGGAGATCTCAAGGATAAAATCGACCCTTATTTGAGGCCGCTATATGATGCATTGGATGATATGCTTACTCGTGAAAAGCTGGATCATTTTATTGAAAATAGAGTTATCGAGGTAGCCCCTCTCGCATTTATGAGAGGACGGACTTTGGATAATGCTTTCATCATACTGGATGAGGCGCAGAATTGCACCTCTACTCAGATCAAGATGTTTCTGACACGACTAGGCCCTGCTGCCAAGTGTATCATTACTGGAGATCTCTCCCAGATAGATTTACCGAGAAATCAGAAATCAGGACTCTACAAGGCGCTGGACATATTGGGTGATTTGCCGGGTATAGCCAAGTTGTATCTGACTGCTGAGGATGTGGTCAGACACCGATTGGTGAAGGATATCATAACGCGATACGCAGCTGATACCAAGCTGGAGGACGAGCGATATCAAGCAGAGAAAGAAAGAAGAGCCAAAGAAAGAAAACAACGAGACGACAACAGAGACAATAACAATAACAACAATAACAGTAATAACAATGCTAACAACAGCTAGAGTCACCTATACCGGTGGCCTCCGAACCGAGGCGCAGCATCTTAAGTCAGGGCAAGTGATCATCACTGATGCTCCTACTGATAATCAAGGCAAAGGAGAAGCTTTCTCGCCCACTGATCTGGCAGCCACCTCACTCGCTTCTTGCATACTGACCATCATGGGCATTACAGCACAGCGCAAAGAAATAGATATGACCGGTGCCACTGCTGAAGTGACCAAGGTGATGGGTTCCGAACCCAGAAGAATTGCCAAGATTGAGATACACTTGATCATGCCTGCAAAAAAATATACGGATAAAGAAAGAAAATTGCTGGAAGCTGTGGCACATCACTGTCCTGTCGGACTAAGTCTCTCTGATAAAACTGAAGAAGTCCTGACCATACATTGGAGCTGATTGCCAGATGAATAGCCTAAGAATCAGCCACCCTGGAGGCCCACTTAAAGGCAGCTTTCATCTCAGTGGTTCCAAGAGTATTTCTAATCGTGTATTGATATTGACTGCTTTGGCTTTGGAAGGCAAGGCTGCGACAGACTTTAATAATATCTCCAATCTTTCCACCAGCGTCGATACTCAGACTTTGCTCAAATTACTACGAGAGAATAAGACAGGTGTCGAGGAGTTGGATGCGCATCATGCGGGTACGACTTTTAGATTCTTGACGGCTTACTTATGTTTGCAACCCGGTGTGCAAATACTGACTGGTTCTGATAGGATGAAAAAACGACCTATAGGGCCACTAGTGGAAGCGCTGAAAGAAATCGGTGCAGAGATAGACTATGCAGGGCAGCCGGGATACCCACCCCTGCGCATAGACGGCATCACTAGACAAAATAAAAACAAAATCAAGCTGCGCTCAGATGTGAGTTCACAGTTTGTATCGGCTTTGTGCATGGTGGCCCCACTGCTGGAGCGTGGCCTGACCATAGAGTTAGTGGGTGAGGTGGTTTCCAGACCTTATGTGGATATGACCTTGAGCCTCATGAAAGCGTATGGTGTAGAAGTTAAAAATCACAAGGATACAATTAGCATCCTACCTCAAGTTTATACAAATAGAAATTACACTGTAGAATCTGACTGGTCTTCTGCGAGTTATTTTTTCTCTTTGGCTTGTATAGCGCCGGGCAGTGAATTACAGTTGACGGCTTATCTGGGTCAGGCTTTGCAGGGGGATAGTTTTATGATGCAGTTGGGAGAGTTTTTTGGGGTGGAAAGTCGATTAGATGGGACTACTCTGAAGCTACATTCAGGAGTGCAGTTGGAACGGGATTTGGCTTTTGATTTTATCAATCAACCAGATTTAGCTCAGACAGTTGCGGTTATGGCAGCAGCGCAGAATAGAACGATTTATTACGGAGGGCTGCAAACTTTGAAGATAAAAGAAACGGATAGGGTAGCGGCGTTAGCTACTGAATTGTCCAAGGTAGGTGTGCAGTTGTCGGAAATTAAAGGAGATTTTGAGGCTTGGACATATAAGCAGGCAGGGCAGTTGATTATTGATAATCCGATTTTTGAGACGTATCATGATCATCGTATGGCACTGGCGTTTGCGCCCTTGGGTTATCTTGCACCGATAGAAATAAAAAACCCTAAAGTCGTGAAGAAATCATATCCTGATTATTGGAAAGACTTGGAGACTTTAGGGTTTCGATTAGAATGATGATTAAGCCCTATGGCTTATGGAAAGCAAGTAAATCTTGCTTTCAAGAGAATGGCCCTCATCATCTGATGGGAGTGGGTGGCCTGCTTTAATGACTACCAATCCACTCTGTCAGTTGTTTCTCTTTTAGTTAGGCTATTTTATGATGAATATTTCTTGTTCTATTTCTTTTCCGCCTCCGGATAATTTAAGCTTATATGACCCTTTTTCCATTTGAGGGCTCAATTTATTAAGCAGCTCTCCAATCTTGTCAGAAGTAACTTTCCTTTCCACACTGGTTTTTTCAGAATTGTAGATGATCACATTGATGTCAGAACCAGGTGGGAAATTTTCGGTTATTTTATCATTGAGATCTCCTAAATCCACCATATAGTTAGTAGTTCCAGAGCCAGAGGTGAAGTTTGTACAACTTTCAATTCTTGCTTCGAAATCCGTGCCCAGTATCACTTCGAAACCTGGCTGAAGTTCTATAGCATTTCCAGCGGCAAAAAGTACATTACCAGAACCATTGACTGTAGCACTAGAGGTTATGGATATTTCAGCTCTATAAATGTTTTGAGTTATAGTATTGATGACAAGTATGGAACCATCACAGTTATTATTACCCGTGTTACAGCCTTCATCAGTACTGCCATTACAATTATTGTCCAGACCATCGCAGATTTCATTTTCACCAGGATTGATGTTGGCATTATTGTCATTGCAATCAGAATTATTAGTGACATGTCCAGAAGGTAAGGAGCAGGCTGTAGTGGTATTGTTGGGATTTCCGTAACCATCGCCATCATTATCTGCATAATAGGTTGCTCCTAGAGTGACATTGGCATTATTGTCATTGCAATCAGAATTATTAGTGACATGTCCAGAAGGTAAGGAGCAGGCTGTAGTGGTATTGTTGGGATTTCCGTAACCATCGCCATCATTATCTGCATAATAGGTTGTTCCTAAAGTGACATTGGAATTATTGTCATTGCAATCAGTATTATTGGTTACATAACCTGAAGGTAAGGAGCAAGCTTGTGTGGTTGCTGATGCATTACCATAACCATCATTGTCGTTATCACGGTAGTAGGTATTGGTAACACCTTCATCTGTTGCGCCATTACAGTTATTATCCAGACCATCACAGATTTCTGTAGCACCAGGATTGACATTGGCGTTATTATCGTTGCAATCAGTATTATTAGTTACATAACCTGAAGGTGAAGAGCAAGCTTGTGTGGTTACTGATGCATTACCATAACCATCATTGTCGTTATCACGGTAGTAGGTATTGGTAACACCTTCATCTGTTGCGCCATTACAGTTATTATCCAGACCATCACAGATTTCTGTAGCACCAGGATTGACATTGGCGTTATTATCGTTGCAATCAGTATTATTACTTAAGTAGCCTGAGGGTTGAGAAACGGCAACTGTGGTGTTATTGGGATTACCATACCCATCATTGTCTAGATCTCTGTACCATGTCAGAGGAATACCACCAGTGTTACAACTGCCATCATCTATAGTGGCGTTAGGATCGTAATTACTGGCGTTAGGATCTGTACATCCTAAAACTTGACTTTCAGGAAAGTACATGGAATAATCTTCTACTTGACCTGTGGAAGGATCTGTACAACCATCAGCAGAAATAGAAGAGGTGGATACGATGACTCTCATTCTCAGTAATTCACCGAGTACAGGATTGGCAGCAGTATTGAGTGTGACGCCAAGGTTACCGTTACCAGAAAAAGAAAACAGGGCAGAGGCTTCTCCACTATCTGAGAAATCTCCATCATCATTATAGTCCACAAAAAATCTTAAACGTGTAACATTGGAGACGCCGACGATCATGTTGTAGCTAGTGCCAGGTTCCACAGCTGCCACGGCAGTACAGGCAAAGTTCTCATAGAGTCCTGTGACCGTTGAGCTGTTTGACATACCATTGAGATTTACACCGGTTATACCACCACTACCTCCACTTCCAGAGCCTGGTGTGCATATGGTAGATGGTGGAGCTTGTACATCCACATAGCCCATATGAGTGTCAGACCCAGCGGAATTTGTACTAGTAATGGTGACAAGATGCATACCAGTGGTATTATAAGTCACGCTTGGTTTTTCATTTGTGGAGGAAACTGGAGACCCACCAGTAAAAGCCCAAGTTCTCGTGGCTCCATATTGTGATTGATCTTCATATACTACAGTGCTTCCAGAACAAATGGACATTGCACTCTGAAAGAAATTTGCAGTAGGGGCTCCTAGGGTGGAACAATTATTCAGATAGTTCATTGAATTCAATCTGCTGTCTATTTTATTTTTTGAAGCGGCAGACCAGTTTTCTGTCACTGTGACCGAAGGAGCCATTATGAAGTCAGTTCCTGAGCCGTCGTGGTTAGCACTGAAATTATGCGCCTTTTCATGGGTGACCATAATAGCAATACTTGCAGCAGTAGAAGTGTAATCTTCCAGTAGATGGTGCCAGCCTGGTGTATAGGCAAGACCTACAGTTCCACTGCTACCTCCGAAGGTTATATCTCGATCTGTCCAGAGACTTGCAAGGTTATAATCCACACCGAAGCCACCATTTGCGCCTCCAGTATTGCCACCTCCCTGATTACCACTCCTTGCCCAAGTTCGAAAATTACCTAATAAGGTAGAGGCGTTAGTCGTATTGGTATTGGGGCTCAGCGGATTATTGTTTACAGTAGTTGGGAAATAGTGAGCTACTACATCAAATTCTACATTATAGGTAAACTCAGATCTGTAATGGGTCTGAACATTATTCAGAACACCTAAGTTGTGATTTTCTGTTGCAGTATTATTACCATACTTGGTGATCATATTTCTGGTATTGGCGATGGCCAATTCTATGATTTTACAGCTGGTGATGGTTTTAGTAGGTAAGAAATTATTTGCTTGTTGCATCGTTTCATCCACCCCACATTTGTGTTCCTTATCTGGAATCACTGCATTGATGTCATAAGTTACATATAAGCCTTTTGGTGCTGAGGGCACTAGATAATGTAAGGGTTCTATATAGGTTGTATTTTGGCCCTCTTTGATGAATCCATACAAGAAATCGTCATTGAGGGTCAGACTTACGATGCCTCCAGATCTTAGACTGCCCCCTAGGAGAAGCGGTTTCTTTTTTGACTTATATCGTAGAGTGATATTGTCTTGGAACAGATTCATATCGTAGGATCTTTGATCTAGATTCAACTTGAGATAGGGATTAGCAGTCGAAATATCGACTTGCTCCTTCTTGACCTCTATTTCAAATACCTCATAAGCTGTCAGAAACTTGTCCAAGGCCGTGCTGTAAGTATTAGATTTATTATAACCAGCTAGATTGTCAGTAGTATGGGTATGTATTTTTTTACCTGTAAGGACATTTTGTGCAAGTAAAGCTGTATTAAGGGTCAGACATAAAACAGAGAAACTAATGATCAGTTTCGTTTTGTAGATTATCATCAATGGTGGCTTTTGTAATAACAAATTTAAAAATTCAAAACCTTAATAAATAGGGGGTTTACCCTTTATTAGCAAGTTGTCCGCAAGCTGCATCTATGTCTTTGCCACGGCTTCGTCTTATGGTCACCATAATGCCTCTATTTGTCAAGTACTTGGCAAATTCATCTATCCTTGATGCTTTAGATTTCTCAAAATTCACGCCACTTAAATTATTGTATTCAATAATATTAAGTCGGACTGGAAATATTTTGCAGAATTTCAGAAGATTGGCGGCATCTTCCAGGGTATCATTAAAGTTCTGAAAGGCAATGTATTCATAGCTTATACGGTTACCAGTCTCTTTATGAAAGTAAGATAAAGCATCCATGAGTGATTGTAAATTATTCTGGTCATTAATAGGCATAATCGTACTCCGCTTTACATCATCAGCGGCATGAAGAGATAAGGCGAGATTGAATCTGACCTTATCATCAGCTAGTTTTCGGATCATCTTGGCTAGTCCCACCGTGCTTACTGTGATTCTTTTGGGAGACATCCCCAAGCCTTCTGGTGAGGTAATGTGCTCTATGCTCTGTAAGACATTATTGTAATTGAGTAGAGGCTCGCCCATGCCCATATAGACAATATTAGTGAGATTGTGTCCATAGTTTTCCTGGGTCTGCTGATTGACTAATACGACCTGGTCGTAAATCTCGGAAGCGTCCAGATTTCTGACCCTTTTCATCTTGCCGGTGGCACAGAAACTACAATTCAGACTGCAACCCACCTGTGATGAGACGCATACTGTATATCTGTTATCGTTTCTCACTGGTATTAGAACGGATTCCACCAGCAAATCGTCGTGTAGCTTCATCCGACTTTTGATAGTACCATCGATACTTTTTTGGATGTGATCCACCTGAACCGGTAGAATGGTGAAATTCTGGTCCAGAAAAGCCAAGATATCTTTAGGTAGATTTTTGAAATTCTGGAAACTGACCCTCCTCTTCTTCCATATCCAGTCCCAGATCTGATCCACTCTGTACCGAGGCCAGCCCTGCTCGAGTATCAGTTCCGTCAAGGCTTCCTTGGTCAAAGTTCTTATATCAGCCTTGTAAGTCTTATCCATATGGTCTTAAGTACGATGAAATCAAGTAGTTACACAGTTATGCAGAGTATTCTATCTTTGTACAAAGATACATTTCAGACAAGCTTATAAATGGCCTTAGCACTTACTATTCTGTTCTTTCTTGTCTTATCAGCCTTCTTTTCGGGCTCTGAGATTGCCTTTATTTCGGCTAATAAGCTGGGAATTGCTGTAAAAATGGAAGAGAATACGAGAAGTGGGAATATCATAGCTCGATTCTATGAGAAACCTGAGTCTTTTCTGGGTGCCATGCTGGTAGGTAACAATATAGCCTTGGTGGCCTTTACCTATTTTGCGACTATGGCGCTTACGATGATGCTCGGCCATTATTTGGGCGAAGGGCCGATTTCGTTGATTATATATACGCTGATCATAACGGTGGTGGTGTTGATAGCGGGAGAGTTTGGGCCTAAGACCTGGTTCAGTATGGGTAGTACGAGAAAGCTGTATAGTCTTGCTTATCCGTTGGCCTTTTTCAAGTGGTGGCTTACCATCCCGACCTTCTTTATGATAGGCTTGTCCAATTTTATGCTAAGACGCTTTATAAAAGTACCCGTATCAACAGCGGAAGAAGCGCTGAACAGAGTGGATTTGCGTCATTTCATAGCCGATAGCATCAGTGACGATCAAGATGACATCGACAAGGATATATTGACTAATGCCCTTAATCTAGGGCATAATAAGGTCTCACACTGCATGGTGCCTCGTACGGAAATAGTCTCGATAGACAAGAGTGACAGCCTGGAAGAGTTAATCAGAGTATTCAGAGAATCCAATCTCTCCAGGATCATAGTAACCGATGGTGATGTGGATAACATCGTGGGCTATATTCATCATCAGCAATTATTGAGTGATCCCAAGACGGTCAGAAAAATCGTTCTGGAGATTCTATATGTACCCGGAGTGATGAATCTCAAAGAGCTGATGTCGCAATTCATCAAGGATGGTTCTACGATTGCTTGTGTGGTGGACGAGTTCGGTGGGACAGCGGGCATTATTACGCTAGAGGATATATTAGAAGAAATTTTTGGGGAGATAGAAGACGAGCATGACAAGGAGGATCATGTGATGCAGCAGCTCAGCGAAAATGAGTATTTATTTTCTGGAAGACTGGAAGTGGATCACATCAATGAAACTTTTCCTGAACTCAATATCCCAGAAGGAGAACACCAAACATTATCTGGTTATATCGTGATGACTTCTGAGGACATTCCTCAGCTCGGAGAGCAAGTAACTCTCGGTAATTATTGTTTCAAGATCGAGGAGGTGGATGAGACTAAGATAGAGATAGTGAGAGTGGTTAAGATTTCGGAAGAGGAAGGTCAAGCGCTTTGAAATTTAGAACCAGTTAAGAACCAGCTCATTCTTTATTTTAATCCTAATCAGATGTCCAAGCTGAAAAAATATTCTGGAGATTTATTACTGGCTGTAAAAAGCAAGAAGAGACCACAACAATCCAATTCTCATTGGCTGCAGCTACAATTAAGTCGTTGAAAACCACACTGGACAATGATGAGACGAAAAAAAAATTCTGGACCAATATCTATAATGCTTATCACCAGATTCTAAGAAAGCAAAGTCACAACAAGCCCGATATTTATAAGCAAAGATTATTCGTCATCGCTGGAGACAACTACAGCTTGGATGATTTGGAACATAGAATCTTAAGAAGTACTTTATCATCATATAGAGAAACGAAACTCAACTAGTATTCTCTTAGCCTTGAGTGATGAGCCTCATAGGACAAGATGACCTCAATCTTAAAATTAGTTGCCAATGTCCATTTCAATGAAAGCGGTAATGAGGTCTGGGGATGACTAAGGTTCCTTCATTAAAAGCAAGGTTTACTCGTTTTCATCTGCTTGATCGGCGGAGCAGTCAGTCATCCTTAAGGTGCTAAGCGAGAGCGGCAGGTCATTTTTCACCAAGCTAGGCTGGCCGTATAGTTATTAACCCTTAATTTATACTGAGCTCTAACCCGTGCATACACCCATTTATGCGAGAAGGGAAATATACAAACTTGAATTACTGTTATATTGTAAAAAAACAGTGTCTCATGAGAAATTTAGTTTTCCTGCTCTCCGTTTTTAGTTTGGTCTTTCTGTCTTGCAATGACAGTGACATTGCTTATGAGGATAGAATAAAATCATTGCAAGATGAGATTGCTTATCTTCAAGAATCCAATGGCACCATGCTGGATAGAATGACGGAGCTGGCTGTAATCAACAGTGAAGATGCTTCCACTATTAACGAATCCCTGAGGCAGATGGGAGAGCAACAAGAATACATCTCTGAACTGACCAATAAGATTCATCAGAAAGATTCTGTAAATTTTGCACTGGTTTCTAATTTGAAAAGTTCTCTGATCGATGTCAATGACGATGATGTACAGATAGAAGTGAAGGGTAGTGCAGTCTATGTGTCCTTGTCAGATAAATTGCTCTTCAGGTCAGCTAGTGCCAAAGTCAGTTCTGATGCCTATTATGTACTAGGCAAGGTGGCCAAGATCATCAATGACCAACCAGAGATACAGGTATTGGTCCAAGGGCATACTGATGACCTTCCCATCGCTAATAAGCATTATAGAGACAATTGGGATTTGAGTACCAGCAGAGCCTTGTCAGTCATCAGAATCTTACAAGATAAATACGAGGTTTTCCCAGGTAAACTTACTGCTGCGGGCAGAGGAGAGTTTGACCCTAAGATAGATAACGATGATGCCGCGGGTAGAAAAGCGAACAGAAGAACAGAGATTATTCTGAAGCCGCAGTTAGGGCAGTTCTTTGAGTTACTGACTGTGCCAGAGCTGCAGGACCTGGAGACCTGATGAAGTGATAACATAAAGCGAACAATTATTAGCCTTTATAGGCGAGCTGCATAAAGAGGGTGATTGGACTTGGTAGGTCTGATCACCTTTTCTTTGTTCGGTATAGTTCCATAGTTATACCGTTTAATCATGACTAGATAGAATTAAGTACAATGTAGTATACACAGAAGAGTTCTTTGATTTAATCGTCTTGCTCCTTCTTTTATTTGGTATGAGAAATTGAAAATCAGCCAATTGTATGGCTTGAACACAATACAGTTATTTTATTCATCTTTGCGGCTTCTTAGGACTAAACCTAGGTATATACATATATGGAATCCATTAGAAATATAGCCATCATTGCCCATGTCGATCATGGCAAGACTACATTGGTAGATAAGATAATTCACGAATGCAATGTACTGGACCCTAGAGATGATAAGGGTGAGCTTATCCTGGATAATAATGACCAGGAACGAGAAAGAGGTATCACGATCGTATCCAAGAATGTGGCTGCCATGTATAATGGTGTCAAAATCAACATCATAGATACACCTGGTCACGCTGATTTTGGGGGAGAAGTGGAGCGAGTACTCAAGATGGCCGATGGGGTCTTACTACTCGTAGATGCCTTTGAAGGGCCCATGCCACAGACCAGATTCGTATTGAGTAAAGCGATACAGCTAGGGCTCAAGCCGATAGTCGTGGTCAATAAGGTGGACAAGGAAAATTGTAAGCCAGAAGATGTACAAGGAGATGTATTCGACTTGATGTTCAATCTGGATGCGACAGAAGACCAGTTGGATTTTGTCACGCTATTCGGATCGTCCAAGTTTGGGTGGATGAGTTTTGATTATGAGAAGAAGACAGATAATATAGTTCCCCTACTACAAGCAGTTGTGGACAACATCCCAGAAGCGCCTTACCAAGAAGGCACACCGCAAATGCAGATTACTTCATTGGACTTTTCGAAGTTTACGGGAAGGATTGCGATCGGCAGAATTTTCAGAGGTGATCTGAATGTCGGGCAGGACTTGATGCTGTGCAAGCGGGATGGTGTACAGAAGAAAGTGAGAATCAAGGAGCTATTTGTCTTTGAGGGACTAGGCAGGAAAAAAGTAGAGACGGCTAGGAGTGGAGACATCTGTGCCATTGTGGGAATAGAGGGTTTTGATATCGGGGATACTATCACAGATCTGGAGAATCCAGAAGCGTTGCCACACCTCAAGGTGGATGAGCCTACGATGAGTATGCTTTTCACGATCAATAATTCTCCGTTCTTCGGGAAGGAGGGAAAGTTTGTGACATCACGACATCTCAGAGATAGATTGTATAAGGAAACAGAAAAGAACCTGGCACTAAGAGTTGAGGATACGGCGACGGAGGATAAGTTTACGGTATATGGTAGAGGCGTTCTTCACTTGTCAGTTCTCATAGAGACGATGCGTAGGGAAGGGTATGAGTTGCAGGTGGGTAAGCCAGAGGTGCTCTTCAAGGAAATAGATGGTAAGAAATGTGAGCCTATGGAGCTTCTGGTTGTGGATGTACCAGAGGAATTTTCTGGCAAGGTGATCGAGCAAGTGACACAGAGAAAAGGAATGCTTAAGATCATGGAGCCGAAGGGGGATCTGCAGCACTTGGAATTTGAGATTCCTTCGAGAGGGCTTATCGGATTGAGAAATAATATGTTGACAGCTACTTCAGGTCAGGCGATTATGACACATAGGTTTGTAAATTACCAGCCGTTTGTAGGAGATATTCCGTCACGTACCAAAGGGTCTATCGTTTCAGGCTTTGAAGGTCAGGCGCTGGCCTTTGCGCTGGATAGATTGCAGGATAGAGGGAAGTTTTTTGTACAGCCTGGTGATCGTGTCTACGTGGGAATGGTGATAGGTGAAAACTCAAAAGCCACTGACATGGAAGTCAATGTCATCAAAGGAAAGAAGCTGACGAATATGCGTAGCTCTGGTGCAGATGATGCAGCGAAGCTGGCACCTAAGATTGTGCACTCGCTGGAGGAAGCGATGGAATATATTCGTGAGGATGAGTATCTGGAGGTGACGCCGGAGAGCTTGCGGATGAGGAAGATCTAGGCGAAGAAAATAATATGGATAGAGAAAAGGGAGTTGTTTTACGGCTCCCTTTTTATATTTCTAAGTTGTTACAACTGCTGATCACTCACTTCACCACCACAATTTTCAGCATTTCTGACTTAGCCTCACTCTGCACGGTCAAGAAGTAAATTCCACTCTCTAGATATGGTACACTGAAAGATGTTTCTGATTTGTTGATATCTGGGAGAACACTAATCACCATTCCTTCTGAATTCCGTAATTCATATACCGGTCGTCCTGAAGAACTTGTATTCTTCAGACTGAAAGTACCGTTATTAGGATTAGGAAAGACAACTATACCGGATTCTATTGTGTCCGTTTCCTTTACTGAAGAAGTTATCACATCGATGTCATCAATCAATACTTTCTGCCCGCAATTATTTCTTACAGTCAATCGCACTTCATAACTGCCAGGCTGTGCATATTGGTGAATGGGACTGCTTTCATTGCTGAAATTTCCATCGCCAAAGTCCCACGAGTAAAAGCTGACGACATCAAAATTAGAGGTAAACTGTACACGTGCAGCGCTAAGCTCTTCTGCAGTCCAGCCCCCACTGGGCTTATCCAGAATCATTAAGGGGATCACCTTGGTACTACTGCCCAGCTCATTCTCCACTGTCAGGGTGACATTTTTTTCTCCAGCAAAAAGATAACTGAGACTATGCGGTCCGTTCTGATTAGAGGAGGATGGAATCCCGCCGAAACCAAAACTCCATGACTCGCTTAGAATTTTTCCTGTAGAAGTATTCGAAACAAAAATCTCTTCCAGGACACAAGTCTGATTATTAGCAATAAGATTGAAATCTGCTTCTGGCAACTCTATATTCGATTCTGTCACATTTATATTATCAAGAAAAAGGTCACTCCCATTCTGATTGATACCTACGAATTGTATAATTATTTTTGATAATCCAGCATAGGGCCTTAGATCCACGGACTGTGACATCCAGTCGCCCTGCTCTTCAGGCTCATCAAAGGATTCAAAGGAGCTATCCAGTTCTTCTCCATATTTTTCATATATCGTGTCCAGCACAGTCATCCCACAATCACTCAAAATTCTTATCAATAATCCGTCACTCCTGTTACTATAGTCATAGGCCAGATCAAAGGTTAAAGTCAAGTCCTCAGAAGCTTGCGAAAAGTCAAGTGGAATGACATTCAGAAAATCTTCGGAACCTCTTAGTGTATTGGTTTCAAAAGGCATGACACATACATTGGACAGTTGCCCATTGATCTCCACAGCTGGTACGATGCCCCAACTCACTGCATCTTCACTATCCGAATACCAGAAATCAGGTAATTCAATATTGGATCCGCTGAAGGTTTCCCTGAAGGGTAAGTTTTCGCCATTTTCAAAATAAGCTTGAACCTGCATATCCAAAGTATCATTTTGCGTCAGTCGCTCGCCATCTCTTTCTAACCATACCACGATATCATAAGCTGTATTTTCAGCAAATTCAAAAGGCACGTTAAAAGTATGGACCAAAGTATCTTCTGGCTGTATTGTCAACTGTATGTTCTCTGATGCAATGGTCATCCCATTTACTTGATACAGCACTTCAAAATTATTCAACGGTTCCAAACCATCATTAATGATGTCTATTGATATATTTTCCAATAGTGGCCCTTCGCATAGAATATAATTGCCATCATTAGTCAGATTGATGGAACTGACAGTCAAGTCCTTATCCAACTTGCAATTTTCTAAGCCAATACCACCAGAACCTATTGCGATGGACCTTTGGCTTTTGATATTGTCATCATAATTGGCTGAGACTGCAAACCATTCTCTTTCAAAAGAATTCTCAATACTCGCCGTGTAAAAAGTATCAACTATACTGGTCAGAAATTCCATTCGCTTGTCTCCCAGCTTATAGATGTCATAGCTGGTTGCGTCATCAGTCCTGCCCCAAGTCAGATTCAAATTATCAAAACATACTGCAGATATTTCTAATTGTCTAGGTACTTCTGCGATAGTGAAAGCTTGGCTAATTACTTCTTGGTTCCCTCTTCTTACCTTGATTAAGGCTTGATTTGTTCTTACAGAAGGCAGGGCAAATTCTTTATAGAGTCTAGTGGAGGTACCTGAGACCGTGGTCCACACTGATCCATTATCCAGAGAATATTCTACTGAATAAGTCTCATCAGAAGGTACAGCATCCCAATGCACTCTCAGCACTGTACCAGGCTGTAGCTGTTCTCCACCTATGGGATAAGTGAGATAAAATTCATCAGAGATGTGCTCCCATGTCAGAAAGTATTCCTTTACTCCGAATGGAATGACACTACCTGTCACTTCCAGTAGATATTCACCAGCGGTAGGGTCGGCGATGGCTATCTGTTCCATATTATTGAGCCCATCGATACCAGTTGTGGCATCCATTCTGAGTGAACTAGGATCCGGATCAGAATTCAGCACATAAGGGAAATGGTCAGTTCCATCTGGTCCTACAATTTTAGTATCCAGATCATTTATCAATGCTTGCGATACACCTGGTTGTGAAGCAGGGTCTTTCCAGTAGACCATTACTCGAGTTTCTTTAGTGCCAGGAGGAATGGATAAAGTATGTTCGACGATGGCACCATTTGAAACTTCACTAAGTTCGTATTTTTTTTGTTCGATGGCGAGCGCTGCTCGGTAAGCATTCACACTGCCCCACCCAAAGATGAAATCAGGCCCTTTATTCCCAAGGTCATTTGCGGTATTGAGCATTAAGGTTTTCAGTAGAGCTGCATCAGCGATCTCTTGGTTATTGTTATCCTGATAGGCCTGGTGTAGCATGGCCATTACACCTGCTACCAAAGGTGCTGAGAATGAAGTTCCACTAGTTGTGGCATATCTGTTATTGCTAGTTGTGGAGGTGAGGCTTTGGCCGTGAGCGGTTATATCTGGTTTGATTCTACCATCATAGGCAGGTCCTCTACTGCTACTTGCAGCGATGCCAGTGGTATTAGTAGTGCTACCTACTGCGATGACATTTTTGCCTTGTTTATGACCGCCTGTAATATTCGCCCATTGATCTCCAGCACCATAGCCGCAAGACTCGCCATTACTATTACCAGCAGAAAAAACGTGCATCAATGTTGCATTATCAAAGCATTGATCATCGACCGTTCGAGTTGTATTAGTATATCCTGCGTTACATCCGTTACTGTAAGAAGAATTGGTGACCAGAACATTTTCATCAAAATGCAAATCCATGGTATTATCCAAGAAGTTAGCTCTATAGTTGATGACAAATAATTTTACTTCTGTGGCCATTCCTTGAATTTCAGGATTGAGATTTGCTGCGCCGCACATGACGCCTGACACAAGATCTGCGTGGGTGGCAAGAGGGCTGCCTTCGATTTCCTGGTTAAGTCTTCCAGTGAAATCGATATGTGGCCCTACATCTCCATCGTCTCTGCACAGTACGGCGATACCTGTACCGTCATAGTGTCTGCCACTGGGCAGGTGAGAATCCAGTAGATTGGCCCTAGCTAAGGTTTTACCACCCAGGTCATCGGGAATAGATGGCGGAGGACCGGGTTCTACTCTGAATAAGAAAGGGGTATCATATAATTCTGCAAGTCTTGACTTGGGCGCCAGGACTTGAATAGTCTGATCGTAACCATTGTATTCTGTTGCGGTGACACCGATGCTCTCAAGGTAGGCCAATATAAAAGTCTGGTCTATGGATTCTGGATAAGATATAAGCAGTTCCAATTGATCTCCTTTTAGGATATGAGGAGGATAAGATTCAAATACTAATTCTTCAGATATTTTTAATAGATCGGGAATTTTGGAAATATGTCGGACGCCAAAATCTCTTAAAGAGCTAATCTCAAACGATTCCTCCATCGCTACTAGATAAGCCTTATTGGGGATGTATTGTAATAAGGTAAGACCTTGCTCTTGTAAATGAGTTATTTGCTCTGAGTTGGGAATGTTTTCAAATTGTATTAATCTATAATATTGTCCCGCAACAACTTCATCAGCATCCACTATTGGTCTATTCAGGTAAGTTGATAAATTTTCAGCAGGAGTATAAGGCCCACTGGATAATTTCAACTCGTTAGACAATTGGGCTTGAAGCCCGAAAACAGTGTTCAGGTAAAAGACCAGTATGATTATCTTTTTCATAGGTTGGATTAAGTGCATTAAATTACTCGATTTGTATTCAGCGACTTGTCGTCAATAGCCCTTTATTAAATAAACAACTTACTTGATTATTACTTCATCAGAGAATATCCAGCATTTGTTACCAGCTCCCTTATGATATTCAGGACAGATACCTCTATTTTCTGCTATAATTTTCAAATACCGGGTGGCATCATTGCCTTTGACCACAAAATCTTTGATGATGGTTCCCTTATCCTTAGGCGTGATTTGGTTGTTTTCCAAAGTTCCATACAAGTTCCAGTCACCTTCTCTTCCGGTGTACACCTTCAGGTTCATCGGCATGAATATCCAAGAGTTTTCATCTTGCAGAAAACCAGTTCTTATTTCTTTGACTTTCTTTTTCTTGCCCAGATCGATGACAGCTACCAGATCCACGCCTTCGTAGCCTTGCCATAAGCCACTTCTGTAGTCGTCACCACCTCTGAGTCTATCTATGAGTGCCAGGTCTCCTCCAGCACTGTAATGGGAGGCATATTGAGTTTCCAGTTGTAATTCTTTGTCCTCATTCATCTTGGTGAAGTGACTGGTTATAGCCGCGCTGGGTATGCAATTTTCTTTTGCGGACCAGACGGTCAGACTGGCGTCAGCTGTTATTTCGATGGGTCTGGTGTAGGTTACCGTTTTTCCTTTGTTAAGGATATAGTGTATGGTGGCACCTTCAGTAACACATTCCAGAGTGGCCATGGTTTTTTTTCTGAACGACCTTTCACCAGTGCTCAGAGCAGGCAGAGCACACAATTCTTTTGTCGGTATGGAGCTGGGTGGTCTACTTGATTTTATTTTTCCATAATCCTTCTGTGGTGTAGCGCCCATCTGAAAGTATAAATAGGGTCCTTCCATCAATAGTTCATGAGATAAATAACTTTTGTCATAGAAAGACTCTCCATCATAGAGTTCTTGTATGTAAATATTCTCCTCGGAATTGTCAGCAGTCTCTATGGTGATGGCATTACCGTTTTCCAGTTGTACTTGCACCAGATCAAACCATGGTGAGCCGATCAGATAATCATTACTGCCGGGAGCAACTGGATAGAAGCCCATGGCAGACATGACTAGCCAGGCGCTCATCTGGCCACAGTCCTCGTTTCCTGAAAGCCCGTCGGGTGCATTGTGATAGAGTTCATTCATTATTTGTCTGACCTTGGCTTGGCTCTTGTAAGGCTTGCCGAGATAATTGTACATATAGGCGATATGATGACTTGGCTCATTGCCATGTGCATACTGTCCTATGAGGCCTGTAATGTCTGCTTGGTGTCTTCCAGAAGTGTTCTGTGGAGCTGAGAAAAGCTCATCCAATTTCTGCTCGGCCTGGTCTGGCCCGCCAGTAAGATTAATCCATCCCTCCACATCTTGTGGTACATAATAACTATACTGCCAGGCGTTGGCTTCAGTATAATTAAAATTTACTTCTGCAGGATCAAAGGGATAAAACCATCTATTATTACTTCTGGCGCGCATGAATCCAGTTGCTGGATCATATAGGTTTTTATAATTCTGCGCTCTGGTATAATAGAGTTCACCTAGCTCTGTTTTACCCATAGCCTCTGCCATTCTTGCAATAGTCCAGTCATCGTAGGCGTATTCAAGCGTCTTGGAGACACATTCTGATTCTTGCTCCGCCATGAGGATGCCATTCTTGACATATTCTGGGATGCCTAGCTTGTTGGCATTGGCACTGGAAATCATAGCTTGTAGAGCTAGTTCTGTGTCATAATTCCTGATGCCTTTCATATAGGCATCAGATATGACGGGAACAGCGTGATAGCCGATCATACAACCTGTATAGTTGGCAGCTAATTCCCACATCGGTAAGGTACCCCCTTGGTTATATTGATTTATAAAAGTATTTATGAAGTCATTGGTTCTGGCTTGTTCTATAAGGGTATAGAGCGGGTGGGTGGCTCTGTAAGTGTCCCATAAAGAGAATATGGTGTACTGGTCGTGGTCTTGAGTCTGATGGATTCCCATGTCAGTTCCCCTGTATCTACCGTCTACATCAGAATAGAGATTAGGTGCTATCATGGTGTGATAGAGCGCTGTATAGAAAATAGTTTTCTTGTCGTTATTTTTGTCTTTTATTTTGATTTTACTGAGCGCAGCTTTCCATTTTTTTTCTGTTGCAGCTTTTACTTTTTCAAAGTTAAAATCTGGAATTTCTGAAGAAAGATTTTTTCTGGCGCCTTCGATGTCTACTGCGGACATACCGACTCTGACTTGGACTACTCTTGAATCATTTTTAAATTTTATTGCTGCTTGCAGTGCTTGCCCAGTTGCTTTTAATTCTGAGGAGTGTTCTTCACCGTTACGTAGCAGCCATTCTGATATTGGCTGGTCAAACTTCATGACAAAGAAAAAGCGCTGGTCTGTCGCCCAAGCATCAGAATGGCGATAACCGACAAGCTCCGTATCGCTTACTTTTTCTATGTAAGCTGCTGTGACTTTGTCTCGATGTATGAGATCAATGATTAGACCTTGGTCAAAAGTGTCTTGATATTGGTACCGATGCAAGCCAGCTCTCTCACTAGTAGTCAGTTCCACTTGTACTTCAGGCTTTTCCAGATAGGTGGCATAATAGCCAGGGGAGGCTACTTCATTTTCTTTAGAGAAGGTGGAACGATAACCTTCGGTACCATCAGCACCATTGTTGAAGTTAGCGTCACCCGTATAAGGCATCACAAGGAGGTCACCATAGTCAGAAACACCTGTTCCACTCAGATGCGTATGGCTGAAACCATAGACAAGGCTGTCTGTATAGTGATATCCACTACATCCATCCCATCCGGTCAATCTTGTGTCAGGGCTCAATTGCATCATCCCAAAAGGTGCCGTAGCGCCTGGGAAGGTATGGCCGTGGCCACCCGTGCCTATGAATGGATTGACCAAATCAAGGATGTTCTGGCCTGGTAGTACTGGACTACTGATCAGTAAACAGAAAATAATCGATATATGCTTCATCATTTTGGGTATATGACCCAAAATAAGAAATCATGGATGAAAGATAGGGGCAGACTATCTGAAGGACGTTAGGGAGTTATTCCCATAGTAAAGTGTAAGGAGTAGGCTAATGAAGAAAGTCTAGATTTTCATGATTTTTCCCTGGTGGACTACGATTCCTTTATCTTGAATCTCGTAGAAATAGATGCCATTATTGATAGATGAGATATCAATGTTGGATTCTTCGTTGCTTAAGGGATTATCTGATAGTAATCGTCCATCTTCATTGTAAAGCATCAGAGACGAGCTTATGGGTGTATGATTATTGAACGAAACTTGTAAGTTATCTCTTACCGGATTCGGGTAGATTCTTACTGTGGCGATTTCTGGTAAGTCATATGAATCAGTTGTGTCACAGCCTTGTCCGGGAATTCTGAAAGCATCTGAATTTGTAATGCCACCGACATTTTGGTTGCCCATAGTCAAAACCTCTATCCGCTCAGATGGCAAAACCGTTCCCAGATCTCTCAGTTCAAAAATGGTTCTGGCACATTCGTCGCCGACCATGTCAAATACTACTGTGCAGAGTACTTCATCATCATCTAAAGTTCTAAATCCACCTAGACCGTCAAACCATTGTAATCTGAACTTCCCTTTTTGTGGGTGAGCATTGTCATTTTCAGGCTTTAATAAGACGACATCTGCAAAATCAGGGTGAGTAGAAGACATTTCTGATACTTGCAATACAGTTTCATCGTAAAAAAAGAATAACTGAAAGGAGGTTAGATCATTGAAGTCTTTAACCTTGAGGTCAAACTCAACCTGAGAACCAGAAATATTCGCATTAGTAAAACTAAAATCTGCAGCAGCACTTTGAGCATTGCCAAGACAAACGAACCCAAATACCAATGAGAGAATGGATAGATAAATTTTCATGTTCAGAGTAAAGCGGGGAGGTGGTAAATAATGTGGGATTATAACTTACCAGCCCCGAAGATAACAGCTAATATGACAATTGAATGGTTTTTAGTAATAAAATCATCAAACCAATTGCATATTAATTTTGTGTAATACATAAAGTACTAAAATACAGCTATATACATATTATTTATTGATTTTAACCTTTTTCCTCATATGTATATTATTATAAGATATATAGCGAATTTTCGATATGTCATAAGATTTTGTTTCTGGATGTGATAGCTTTATTTCTTTTGTGCTTCCTGGCAATAAATCAAAGAAATTTGAAGAAAAAATATAACCATCTTCACTGTAGAGATAGAGATCCTTTACCAGTTTTTTACTGCTGACTCTCAATAGTGATTGTTCCAAATTCATTTCTATCATAGGCTCTTCCAATGCAAGCTCCTGATCTATCCAATGGATCTGTGAAGATTCAACCCCACTATGAATCATCTTTATATGTACAGCAGATAGGTCATTTATCAAGTGACTGATGTCTATGCTGATCCTATCCATGGAAGACACAACCAACTCTCCTTGTTCCAGCATTTCACCTTTCAGAGTCAATATGGTGTAGTTCAATTTCTCAGTTGCTAAGAGTTCGTTGAGAAAAACCAGCTCAGTTTTTCCTTTGCTCATATCCACTATACAGGCGATTGGAGCATAGGCCTCTTTAACTCTGTAGTGCAGCGCTCGCCATTGTCCATTATAATCCAGACTACTCCAGGATACTGCTGGCCAGCAGTCATTCAGTTGCCAATAAAGTGTCCCCATGCAGCGCGGCTGATCGAGTCTATGTGCTCGGATGGCCATGGAGATGCCTTTGGCTTGAGCGAGTTGAGACAAATAACTGAGTTCCAGTAAGGATGTGGGCTCAGGATAATAATCAGCTAGATGCTTGTAGATCAATCGATTGCCTTTGTAACTTTTCTGCCTATGAGCCAATAAGGGATCTTCCAGATCAAAGGCTTTAGGATGGAAGTTATCTTCTATGACGTTGATATTAGGGAAGGACTGGAAACCATATTCGGAATTGAACCGACCAATGTTTTTGCCATAATCCTCAAAGGGATCCTCACCATGAAATACTCCCCAATAATGCATGCTCCCATGATTATAATTTTCTTGTCTACCCCAATTACTGAGGGGACTGGTGTGGCTGTAGTTGGCTGAGGGCAATTCTGCATACAGTATTTCAGGAATTTCAGTATTGAAGAGCTTGTTGTAGTTATCGTACAAGATTTTCTGGTGTTTTTCTTTTAGCTCATATTTTTTCTGCCAGCCCCAGTTATGCCACGCTACATCTATCTCGTTATTGCCACACCAGTGTACGATGGATGGGTGATGGCTCAGTCGTTGTATGTTGTCTCTTACCTCTGCGAGAATATTATCTGTGAAAGCTTCGTCAGCAGGGTAGATCGTATTGGCAAACATGAAGTCTTGCCACACCATCAGACCGAGACTGTCGCAGAGTTCATAGAAATAATCTTCTTCATAGATGCCGCCGCCCCAGACACGTATCATATTCATATTGGATTCGGCTGCGGTGGTGAGCAGATCACGATAATCTTTTCTGGTGAGGCTATTAGTAAAATGCCTTTGAGGGATGTAATTAGCCCCTTTGGCGAAGATGGGCCTGCCGTTTATTTTGAAATAAAAAGAGGTGCCTAGACTGTCGGGCTGGTGTATGAGCTCTGCTTTTCTAAGACCTATTTTTTTTGAAATCGCGCTATGTCCTGTTTCTCCAAGTTGGCAACGGAGGGTATAAAGCTTTTGTTGACCTAGTCCATTGGGCCACCAGTATTCGGGGTCGACTATGGTAAAGTGTATTTGTGTGATAGAGTCAGAACCTGAGGACCAATGAAAAATATCGTCGTAGGTATTTATAAATGAATAAAATGGATTTCCTTCCAGATGGACATCAGCAGTCACTCTTGCGTAAGTCCTGCCCACTAAGCTGTCATGGGTATGCTCATTGGCTTCAAATACTCCATAATGTATTTCATCATGCACTAGCATATCCTTGATCCTAGCGCCATCATAGGACAATAATTCCACAGGCCGCCAGATACCACAAGTGACTATTCTTGGGCCCCAATCCCAGCCGAAATGAAAAGCTGCTTTTCTCACAACTGGAGCGACCTTGATCTCGCCAGCATCATTATCTGTGGGTAGCTGATAGGGTAATTTATCCAGATAGCCTTGGCCTTTCTTGATAGGAGAGTGAAAATAAATTTTAAGTTTGTTTTGAGGCTTTAGCCAATCAGACACTTGCACCTCCCACTTTCTGAACATATTATCGGTAACTAGTATCCTATTCCCATTCAGAAAAACTTCTGCATAGGTATCCATCCCGTGAAAGATAAGTGTATGATATTTTTTTTCAAGTTGCTCTGTGCTCAGGTTGAATTCCGTCTGATAGACCCAGTCTTTATTCTCCACCCACACGAGGCTATCCTCATTCGTCCCTATGAATGGATCAGGCGATTGTCCCAGGCGTATGAGGTCTTCCTGTACAGTTCCAGGGACCAGGGCTGGATACCAGCTTGCTGTTGTCCCTTCACGAAAAGTCCAGCCATCATTGAGTGATAGAGTATCTACTTGCCCATCAGCCGCCACGAAAATGGAGCTGAAAACTATGAGGATGAATAAAATCTTATAAAAGTGCATCTGGTTTTTTCCAACACCATATTAGACAATATACATGGGATTCAATGTGATAAAGACTATTTTTTGCTTAGCTCAAGTTTTCAATATAGAGCTGGTCTTTGGAACCTTTGATATAATAATAATTAAAAAACCCTAACGCGTCAGGGTGGGTAAAGACAAAGATGGAGTCATTTCTGAATTCTATTTTGTAATATTTTCATCTACAGAAATTCTTTCCACCTTTCCCTCAATCGAAACTGGGAGTGATGAGCCCTTGATAATTATGATGGAATCCTGGTTGCTATCTACCCTTTATGTAACATTGAATGGCTAGGCCAGGAACTGGGGGTAAGTGAGTAGATGGAGAGATCATTGCAAGCTGCTAACGCTATAATTATGTAGAAAAGTGATATAGGTTTCCTTGTCATAATTCTATTTATTCAGAAAGACGGTACATTGAATGGATAGCGTTTGTGATGGAACCACTTTATTGACCAGACAGTGACTCAGATTTAACCAGTGATCATCAACTAGAGGCTTGTGCTGAGGCAGGTTTTCTTAGTATTTATTTCTTTGGGTAATCCAACAAAAAGCGTAGGCGAGGCTGCTGCTGATAGAGCAGTTGACTCACCTTTGAGGGTCCAATAGGACCTTCAATCACGACTGTCGTCGAGACTGGAGAGTTCATCCCAGTATTCCACGGCTCTACGTGTATGGGGTATACAGATGGAGCCTCCCACAAGATTGGCTATGGAAAAGACCTCGAATACTTCATCCGTGGTAACGCCTAGCTCATGAGCGGTGCCCAGGTGATAACTGATACAATCATCACAACGCAGAACCATGGATGCGACTAGCCCTAGCAGCTCCTTGGTTTTTACATCCAAGGCGCCATCCTTGTAAGTCTGATTGTCCAGACTGAAAAATCTTTTCAGAACTTTGTTGTCTTGCGCCATGATGCGCTCATTCATTTTCTTTCTATAGCCGTTGAACTCTTCTACTTTGTTCATGTTTTTTTACGAATTATATATTGGGGAATATGATTAATCAACTAAAATTCTAAAATCCTCCACTCTATATCTCAATGGGTGCCTTTATTAATTTCGCGCCAGAGTGAGATGATCATACGGAAGGGCATGAAGGCATTTGATAAGAAAGCTGCTGACCAGAATAAGATCATTTCAGCACGAATATATTTTCCCAAACTGGATTGATCAGGATATTTCAACTCCGTCAGCATAGCACCCAGGCCGACCTCATCTGAATAGGCTTGAAATTCGTAAAAAGCATCTATCAAGTAAAAGAAAATTGGGATAGGTAGGAAAACGAATATCACCTTGATCCACTTGGCAGCAGAGACCCAATGGTGTTTCAATAAAAATATATACCTAATAAAGGTAATTGCTATGATAATGAAGGCAAGATTTGATTTGTAGAAGGGGTAGTTGGCCCCTAGCTTGGAATAGATTGGTAACATTGCAGCAATTGCTATGACTACTGTCACGATCCACCACACAAACTCCAATATTATTTTCTTTCCTATCATATCTGATTTAGCTTGGATATAAACTTACTACAATTCAATGAGGTCCTAAGAATCTATACGCCATCTAGGCTGTAGCAGAATTCTGTATCATTTATAATTAAGATAATGATAAGTTGAGATAAGAGAAATATCCATGGATTGATCTCATAATCAATAGGTGATATATTGACAAAAGATTCATATATGCTTTTTCCATAAGTTAAAATGGTAAAATAGCTGACTATATATAGGGGTAGTAATGGCGCATAGTTGTCTTATAAGTACTTGAGAATGAAACCTAAGTAATCAGTGTAATCTCTACTGATTTAAAGTGTGAAAGGGATAAATTGATAATGATTAGTTGGTTTTTGAATGAAAAAGTAGTGTTGTGGTTGACACTACTTTTTTTTATGCCCCTAAGTGATGGTTTTGATTGGTTGGGTATCCAGTTTTCTAGGTATGAGAGCGGTATCGAGATTTCACAAGAGATTACCTCAAAATTCATTTCGCCTTTCTTTTTGGTTTGTATCTGGATTGCTCCAGCAATAATTGTGAATCTTGCATATTGATAAGATCAGCCATGGTATTATCAGGTTGTCTTTTCATATAAGCTTCCACGATCTTATAGCCTATATAGTCTGTTGTCCGGCCTGGGGCAGATTCAGGCATCCCTTGAGTGGAGGGAGCGGGATTGAGGAACTTGCTGAGCTTCAGGTGATTGGTCTCATACATTAATTCTTCTGAGAGATAATAATCCCACACTTGTAATTCACTGGCATTCATCCAGGCCATCTGGCTATTGGTGTACTCGTATATGATCGAGTCAGGTGTGGTAGGAAGGACTTTTTTCAATAAGTAGATTTTCTTGCCTTGGTTGATCATGCGATCGATGAACCGTTTTCCCGGTGGAGGTCCTATGGCATCTTGTATGATCATTTCCATAGTCTTCTTGACCAGATATTCTTTATCATAAGTTCTGGTAATGTAATCTGAGAAGACAGGGTCGGTGGGATTGATGGATTTATAATCATAATTCTTACCTAGGAAAAGATCCAAGCCTATGCCTATCCCATCTCTCTGGTCTGCATCATCAAATATGAAAGTAGGGTAACCATATTCTGTGAATAAGGTATAGAAACGGGGAAGGGGTTTTCCTGGAAAATAATGCTGATAGTATTTAAGTGCTTCAGTGAGATTATTTTCCAACTGGTCGGTATCAGGGAAAGCGATATTTACTTTTTGGCCCAAGTCGTTTATTCGTCCATCACTTATGAAAATTTGCAGTCGAGCTTTGAGGCTGTCTGGGTTAGGGTGATAAACTTGCATCAGCTTTTTGAAATAGAGATCTGTCAGCTGAGGATACTTGATCAAAAGTCTATTATAACTAGCGAGGGGTTTATCCTCATCTAGCTTTAATAGTTCCTTATCATAGCGTACCCAATTCAGTTTTACTTGCTGGTCAGAGATGTCTGGCAGGACTTCAGAATCGTCACTTTTACATCCAATGATAATTGTCAGGATAAGCAGAAAGAATAGATGACGGAATTGAATCATAAGTAAAAAGGACTTTGGTGCAAAGTTAGAACCCAGGATTTATTTTAACTCTAAATGAGAGAAAATATTCTAATTTTTGAAAATCATTTCTGAATGCTCAAAACTTCCTGCATCTGTCGGAATCACACATCTGAAAAGATAGAGCTGATTACCATCAAGGTCTCGAATATCAATTCTCGATTCCTCTGAAGTAAGTTCTCTGCTACTTACAATTTTGCCTTGTAGATCATAGATGAGTAATAAGGCTTCAGTACCAGAACTGGTTAACTGTCGCTCGTCAGCTATCTCATTATACCAATCAGTTATTTCCAGTTGAATGTGATCGTCTGCAGGATTGGGGAAATAAGTGATGATAGGCTCGATTGCGATGGACTCTTTTTCTCTGTTAGCTAATTGTCCACCCAGATTGAGTGTACAGCCAGATAAGCTTATGTCATCTAGCATTACATAGTCCGAATCATTATCCCCTTCTACTCTGAATCGTATACGTGTGGTGCTGGAAAGTGCTACTCCGGAAATAGTGATATTCATATCCTGACGTACCTCATTATTGAAGTCTGTTCCAGTGGTAAATGTTTGATATGTCGTATAATTCTGTCCTGCAGTGGCTATCTCTATGTGGAATCGATCTCCAGTTTCCATAGAGTAAGGATAAAGATTGAATTCCAATTCTGCAGAACTATAAGCCGATAAGTCCAAGGCATCAGTGTACAGGGTGGAGGATCTTCCGCCATTTCCTTGTAAATAGAAAAGATAGGAACCACTATTAGAGAAAGTATTACTTCTTAGTATGGTTGCCAAATTCCCTCCGTCATTCCATTGGCCCGTCGTATTGTTATCAAAGTTTTCTGAGAACAATAGATTACAATTCATATTTCCAGCGCCTGTGTTACAAGCTGGGTCACTTGAATCGGGTATGCAGGCATCATTGTCATCACTATCCAAGCCTACACAATATCCATCACCATCCTCATCTACATAAGTACCATTAGTACAATTACAATCCTGGTCCAGGGTTTCTCCCAGCGTACATGGATTGCCATCATCACAAGGTGTTCCGGGAGTGCAGTTAGGCGGAATGATTGTTATGCATCCACTCAGTACCAAGTCATCGAAAATGACATAATCATCCAGGGCATTAGTCTCTGATCTGAATCTGAATCGGGAAGCATTGGTCCAGACGAAACCTTCTAGGCTTAGATTGGCTCTGACTCTGTCATTAGGATTAAAATCCAATCCTGAAATAAAAGTTCTAACAATTTCAAAATTATTACCTGCTGTGGCTATTTCCAAATGGAAACGGTCACCCACTTCCATGGATAAGGCAAATAAGTAAAACTCCAAAGTCAAATTTTCATAACCCAATAAATTTATCGGGTCAGTATAAATACTTGAAGCCACACCGGAATTCCCTTGTATGTAAACTGAATAAATGCCCGAATTTGCATATTCAGTACTGGCGAGTAAAGTTGCTGAACCACCCCCTAAATTCCAGACGCCAAGATTTCCATTTTCAAAATCAGTGCCAGCTATAGTGTCGCAATTAGTAACAGGTCCTCCAGAATCACAATTACCATTCTGTGGATCAGGAATGCAAGGGTCATTGTCATTACTATCACTGGCAGCACAAACTCCGTCATTATCGGCATCTATGAGGACGCCTCCAGAGCAACCACAGTTGTCGTCCCAGACTTCCCCCTCGGTACATACGTCACCATCGTTACACGGCTGACCTATGAGTGTATTATTGAAATTAGGGCAAGTATCGTCAGAATCACAGATACCGTCATTGTCAGCATCAGCGAATAGTCCACCTATGCAGTTGCAATTATTATCATATACAGAGCCTATGGTGCAAGGGTCCCCATCATTACAAGGTGTCCCTATCACGCAGTTGGAAGTGCCAGTTGCCGTACAGCCTTCCAGCTTCAGATCATCAATGATGAAATAATCCTGAGCACTGTCAGAAATGGACCGCAGTCTTATCGTCGTAATTTCTGAAAAAGCGACTCCGGTGATTTCCAGTTCCACATCATGATTGTATCCTGCTGTCAATTCTGTTCCGACAGTGGCAGACGCATAAATGGAAAAATTATTATTGTCAGTTGATAATTCCACAACAAACTGATCTCCAGCTTCCACTTCAAATGCCAATAGATTAAAAGTCAATAAAGCACTATCATATGCCCTCAGGTCCAGTCTGCTGGTATACAAGCTCGAGGCAAAACCTCCATCGCCTTGCACGTAGAAACTGAAAGAACCACTACTCGCAAAAGCAGCCCCGCTCAATAATCTAGCAGAATTACCGCCATCTATCCATAGACCCATCTCGCCGTTTTCAAAGCCAGTGAATCCAAGTACCTCACAAGTTAAGTTTTCATTAGGCTCGGTAGTGGGATCCGTGCATGCAGCATTTTCAGAATCTGGCATACAAGGATCATTGTCATTGCTGTCTAGTGCACTGCAATATCCATCCCCATCATTGTCCGTGGAACTCCCTCCAGTACAATTACAATTTGCATCCCATACTTCTCCTGTCGTACAAGGATCACCATCGTTACAGTTGGCGCCTATAAGACCATTGTTGAAATTGGGGCAGTTGTCCACGGCATTACAGAGGCCATCATTGTCAGAATCCAAGACAATACCTCCAGTACAATTACAATCAGTGTCATAAGTTTCTCCTACTGTACAAATGTCTCCATCGTCACAGTTGTTACCTACGACACAGCTTGTGTTCGGCCCTGAATTTGTCGTATTACAAAATTCTATTGAGATGTCATCGAACATGTAATAGTCCGTGGCATCATTGGAAATGGATCTGAATCGTAGTCTGGTATAAACAGAAAAGCCAGGATTAGAAAGTAGAATCTCTTCTGTAATTCTTATCAAATTTGTAAAGTCTTCTCCTTCCACATATCTCTTGACAGGAGTATAGTTATTGCCATCCAACGCCATTTCCACTAGAAAACTGTCGCCACTTTCCAAGTTGTAGGGAAGTACGGAAAATTTGAGTTTGATTACTGTATTAGCATTTACGGGAAGTGCATTGGAAAAAAGAGAAGAACCGATACCTTCATCGCTGAATACGTAATATGAGAAATTGCCAGTAGTGGCAAACTGTTCATCTTCTAAGATCCTGGAAGCATTGCCGCCATCTACCCATATGCCCATGTTATTGTTCTCAAATCCTGTGAAGTCATACAAGTCGCAATTTTCATCAGTACCCGCACAAGCAGTAGCAGCATTATCAGGAATACAAGGGTCGTTATCGTTCTGATCTTCTGCCGCGCAATAACCATCTCCATCGACATCTATGAGGACTCCACCAGAACAACCACAATTGTCATCCCATCGCTCTCCAGTGGTGCAAAGGTTACCGTCATTGCATGATTGGCCTATCAGATTATCATTAAACCCAGGACACATATCGTCAGTATCACATATACCATCATTGTCTGAATCCATTAGGGTGCCACTGCAATTACAGTTCACATCCAAGATGTCATTGTTAGTACAAGGATTGCCATCATCACAGGCTTGGCCAGCGCAGTCAGAAATTTCTCTTATGGTGATAAATGCATTGATTTCAGGATTTTCCACTACCTGTTGCAGACCAGTAGGCCAGGTGACAAGTATCCTATCGACTCTACGAGAAATACCAGTCCCAAAGTGTTGTGTAAAGGAATTCATGATGCCGTAGCCTTCTCCTGCTCGGACTTCTCTTACTTGCTTGCCCCAGTCACCTTGTATTTCTATTCTGGCACCTATGGCATTGGGATTACTCTCGACACCTTGTAGCTGAACTGCAATGAAATTATTACCATTGCCATTGTTAAGATACAAGTCGTCAGGTATATTGGTTGGATTATTGAACAACTCCGCATAGCTTGCATAGACATCCAAGAAACCATTGTGGTCCAGATCTCCTATCGCAACCGACTCTATGGCATTAGCGCCAAAGGGATTTGCAGCAACAGAAAAGGTTCTGTCTCCATTATTGTAAAACAGAAAATGATCTGTGCCCGTAAAAAGTAGATCGACGTAACCATCATTATTGAAATCCCTGAAGAGAGTTTGTATGGCGAAATTTCCGGAATTTTCATCTACAAACGGTAGTAGTCCACTGACCACTGTAATGTCTGTGAATGTTCCGTTGCCATTATTGATCATCAGCTGACAGTCATCGTAGTGGTTGGCTACAAAAGCATCCATGTCTCCATCATTGTCTATGTCAGCAAAGTCTGTAGTCCAGGTTTGTGCCCCTATTTTCAACCCTGCTGTGGCAGCTACTTCAGTATAGTTGTTGTTGCCATCGTTTTGGAATAATTGGTTGATTCTTCGGGGATCTTCATAACTGTCTGCGCCTATTCTGCACTTGGATATGTAGAGGTCCATATCTCCATCATTGTCATAATCGGTCCATATGCTGCTGTAACTACCAGAGTTATCACTGGTGATTGCCGTTCTGGTATCTATCAGCTCCGGCGAATTCCTAAAGTTTCCCTGCCCGTCATTGACAAATTTCTTGTTTTCACCATCATCATTACAGGCAAAAATATCGATGCTTCCATCATTATTGATATCGGCAAAATTAGTTCCTTGCATCAGTAGGCTGGAATTCTGTAGGACGGTTGTTGTATAGTCTGTAGCGCCATCTTGGTTGTAGACCAATTTGATATTGTCATAAGGACCACCTACAACTAGGTCATTGAATCCATTTCTATCCACATCCGCTATGGCCATACCCCACTGAGGGTCGTTACTGATAGCGCCTACAGTATGATGGTCAAAGAAGTTGCGAGGAGTCGTTTGGTACTCAATATTCAATACACGGCCTTCATTGAGTCGGATGAGGTCATCTCTACCATCTCCATTCATATCAGCGATAGCAACTGTCACCCCACTGAAATTATCTCTGGCCAATAGGTTAGTTCTGTCAGTAAAGCTGGTAGGATTGTTTTGGGCAGGCAAAGGCAAGCACACCCCTAGAAATAGGGCTAGAATGGACAGCATGACAAGACTGCCATGTGAGCTCTGAAAGGGTGTAGGCATTAATTTAATGCTGTTAATGAGTTTCTTATTAATATTCAGACAACAAAAATGTTGTCTAACCCTTAGTATAAACGTCGAAAATGACGTTTTTATCTCAAAACTTAAGCGATTTTTTACTTCAGAATGACAAATAGCGATAAAATGGCAAGAAAGTGGCTATATCCAGCTTTATAAGCAGTTCTGAATTACATTAAATTTGAGTTGCAATACACTGAAAAACAAGGAATTATGAGCAAAAGAACCATACCCGTTGTCGATTTGTCCAAGTTTGTATCTGGTACCGAGGCCGAGAAAGCATCGTTTGTCCAGGAAATAGGCCAGGCTTTTACTGATGTAGGCTTTGTCGGTGTTGTGAATCACGGGGTGCCCAAGCAAATTGTGGATGATTTCTATGTCTCTTCCAAAGAGTTTTTCTCCTTGCCTGTGGATAAGAAAAGGACTTACCTGCTGGAAGGTATGGCTGGTCAGCGGGGCTATACAGCCTTTGGGATAGAACATGCCAAGCAGTCCAAAGTGGCAGATCTCAAGGAATTCTTCCAGATAGGCCAGTATGTGGCAGCAGATCATCCCAGAAAAGCAGAGTACCCTGATAACGTGTGGGTGGATGATGTGCCCGCTTTCAGTGAATTGTCAGAAAAACTATACAAAGCCTTTGAAGCCTCTGGTGGACATTTGCTTAGAGCCATCGCTCTATACCTGAATCTGGATGAGAATTATTTTACGCATCATATAGAAGAAGGTAATTCCATACTGAGAACCATTCACTATCCACCGATAACCAATGAGCCCAAATCTGCCATAAGAGCAGAGCAGCATGAGGATATCAATCTTATAACCTTACTTGTAGGCGCATCAGCAGGCGGGCTGCAATTGCTCAACGCTGAAGACGAATGGCTCGACATCACGCCAGGTGAAAACGAGATTGTCATCAATGTAGGCGACATGCTCCAGCGCTTGACGAATAATAAACTCAAATCCACAACTCACAGAGTGGTCAATCCTCCTAAGCATCTCTGGCACGTGCCGAGACTGAGCATTCCTTTCTTTTTACATCCGAAGAGTGAGATGGATCTCACTTGTCTGGATGATTGTGTCACGGAGGAGAGACCTTTAGCTTATGAGCCGATAACGGCTGGGGCGTATCTGGATGAGCGGCTGCGGGAGATAGGGTTGAAGAAATAAAGGAAATCCAATACAGAATTGAGCAGATTTTACGGGTTGGTAATAAATGCTATTTTGGAGTAGTTAACAATCTTAAGTATGCCTATTCGAAAGTTTATAGTTTATGCATTCTTCATGTGCTTGCTGATCACACTAAGTCACTGTAGTAATAATATAGAAAAGGTCAACCAATTTTCAGAACTAAATCCTCAGCCTGAATCTCCGAAACGAGAGTCAGGAAAAACTGACACCTTTAGTTTTTGCTCCTTCAATTTATATGATGCGGATTTCACTGATACTTCTCTTGTCTATACCATCACTCATTATGAAGATGAACAAAAGTATACTTACAAAAATTTGAAATGAAATTGGCGAACAGATGTTTACTATGATTCTCTGGGTGTGAATAAAATGCAAAAGATTCATGACGAGCTAAAGAAAGAGGTTCTCATAGATTACAATACAAAAGGAGAAGTTCAAAGAATCCTCATCAATGAACTCGAAAATGATTCCTTACAAGAATATTCAGTCGAGGATTTCATTTATGCTGATGACAATTGAAATATCAAAAACACAAGTTTAATTTTTGGTTAGCAAATAAATCATTCTCCAAATAACAGAACTTATTTTTTAAATATGATGCTGCTGGCAGAATCCAATCTTGCTTAGTCGAAAGTAAGGGGCTAAGGGGTTTTTCCATCTGTGACACTTTGGTGTATTTCTATGAAGGAAGCTCTACAATTCCTTACGAGGTTCATCGAAAGCATGAGAATTTCAGGTATTATATTTCTCAAACTAATTTCGATAATATCAAAATCCAAAGTACAACTCCAAATCAAAAAGGCGGGTTGTACAAAAATACCGTAATTATTTCATACGACAAAAAGCAGAGAATAACTGAATATTATTCTCATCAGCGAATGGAACCTTCAGGTAAGCAACCTCTCTATATGAAATATGTATTTTCTTATTCTAATGATGCACAAGTACCTTTTGTTCCAAATTTACTTTTGAGTGAGCCAGTTTTAGCTAGCGCTAAAGCAGCCTATGTGGAAGCTGTTGTCAACACGGGCTGTTATAACGAAGCTAACATACATACAAGTCTTGAATTCTATGAAATGATGGAATCGAAAACTTATTCCAGATCGTCAGATGGTAAGCACTGGGAGCAGGTATATAAGACTGTTAGACATTAGGCCTTCTTTTGAAATGAGTAAAGGGTTATGGGATTAATATTTACTTTATGAATATCCATTGAATGAATTCTTTTCAAACTCGAAACCAGACTTTAATAATCTTTCCGGTAAGACATACCGGCTCTTCAGTAGCAGTTCCGTTTCACTTCTTATAAACACTGTCCCCAACTCCAACAACCATTTGGGCTGAGAAATATGGAAAAGGGGGCTTACTTTTTTTCTGACCAACTGCATGAATTTTTTGTTTCTGAGTGGTGTGGGTGCTGTGATGTTTATAGGGCCTTCAAGGTAATCTGTGTAGATGATGTGATGGATGGCGCGACAGAAATCTTGAATGTATATCCATGAAACCATTTGATTTCCAGAACCCTGCTTACCGCCTAGACCCAGTTGGGTGATTTGTTTAAGCTTGGGCCAGGCACCTCCCTCTTCTCCCATAACGATGCTGGTCCTCAGAGCAACTTTACGCAGACCCTCCAATTCTGTATCGAAAAAAGCTGCTTCCCACTGCTTGACGACATCCATTGAAAAATCATGTCCGATAGTGCCGTTGGTTTCTGTCATGGGTTGATCTTCTGAGTGAACGTAGAAGGTGGCGCTGCTGGCGTTCATGAATATTTTGGGTGGTTGCTTGAGTGCGGTTATGACGTCGTTGAGCAGGCGGGTGGGTATGAGACGAGAGTCCAGTATGTCTTGTTTGTTTTTAGGAGTGTACCTGCAATCCACGCTACAACCGCAAAGATTGATGAGTACTTCTGCGCCTTCCAGTTCTGTGATCCATGGGCCTCGACTCTTTCCGTCCCAAGTGACATGATTGGGAACTTTAGGATTTCTGGTCAGTATTTTCACTTCCCAGTCTTTATTTAAAAAGTCTCGAGTGCTCGGCCAAGGAAGCCTGTGCCTCCTGCAATGATAAGTTTCTTTTTCATAAGAGAATATTTGTAAAGATAATAAGAGCTATGAGCGTAGACAAACCAGTGATACGGTAAGCTACCCAAGAGACGGTCATCCAAGTACTGATGCCCAGCAATTTGCAGCGCCTTATATGCTCAAAAAACATAAAGCCTACCACGCCAAAGAAGAGTGCAAGCTTCAAATAAAGAGACGCTTCTATCATACCTAAGGCCATTGTGATGGGCAGCAATATCAAAGCCCCTATCATCGACACCGTAGACATGTTGCCTAGATAAGTCATTTTGTTTTTGGGTGAAAAAAGGAGCATGGCCGTTCCTTGCCAGAGCACTTGCCCAAAGCAGATGCACAATTCTGTGCCTAGGCTATGCGGCCACCCAAAATGAGGAAAGAGAAGACTGGTGAAGTTGTTGACTATAAGTGCAGTGGCTAGTGCGACAAAAATGATGTAGGCCCACCTGTAGGCTAGATGAAAGTCTGGGATGCAAGGTCTTACCTTGGAGGGGTAGGAAGGAGGGGCGATAACATTTCTGTTGTAGGAAATAACTTTATATACCGTGTCCAGCGTAATGAAACAGGAGAGAGATTCACTATTTTTTCCAGCAAGGGTCGACGATGGAAAAGTATTTTAATTATGGAAGCCAGGCCATAAGTCGTTTCTCCAGTAATCGTATCGAGCAGAGCGATTTCATTTCTTGCGCGGTCATGATCGATCTCAGTTAATTCTCCAGCTTGTGAGGACTGATAGGGTAGAGCACAGCCAGAATCTATCAATCCGAATCTTGTAAAGCCATTGCCATAGGTTGTGCAGAGTGGGCAGTCGCGATCTATAAGTAGTTTATTGTTTCGTAACATGATATTTAGTTTTGTCTATTGAAGTTGCTGGATATTTTTTGAAACAAGTGTAAGTGTAATAGCTGGCAATTAGCCCAGGTGTTATGATCAGATACAACGATCTTATCTTATCTCCACCTAACTTGATATCACCTATCGGGCTGGTATTATAGAAAGACAGGACTATGAAAAAGCAAACGGCTAGAGTTGCATATATGGCCAAGTCTGTATAGTATTTCTTATGTCTATTTCTTCTGGTGCACCTGTATAGAAAATGCAATAGTTGTATGGGTGCAACCCAGAGATATACCATCATGAGTGTGAGTGCGACATCTGTACTATTCATTGCTGTTGATTGAAGGTTGCGGTAATTAGAAGACTAGTTTTTCGAGTTCTTCGTAGTGCTCTTTGTGCTTCAGGTTACTATAATAGATGGCAATTAAGGCTGGAACACAACAGCAATAAAAGACACTAAGCACACTGCCTGCATTTGAGCTAGTCAATTGAATAGGCTGTAAGATTCCGATAATCAATATGGAAAAATAGACTGCAACTACTTGCCAGTATTTTGTAATGTCGGCTTTTAAAGTCGCTGGGGTTTCCAATTGTGAGTATCTGTATATGGAATTACTTAACTGGTATAATCCTATAAAGGGTAGGATGAACAGGTATAAATAGAAGATTGCAATTATTAGCATAATTCTATATGTTTTAAAGTTTTAGAAAAAAATGAAAGTTTTGTACAAAAAAATAGGCTTGTCATCTCAGGAGCTTGATGAATTGACTGAAAAAACGATTATCCTTCATCTTTACCAGTAAGTCAGACAGTTGATCCATCTGCGATAGAAAGGTGTCTAATTCATTAATAAGTCCATTAAAATGGGCTACTTCTGACTTAGGACCCTCTATTTTAGTCTGCTTTAGTTCTTTCAGGAGGTTTTGTATTGGCACGAATTCCCGCTTCTTGCGCTCTTCTATGATACGCTTGGCAACAGACCAGATCTCGTGTTCAGCTTTGAAAAACTCCTTTCGTTCGCCTAGTTTGTTCTGCTTGGAGATCAGGCCCCAATTGATGAGTTCTCTGAGATTGATGTTGACATTACCCCTGGAAAGCTTGATTTCCCCCATTACTTCTTCAGTACTGAGACCATCAGCATTGCTAAGGAGTAGGGCATGTATCTGAGCCATAGACCGTGGAATTCCCCAGGCAGACCCTACAGCTCCCCAAGTTTGTATGAATTCCATCTGTGCCTCTTTCAACTTCATAATTCAAATATAACACATAATTTTTCAAAGTTTCAGAAATTATTGAAACTTTGAAAATATCGGTAGTCGTAGTTAAGTGTGATAAAGCAGTAATCTTAGGAAAGCCACCCTTGTGATGCTGAGCGGCATGACTGTCAGTTATATTAATGATTATGGTGAAAGTTATTTAGAGTGCTGAACACTATGATTATAGCTCCAAGTATTATACTCTCGGAATATACTCTAGGTTTTTTTCAACAGGTGGCAGAAAAAATCTGAAAGGAATGAGGACAGCT
>Ga0209185_1000060_pt1 | contig 177637 bp, 170 predicted proteins | sample SidtaG_2_FD_187425 | JGI IMG/M metagenome (GOLD analysis project Ga0209185, IMG submission 187425) | Marine algal microbial communities from Sidmouth, United Kingdom - Sidmouth_Asex2 metaG (SPAdes) (version 2) | ecosystem: Host-associated > Algae > Red algae > Unclassified | place: Sidmouth... | reverse complement strand
CCAAAGATTACATCCCGCGCGGTTCCCCAGAGAGCACAACGACACGTGGATGACTCAATCAGCACGTTGCGTTGGCGAATTGCACAAGCCATTGCTGCCACACTTATTCGTTGTCCCTGCTGCGCATATAGACCATAGACCAGATGAATCATCCGATTTTTCATAACACAGTAGGACTAAAAAGGTGCTTCTACAGAGCTGTCGGTTTCCAGCATGGCTTGTCGGAACTCATTCTGGATGCGTTCCATGGCCTCGTTGGTATCTGCTTCAAAACGGATTACCAGCGATGGTGTTGTGTTGGACGCTCGCACCAGACCCCAGCCGTCCATGTAGTCTGCCCGAACACCGTCTATGGTGGTGAGTTCTGCACCTTCGAACTTTGCATTGGCGACGAACTTCTCAATGAACGCATGCTGTGCACCGTCTACTGGCAGGGTGACACCCAGTTCAGGCGTGTTGATGCTGTTAGGAATTTCACCGAAAATATCGCTCGCACGGCGATCGGTTTTGGAGAGAATTTCCAGCAGGCGGGCGGCGGCATACAGTGCATCATCAAAACCGTACCAGCGTTCCTTGAAGAACATGTGTCCGCTCATCTCACCACCGAGCAGCGCGCCTGTTTCCTTGATGCGTGCCTTGATGAAAGAGTGACCGGTTTTCCACATGTCGGGTTCGCCGCCTGCTGCGAGGATTGCAGCGGGCAGTACTTTTGAGCACTTCACATCATAGATAATACGGGCGCCCGGGTTACGCTCCAGAACATCCCGGGCAAACAACACCATCTGACGATCTGGCCATATGACGTTGCCCATATCATCGACAACACCTACGCGGTCACCATCGCCATCAAAGGCCAGCCCGACTTCATGCTTGTTCTCTTTAACCATCGCAATGAGATCAACGAGGTTTTCAAGCTTGGCAGGATCCGGGTGGTGGTTAGGGAAATTGCCATCCACGTCTGTAAACAGTGATGACGTTGTACAGCCAAGACCTTTGAACAATTGTGGTGCGGCGGCACCGGCAACACCGTTTCCGCAGTCGTACGCAATGCTCATCGGGCGTGCCAGCTTTACGTCACTCAGAATTCTGTCCAGGTAGTCTTGTAATATGTCTTGCGTGCTGAGTGTGCCCGCCGTGGTGGCCGTGTGGAGCTGATCGTCCAGCAGACGGGTATGCAGAGCAGTAATGCCATCGCCAAACAGTGCATCGCCATCCATGACCATTTTCAGACCGTTGTATTCCGGGGGGTTATGGCTACCGGTGACCATGATGCCGGTACCGGTGTTGAGGTGAAACGTGGCGTAATACAATACAGGTGTAGGCACCATGCCGATATCGATGACGTTCACACCCGTGCTCTGAATGCCAGTGCTCAGCGCCTCCACGAGGTCAGGTCCGGATAGCCTGCCGTCTCGAGCAACAACAACGGTGGCTATGTTGCGATCTGTGCATTCGCTACCGAACGCCCGACCGATCTGTTCAACGGCTACGGGTGTCAGTGCGTCCGTGACAACGCCACGAATGTCATACGCACGGAAAATCGCGGGTGAAATGCTCATGATGTCTAAAATTCCTGAATTTGACTGAAACCTGCGTGAAGAACTCGTACATCACAGGTACTGAGGTGCAGATTAGTGTGTGTATTTTAACGCACCACAGGGGAACAGGCAGCAATCAGGCCTGATTTAACGGATCAACCCTGGCCGGTTGATCCGAAGCCACCACTGCCTCTTTCTGATTCAGAGAAATTCTCCACTCGGTTAAACGCAACCTGCGCTACCGGTATGATCACAAGCTGAGCAATGCGCTCGCCCACTTCTATGGAGTACGGTTGTGAGCCTCTGTTCCAGCATGATACGAACAGCTGACCCTGATAGTCTGAATCGATCAGTCCAACCAGATTTCCCAGCACGATGCCGTGTTTATGGCCAAGACCCGATCGTGGCAATATAAGCCCTGCGTAGCCTGAGTCGGCAATGTGGATACATATGCCGGTAGGAATGAGTTCAGTGTCTCCGGCTTCAAGCACCAGCGTATCTTGCAGGCAGGCTCTGAGATCGAGCCCGGCCGATCCGTTGCTGGCGTACTCGGGAAGCGGGATAGAGTTGCCTACGCGAGGGTCGACGATGGTGTAGTCGATGCTGTTCATGACGTACTGCTATCCGATGTGGGTAAATGGTTCAGCCGTCTGGACAGTGCGTGCAGCAAGGCATAGGCCACCTGCTGTTTGGAGCCGGATGGAATGCTCTCGTGTCCGTCATCCGCGGGCCAGTACAGCTCCAGCGCATTGGTATCGCTGCCAAATACAGGGTTGCCTGGTTGGGCGACCTGATTGGCAGCAATCATGTCGAGTTGTTTGTTAGCCAGTTTGCCGCGAGCGTGTGCCTCAACGTTTTCGGTTTCTGCGGCAAAGCCCAAGCAGAAGGGTCGGTTCTCTAGCGATGATACGGCTTTTAGAATATCCGGGTTGCGGATCAGTGACAGCTGCATCTGATTGTCGTTTTTCTTGATCTTCTGATCCATCACTTGCTCGAGGCGATAGTCGGAGACCGCTGCTACTGAAATGAACACGTCGTTGTCAGCAACATGATTCATGACAGCGGTCAGCATATCGTTCGCTGAAACGACATCAATGCGGTTGAGGGTGGCCTGCGTTTGTAACGATACCGGACCTGCCACCAGTGTGACAGTAGCGCCCATGGCTACCGCAGCTTGTGCAATGGCAAAGCCCATTTTCCCCGAACTGTGGTTGCTGATGTACCTGACAGGGTCTATCGCTTCGCGTGTTGGGCCTGCGGTGATCAGAATGCTAATACCTGCCAGTACGCTGGATAATTTCGTAGAGGTTGCATCGGATGGTGTACTCGACGAGGCGGTATGCTCACTGTGCTCCTCAAGCGCTGATATCAGATGATCGCGGATTTGCTCAGGTTCCAGAAGCCTGCCAGAACCTGTCTCACCACAGGCCTGAGCACCGTCTCCAGGACCGATAAAGTCTACGCCTCTGGATGCCAGCAACTGACAATTGTGCGTGGTGGCGGCGTTGTCCCACATCAGCCTGTTCATGGCAGGCGCCACGAACAGCTGCGCGTCAGTGGCCAGGCATAACGTACTAAGCAGATCGTTCGCCATGCCGTGGGCCAGGCGTGCCAACGTATTGGCTGATGCCGGTGCAATGAGAATGCAATCAGCCCAGCGCGCCAGTTCTATATGGCCCATGGCAGCTTCTGCGGCCGGGTCCAGCAGGTCTGTGTGTACCGGGTTGCCGGTCAGCGCCTGGAACGTCAGTGGCTGCATAAAGGCCAGTGCCCCCTGTGTCATCACCACTCTGACGGTTGCCCCGGCATCAATAAGCCGGCGCGCGAGTATGGCGCTCTTGTACGCGGCTATCCCGCCGGTCACACCGAGCAGGATGCGTTTGTTGGATAGTGCTGACATGGCTTCAATGGTAGCAGCTTGACAATGCAGCTGACGATGATGGGCTAGTGAGGACTGTATACAAAGTCGGTGCCACACGTTCATGCCGGTGAATCCTCACCGTCGCCTTGTTCTTGAGGCCGGTGTCACAGATACAGACTCTGAGCTCAGGCGGTGATGGTGTACACGCGCACGCTGTGATCTACTCGATGCAGATGTTCCTCTCTACGATCAACAAGGATGCTGATCATGACAATCAAGGACTGGCCGCTGACTGAGCGGCCGCGCGAAAAACTGCTTCAGCACGGTGCTGCTTCACTCAGCGATGCTGAGCTTCTGGCCATATTCATTCAAACCGGCACGCAAGGTCGCACCGCTGTAGAGGTGGCCCGTGATGCGTTATCTCAGTTTGGCTCTTTAAGCGCTCTGCTGAATACAGACAAACGATCCTTCTGCGCAACTCCGGGTTTGGGTGAAGCCCGGTTTACCACCGTGCAAGCCGCGTTGGAAATCAGCCGGCGACAAGTGTTTGAAACCGTCATGCAGGGCGATGTGTTGAGTAGCCCTGAGCATGTACGGCATTACCTGTCGTTGCAACTAACAGGACTGGGCCACGAAGTGTTCGCCTGCCTTTTTCTGGATAATCGTCATCGTGTGATCGAGTACAGGGAGCTGTTCACGGGCACGATAGATTCAGCGGCAGTGTATCCGCGTGAAGTGGTCAAGCGATGTCTGACCAGTAATGCAGCTGCGGTGATCTTTGCGCACAACCATCCCAGTGGGGTGGCAGAGCCTTCGGATACGGATGTTCGTCTAACGCGCAAACTGATTGATGCTCTGGCGTTGATTGATGTGCGGGTGCTGGATCATCTGATTATCGGGCAGGGTGTACAGACATCGCTGGCTGAGCGGGGGTTGATGTGAAGTGCTGCTGATGGAGTGTATGTGGAATGACCTTCAATGCTTGCGTATGCTGTCTGTAGAATCGTGTTCAGATATTCATTTCATAGAACGATGTCTGGTGACTATTGACACTAGACAGATAGGGTTATGTAAATGATCGCTTAGACATCGGGGTCTTAAGCGGCTCTATGAACGTGGGGACAAAAGCAAGGTCAACGCGCAGCAAGTAGATAAGATTGAAAGAATTCTGGCTCATCTTGATGCGGCCTCGCACGCAAGCGATACGGATTTGCCGGGGTACAGATTTCATGTGTTTAAGGGGCACTACTCAGTTTGGGTAACTGGCAACTGGAGAGTTGTGGTTCGATTCTCGGATGAAGCCGCAGATGTCACGTTAGTTGACTATCATTGATGAGGCAGAACGTATGGCTATGAAGAGACCCCCGCACCCCGGACGCACTGTGCGGGAAGATTGCATCAATGCTTCAGGTTTGTCAGTTACTGAACCCTAGTGAAGCAGCTGAACGCTTGGGCGTTATACGTCAAACCGTAAGCAACTTACTCAACGAGAAATCAGGTATCTCTGCTGAAATGGCATAGCGTCTTGAGAAAATGGGTTGGTCAAAAGCTGATCATTGGCTGCGACTACAGATGAATTACGATCTTGCTCAGGTTCGCAAGCGAAGTGATGAGATACAGGTACGACGACCAGCGGCGTCGTGATCTTTAACCCGCATGAGAGATGGTACTGTAACCGGAATAATATGCCACTGCCCTTCTTACGCCCGTGCTCAATGAAGTGTTCACTTGCGCCTCAGCCTTCAATGAGTGACGACGAATCGAATAGGAACGCTTGCCGATGAACCTTCCACTCGTTGATTATATCTTTGTTGAAACTGTATTAGTGCCAGTCAACCCACCGCACCGTACTGCCAGCGGCGTGGTGGCAAAGTCACCTCTTGTGCTCATTGATATCGGTTGTGAGGGTGGTTTGGTTGGACATTCCATTGTATTTACCTATACCTCTATCGCGCTTAAACCCGTGGCTGACCTGGTTGCAGGTTTTGAGGATCTGCTGACAGGCAATGGACTTAACCCAGTTGCACTCAATCAGATGCTGCTGAAACGAATGCGTCTGGTAGGTTCGCAGGGTCTGGTGGGGATGGCCATTGCAGGCATAGACATGGCGCTGTGGGATGCATTGGCGCGGCATCAAAATCTGCCGTTATGTCAATTGTTGGGTGGCGAACAGCAAGCTGTCAAGGCCTACGGAGGAACGGGTTATGACGGGGAACTCGACACGGCACGTCAAGCTGAAGCGTGGGTAAAGAAGGGCTTTACAGGCGTAAAGGCAAAGATCGGCTATCCAACTGTCGCCGAAGACTTACGGGTAATCCGCGCTATGCGAGCAGCTGTCGGCCCCGATATCGACCTGATGGTGGACTATAACCAGTCGCTATGGCCAACCGATGCCATCTCCCGTCTGTCGCAACTGGATGATGAAGGCTTGTCGTGGATTGAAGAGCCGATACGCGCGCACGACTATACGAACACGGCTCGCATCAAGGATGCCATTCACACTCCTATACAGAGTGGCGAAAACTGGTGGGGCCCGGAGGACATGCAGCTGGCACTGCAAGCTGATGCATCTGATTATGTCATGCCTGATGTCATGAAAATTGGCGGCATATCCGGTTGGCAAAAGGCTGTACATCTGGCTGAAGGCGCGGGCAAACAAGTGTCCAGTCACCTTTGGCCGGAAGTCAGTGCACAACTGTTGGCAATCGGATCGACATCTCATTGGCTGGAGTACGTGGATTGGTGGAATCCCATACTGGCAGAACCGCTAGTGATTGAAAATGGACAGAGTATGATTGACCTGAATATGTTTGGTAGTGGTGTAGCCTGGAATGAGGCGGCAGTGCAACGCTATCGTGTTTAGGACCGGCAAACGACTTCGAGTACCTGACACCCGAACAGTGTTGCTGAGCCATCAGATACGGATGTGCGGTTAACTCGGAAGCTGGTGGATGCCTTGGCGTTAATTGATGTAAGGGTGCTGGATTATTTGATTAATGGACAGGGGTGGGGCAGACGTCGTTGGCTGAGAGGGTGTTAACAGGGACTGATGTAGTGAATGCACCGAAGATAGTCAACCAATGTCTGATAGAGAACTGACATCCAGCTGCGAAAGAAAATCGACTGCAGGTTCTACACGGTCACCGTTGGGCCAGGAACGTGCGTTTTTAAGTGTTCCCACAACCTGCAGTCGTTTAATAGTTGATGTCGAGTTGTCCGGGGTTTTGAAAAAATCACGTAAGCTTTTACTGAATTCCGAATCGCTCCATTTTACTTCTATGAGAACAGCCGGACGGGCGTCTCTGACTATCACGAAGTCAATCTCCTTGCCCTCTTTGTTTCGAACATAATGCAATGAGAACTCTTCGCCTCTGGTATCGAGTTTATGATGGATGTCCTTGAGCAGAGCGCAGGCCACGAGATTTTCAAGTTTTACTTCCTCATTACCCTCCACAAGTCCGTTGTCATAAAAATAGTACTTAGGCTCTTTCAGCAACGCCCTTGCAACATTCTTGTGCCATGGCACGATCTTGAAAATTACATATAAATCCTCTAGCAACGCAAGCCAGTGCTTTATAGTATTCGGGCTTTTTGCCAGATCACGTGCCAGTGAGTTGGCAGACACCGGGCTACCAACTCGTGAACGCAGCAGCTCTATCAGTGTTTCGATAGACTGGATATCCCTGACTGCGGTGAGCGTGATCAAGTCCTCTTTAAGAATTAGATCAATATGAGATCGCTTCCATCGATTATGAAATGCTTTTGTTCCATCGAGAAAGGGTTCTGCGAATCCACCCACTGCCAACATTCGTTGAAAACTATCGCCAGCTGCCAAGTCAGACTCGCTGAGAATCTCCTTCAGGTCAAACGGGTGTAATCTGAATTCAAAATGGCGGCCAGCCAGGGAGTCACCCACCTTTGTAAATGCCGATAGGCGAGCGCTCCCTGTGACCACAAGAGCAGGAGGCATCCCTTCTACGTCCACGATGCCTTTTAACCAGGCCTTCCACGAATCCATCTTGTGAAGCTCATCAAAAATGATGACCTGCTTCTCTCTATCCCATGATTTTTCGGTAAGTACAGAGCGATGTTCCGACAGATCGTAGCTTAGATATTGATAGTCTGGATTGAGCATTCTCGACAACGTCGTCTTGCCGCATTGGCGTGGTCCTGTGACCAGCAATATCTTCTTGCCCAAGTCCTTCTCTAGCGCGGTCCTGAGGTATCTAGTGAGCATGATGTTCTTAAGTGTGGACTATCTGACTATTTTGCAGTCAACTGACAAAAAGTCAAGACTATTTTGCAGTTGGCTGACAAAAAGTCAGAACTAGAGCGCTCAGTGCACTTTACATCGTTGTGAGAGGCCGCAAAAGGCCCACGACTATAATGCTTTCTAGTGGTGGCTCAAGATTCAGTCTCATTCCCTGGCAACTTGATCCCCGCCTGATGCGCATACACCTTCGCTACCGCTGAATCATCCTCACGACCATGCCCCATGCCTGATGCGGCAACAAACTGTTGTAAAGATGTCGCGGCTATCGGTGCAGCAAAGCGGGATTGGCGGGCGATGTCGCTAACGATGCCCAGGTCTTTGACGAATATCTCGACAGAGGAGTGTGGGGTGTAATCACCGTCTGCAATGTGTGGTCCTCGATTTTCGAACATCCAGGAAGTGCCGGCGCATTGGGATATGACTTCAACACACTGTTTTGCATCGATTCCCTGGCTTATGCCGAAGGTAATAGCCTCTGCCGCTGCCGCAATGTGCACCCCCGCGAGCAGCTGATTAACCACCTTCATGGCCGAGCCTGTACCGGCCTCATTGCCTAGTTCAAACACCTTGTCTGCCATGGCGTCCAGTGCAGGTCGCGCTCGGGTAAACGCTTCGGGCGTGCCGCTGGCCATGATTGAAAGATCCCCGCTGGCCGCTTTTGCCGATCCTCCGGAAATAGGGGAGTCCAGATAGTTCACGCGGGCTTTCGCACAGCGTGCCGCCATCGTTCGCGCAAAATCGGGTGGCACGGTTGCGCACGACATTACCGTTGCGTCTGGTGATAACCACTGAACCACACCGTTGTCACCAAACAGTACGGTTTCGGTTTGTAGTGCATTCACGACGACTAGCACAACAATGTCGAATGTTGCGGCCACGTCCTGCCAGTTGCCCGCGCGACCTCCTGCTTTTGAAAGTGCCTCTACAGCAGGTACATGTGGATCAAAACCATAAACCGTGTGGCCCGCCTTGACCAGAGAGTTTGCCATACCTGAACCCATTGAGCCGAGGCCGAAAACGCCTATTGTCAGTGCTGATTGTTGAGTGTCTTTCATAAAGCGTAGATAGTTTTCAGTTCAGCTGTTTAAGTACGGATTGGGTAGATAAATTGTGCTTTTGAACACTGTTTAGAGATGTGCAGCGTCACGCCGTGATGAGCGAACGCGATAAACGCAGTCAGAGGAGGTGATGAATATGTCGGTGCCGGTAGGTCCGCCAAAGCACAGATTTGAAGTTGGAGTGGGTAGACGAATCTTTCCAATCAAAGCTCCTTCGGGTGTCAGACAATGAATTCCGTCCATGGCAGAGCACCACACATAGCCATCATGATCAACGCGTAGCCCATCGGGTACGCCAGGTTCAACTATGTAAAAGACATGACTGTTCTCCAGCCGTCCGTCAATAACATCAAAGCGCCTCAAGTGATGGGGCAGGCTGCGGTCCATATCCGGGAAGCTGGCGCCCGAGATAGCACCTGAATCTGCAATGTAGAGTTGCTGCTGATCTGGGCTAAATGCCAACCCGTTGGGTTTGTCGAAGTCGGTGGCTACCGCTGTAACGTTACCGTCGGTATCAACTCGGAATACGTAGTTCCCCCCGATTTCACTGTCTGCCGCGTAGCCTTCAATGTCGCAATTGATGCCATACGGTGGATCGGTAAACCAGATGGAACCGTCTTTGTGCACCACCACATCGTTGGGCGAGTTGAGTCGTTTGCCATTGTACTGATGGGCGATGACGTCCACACGGTCCGCATCCTCTGGATCGATCCTCCGGATGATGCGCCTGCCACCGTGTTCGCATGAAACCATCAAGCCGTTGGCGTCCAGTGTATTGCCGTTGGCAAATTCGCTATTTGCCAGTGCAACGTCGGCCCCTGATGCTTCAGTCCACCTCATCATTCTCTTTGCCGGGATGTCATTGAAGTAGAGTGTGTTGTCCAGCCAGACCGGGCCTTCAGTCCAGGTGCACCCAGATGCGATCAGCTCAGGCGCTGTCTGTGTATCCACAAACTCTGCAAATAGCGAGTCGACAATCTCAAAGGATGTACTCATCAATCAAACCCTTTTACGTCTGAGTGTCTGTAGTAATAACATGGTGATAATAATGCAACCAAATATGATGTTACGCCAGGCTTCACTGATCTGCATGACAGACAAGATGGAGGATAGTAGCGTGATGAATGCAACACCGCCAATGGTGCCTGCCAGTGTACCCTTGCCACCCAGGATGGAGGTGCCGCCGATGACGACTGCGGCTATGGTTGGCATCAGGTAAGGATCCCCCATCGACTGATACGCCTGGTTAGCGTAGCCAGCGAGCAGGACACCGCCGAGAGCCGAACAGGCCCCTGCGATCATGAAAGCACTGAAGATCACGCGTAACGTTGACACTCCCGACAGGTAGGTAGCCTTTTCATTAAACCCGATGGATGACAGGTAGCGACCATAGCCGCCACGCTTGAGAAAGACGAACAGTATGAGAGCCAGCGCCATCCATATGACAAAGGCCATGGGAATTTGAGCTATCTTTCCCGATGCCATGGTAACCATTAAAGGAGATGCTTCTCCTTTTGGATTGAAGCCACCCGTATTGAGCACGGCAACACCTAGCAACATGGAGTTAACCGCCAGTGTCCAGACCATGGAGGGGATGCGGAACCAGGCAACGCCAATGCCGTTGACAACACCCACCAGTGCACCGAAGGCGAGGGCAGCTGGTACCGCCAACGCAATCAAAATTGCATTGTCAGAACCTGCCATGGCGGTGGAGATAATAGCCGCGCCGCCCAATACCCATGGCACGGACAAATCAATGTGTCCGAGCAGAATGACTATGGTTGCACCCAGTGCGATGACACCCAGAAAAGCGGCTATCTGCATCTGTTGAAGCAGGTAGTTGGCACTGAGAAATTCGGGGAAAAAAGTGGAAGCTCCCAGTATCATCAATACGGTAGCCACATAGGGAAAGGCTGCTTCAAAGAACTCAGCGGAGTAAAACCGTGCGGTGGCTGTGTTGCTCATCGATCAAACACCTGCAGGCGGTTCTTCATCCTCAAGACTTCTGAGCTGCCGATGGCTATCGCACCAGCCAGAACCACTCCTTCGATCAACGGTTGTGCAAGTGGTGGCAAGCCTGAAAAAAACATGAGCGATGATATCGTCTTGAGTATGCACGCGCCAAGCAACGCGCCTACCAGTGAGCCAACTCCACCACTTAGTGCCACACCACCCAGTACAACTGCAGCTATGGAATTCAAGGTAAAGTTAGCGGCTATGCCTGCATCGCCAGTGGCTGTGACATAGCTGAAATAGCTGCCGGCGAGTCCTGCAAAGGTTCCACCCATGGCAAACGCGAAGATGCGTACGGTATTCACTGAAATACCGGATTGAAACGCAGCCTGTTCCGACGAACCTATTGCATAGAAAGCGCGCCCGAGTCCGCTGCGTCTAAGCGGTATCCAGAAGCCGATCAGCAGCACGGCACAAATAATAACGGCAGTAGGAATACCGGCTATATCCAGTGTCATGGCATCGGCAAAATCATAGTTGATGGTTCCGCCAGGAGTGGGGCGCAACAAGAGTGCGATACCGATGAAAACAGAACCGGTAGCCAGCGTTACTATGATGGGCTGAATACGCCCGTAGACGACGATCAAGCCATTCAGCGCACCACACAGAGTGCCTGTTAGTACAACGGCAATGGAACCATAGAAAAGGTCAATTCCACTTCCCACCAGCACGTAAGAGGCGACGCAGTTGGATAGAGCCATTATCGCCCCCACAGACAAGTCGATGCCTCTGACCAGTACGACGAAAAATTGAGCCATTGCAGCCAGTGCCAGTATCAGACACTGATTAGCCCAGATGGTCATGACGTAGGTGGACGCGCCTCTGGGGTGTGTGGCTATATACAGCGACAACAGCGCAAACAACACGATAAAGGCGATGCACTCTCGCCGATGATGCTTGTACAGATCAAGCATGAGCTGGTGCTGCGCTCTGGTGCATATTCAAGGATGCTGCGATGATGTTCTGTGCATTCAGTGACTCTCCACTCAACGACTCAACCACGGTGCCGTCATAGAAAATGTGTACCTTGTGGCACAAGTGAATCAACTCCTCATAGTCAGAGCTCAGCAGTATCACTGCCATGCCACTTTCAGACAACGTTTTCAGTAATCCGTAGATCTGTGTTTTTGTTTTGACATCGATACCCCGTGTAGGATCTGAGAGCAAGAGGCATTTGGGCGAAATGACCAGCCACTTGATCAATGCCACTTTCTGCTGGTTGCCACCAGAAAGATCCGATACGGGTTGATCCAGTGATCGGTACTTAAGATCCAGTGCCTGCATGAGATCGCTAAACACGGTAGAATCAGGATTGCTGGCATGTCCCAGAGCCGCAAGCTCCATGTTCTCCACAATGGATTGATCCAGAATCAGCCCTTCGGCTTTTCTATCTTCAGGTACCCAGGCGAGCCCGGTTTGTAGCGACTTGGCACTCTTCGGTGATGTCGGTAAATCGCCTGTGCCGTTAATCGCAACCTGTCCGGTAGTGCCCTTCAATAAACCGAATAGTGCCTGCATGACAGACGATTGTCCTTGACCGTCCAGACCACCCAGACCGAGTATCTCTCCTTCTCTCACTGTAAGCGATATGTCGTTGACAATACTGTTCCAGCTTAGTGAATCAATATTGAGCACTGTTTTAGCCGCTGCTGATAGAGGTGGTAAGCTGGGAAACAGCTCTGTCAGTGTCTGCCCGACCATCTTGTTGATGATGGCAGGGTAATCATGTTCACCATTCGCAAACGTATCAATGTGCGCGCCGTTTCTGAACACGGAAATCTTGTCGGCAATCGCTTCAATCTCGTGAAATCGATGAGAGATGAACAGGATACCTGTGCCCGAATCACGCTGCACCCTGATTAGTTCAAACACTTTTTCAACGACGCTGGCATTCAGGGCGGACGTGGCCTCGTCGAGTATCAGGAGTCTGGGTTTGCGGCTCAGGGCTTTGGCAATCTCAACCTGTTGGCGCTCCGCCAGTGATAATTCGCTGACTCGGGTTGATAGCTTGATGTTATGTCCGTCTATCTGATCAAGCAGAGTTCGGGCAAGTTGTCTGTCTGTTTGTCTGGAGAATCCGTAAGCTGAACCTTTGCCTCCCAGCAGCAAATTCTCTTTCACGCTTAAATCTGGAACCAGCGAGAGTTCCTGAAACATGCAGATCAGGCCAAGATCAATGGCCTTGCGTGGTGATGATAGTACGACGGGTGTCTCATCTATGTACAGTTTACCTTCAGTGGGTTGTATGACGCCGGACAGCAACTTCATCAGCGTGGATTTGCCAGCGCCATTTTCACCCAGAACAGCGTGAATCTCTCTACTATGACAGGCAAAGTCCACGTTTGATACCGCAACAGTCGCGCCATAGCGTTTGGTGACGTTCTCGAGTCTGACCAGTGGTGTGGTGTTGGTTTTCAAACGACTGGAACCTGTATGGTTAGGCGGCATCGAGCACTCGCCCGTGACCATCAGGTACACGAGCGAGTGGGTGATTGTAGTCTACGAAAGACTCATGAATCGTCGGCTGACTGGCCTAGCAGTTCTTCGGGTGTGAACGGTGCGAAACACTCTGCGTAGCCTGTGCCTGTATTGAATGACTTTGGCAGATCAGGGAAGTAGTTGACGCCTGGCTCTACATCGGCTGAGTTGATTTGAGGGATAGGCAGGAAAATCGTTTGTGGAAGACTGTTTCCCTGTAACAACGCAACGATGGCCTCAAGTGCCACTGCAGACATCGCCGGTGCCTGACTGGCAGAAACTCCCGGGATGTCGTGCTCATCGATAAGCATGCGCACACCGTTTTCACCGTCCAGACCCATAGGGACGATGGGATGATCTGTCGCGAGCATGGCGTTGATGGTTCCAGCGCCTCCATGTTGAGAAACCACGGCATCGAATTGACCGTGTGTCGCCAGTGCATCAGAAACCACTTTCTGGCTAGTGCCCGTATCCCAGTTGCCAACGACCTCTACAATCTCTATTCCCTCGATGGGCTCAAGCACACTCATCATGCCGATGCGTCGATCTCTGTCTGTCGAATTGCCGGGCAGGCCGTTGACCATGAGAACCTTCTTGAGATCATCACCGACAATATCCTTGACCGCCTGTGCCTTGAGTGTTCCCAGCGCAAGCTGGCTTTCATTCACCTGCACCACCTTGTCGGTGTCCAGAACATTGTCAAACGGTACCAGCACGGTACCTTCGCGATTCGCTCTGCGAATAACGCTTTCGAACGCGCTGGGATTGACGGCGATAAACGTAATGCCGTCGTAACCGGCGGCAATGAAGTTGTCAATCGCGGCTATCTGCGCAGCACTGTCGTTGCCCACGGAGACGACGGTGAATTCGTCTATATTCGCCGCGTTTTCGGGGCGTGCAGCCCAGGCCTTTGCAGATTGAATCGCCTGTATACGCCAGTCGTTTCCTGCAAAGCCATTAACAAACGCCAATTTGTACGGCCCTTCCTTAGCATCGTACTGGATCATCCCTGTATCGGGTGCTGGAGCAAAACACTCGGGTCGGTACGTATCGGCCTGTACGGGAGCTGAGGCTGTCAGAGCCGTTGCCAGTGCTGCGCTGAGGATGGTTAACTTCATAAGATTCTCTCCTTGTCGTTAAGCTGTTGTCGTGGTTAATAGCAAATTTTTTATTGACATGTTTGCGCAAACATATCATGGTGCCTACCCTATCTGCATGTATGAACAGATGTCAACTAGCGCTCGACATTTGTTTTGGTTGCAGCTAGGCAACAATGGACACGCGAGTGAACGAGTCTGTAGTGAAAGCGATGAGTCTGCGGTACTGATGAGTAAGCGCGACCCTCGAAAAAAGGCAATGCCAGTCAGCAAGAATCCGACGATGACGGATGTTGCCCGCATTGCCGATGTCAGCCAAATGACGGTATCACGTGTGATGCGAAAATCCGGTTATGTGTCGAGCGTTGTCATGGAGCGCGTTTATAAAGCGGCTGAAACCGTAGGATATGTACATAATCGCCTTGCCGGCGGATTGGCTGGCGGAGATAGTTCTTTAGTGGGTGTGGTATTACCGACTTTGCAAAATCGCGTCTTCTCGGAGGTGCTGTCGGGTGTAACCAGTGCGTTGGGTGATATTCAGGTGCAGCCCGTGTTCGGGGTCAGTGAATACTCAGAGGAGGTGGAGTCGGCACTGGTGCTCGACTTGCTCGCATGGCGACCCAAAGGGCTTATCATTTCCGGGTTGGAGCATTCGGCCAGTCTGCGTGAAACACTGCTGGCATCATCCATTACGGTTGCCGAGATAATGGATATCGACGGAAGCCCGATTGAATCGTGTTTCGGATTTTCACATCGCAAGGCGGGCCTGGAGATGGCGCGGCATCTGCTGGAAAAGGGCTATCGGCGATTCGCCTACATAGGCAGTCAACCAGACAAGGATCTGCGCGCAAAAAAACGCTTTACCAGTTTCAAGAATACGATCAGGAAGCAAGGTGCCCGGGTGGTGGCTGAAATATCATCCGATGAGCCCACGTCAATGCTCTTGGGGCGGCACTGTACTGATCAGATATTACGTGGCGGACATAAGCCCGACGTCATCTATTACGCCAATGACGATCTGGCTGCTGGTGGGCTTATGCACTGCTTGGCTCAGCAGATACGTGTGCCGGATGATCTTGCATTGGCTGGATTCAATGGCCTGAGCTTTCTTGAATCGTTGCCCCAGCAGATAACCACGACACGTACACCGCGTTTTAAAATCGGAACGGTGGCAGCCCGTTTTGTCAGTGGTCAGATGCCAGAGACTGATAATGCTCCAAAGCATGATCTGGGTGTTGAACTGCTGGCTGGAGAAACCAGTTGATTGCCAATAAATAGGTTGATCGAGTAGGACCAGATAGTGGGGTTTGTTGAACCTTGCCCAATAATCAGGACGGACCCAATAAATGAGTGATTTGAAAATGAGGGAAATCACCCGTAAGCGCGCTGCCCGACTGCACCAGGGCGACGGACATTGGCATGTCGAGCGTCGTTCAACCGTGATCATAAGTCGAGCCATTGAGCCATGCCTGACGTTTATCAATTCGAGCTTCGACTCAATTCGTTTATCAGAAATTCAGGTAAAATTTTAGCTTGGAGGAGAAGGGAATAAATGACCTTCTCGGTAAAAAATAGTCTGATCAAGAACACCATGCTTCTACCCGACACAGCTTTCTTTACTATGGTTTCGCAATGAGTAGAAGATCTCGCCAAAAGCCTGGCATCATTCGCCGGTTCTTCCGACTGCTATGGCGATCGATCAAGGCGTTCAATGCCATCGTATTCTGTCTACTGTCGCTGCTTGTTATCGGTGCCTTGCTGTTCGCCTTTTTCGGCCAGAGGGGTGCAGCTGTGCCCTCCGGTGCGGCGTTGGTACTGAATCCGGCAGGCTATCTTGTAGAGCAACAGACTTTTGTTGGAACAGCTGCCTTGTTGCAAGGCCAGGACTTACCACGGGAAGCGTTGGTCAAAGACCTCATCGATGCGCTGGCACTGGCTAAAACCGATAGCAATATCGAGATGGTTGTGCTTGAGCTGGACGATCTGCAGCAAGGACTATTGCCAAAACTGCAAAGAATCTCTGTAGCGATCGAGGACTTCAAAAGCAGCGGTAAAATGGTTATAGCCGTTGCGGACAACTACAGTCAGTCGGCCCTGTTTCTGGCTGCGCATGCGGATGAAGTATTGTTAAATCCGGAAGGCGTGGCGGTGCCTGAAGGATTCGCCATGTATCAACCTTACTTCAAGTCGTTCCTTGAAAAGCATGACGTAACCATCAATCTATTCAAGGTTGGCCAGTACAAGTCCGCCGCAGATCCATTACTACGTGACAGCATGTCACCTGAAGACAGCGAAGCACGCATGCTTATTCTCGACGCCTGGTGGGAGGCCTACACGTCAGAGATTGAGACAGCACGCGGTATGGCTGCCGGCAGTATCGACGACATGCTGCAAAACGCCCCGGAAGCGATCCGTTCCACGCAAGGTAATCTTGCTCAGCTATCGCTACAGCAAGGTCTGGTGGATCGACTGATGACGGCAACAGAACTGCGCCAGTACCTTGTTGGTCTGGCAGGTGAAGATACCGATACAGGCAACTACAGAGGGGTGAAGTACAAGGCGTATCTTCGTGCAAAGCGCTTACCCGTAGAGTCGGCTTCTCCGAAAGTGGCTGTGATTACAGCGGTGGGTAATATTCTTGATGGTGTTGCACCAGCTGGTGAGATAGGCAGTCAAACACTCACTGCACTCATCAGAAAAGCACAGACAAACAGTGAAGTTGCCGCTATTGTGTTGCGCATCGATTCAGGTGGTGGAAGCAAGACAGCGTCGGAAATGATTCGAAGCCAGCTGGAGGCAGCCCAGGCATCGGGTATTCCGGTGGTGGCTTCGATGGGCTCTGTTGCTGCGTCCGGGGGTTACTGGATTGCAGCGTCTGCAGACGAAATCTGGGCGGCACCTACCACCATTACCGGATCCATTGGCATCTTCGGCATTCTGCCCAGCCTGGAAAAAACGTTAGCACGCTACGGTATAAACAGTGATGGTGTCACCACTACTCCCATAGCGGGTGGGGCCAGCGTTATGCGCGGCATAACACCGGCTTACAGGGACGTTCTGCAAACGATCATTGAAGCGGGATATCAACAGTTTCTAACTACGGTAGCGGACGGCCGCGACATGGATGTAGATGCTGTGCATGACGTTGCGCAGGGAAGAATATGGACGGGAGCATCAGCACAGAAGCTGGGTCTGGTTGATGAGCTAGGGGATCTTGAACAGGCGATCGATTCTGCCGCGCGTCTGGCAAACCTTGACGACTACTCAGTCTGGTATGTAGAGCCCGAGCAATCCATTGAAGAGCAACTGCTACGTACGTTTGTGGAAAATACGAACGTTAATCTGTCGGCAGTCACACCTGGCCCGGTGACACAGGTGATTAACTCGGTTCGTCAGGAACTGGGCTTTTTGGGTCGTCTGAATGATCCTGGCAACGCCTATGTTATCTGTCCAGAGTGTCTGGCATTGCCATAACCGGCTTTACGGAAGAACCTCTACGCGCTTGATGTGAGTCTCGCTTTCAAGGTTGGTGATAATCTGGCTCAATTCGGCGACCCCTACGGCTTTTTTGAACACCAGAACATACGCACCGGATTTCTCTGACTCGATTTCCATAGCTTGCCCGTTGCTGCCTAACAAAGTCAGGAGTTCGGTTCTGAACTGTTCATCGTCAATTGAATTGTTGATCTCTACGGACAACCTCATCGGCAGCTCGCCATTGTCGGCAGAGCTCAACACAGAATATTGTTCGTCAGATTGAGAAGGCAACAACTGAATGGCTATGACGGCCACTAGCAGACCCGCCATGGCGGTAACGGCCCATTGGGGTGTCGTCAGTGTTGTGAACAGATCATTTAGTTTATCCCGTGTTTGATTCAGAAACGATGAGCCTGGAACTGGAACACTATTTCTGGAGCTCTCAGTGTCAATGCGAGCCATGACATTCGCAAAACTGCTATCAACGTTAGACTGAAGATGCGTACGGCTCTGCACATCATTCTGGACAGTCTCGTTCACTGATGTCAGAAATGACACTTCCCGTTGACATTCCTGACAGAATTGTACGTGGCCTGCAATTTCAGCCTGCTCATCTGCATCCAGTGTGTTGTTAACAAACCAGGGTAGCAATGCTTGTATTGCTTCGTGATCTGAGTCTTCAGTTATCGGAGCTGGCATTTTCATCAATCCTGTAGTGCGATTCGCAATTGACGTCGCGCATGAAATGTTCGGGTTTTAACCGTATTCTCGGGACACCCGACGATGTTTGAAATCTCATTGACTGAGTATCCCAGTGCAATCAGTTCCATGACAGCGCGGTGATCGCTACTCAGGGTGCTGAGCGCCTCTTGTATGTTGCTGACCTCCATCGCATTGCTGGCATGTGTCTCTGGGTTTGAACCGGGTGACAACTCCACCAGCTCGTCCAGCTCACTGGCCGAATCTCTCTGATGCGTATGTCTTGCGTTCTTGTTATAGACCTTAAGCGAACGTCTATAGGCGATACCCAGAATCCAGGAGGACACAGCCGATTGCTCGCGAAATTTGGAGGCGCTTGTCCAGACTGCGTATAAGGTGTCGCAGGCGACTTCTTCAGCCAGCGGATGATCTTGCAACATTCTGATGGAGAATGTGTAGATGCGATCATGGTAGAGGCGAAATAGTCGTTCAAAGGCCGAGCGGTCACTTCTGGCGACTGAACGAATTAACTCTACCTCACTGTCCATTGGCTGGATCACCGTAAATTCAATATCCTTATATAGAGCTGTAACAACCATAACATAGGCTCAATTCCATCCTTATAATCAGTGAGTGCCTGCCAAAAGGAAAACGGTTCAAACCTAGTAGGTAATTTTCTGTTTGCGGTTAGAATGTAATGTCGACGGTGATGGGCTGGGTTCCGCCAATGGTGATAGAGCCTTTTGGGGGTTCCGGTGATGATATCTTCATGTGGGCACCGGGTGATGGATGCGATTTCTATGATGGTGGCCCTGTTGCCGACGTTGCTGCCTTTGGCATTTTCAGTGAATTGCCAGACAGTGATTCAAACACCAGTGACGCGCCATTGTTCAATTGCAAGGAACATCGTTCCAATCAGAGCCGATGACAGAAGCTGTGCTGGTAACTGACCCGGCGGGACTTCACGAAGAAGACAGATTTTTTTCTAGTGACCGCTAAACAGATCTGAAAATCGGAGCTCAGGTCAGTCGATGACGCGTCTTCCTGCATCGAACGCAACGCTCTTGCGTGACAAGTTTGCCTTGCTTTACATCAAACTGACGTTCTGTGACTACCTGCCACTTGTGATGATTGTTCTGGCACAACGTACTCTTGCGGGGTGCAGGTTTTTTACCGAAAGGAATTACGTCACCCATGGCAAGAGTACGGTGGGGTGCGGGTGTCTGGCGCTAAACAATGAAATCATGGTTCACTGAATAATCCGGGCGCGAACCTTCTGCTTCTTGATCCGCTCTTCCGACAGTATTTTTAACGCAATCTTTGCCTTGTTATAAGCAATGGCAACAAAGGCGACTTTCGCCTGTACTTTGATTTTTCCGATGTCATCCTTGGATAACTCTGTGCTTGCGGTCAGTGCGCCAACGATATCGCCCGGTCGTATCTTGTCTTTCTTGCCAGCACTGAGCTGGATAGTTCGTGTCTCAGGGGTAGTGATTGATCCATCGTCTCTATCGTAAGCATGCAACTCCCCGAACTTGAATTCAGCCTTCATGAATTGTTCGATGGCTCTAACGCGATGTACTTCTTCGGGATCAACCAATGTAATAGCAAGCCCTTCCAGACCTGCACGGCCCGTTCTACCAATTCGGTGCAGATGATTTTCCGGGTCTGGTGTGATGTCGTAATTGATCACAGCAGACAACGCGTTGATATCCAGGCCGCGTGCTGCAACATCAGTGGCGATTAGCAAAGAGACGCTTTTATTGGCAAACAGGAGAATTGCTTCGTCTCGTTCTCTTTGTTCAAGATCACCATGCAAAGCGCGGGCGTGGTAGCCCGCTTGCGTCAGGGTGTCGCACAAGTCCTGCACGTGCTTTTTTCGATTGCAGAAAATGATGGCGTTGTCTGGCTGATACTTGCCCAGCGCCCGATACAAAGCCTCAAGCTTTTGATCTTCTTTGGCGAAAACAAATAACTGTTCAATCTGCTCAGTGGTACTGCTCGCAGCGACCTTCACCTCAACCGGGTCATATTGAATCGAGCGGCTTATGCTGGTTATTTCGGTTGGGTAGGTTGCAGAGAACAGTAACGTCTGTCGTTCCTGGCTCGTTCTTCCCAGAATGCTCATGATGTCCTCATAGAAACCCATGTCGAGCATTCGATCAGCTTCGTCTAATACCAGCGTTTGAACGCCACTGATATTCAGGGTACCTTTTTCGAGATGCTTCTTCAGGCGCCCGGGAGTGCCCACCACGATGTGTGGTTCACGCTTGAGTGAAATCAGCTGATCGTGCATGGGCTTACCGCCGCATAGCGTCAATACCCGGGTATTGGCCATGCCACTGGCCAGGCGCTGTATTTCCTCGGCAACCTGATCGCTGAGCTCGCGGGTTGGGCAGATGACCAGTGCCTGAGTTTCAAACAGGGTGAGTTCCAGTTTATTGAGTATGCCAATGGCGAATGCTGCTGTTTTTCCGCTGCCTGTCTCCGCTTGTGCAACCAGATCACGACCGTCCAGTATGGCCGTGGCTGAACCTGCCTGAATGGGTGTCATTTCTACATAATTGACAGCGCTCAGGGCTTGCAACAGTTCTGGCCGTAGAGCCAGGGAGTTGAATCGGGTGGTTTCTTCAGATGTCATGCGCTGGTTTTCAATCGGTGCGTACTATGACGATGATGCAGATCTTGAACATCATGCGCTAACGGAACAAGGTGGGGTGCGGGTGTATCTGAGGCTACCAGCTCGTGATTACTAAACGTGCCCGGAAGAGAATTCTCAGGTTGACTGGAGCTCACCGAGGGTGGCGATTCCTCAGCAAATCAATACCGCCTTGACCATTTAAGCCTATGGTAGCACTGAAAACCCACTGTGATCGCCATCTGGTTATCAGTTCAGGGTTCCTGGAACGGTTCGTGGTATGGGTTGCTGGCAGGGTGGTGACACTCTTGAAAACCTCGTATCAAACCTGTTGGGGGTCTGGTCGTTCTGAGCTGCCACCATGAGGGAATAAGCCAGTAACATGTTCAGCTTTATCCTCTGAAAAAGGACATCTCACACCATGAGTCTGTCAGAACACATCGCTGATTTCGTTGTTGGCTACACTCACGCTGAAGAGCCGTCAGAATCGCAGACGGAACTAATGCATACCCTGAAGCTGTCGTTGCTGGACTGGTGCGCTGTGGCTATCGCGGGTTCCAGCGAACCTGTCAGTTGTATTGTCAGAGAGCAAGCATTGGCTGATGCCGGTGTAGAGCATTGCAGTGTGTTCGGGGCGTCACAGAAGCTTCCGATGAAAGTGGCAGCGTTGGTCAACGGCACGCTCTCACATGCGCTGGACTATGACGACACACATTTTGCGCATGTCGGACATACCAGTGTTGTTGTTTTTCCAGCGGTATTGTCCATCGCACAAGCCAAGGGTTCCTCCGGCCGTGAACTGCTGGATGCAGCGTTCATCGGCTCAGAAGTGGCTTGTCATGTAGGTGCCTGGCTGGGGCGATCACACTATCAGGCAGGTTTTCATCAGACAGCGACTGCAGGAACTTTCGGCGCTACTGCCGCTGCCTGTCGGCTATTGAAGCTGAACCCGCTGCAGGTTCGACATGCGTTGGGACTGGCGGCTACCAGAGCATCGGGATTGACCAGTCAGTTTGGCACGATGAGCAAGCCGTACCATGCTGGTATGGCAGCGTCTAACGGGGTGGAAGTTGCGCTGCTGGCGAGCAGGGGTTTTACCGCCAATCTTGATGGTATGGAATGCGGTCGTGGTTTTGCTGAAACGCACCATGCCGAGCAGGAGAATGCAGAACCTGGTAGCGCTTTGTTGGGAGGACCGTACGTGTTCAACGCGGTACAGCACAAGTTTCACGCGTGTTGTCATGGACTGCATGCCAGCGTAGAGGCTTTGCAGTATTTAAAGGATACGCAAGGTCTACAGGCGTCGGACATCAGCAGCATTGCTGTAAAGACTAATCCGAGATGGCTGAAGGTTTGTAACGTGGCTGAACCTGTCACAGCGCTTGAGTCCAAGTTCAGTTACAAGCATCTGTGCGCGCTAGTGTTCTCAGACTATGACACCTCCGCACTTGATACCTATTCTGAAGAGTGTTGTAGGGATGAGTCGCTGCATCGGATCAAGTCGCTGACTGAAGTGGGAGCCGACGATACATTGCCGGATACCGCATCGCAGGTATTTGTTGAATGTGCAAATGGTTCTGTCTACGAGGCCCACTATGATCTGGCCGATATTCTACCCATACGGAGGCGTGAGCAGAAAGTTCTGACCAAGGCTTGTGTGCTGCTCAATGATCAGAAAACAGCAGAAAACTGGTCAATCATAAACAGCATGGATACGGCCATGGCGCCCGATCTTGAGAGGCTCTTCAGGTGAGATTGCGAAGCGGCATGCGCCTGACGTTTTATCACAGCCGTAAAATCTTCCACGAATGACGCCAGCGGTATCTGTCCCTTAACGTTCTCAGTGCGCTCAAAGGCTGGAGAAGATTCATAGTTATACCACTCGAAACGTGGTGACGTTGCACTCTGCGAAGCGCCGCGTTGGCATCCTCTGCACGGTCCTGAGTAACCTGTAGAGTTGAAGTCTCAAGTACGGTTACCTTAAGCCTCGTTTGAGTATCGCAGACTGCCTATTCCAGATAGTCAAGGTGAGTGGTAATCTCATTGAGCAGGTTCAATTGAGTCTTGGGTAAATCTGGTTGCGATCCAGCGGACCGATTCCGGCAATCATCGGTACCACTTGTAGCATGGTAAACATGCTGTGCGACATCTTGACACTACCACTATCAATCATCTAGCCAAGGCGCTCGGTAATACGCCGCTCTACAGTTGCATCGACACGGTGGCGTAAAATCACCTCGCTAGAGAATCCTGTTGTTATCGGCAAAGAAAGGCCCGAATGCGCCATGACGCATTCGGGCCCGTCACCAGGATGGGGTAACAGGTTACTTGGCCGTAATGACCTTCATAACCAGCTTGCCGTCAATCTTGATGGGACCATCTTCCTTAGCACCCAGAGTGTATTCAAACACTCCGTCAGCCATACCGCCCTCTTCGGCATGAACCATCAGCATCAGCATTTCACCTGACGCTACCGGTTCTTGTAAAATGGCGGCAACGTCATAGTTCTCGCCCATACGTAATGGCGCATATCCGACCACTGGGCCCGGCTTCATGTCGGCGTCTGTGCGATGTACAACCATCCAGCCGTTGGCATCGGCTTTGATCATGCTAGCGCTGACGATGCCATTCGACACGTTCTGGTCTTTGGCTTCTACCATGGGTGCAACGGAATGGGCCGCGGCGAAGACCACGCTGGAAGTCATGGTCAGTAAAATGGCGGCAGTAGTGAGTAACTTCATATCTTTGGTTCCTGATTAATTTAGTGTGACATTCGGATTGTACGTAGCGGAGCGTCGGATAGTTGCAATTGATTGACTGACGCGTAATCGAGCCGGCGATGTTGAAGTGATCGGGTCTCTATAGAGGGTGTCTGCATCACTAGGGTTAAACTGCGTGGTGGCTCAAAGCGAGCTTGCGTGTATATGCATGGGACGGGATAGCTCAGGTTCGGTTTACACCTTATGTTGCATCCACTATCAGGTAACGAATGTACGATTTAGGTGTGTCTGCAGGCATGCTGATGCATGCAGTGTTTCGAAATGTAGTATGTTGCGACCTCTGGAAAAACATTCCAGATCCAGCCCTTCATACAATAAGTAAAGCCAAGCAGCCCCACTAGCAAGAGCGTGGGCGTAGGGTACTGGCTTTCTGGAGCAAACCTTACCTGTGCCAAACCATAGTCCGGACGATGTCGTCGTCGACATGCCGAGAAAGGCTGACACAAAGACTGAAAAGAGCAGTCGTCCTGAGAAGCTAGAGGAAAACTCACCCTATCTGGTCAAGCGTCTGTTTGAAACCAATGAAACAAATTTGTTTAATCACGTGAAGTTTACGCTGGTTAAACAAGAGATAGACAAGCAGCGCATCCAGCGACCGGCCATACTCGATATCGGGTGTGGGTTGCAGGTGGCGAAGCGCTATCTAGAGCTACTCGACCTGGAGTTTGAATATTTTGGTGCGGACTACGAACCCAAGTTTGCTCCGGATGCGGTACTGAACCTGTTAAGCCCTGACCCAGAAGTCAATTTCAAGCCCGATATTGTGATGATGCTTGATGTGCTCGAACATCTGCATGAGGATCCGGTGGAGCTAAAGCTTATTGTGGGACGAATCAAGGCCATGATTCCACCCGACTGCGTTGCAATCATTACCTTGCCGCAGATGTACAGACTTGATCGTTTCAAATTCAGGCATCTGGTTTACCCGGAACATAAAATACGGCTGAGTCAGTCAGAGTGGCGTGAAATTCTAGAGTCACACTTTGCTATCGAGTCGGTTCAAGGTCTTGGGTATCTGTCTGTGATCCCTTATCTGCCGATGCTCAGTAAACGCTACAAAGCAGACAACCGTCTGGGGAAGTTGTTTGCAAAGTTGCGATCGGAGGTGTTTGAGTGGGCGCCACTCAAACCTGTAGACCTATGGCTGTCTAATACCTTGGGTAAGATTGGAGTCCTGAAAACCCTGTCAAACGATGTCTTGTTTGTCGCCAGACCAAAATCCTGACAAGGTAACCCAGTTAAACATGAGTCTCATACATCCCGATTTCCTGGGTGAAACGGCGCGCCGTATAAGCCTTGGTCAGTACCCTGATATACGACAATTTGTCGTACAGCACTTGTACGCAGATACGTTAAGACTATTATTGCTTCTGCATCAACACGTACCGATTCATTGTGTTATCGGAATAGGGTACTCAGGCGATTCCAGTGTTGTCGCTGCCCTGGAGGCGGCTGGTATTCGCGTGTGTACGCCGGACTACGAGAGCTTGCAAAGTACCGTGGATGCGGAGCTGGCGACCACACTCAACCATTGCTCCACCCACAACTTCAGGCTCGTGTTGCATGAGGTGGGAGGCTACGCTGTCAAGTCGCTGCATACACACTTCGATGAGCAAGTACATCGGGTGGTTGGTGCGCTTGAAATAACCAAGCAAGGGGTCTGGGTAGCCCAAGAACTTGATGAGCTAAAGATTCCACAGCTTAACTGCGCACAAACCAGGTTAAAGGAAATAGAAGGAAAAATGGTGGGTGAAGCCGTTGTTGCGGCTCTTGACAATATTACGAGAGAGTTGGGTTATTCGGTGGTGGGTCGCCAGGCACTGGTTGCCGGTTATGGTTGGGTGGGTGCCGGTACCGCTCAGAATCTACGTAAGCGAGGCATGAACGTTGCGGTATTCGACACGGATGTGCTAAAGGTGGCTGAAGCGACTGTTGATGGTTTTTCTGTCTACCGCTCTACGGTTTCCATAGCGCCACCAGCCGTCGCGATGGGAGTCAGCGGCAGACAGTCCATAACGCGTTCTGTTATTGATCAATTGCCGAGCAGGTGTTTCATCGTTAGTGGCGCATCTAAGGATCATGAAATCGACTTGCCGTACCTTGAGTCACAAACCAGAACCACTGAACAAATTCACCGCTTTGTCGTCGCGCACACTTTGCATGATGGGCGTATATTGCTATTAGTCAACAAAGGCTATCCGGTAAATTTCACTGGCAGCAGTGTGCCCGATGAGATCGTCGAATTTCTGTTTGCAGAATTCATTATATTGATGCAAGAGTTACTCGAAAGAACTCCCCCACCTGGCATTTATCCACTTGAGCCAGTGTTAGAACAAATTGCTGCGCACGTGTGGCTGGATCTTCGTTGATAGGTGTTATCAAGCTATCTCCGGTAGATCGCCATCAGATCACTCCAAACCAGTTTTACCGATGACCAGAGTGACGAACTACGCCTTAATGCTCAGTCGTATCACCCGGCAACGATATCCCTGCCTAATGCGCATAGACCTTCGTTACTGCTGAGTCCATCCTCTCGACCATGGCCCATGCCGGAGGCGACAACAAATTGTGGTAAGGAGGTAGGCGCTATACGGCTCAAGCATTTGCCGACGACGGAGATGGCAACGAGATCATTAACCTGTCGTTAAGGATCGGGTTCCGATACGGTGAGGTGATACCAGACACGAGTGATGCGTATAGCAGCGCCATGAAACTGGCGGCTCGTGTAGCTTCATTCGCCGGAGCCGATGAAAACTGTATGACGGGAAATTCTGTGGCGCAGTTGTCCATTCAACACCGTTTCGATGCTCACAACAGAACGACACGCAAAACCAATGGGTCAAGCACACTCTCGCTGATCGAAGGGTTAAAAATGGTTTCTACATCGTGAGGTTTTGACGCCAATCATGACGTTATTCTGGCATATAGCCCTGCCGCTAATTACAGTTACGCAAGCATTCGCCGGCAGCTCCGGCTGGACAGGTGATGGTTCACGTTTGGGATCGATAAACAGGCTATTGTGGCTCAACACACGAGACAGGAAGTCAGGATAGGCACTTGTACGCAAGTTGCAACTTACCAGCAAGCAACCCAAACTCAAGGAACTCCAAAACGATGTACAGGCACATAACCACAATCATGAACATTTCAAGACGCAGCCAGCGCATTGCGCTGGTGTCTGTGCTGCTTGTCTTCGCTTCAGGCTGTAGCTCGATCGGTATCAAAGGTCCGTGGAATCACGAGCCTGCACCAGATTACAAGTTGATTGCAGCGAACCTGGTTAACTCGCTGTCTCAGTTTCCTCATCTGAACCCGTTGATGGCCACCGTCCAGATGACTGAGCCAACGTCCGGCTTCACGCGCAGCGTTAAAGCGGAGTTGCTGGCTCAGGGTTATAAAGTCGACACAATTCTGCATGGCGAGGGCGTCAATCAGGTCAATCCGCAGATCAAGGAAATGAACGATGATGACGCAGAGCAGAACCTTTATATACTGAACATCGGGCGTGTATCGGCAGAGCGGGCGTATGCCACGATCGCAGGCCAGACAGTTCCCGTCAGTGAGCAGGTCATACGGGGTGTTGATGAGCGAAAGGTTACGCTCAACGACGATATCTTCGACAAACCGGACGCTGGGTTTACCCAAGTTGCTTTCAAACCGTATAACGGCCCGACTATAGAAGATGTGCTGGCACCAGAGGCGTCTCAGTCAGCGGCCGACAGTGTTCCGGCTAACCAGTCAGGTACTGCCGTAAAGGCTAATTTGTACGAAACACTCGTGTCCAATTATGCCGATATGTTTGAAGGTTTTGGAGACGTCAACCAGAGTATTCTGATTTTCCCCAACGATTCTTTGCGCCTGGGCGATGCTAACAAATTGATCATTGAGCAATACGTGGAGAGCATGAATCCTAAAACAGATATTCTGTCCGTGATCGGTTGCAGTCACGGTAAAACGGCTATCAGTAACGGCAACAGCCTGCTGGCGCTGGGTCGTGCAAATCGCGTGAAAGAGGCTTTGCTGTTTTCCGGGGTGGAGCACGACAGAATTCTCGATGAAGGTTGCTGGTCACCACACACCTTTGATGAGGTTATGCCCAGGAGAGGAGTGGTATTGACTCTCAAGCGTCAGAAGAACTCCTGACATGTCTCGTATCTCCTATGCTTTTGTGGCGTCGATCGTCATCATGCTGTGTGCCATGTCCGGCGCATCAACAGCAGCGACACCCAACGCCACAGCTACAGAATCCGGAACCACGCAAAGTGATGATATAAGCGTATGGGCGGAGAGCGCTCCACTGGATCTGATGATCCGGCAGCTGGCTGGCATGTCAGATCTGGAGGTCACCATTGATGGTGAGCTGGCAGGGCAGGTCTCTGGCCGATTTTCAGGTTCTCTGGAAGACGCTCTGTCAGAATTGACCTCTTTGCATGGCGTATTGTTTGATGTTCAGGGTGAGATTCTCCATGCCACTGGACAATCAGAATCGAGTAGCGTGTCCATCGCGTTGTCAGGAGCGGCACGTGTGAAAGCCGTAACAGGTTCGCTGGGCAAAAGCGACGCAACATGGTCGGGAAATTCTGTGGAATTTCGCGAAGACGCCGTTCGTATCAGCGGGCATCCAAACTTTGTAAAACGCACAGCCCGCGAGTTGACCACCGAGATTGCGGCCTTGGGCGGTAAGAGCCCGGAAGAAGTCGAAGCATCGCTGGTCGAGATGTCCATCTCGCTGGACATCGGTGAACCTGTAACGGATGACTCGGTAGCAGATGCAGGTACTGATGCCATGCTGCAGGACATCCAGCAAGAAGGTAATACTGAAAGCGATCGTGCATCGGCAGCAGAACCCATTCGCTGGGTAACCGATATCCCCGGCTTCACTACATTCTGAATAGACCTATGAGCATTGCTGATCCATCGCCGAAGTCTGAAACCTGGCCTCGCAAGTTGAACAAAGCCCTGATTGCCGTAGGCATTATTGCGTTTGGGTTGATAGTAACTGACCGCTTGCTTGAAGCTTTTCGTGCCGACGATCCACCGACAGGATTGGGCCAGGCAAGTCTTGAGGCGCCTCTTGCAGATCCATCTTCCACTGCAGAGCTGTTAACAGAGGCTCAACAGCCCGGGGTTGCGGGTACTCAGAATCCCACTCCGGAAATTCTGTTGAGTAATGAGCCAGAGGTATTGAAGGAGCTGGAAATACTGTTTGGTAGCAAGGTGGTTTTCGTGTCCGCCTCTGAGCCTGCATTTCTGGTGACTGCCGATGAAAAACGTTACGACGTCGGTGGCGCTGTTGATGATCAGACTACCTTGGCCCGAATTACCGACCAGCAGGTAGTTTTCGACAAAGCGGGTGAGCTGATCGCCATCAGTCTCCCAGAGCCCGCCGTTCAGTAGGCTGTCAGATCGAGTGTCCATTTTGCGTATTGTTATTGATTGTGGCGTATCAGGAGGTTTGGGGCCGCAGGGTTTGTTGTGTTAGGTATGATGTCGATCGTTTGACGTCGAGAGACTTTGATTCAGTGTTTGACTGATCTTTTCTCGACGGTCTGAGCCATACTTTGGCCGATACACAGAGCTGTCACCTATGAAAATACACCACAAATTCAGTGTGCCCACGTTGAAATCAACCTTAGCCATCGTATCGGCTGTAACCGCACTGCTGCTCGCCGGCTGTTCCTCGAGCGACAGTACTACCCCCGAGTCGGTGCCTGTCGCAGGCGACCCCGCCTTCGTCGAGCCGGGTGAACGCCCAATCATCAGGACCGATGTGGTGACACTGACGCCTGAAGAATTTGAGGCGCCGGCGGGTAGCACACAAAATATGCTGGAGGTGATGGAAGCGGCTGGTACGTTTACCCGATTGCTGGCGCTTATCGAGCAGGCCGGGTTGAACGATGCGTTGGCAGACGACGATACGCTGACGATTTTTGCTCCTACGGACGATGCGTTTGTCGAGCTTGATGCCGCTGTCAGTAGCGGATTGCTGGCTGCGTTAAGTGTAGAGGAGCTAAACGATCGCCTCACTTATCACACGGTGGTCGGCAATGCGCTGAGCTCCACAGATCTGCGTGGTTTTGATGGTAGAGCGCTAGATATGGCGAATGGACTACCAGCCGCTATCAATATCGACAATGACGGGCAACTGAAGATTAACGGGTCCGTTTTGCTGACGTCGGATCTGATAGCCAGCAATGGTGTGCTGCATGTCATCGGCAGTGTGCTTACACCGCCGCTGCGTGCAGTAGACCCCAACACGAACATCCCGCCTGCAACGACAGAAGATATTTCCACCACGCTTCTGCGACGCTCTGATTACTCCACGTTACTGCTACTGATAGAGCAGGCAGGGTTAGCAGAGCAACTGCAGGAAGACAACAACGGACTAGGGTGGACATTGTTTGCGCCGTCAGATATGGCGTTCGACGGTGTTGATTTGTCTGCTGTAGAGTCAGTTGAAGCTGCAAGGCTTGTCGAACTGCATCTATTACCCCAAAGCCTGAGTACTGAGGAGTTGCCTGACGGCATCTTGCAGATGAAACAAGGATCAGTCGTGGTGTCTCGTACAGGTGGAGTACTGACTGTAGGTGGCGCCACGGTGGTAGGGCGGGACAGGGTGGTGGGCAATGGCGTCATCCACTTCGTGGGATCGCTATTGTCTGCAGACGTGAACTGATTCCTTTGATTTGGGAGGGCGTGCGGCCGATAGACGTTGCTCCAAAGGCCGCAATAGACAGCTCCTGATGAAAAGATTTACCCTTATTGCCGTACTGAGTGTTTCGTGCTCCGGATGTATCGTGGGAACAGCTGTGGGTATGGCTACTGATATCGTAGTGGGTACCGTTGACATTGCAACGGATGTCGTGGGTACGGCAGCAGACGTGATCATTCCCGGGAAGAAAAAGTAGCGATGGGTCGAGCTAAGGGGCCTGCGAACTGCGCCTCCTTCAGGCAGGCAGATCCTGTCACTGCGGCGATCCTGATTACGCTGATGCTGTCAGCTTGTGGTGGCGTAGGGTCTGAAGCGAACCCTGACAAGGCGCAAAAGGTTACTCAGGCTGCCTTGTCAGGTCCACCACAAGGTTACATCTTCATTGAAGAGCGTTCCGGTAAGCGTGTGTTTGACGGATGGTTTTCACACGGTAGGCCAGAGGAACTCGCAGGGCGTGAGCTCTGGTCTGAAGGCGCCCAGCGTTGCTCAATCATTGCCGATCAATCAAGTTCTACTGAAGCCGTGTCGCAGGTGGGGTCGCTCTGGCGCAACACGCTATTTGCAGGTGAGATCATTCGCGTCCAGTCGCGTAGTGGCGATGTAGTGAGTTTGCAAGCACAGCGCTATAACGAGGCGGTGGTTTATGCGACCGCAGAACGATGGCTTAGTCAGGCGCTACCAGATGATTCTCAGTTGGTGATAACAGGTTCTGATCAGTTTCCGGCATTCAGTCCGGTTGCGCTCATGCCGTTAACGCCGTTGGTTGCCTCAGCGCCCGCGGGAGGCTACTCCAACGATCTCAATCAACCCGTGGTGTGGGAAGCCTCAGGCGATACCAGCGACAGAATCCAGTTGCAGGTGTTCGCTACCAGTAGCGATGCCGGTAAGGCAAATCGTCATGTTAAATGCTGGCTGAACGATAACGGTCAGTTTGTACTACCAGCCGCTGTCGTACAGAATCTGCCTGACAACCCCCAAGTGGTTTACTCGCTGGTTCGCATTAGAGAGCAGACTCACGAGTCAGAGGGCGCAAGGCTGCACATCTCGCAGGTCAGTTATCCATAGGCCAGCGAGTTGGTTGAGCGGCTACCGTCGATCTATTGCCAGCGCGCTGATGTAAGTCACTTTTAGTCGACAGTGACCGACGGACCTATATTTCTCAGTCTGGGTGGTCTGGTCGCATCGATGGTATTGTTTTCGAATCGTGTACCGTCCAGCATACTGCTTGCCTCTGCTCCATGGCCGCCGGTGGATATTTCGAAAGGTACGCACTTGTCACGCGCTACTATCGTGTTGTTGGTGATGGCGTTAGGCCCGTCTTTTACGATAACGGACGTGCCCTCAGTGCAGACAAACGTATTGTTCGACACCACGTTATCCTGCGCAGTATCCGTGAATTGCCCGGGTAGTCCGTCCAGCGTGGCACACCAGCCCGACGCATGATTTCGGCCTTGGCGTGATGCAACGTGAACACCGGATACTCCCGTATTGATGAATGTGTTGTTGGTGATCAGATTATTGTTGGAGGGCGTAGGGCGCAACACCGGGCACACTATGCCTTTCAGTTCACCGCAGTTCTGGTAGACATTAATCCCGCCCTCCCGATTGTTGACGAACAAGGTATTGGAGACTTCACTATCGTAAGTAGAATCGATAGCGATGGCTTCCCGAGTGTTGTTGTTGGTAATGATTGAATCCCGAATAATCACACCATGACTGCCTGCCTCCGAGTAGATAGCGATTCTTCTGGAGTTGTCGACGTGCACGCGATTGATTGTGACCCTTTCGCTGTAGCTGCCCAGGTAGATCCCAAGCCCGGTATCCTGAATCGCCAGGTCCTCCAGCGTCAGGTCCGAGTGTCCTGTTGGCAATGCTTCGTCTTCATCGATCTGGCCATTCCCACCCAGCTCACCACCGAAAAAGCGGGTCGCCTGAATACCGATATGGTTAGTGCCACGAATGGTGCAATTGCGCACGGCAATATTGGACAGAGAACGGTCGTCGTACAACCTGACGGCGGGCATGCGTGTGGCCTGCGTGGTTGCGGTGCCGGTTGCAAGTTTGTTCCTGCCCCAACCGTGATCAATGGTGCCGCCTTTGCAGTCAAGAGTTTTGTCGTTACGATCAAAAATAGCGCTGATCGGTATCGATGGCTGGTCAGCACAGAAGGACAGATCAGCGTCCATGACTATACAGCTGTGCTTACTGATGTCGCTGGCATTGAGGCAATCAGGGAATTCGCTGGCGTATTTCACGACAGTGCATTCGGAGATGCGAGTGTCCGTATGGGGTATTGCGCAGTTGATGGGTTGTTGCGCGGCGTGTGCGCCGGGCATGACGCTGCAGCTACTGAGCACAAGCAGGCTATGCAAGGCCATGCCGGCACGAGCGAGCATCAGATCCGGGCCCTTTGTTCTCGGAAGGCGTAGCTTTACACGATTTCTCATACGGGTTATCGAGCAAATCATGGGCCGGAAGAGCGCCGCTTAACCGAGTTGTCAAAAAAAAGGCCAGCAGAAGCTGGCCGGATACAGACTAAGTGCGGCGGGGCAAGGCCCGCCACGTGTTCTTGAAAATTCTAGTTGAATATCATGCGTGTTGCGGTGACTTCAATCTCGACGCGTCGATTCAGCTGACGTCCTTCGGCGGTGTCATTACTGGCGACAGGTGCGCTCTCACCCATGCCTTGGACATCGATGCTTGCGTCAGGGTACTGGGCACTGATCTCGTCAGCCACTGTTTGAGCACGACGCTCTGACAGTGCCATGTTGTATTCATCCGATCCGCGGCTGTCAGTGTGGCCTGAAACTGAGATACCAGTGATGCCCTTGTATTCTTCCAATGCTGCAAACATGCTGTTGACAACGGCCTGACCTGACGCATTGAGTGTGGCTGAATCTGTGTCAAACAGGGTTTGCTCGCTGAACTGGCGCGTATCGATCTTGCTGGTCTGCTGTGCAGGTGCCGCAGGTGCTTCAGCGACTTTGGTTTCAACTTCTTCTTCTTCGACTTCGGCGACTTCCTCGATGCCAGCGCACGCGTTGATCAGGTTGTCGTCAGACAGTGTTCCTGTCTGCAAGCACTCGCCCAATCCCGTCTTGATCACCAGGCCGCCAGCTGCGACGTAGCCGTCGCCAGATGCCTCGAGATCGCCGTCAACAGCGGTTTGAGCGGATACGCCAAATGATACGAGCGACAGGCAGGCACCCAGCGCAAGAATGGTACGAGTGTTCATATAAATCTCCGTTGTGGAAGTCGTGTGCGAGTGGTGGTGGGATAAGGAGTGTCTCAGCCGCCTATATATTTAGAGCAATGATCACTCGACGTCAACGGCTGTGAGAGCCTGAATCAGGCCCCCACCGCCAGTTTACGTATTACTCGGTAATGCTTTTAGCCGTAACCTGAATTTCTACACGTCGGTTCAGCTGACGGCCTTCACGTGTGGAATTGGTTGCCACTGGGCTATCTTCACCCATACCGCTGCTTGAGATATTCACATTCGGGTAAGCAGCGTTCAGGAAAGCCTCGACTGATGAAGCACGACGCTCTGACAAGTCCTGATTGTAATCAGCTTCACCCGTGGCGTCGGTGTGGCCCACTATGTTGATAGCGCTGATCTCCTGGAATCTTTCGAGCTGAGAGATCAGGTCCGCCAGAGACTGCTCGCTAGCCTGATTCAGCTGGTCAGAGTTGTTGTCGAACAACGCTTCGCCGCCCAGTGTAGCTGTCGTAACGATTGGCTCTTTCTTGACAGGCTCTGGTGCTGGAGCAGGCTCTGGTGCTGGCGCTTCTTCGGCAACAGGCTCGTCTTCAATGCCTTCACAAGCATTGACCTGAGTTTCTTCGCTGAAACTACCCAGCTTCAGACACTCACCACCGCCAGTGCGAACAGCATTGCCGTTAGAGGTGACGTAGCCAGGCGTACCTGCTGGAACTTCAATGGTGCCTTCCAGCGCCACGTCGTGTGCCATAACTACACTGCTGCCTATGAGCAAGGCTGCGATGGAACTGAGGGTACCGATTTTCTTATTCATAGCTAGCTCCCACTAGTAGACATTGATTGATAGTACAAAAAACTGTATCGACCGGCACTCGTGCGTGATCCACAGACGCGATTATCGTCTGATGCGGACAGCTCGGCACCGATACACCTGAACAACTGTCAACAAGCTCGCCGGATGGGGGTCTGGCCAGGAGGCTGTCCAAGAATAAACTGACCGACCGAGGACGCGATATTCTGGCCAGATTTCCTCGTTGATTTTGGCGAATAGAACAATTATTCACCTCAGTTGACAAGAAAATCTAATTCAAAATCTCACGCCCTCGCGTCGAACGTTATTCTCGGACAGCTTCTAGCACCCTGCAAACTTGTTGTATTTTTGTCTTGTATAGCGGCAAATACCCGAATTGTAAACTTTTTCCACCACTGCCATGTGTGAAAAAAACAACAATCGAGCCTTACCACTGCCATGACTTACCCAAGAGTGTAGGCTATCCGTCACGTTCCAGAGGCAAAAGGATACTTGCTGATGACTTTTTACCGACCTGTATGGTCAGATTTGTATGATTTTGCGCTAAACCGCCTTGAATTTGGCTCGCATTGCGTTTTATGCCGTGGTCATGGAGCTCAAAGCCGAGATCTTTGCGATGCTTGCGAGGCGCTTCTGCAGCGGTGTTTGCACACCGACAGAGGTGGTCGGGGCACACAACTGTGTCTTGCCTGTGGTGATGAGTTCGCTGCAACCGTGTCCGATGAGTCGGAGTGCCCGGATTGTCTGGTGCGAGGTAGCCCTTTTCAGAAAATTGTGGCGCCTTATCGGTATGCATTTCCGCTAGACAAGATGATCCACCAGCTCAAGTACGGTGATCGACGCCTCTACGCCCGGGTGCTGGGCAGTTTGCTGAGCACGTCCATCGCAGAAGGGCACGCTTTACCAGATTGTCTGATCCCCGTGCCGATGGCCCCGGGTCGTGAGAAAACACGGGGGTACAACCAGGCTGCAGATATCGCCCGGTGGTGTGCTGACGGACTGGATGTGGCGTACTGGCCCCATGCTGCCAAACGCGTCGTCGATACAGGCTCACTGGCAGGTCTTAGCCGAGCAGCCCGCCAGCTTAAAATAGTCGGGGTCTTCAGGGCTGATCCGGTGGTCTGTGGAAAGCGGATCGCTATCGTTGATGATGTACTGACAACCGGCGCCACCGCCAGAGAGCTTGCCACAGAGCTCTACGACTCGGGCGCGTTGTCTGTCGAATTGTGGGTGTTGGCGCGAACATCGAGTACTCGCTGAGCCGGTAGAGCGACTTCAGCAGCCAGCATGCGACGAACAGGTTCTGGTAACGATGCCGTCTCTGGAGCCGGTAGGCTCTGCCAGAGTGATATGTATTGGCTGCGTAGCGTCTGGCGGCTGGTGTCCAGTCTGGCAACACCCTCGTCCAATGCATCTCCCACCTCGATCAGGGCGTTTTCAAGCCCGTTTAATATGCCACGCTGCGCCGCCTTTTCGCTTGAGGGCTGAACCTTGCGTTGTGCAAAGGCCGGTATCAGCCAAGAAAGGCCGAGTAGCAGCGCACTGTTGATGGCAAAATTACTACCCAGATACGCCGCCGGGTTGCTACCACCTTCTGTAAAGCCGTAGACCACTCGCCACGCAATCCAGCCCATTGCTGCCATCGGCAGCAACACACACAGCAGGCCAAGAGTGCGGTGTGCGATGCGTTGCAGGCGATTCCCGGGAGCGGCCAATGAGGCTTGGATCGCATCGTTCACCGTGCTGTCGAGATCTCGTCGAACTCGGGCATAGGGTTCGGCGACAGCGTGCTTCATCGCGGCGATGGGCAGCTGTAGGGCCTGTGATTGCTGATTCAGAAAATCCTCGACCAGATTATCGATGCGTTGTAGTAGCGGTTCATCGACCAACGCTGTCTGTTTGCGTCCCTCCGGCTGTTCACGTTTTTGCCTGCCACGCAGTCTTTGTAACCATGAGCCATCCTGTTGCGCATAGTGACCGGCGTGCCTCGCTGCCAGACCTTGCAAAGACTGGGCTAACGAGGCTGATGATTCTTGCCAGTAGTCTGGCCACCGCTCGCTGAGTAATCTCAACGCTGCTTCGGATCCCAGTGAGTCCAGCCAGGTGTCGCTGATTTGCTTCTGGGCCTTGAGTCGCGCAACGATTCCCAGCTTGTCCAGAGACGAGATGACAGATTGATCCGCTGTTTCCTGTAGTGCCGCTTGTAGTGGTGCAAAATCGTCTTCGATTCCGCTTCCCGAGTTGGAAGAGTCGGTTCGGTAGATCAGAGGGTCTGGCAGGCCGGCTTCAGCCAGTTGGGTGCGAAAATCCTCGAGCTGCTCCGGCTCGCCTCTGTCCCAGTGATTAATGATAAACATCCAGGCATGCTGGCTGGCATGTCTGAGTAACAAGCGCCACCCCTGGTCGTCGCGATAGCGATCAGGGCTGACCACGTACAAGACCAGATCCAGGTGGGGTAACCAGATATCGACAAGATCACGATTCGCTGATTCCACGCTGTCGAAATCGGGCATGTCGATGAATAGCACATGACGGTAGCGGTCGTTGTTGTGCAGAGCGGTGCGCATCTTGCGCATGGGAAAGCTCTTTGGAAGGTTGTCAACCGAAACCGAGCGGTGCACGTAAACGGTTATGATTCTTGACGTGGGTCGTTCTACGCCAGAGCGCGCTATGGGTTCGCCGGCAATGCGATTGAGCAGCGTGCTTTTGCCAACGCCCGTACCGCCAAAGAATCCAACCACCAGAGGCCGTTCAGCCGTGTCGAACAGTTGTGACGGAGATGCGGTGTCGGTGCTTTCCAGAGTGTTCCTGTCATGCTCAGCCAGCCAGCCGGCAGCCGTTGCATCACCGGCCCAGGCTTCGAGTGCGAGTCGTTGTGCAGCTGGAAGGTCGGACATCGAAGTCAGTGTTACGCAGTAATATGCTTAGTTGCAAAGGATACACGCATACCCCCGTGGGAAACGACAGTACACACAAGTCCTCTGGATCAGGTCACGATACCGGAAGCCAGATTGGCGAAAGTACGGCCGCTGCCTGCGCGCGCAGTCTGGCCGATGATGCCGGCCTGGTGATGACAGAGCGAGACAAGTCCGGGCAGTCCAGTAGCATGGCCCGTGGAGCCTGCGATGTGATCGCACTGAAGCAGGCACACCATGATGCCGACACGCACCAGCAGTACTCGCCTGCGGATCCGCTTGGCAGGCGCCTGTATGTATTGATGGAGCGGGAACGCTATGAAGCGCTGGGTGCCAACCGCTATGCAGGAGTTGGCAAGAATCTGGATGAACGCTGGCCATTTGCCGGGCAATTTGACCCAGACGTGCGCACCCGTGTTGATACTGATCTCGGCTCGGAAGAGGGGTTAGTTGCAGGTCTATGTCGTCAGGCCTTCAGGACTGACTTTGAACACGCAGGTATTGCACCCACCACCGCAGAGGAACAGGCGTGTGCAGCGCAGATGAGCAAAAATCTGCTGGGAAAACTGTCTGCGCAGCTCGAGAATCAAGCCGGTTTTTCAGCGCTGGCGGCCAGCGCTGCGACGCAGTTGGCAACGCTTATGACAGACGTCGCAGGGTTCGATCCGGTCACTGATACTGATGCGAGCACGGCGGTTGAAGATTCCGACGATGAGCCTTCGGAAGATGATGAAAGCGCCGCAGAATTTGATGAGGCAGCTGCTTCGGACGACACTGAAGATGAGTCAGAAGAGTCTGCAGCTGAAGGCGAGGGTGATTCAGAGCCGACAGACGAGCTACTTGAACACGCGGTGGATGAAGCGCCAGTAGCCGGCCCCGACCCCACCATCGTCGTCAGCGGGGATACGCAGCCCTATCGGGTCTATACAACCGACTTTGATGAGGTTGACACTGCCACTGAGTGGGCCGATGCCGAGCAGCTGGCACAGTGGAGAGAGCAACTTGATCAGCATATTGCCCTGCACGGGCGTCTGGTGCGCAGGCTGGCGGCTCGATTGCAACGCGTGCTGCTTGCCAGGCAGAAGCGTCACTGGCAATTTGATCTGGAGGAGGGCCAGCTGGACACAGCAAGATTGTCGCGAATCATTTCAGATCCTCTGGTGCCGCTCAGTTTCAAGGCCGAGAGTGAAACAGCCTTTCGCAACACCACCATAACGCTACTCATTGATAACTCTCGTTCTATGTTGGGGCGTCCGATCATGATTGCTGCCGCCTGTGCCGATATTCTGTCCAGAACGCTAGAGCGCTGTGGTGTGAGTGTGGAGATCCTGGGCTTTACTACGGTTCACCTGCACGGTGGCAGCTCGACGAACCGATGGGAGCAACAGGGCAAGCCTGCGAATCCGGGGCGGTTGAACGATCTGCGGCACATCGTCTACAAGTCTGCCGACATGCCCTATAGAAGTGCCAGGCGCAATCTTGGCTTGATGCTGGACAAGGATATTCTCAAGCAGAACATTGATGGTGAATCACTGATGTGGGCTTATCAGCGCCTGATGAAGCGACCTGAAGAGCGCCGCATTCTGATGACCATCTCTGATGGAGCGCCTGTGGACACGAGTACGCTTGGAGCCAATGCCGGAGACTACCTTGCGCGTCACCTGCAGCGTGTGATCGATGAGATCGAACAGGCGGATCGTGTTGAGCTTATGGCGATTGGTATCGGGCATGATGTCGGTCGTTTTTACACGCACGCGGTAAGCGTATTTGATGCACGTCAGTTGGGCCCGGTCATGCTGGACAAGCTGGAAAAGCTTTTTCGACAGGCAGCCTGACTACAAACCACTCTATAACCGCTATCCCTGCGGTATAGTCTGCTCGCTAAAGCGGCTGCAGTCGGGCCGGTTCGATAAATATTCAACGCAACTCAGGATAGTGATAATGATCAAAGAAGGCGACAAGATTCCAGACGTTTCTGTAAAGCAAGTCACGGCCGCGGGCCCTACCGATGTGTCGCTGCGTGACTATTGTAGTGGTCGCAAGGTCGTCATATTCGCATTGCCCGGCGCATTCACGCCGACGTGTTCAGAAGTGCATGTGCCCAGCTACATCGACAGCGCACAGGCTCTTCGAGACAAGGGCGTGCAGGCTGTCGCCTGTGTTTCCACGGCTGATTGTTTCGTCATGAATGCCTGGGGTAAAAGTATGGGCACCGGTGAGGACGTGGACATGCTGGGTGATGGAAACCACGAATTCACGAAAGCCGCCGGCATGAGTATCGACATGAGTGCCATGGGACTGGGTGAGCGCTCAAAGCGTTATATGATGGTGCTGGATGATGGCGTGGTAACACATATGGCCGTGGAGTCCAATCCCGGAGACGCATCAGTAAGTGCGGCAGACGCCGTACTCAAAGCGCTCTAGACGCATAGAAATCGGGTTTGTGCAGGCGGCGCAACAGGCTGATAGCTGCGCCGCCTTCCTCGTCCGGAGCACATAACCTTCGATAGGCCATAGCAAGTGTCAACAATCGAGCGTACCTGAACCTGATGGTTGCGCAGGGTAATCCAGATGGGCAATACTGCGACAGGCCCCATCACATGGAGTCACCGCTAACGCAAGCCGCTACGGGTGAGCAGTGACAAATTGCACTAAATTACATGTAGATGGATTGATTTTCTGTGCAACACGTGTGGCGCCAATGAGTGCAAATGAGTTGACGATTCCGGGGCACACCGCGGCCAGATGTGATGCTGAGCTAACCTTGCGTTGCCCAGAAAATCCTGTGTGCCAAGCACTGATGATGCGTATAGCCAGCGATATCTGATTATGACCATAATCTGGCTGATACTGCTTTTTCAAATCAAGCACTGTATTGCAGATTTTTTTCTGCAGTCCGGACAGTCTGTGGGTGCAAAACACGTCTATATCAACCGGGCCAATCTAGTTCACGCGGGGCACCACGGGTGGTTGTCTGGCGTAGTAGTTCTTATCGTTACCCAACAACTATCGCTAGCCATCCTTATCGCGCTGGCTGACTGGGTGATTCACCTGCATATCGACTGGGTAAAGGCCAGCACCGTGTATAAAAAGAATTGGACAATTGCCGACAGATCCTTCTGGTGGGCGTTTGGCTTTGACCAGCTTCTGCACCAAATCACCTACCTGATTTTCACGGCGTTGTTACTGGTCTGAGGTGCCTGAGTTCATGAACGCTGTTCATTGAGGCGGATACCACGCCCCCCTCTCCTACGCCATTGGTCGATCCTCCGCAACTATTCTCTTTGCAGTCATAGGTGTTGTGATATAAAGTATCCGAAACGCTTCGGATGAAGATGGAACGGGCGAATTTCGTAGGTAACCCGCATTTCTCACTCTTCCTGACAACGCTGATATCCATGTCAAAAGACATTCAGAAAAAAGGCACTTTGAAAGCGCTTGCGAGAACGCTGGATCTGTCGGTAACTACCGTATCAAGAGCTCTCGGTGGGTATTCCGATGTGGCCTCCAGCACACGCAAGCGGGTGCTCGAGGCTGCATCCAACGCGGACTACGTTCCCAACTCCGCCGCGAAAATGCTAGCAACCGGGCGCAGTGGTTTTGTGGGCTTTCTGCTGCCGCTTAGAGAAACCGCATTCCTTGACCCTTTTCTGGGCGAGTATATTGCCGGCTTGAGTTCAGGGCTTGCAGAACGCGGGCGTCATCTTTTCATGGCAACGGTACCCGTAGGTCAATCTGAGCTGACCGTGCTTCAGCACGTCGTGGAATCCGGGCGTGCCGATGCTATCGTGCTTACAAGAATTGCCGAACACGATGAGAGGGTGGACTATCTGATCAGGCGGGGTATTCCTTTTGTCACGCATGGCCGGACGCTGGACCGAGAGAGCGACTATAGCTGGATAGATACAGACGGCCACAAAGCTTTCGCTGATGTGTTCAATTGGCTATTTGAATGGAGGCACAGGAGATTTGGATTGCTATCCATAACGGAGCCCATGACGTTCCGTTTGCATCGCGAGAATGGCTTGAGAGATGCCATGAGCGCCAAGAATGACTCTGAGGTGCATCTGCAGGTCTCACATGTACCGCGGTTTGACAAACAGGTCATCACGCCCGCTGTTCGTAATCTGTTGTTATTGAGTGATCGCCCCACGGCCGTCCTGTGCCTGACTGATGAGCTGGCTTTGTGCGTTCTTGAACAGGCGGCTGACTTGGGTATTCGGGTGCCTGAACAACTTACGGTTATTGGCTTCGACAATATTCCGCAAGCCAGTTATGCCACGCCAGCGCTAACCACCTTTGATCAGTCTATCCGCCATGCAGCACGACAGATGTCGACGTTGTTGCTGGATCTGCTTGATGGTCACAATAATACGACTCAGACCCTGATTACGCCGTCGCTGATCAAGCGCGGTACCCATGCAGCTGCGCCTGTGCCGAGCGGTACGTGCATGACTGATGGTTGGCCAGACATTTCACAAGTCGGTGATGCTGCAGTAGCTGCCCTGTCACCTGACAGTATTTCAAAGAAGTCTCGTTTCTGATGTGCTTGCAAGACAATCGTGTTGCGAGTGCTTTTATACAGTCTGTCGTTCGGACAGATAAATCACTCTTGGAGAGAATGATGATGAGAAAGTCCTTATTGACGTTGGCACTAGCCACTGGCTTGAGCACTCTGGGCGCTACTACCGCTTCCGCAGACGTGTTGTTCTGGTCTACCCAGGCCAACACGCCTGAAGAATCCCAAGCGATGCGCGACGAAGTACTATCGGGTTTTGACGCTGGTGTTGATTTTCAGGGTAGCGAGTCTGGTCCATGGATTACCCGTATCGAAGCAGAACTGCAAGCAGGTTCTGGAAAAATCGGTGTGCTGGGTTCACTACACGGCAGTTTCATCAGTCTGAGCGATGGGCTAGCCGATCTTTCCGACATGGATACAGAGGGTGTAAACAGCACGTTTCTTGAGCTGGGCAAGCTGGGTACGGATGAGCAGAAGTACATCCCGTGGATGCAAGCCACCTACATCATGGCCGCCAACAAGAAAGCTCTGGAGCATCTGCCTGATGGTGCCGATGTCATGGCCCTTACCTACGACCAGCTAATTGACTGGGCGAAGAACATGGCTGATGCGACGGGTTCGAACAAGTTCGGTTTTCCAGCAGGACCCAAAGGCCTGAAGCACCGTTTCTTTCAAGGCTACCTGTATCCGTCTTACACCAACTCCATGGTCAGTAAATTCCGTTCACCGGAAGCTGTAGAGGCTTGGAACAAGTTTAAGGAGCTGTGGAGCTACACTAACCCGGGTTCAACCAACTTTTCGTTCATGCAGGAGCAGTTGCTGACAGAAGAAGTGTGGGTTGCGTTCGACCACACTGCTCGACTGGCTGATGCGCTTAACCAGCGTCCTGATGACTTTATCGCTTTTCCTGCACCCGCAGGTCCAACGGGTCGTGGATTCATGCCGGTCGTAGTAGGCATCGGTGTTCCTGCTTCTGCACCTGATATGGACGGTGCAAAAGCGCTGATCAGTTATCTGAGCAAGCCGGAAACTCAGATCGCTACATTGCGAGCGACCAACTTCTTCCCGGTTGTTGATGTAGAGCTTCCCGACGATATGCCAGCAGCTGTTCAGCTGTCTGGTGCAGCTATCGCAGCCATGTCGGGTGCTGATGGTGCTAATCCGGGATTACTGCCTGTGGGTCTGGGTGAACTGGGCGGCAAGTTCAACGCGGTCTACGTTGACAGCTTCGAGCGAATCGTTCTTGCGGGTCAGGATGTAAAGACTGTACTTGACGAACAAGCCGATACGCTGCGTTCACTGATGGAAGAGGCAGGTGCACCTTGCTGGGCGCCAGACGTTGCTTCTGATGGTCCTTGCCCGGTCGAGTAGTCACTATCGGCTGTAACGATCTGCACTGTGTATTGGCAGCCTATCAACTCAACGGATTTGTAGAGATCCGGTTGATGGGCTATTGGCAGGTTTTAGCATAATGTGGGTGCGAACCGGCTAGCTTGGGCTTCATGAATAATCCGGGCCAAGTCGGTTCGACACGCCGTCTCGTGAACCAGGCGCCGCTGGTTTTCCAGCGCAACGACGTACTAATATGTATTCCAGAAAACTGCCCTATCTGCTATTGCTTCCGTCGACGTTGTTCCTGTGCGTTTTTTTTCTCTACCCGTTTGTGCTTGTGGCCTGGCAGGCGTTTGTTACTGACACGGGTGAGCTGACCTCTGAATATTTCATGGAGATGGCTACTCACTGGAAGTTCAACACGGCTCTTATCAATACGCTACTGCTGGCATTGGCCGTTGTACCCTTTCAGATCGTGCTGGCACTGTACATGGCGACGCTTGTTAACGGTATGAAGCGTGGACGTGATCTGATCCTGTATATCTGGACAATACCGCTGGGTATTTCTGATCTGGCTGCCGGTATTATCTGGTTGGCTATCTTTGAACAAACAGGGTTTCTCAATAGTCTGATGCAAGGGCTAGGTTTTATTGAACAACCGGTAGGCTTCTTGGGGTATCAGAACAAGGGAACAATATTTGTCGCTATCATGCTGGCAGAGATATGGCGCGCGACCGCCATTGTGCTTGTTATCCTTGTGGCAGGCATGGGGCTTATTCCAAAGGAATACTACGAGGCGGCAGAGGTGTTTGGTGCAAGCCGCTGGAAGCAGTTCACTCGCATAACCTTACCGATGCTAAAGCCTAGCTTGCAGACAGCCATGATCCTGCGTGTCATTCTGGCTTTTGAGGTATTTGCGGTTGTTGTTGCATTAGGCGGCACCAATTTACCAGTGTTGATGGGTGAGATTTATACATGGCAGTACGATCTGCGCGACGCCAGCGTTGCCGCAGCCTATGCGTTGGTGGTGCTTGGCATATCCATCGGGTTTACGTTGCTGATCATGTGGGGTTTGCGAACCCCTAAGGGTGCCAGGGTATGAGCCGCATAACTCAACCTGCTGATGGTACGGTGAAAGGTCACGGTGTCTGGCATCGGTATCTGTTTACTGGCTCGATTATTCTGTTATGCCTGTGGGTACTGGTACCCATCTATCTGTTGCTGGTGAATACCTTCTCGACACCCGAAGCGGTCAGTGCCTTTCCCAAGAAGGCATTTCCGGACATCAATACACAGAGCGTTGAGTTTTTTCTGAATTACTCCGGTGTCGGACAAGCCCTATGGAGCTCGATCAAGGTGGCAACAGTCACCATGATTCTGTCAATTTCCCTAGGTGCACCAGCCGGGTATGCGTTGTCCCGCTTCGACTTTACCGGTAAGGAAACCTTTCGTGTACTGGTGTTAATGACGCGCGCCTTTCCATTGCCGTTGCTGGCATTACCGCTTGCTGTCATGTATATCAGGGTAGGGCTGGACGATTCTGTACTCGGGCTGGCGCTGGTGCATACCATGCTGGCATTACCGTTCGCTGTTCTTATAACTTATTCGCTGTTCTCCGGTATTCCCGTGGAGCTTGAGGAAGCGGCGTGGACGCTCGGATGCAATCGCCTGCAAGCGTTCATTAAAGTCATCTTCCCACTGGTGCTACCGGGTATAACGGCCTCCGCTATTTTTGCGTTCGTCATCTCGTGGAACGAGGTGTTTGCAGCAGCGGTGCTTACCATTGAGCATCGAACGCTTCCCGCCTTTCTGTTGCAGGGTTTGGGTAATGCGCCGTTGCATCTCAAGTTTGCAGGCGGCGCGGTGCTTGTTCTGCCCGCCCTTGTGTTTATATTTCTTGTCAGGAAGTATCTGTTCTCCATGTGGGGAATTGCTAATCGTTAGTGATGGTCTGTTTTCTCATCGTCAGAACGTCATTGAATATTGTTGATAGAAGCCTGAATACGTCAGGCGGCTCTTCTCACCCAAGCACCTGTACAGGACGGAACGTGGCAGAAATCAATATCAGGCAAGTGGCCAAGCAATTTGGCAAAACGCAGGCATTGCACTTGATCGACCTGACCATTGCAGATCAGGAATTTCTGGTGTTGCTGGGTGCATCTGGTTGTGGCAAGACTACGCTGCTTCGCATTGTGGCAGGGTTGGAGACAGCCACGTCAGGTGAAGTGTGGATTGGAGATCGCCGGGTAGACACACTGGCACCGAAAGATCGGGGTATTGCCATGGTGTTTCAGAACTATGCGGTGTTTCCGCACCTGACGGTTTTTGAGAATATTGCTTTTGGCTTACGCATGGCTAAGTTGCCTCAGGCGGAAGTGGACAGGCGTGTCAATCGCACGGCAGAGCTTATGCATATTGAAGCTCTGTTGCAGCGTTACTCCGGTCAGCTCAGTGGTGGTCAACGGCAGCGTGTGGCTGTTGCACGTGCGTTGGCTACCGAACCTGCCGTGTTACTCATGGATGAGCCCTTATCCAATCTGGATGCGCTACTGCGCATGGAGATGCGAGCAGAGTTGAAAACCGTACTGGCTGAGAGTAAGACCACCACAATCTATGTAACACATGATCAGGTTGAAGCCATGAGTATGGCGGATCGAATAGCGATCGTGAATGAAGGCCAGATCGTACAGGCAGCCACGGCAGTGGAGGTTTATCGTAATCCGGCTGCTCATTTTGTAGGCTCTTTCATAGGCAATCCACCCATGAACTTTCTCGATGCAATTGCTCTGGGTGATGGTTGGTGGGATGTTGCAGGCACTCGCGTCAAGGGCCCTGCAGCTCTGCAGAGCAAGCTGCAGTTCGGCATTAGACCGGAAGATATCGTTGTGTATGGTCCAACGGATAGTACGCCGGAAGGTGGTTTTTCAGCCGTTGTCAGGGTGCTGGAACCACTAGGGTCACATCTGCTGGCAAGCTGTAAAGTGGAAGAGCAGATGCTGCGCGTGGTACTGGACAGCAACGCATCCACACAAACCGGTGACACCTTGCACTGGTCCCCTGTTGCGAATCGTATTCGTTGGTTTGACCCTGTAACCGAATTGGCAGTGCTATGAGTGTAGAGGCAAACACCTTGAATTCCGACGCCCATCGCCGTGTTGTATATCAGCGCGCAACAGACATTCTGAAGCTCAATGATCGTGGCAGCTACACCGTGCCTACGCACGGCTTGTATCCCTTTCAATGGAACTGGGATTCCTGCCTTGTCGCGATAGGTCAGCAACAGCTTGACGAAAAACGTGCCTGGACAGAGCTGAATACGCTGTTTGATCATCAATGGGATGATGGCATGGTGCCGCACATTATTTTTCATGAACTTGATGAGGGCTACTTTCCCGGGCCTGACGTGTGGGGCACCGGCCGTGCCGTGCAAACTACCGGCATCACACAACCGGCCGTGGCAGGTTTCGCCGCCGCGCTATTGCACAAACGCGCCACAGATAAAGCACTAGCTGATGATCAGGCCCGCGCACTGCTGACCCGGATTGATCGCTGGCACGAGTGGTTCTACCGTTGTCGTGATCCAGAAGGAACAGGCCTTGTGGCGGTGATACACCCATGGGAAACAGGGCGCGATAACTCGGTAGATTGGGATGAGGCATTGGCAGCTGTTCCAACTGAAGGGCTGCAACCTTATCAACGGCGTGATCTACAACATGCTGATGCAACGCATCGACCCACGATGGCTCAATACGATGGCTACATTTCACTGGTGCAACATTTCCGGGATCTGTCGTGGGATAACGAGGTGTTGCACGATGCATCTCCGTTTCGGATGGTCGATCCCGGCTTTAACGCCATACTGATTCGCGCCTGTCGTGAGTTAGCGATACTGGCTGAGAGTCTGGGTGATAGAGATGTTGCACGTCGTAACCACGACAGGGTAGCAGCAGGGCTTCAAGCTATTGATAGTCTGTGGAGTGATAAGCATCAGCAATACCTGTGCTTTGATCGGGTAATCGGCAGGCTTGTGGACAGTGCATCAGTTGCCGGTTTACTAGCGGCATTTGCGCCTATTCCAGAAGCCCGCATGCAGGCTTTGGCAGCACGCATCGACAAGCTGGGTAGTGCCGTCAACTATCTGGTGCCCAGCCATGATCCCGCTGACGATCGCTATGATGGCAAGCGCTACTGGCGTGGACCCGCGTGGCTGATCATTAATTACATGATAGCCAACGGGTTAGAACAAGGAGGTTGTAATGTGTTGGCGAGGCGCATTCAGACGGCCAGCCTCAAACTGATTGACAAGTCGGGCTTTGCCGAATATTACGATCCGCAATCGGGTGAGCCGTGTGGTGGTAGTACATTTACGTGGACAGCTGCGATGGTCATGGAATTTATTCAGAAACCAGGAAAACCTCTTGGGTAGCCGCAGGCTTCGCTAAATTCTCAGCTGGGCACTTTCCTGGGGTTCAGCAGCCGTTACCGTTGCGCCCATCAGCCTATCTGAAACCGATACCGACACGATATCGAATGTCTCCATCGAAGATGACAGCGTCGGGCGGTGCTTCTCCGACAGCTTCAATCTGTACCTCGTAACCGTTCTGTGCTTCCACGTACGGGAGTATGTCTAGTCCCGTCATCGAAAAGCTGATTTGCTGAACTGCGGCACTCAGTTGTGGATCATCCATAGTGATACTGCCAATGATCTCGCGTACTGTTTCACCGTCAATTTCAGCTGAAATATAGATTTCCATACTCGTCAGGAAGTTGAAGTCATCGATAGTGCCGTCTTCCAGCGTATCGGCGCTTTCATCACTAGAGGAGTCGGTGATACTTAACATTAGTGAGTCCACCTGTACTGAGGTAAGGTAGTCGTAGTCTTCTTGCTTGAATGATTCGTTAGCGGAGACATTCAGCGGCATGGCTGGAAACAGGGCCGGTAGCAAAGGCACCACGCCATTACCTTCAATGCGCGTTTCTGGTAACGCATCTTCTACATCGAAATGCCCCAGCGTAGTACCTTCACAGGCTGATACTGCCAGTGCCAGTATTGCAGTTAGCGATATCGACAGGCTGTTTCGAAAAATCGTCAGATTAGGCATTCAGGTTGGTCCGGTTAACAGTACCTCGGATATGTAGCAAGGTTTGTTCCCTGTCTGAGCCGGTCGCTCCTGGATGCGCTCAGGATGCCAGCTCGGTTGCCACCACCGTCGCAAGCTCAGGTTCAAGTTGCTGACTGAACAGGCGGTCCTGACTCAACGTTTCTGCCAATGCGCCAAGCTCTGCAGATAGTACGTCTTTCATGACCTGTTGTTCTATATGCTCACGTTGACGCTGTTTCAGATCACGTTTAATGGTCTCCAGATATCGGCCCAGAGCGCTTTCAGTCAGCAGTGTGGTGAGCGAGAGCATTGCCGGTGCCAGTATCAGATCAGCCGGTGCCAGGCCTCCGGACTTGAGGGCCAGTGCCACACCTGCAGCGTCAGTTGTTACCCGAGCTGCGCGTAGTGAATTGAGTAACGCAGGCTGGGATTGCAACTGATCATAGAGTTGCTGAGCTGCGGCTTCAATCTGTGGTGCAAACTGCGCCCTTGCCGTATCACTTTGCTGGTTAAACCGGTCTTTGATGTGTGTTTCGTGCTCTCTGAATGAGTGGTTCAACGATATCCAGAACGGGCTCTGAGGCTGGTTTAGCAGCTCACCCTGAATAGTGATCATGGCGCTATTGAGCGAGCGCTTCAGCGCTTCGGCTTCTTCATCAGTAGACTTGTCAGGACGGTTAAATTGTCTGTCAACGGCTGTGCGACCCAGACCCAGTAGCTTTCGGGCGGGCCAGGTAACCATTTGGCGGGTACGCGCAAGCGTTGCCGCCAGTCCGGGGATTTCCAGCAAGGTCAGCAGTTCTGCCAGTGCCCTGTTGAAGGTGTCGTATTTGTCGGCGTTATTCAGGTAGTCCTCGGTGTAGACGTCCAGTGCCTGTCGAGTAGCCTGATCTACTAGTGCCTGCCATTCGGAACGAAACAGCTGTTCATCTATAAGGGGTTGTAACCATTGACTACGATGCGTCTCGATAAAGGTGCTTGCTGACACTGCGTAAGTCTGTCTGTCTATGCGTTGTTTGGCACCCTCCAGCGTGTCGGTTAATGCATTGAGTAGTTCGCTCGAGAATGGCGGAACGCTTGAGTTCGGTGTTTTACGTACAAACGGAAATAACGTGATGGAGGGCAGAACAGCCTCTCCAAAATAGTCGCTAAAGCGCGCGACAAAGGCGCTGGTAACAGCGGCTTCATCCTGGGAATCCAGTTTGTTGATACAGACGAGCAGGGGCTTTTGCAACGGGTGTATGAGTGAAAGCATGTCCCAGACACTTTTGTCGCCGTACTTGTCCTTGCTGACCATGAGGATGATAATGTCTGCCAGCGCTACCGTGTTGAGCACGGCATGGGTATACGTACTGGCATCAATAGAATCGAAGTCGGGGGTGTCCCAGATGACTGCAGGTGTTACTAACGCTTGTTTGCCTGCGCGCACGGTCTCAAGCACATAGGTGTTGAGATTCTGTGCATCCAGAGCGTCTGCAGGTGTGCGTATTAGAGGCTCCATCAGTGGGTGCAGCGAATTCAGTTGTTCATCACTACACCCGGTTGCATACCCCTGAGCGTGCACTGTAAAGCCTGCCAGTGCACTGATACCCGCCACATTGGCATTGAGCAGAACGTTGACCAGCGTACTCTTGCCTGATTGCGTCGGACCTATGATCGCTATCTGTAGCGCATGATCAGAGTCAGACTGACTCAGCTGAGCCTTGTCCATCACGGCATCCGCCAGCTGCAGCGTATTCAGCGAATGCAGCAGAGCGCTGGATGGCTGATCGGTATTCTGAACCACGCGCGCGTAGCGCTTGAGCAGTTGTGACACCCAGATCGCTGTTTCCCGGCTCATGGATGAATGGCGAAATCGATGACCAATGCCATAAAAACGGTAAGACCGAGCCAGTTGTTATTCAAAAAAGCCTGAACGCAGCGGGCAGGTTCTCTATCGCGGGCAAGCCAGATCTGGTACGCCACGAAGCCTGTCGAGCCAAACAGGCCTGAGTAATACACGACACCTCGGCCGGCCAGCCATCCCACCCATGCCAGCAGGGCGATAACGATTGTCTGAAATACGACGACCATGACCAGGTCGTAGCGACCGAACAGTATGGCTGACGACTTAATACCGATTTTCAGATCATCGGGGCGATCGGCAATGGCATATAACGTGTCGTAGGCCACCGACCAGATAATGGCGCTGAGATACAGCCACCCGGCAATGGCAGGCAGTGAATTGGTTTGTGCAGTAAAGGCCATGGGCACGGCAAAACCGAAGGCGGCTCCGAGCACGACCTGGGGTAGGGAGGTGTAGCGTTTTGAAAAAGGGTATATCACGGCCAGTATCACCGCCACGAAAGACAGGGCGATTGTCAGGGGGTTGGTGAAGAGCACGAGCACAAACGCTGCCAGCATCAGAACTGCAGCCGCCAGTAAGGCTTCGCGAGCACTTAGTGCGCCAGTGGCCAGTGGGCGGTTGCGGGTTCGTTCAACATGGCCGTCGAAATCCCGGTCGGCGTAGTCGTTGACAGCACACCCTGCAGAGCGTGTCAGTACAGTGCCGAGCACGAAAATGAACAGCACATCGAGCCGTGGGACACCGTGTGCTGCAAACCACAGAGCCCAGAGCATGGGCCACAGCAGAAGGTATATGCCGATGGGTCTGTCCAGTCGGGTCAAAGCAACGAAATGAGGCAGTTTTTGTCCGAGGTTGGCGATATTCACAGCCTGGCGAGTCCGGTCAGCGCTTAGCCTCGGTATAGTATCCCGATTATGACTCTCGTGACTCAGGAACCCTGCATGACCCATTCATATGATTACGACCTGATTGCCGTAGGCGGCGGTAGCGGCGGCATAGCAACCGCTAACAGAGCAGGTAGTTACGGTGCTCGTTGCCTGGTCATCGAAAGCGATTCGGTGCTGGGTGGTACCTGCGTCAATCGTGGTTGTGTGCCCAAAAAAGTCATGTGGTATGGCGGTGCCATGGCGCACGCACTGCGAGATGCTGAAGGCTATGGCTTTGACGTCACTGTTAACGGCTTTGATTGGACTGCTCTGGTGGAAAGGCGTGAGCAATACATCAGCAACATTAACGATTCCTATGCGAAGTACCTCGGCCAGAATAACGTTGAAACATTATCCGGGCGGGCTCGGCTGGTAGACGCACACACCGTAGAAGTGGACGATAAGCACTACAGTGCTGAACGTATTGTTCTGGCCCCGGGTGGCTACGCCCGTGTGCCTGATATTCCAGGCAAGGAGCTGGGTGTGACCTCAGACGGATTTTTTGAATTCACACAGCAGCCCAGTCGCGTTCTGGTACTCGGCGCCGGTTATATCGCAGTCGAGTTAGCCGGCATGATGCAGGCGATGGGCAGCGATGTGACACTGGCTGTTCGTCACGACTCTTTTCTTCGCGACTTTGATTTGATGTTGCAGGAAAAGCTCATGGCAGAAATGCTTAGCGAAGGACTCACGGTTGCAACTCAGTTCACAGCGGCAAGTCTTTCCCGCGTCGGTGAAACGATCAGTGCCACCGGCGAAAGCGGTAAGGTACTGGAAGGCTTTGATGCGGTAATTTTCGCGGTCGGTCGCGCTCCGTCAACTGATGATCTAGGGCTAGAGAGCGCGGGTGTTAACAGCGATGAGAAAGGTTACATACTTGTCAACAAGTATCAGGAAACCAATGTGCCGAGTATATTTGCGCTTGGGGATGTCACGGGTCAGGCGGAGCTGACGCCGGTGGCCATTGCCGCTGGCAGACGTCTGGCTGATCGCATCTACGATCATCAGGAGGGCCGTCATCTGGAGTATTCACTGATACCGACGGTTGTGTTCAGTCATCCGCCTATGGCCACTGTAGGGCTCACCGAAAAACAGGCGCGTGAGCAGCACGGTGATGCGGTAAAAGTCTATAACTCGGCATTTACAGCCATGTACAACTCGTTGACACCGCACAAGACCAAGACGGCGATGAAGTTGATTGTGACGGGAGCTGACGAGAAGATCATCGGTATCCACATGATCGGTCTGGCCGCCGACGAGATGCTGCAAGGTTTTGCTGTAGCCATGCGAATGGGGGCTACTAAACGGGATTTCGACGACACCATCGCGATTCACCCAACCAGCAGTGAGGAATTGGTCACACTCCGATAGCTTTAAGCCGTAGCCCGCCTGCGCGCGGGTTAACCACTTTGAAGTCTGGTCGATAGCTAACGTTAAGAGCGGTGCGTAAGGTATTTTCCGTGTGCACGCGACGTTAACCGGTGACCACTTACGCATGTCAAGTTCGCGCATACGACACAACGGATTTTCAATGCTGGAGCTTTTGATAGCTTTGGCAATCAGTGCCATATTGCTGGGGCTGGCAGTGCCATCCATGCAAAGCTTCATGGGCGATTCTGAAATAAGCAGTACCAGTAACGAGTTTGTCTATAGTCTCCAGACCGCGCGATCCGAGGCTATCAAACGTGCGGGCCCGGTGGGCGTTTGTCCCAGTATCGCGCCTCTGGCAGACGAGCCTGCCTGTGGGGGCGCTGACTACACCAAAGGCTGGATAGTTTTTCTTGATCAGAACGGCAACGGCAGCCGAGACGCTGCTGATCAGATTATTCTCCAGACTGGCGAACGTGCTCCGGCATTTACCATCACGCCAGACAACATATTCAGCGATCGTATCTACTTCGGGGAATCAGGAACCAGCGTTAATCCAGCGGGCATCCCACTGTCTGGCACTGTACGCATCGATTTTGCAGGCTCTGCCCGCCGCGATATCTCCATCGCCGGAAACGGGCGTATAACGACCGTCGACCCTGACGCTACCGGAGGTTGATGATGAACGTGAACAATTTCCCCACCAAGGATGGCCGTCGCATGCTCGGTAACAGGCAGAGCGGGGTCGGTATCATAGAGGTGCTGGTCGCTCTGATTGTGGTCTCATTCGGCGTGCTGGGTATGGCTGGTTTGCAATTGACTGGCATGAAGCACAGCACTAATAGTTTCAATCGTTCAAAAGCGCTCATGCTGACCGAGAACATGGCCACTCGCATGCGCATAAACGATACCGGTGTCATTACTCAGGCTTATGCAGGTTTTGACTCCAGTGCAGATACCGGTTTTTGTAACGTCAAGCCAACGCCTTACTGTCAGGCATCAAAGGGTATTGCTGCACAACAATGTGATGTTGATGAGCTTGCCAGTTTTGACCTGTACTCAGTAGCCTGCGGTGACTGGGGTACAGCGGGATCCAATGCAGGTGTTCAGGGGTTGCTACCACAAGGCTCAAAACTTGAAATCATTTGCGACGATGCAATTTGCGTGGACACGTCTACCTACACGTTGCGGGTGAGCTGGCCCGAGGGTGAAACGGCTACATCAGAAGAAGCCGCTGTTGTTCGTCAAGTACAGATGAGGTTGCGCCCGTGAGATACCATCTTCAGTTTCGCCATCGTCAACGTGGCCTGTCATTAATCGAATTGATGATATCACTCGTTCTTGGACTGATCGTGGTGGCTGCGGTATTCAATGTCTATTCGGGTAATTCCCGCTCTGCGCGCTTTACCGAAGGTTTGCAGAGCATGCAGGAGAACGGTCGCTACGCGGTATCCGTGTTGCAACGCGGATTACGCCTCGCGGGATATTCACCAGTAGGCTATATAGAGGCGTTTGATGTGACACAGAGTGGTGTTAACACGGTAGCCGTGCGCACTCAGCAGGCGTTTGATTGTAACGGTGCCGACACCACCCCCACAGGTGGGCTTGCCGTCAACATCTACCGCCACGATTCAGTAACCAGTCAGCTTACGTGTGAAGGTAACCAGGCAGGGGCTGCTCCCATGGCAATCGTTGAGGGTGTGGAGCAGTTCAGGATACTGTTTGGCCTTGATACAGACGGTGATGACGACACCTCGGAGCCGCAGCAATACGTACCCTTCAGCGCAACGCTCGATCCGGCAGAAGTGGTCTCGCTACGCTTCGCGCTACTGGTCAATTCCAATAAACCAATTCGCTCGCGAAACATGTCCGATACCTATGTGTTGCTGGATGAGGAAATGGTTGTTAACGATCGTATGGCACGGGCGGTTTTCAGTAGTACCGTAAAGCTCAGGAATCGCTTGTGATGCGAATATCACATTCATACAATTTTCCAGCAACTGTTGGCAATCGCTACCCGCGACACAGTGAGAGCGGAGTGGCTCTTGTCATCAGCCTTGTTCTGTTGATGGCGATGACAATACTGGGTGTTGCCACACTGTCCTCCACCCGTCTTAATGAAAAAATTACCAGTAATGCACAGCAGAAATCCATTGCCTTTGAAGTGGCCGAGTCTGCAATTGCGTCTGTGTGGGACAAAGGCTATCTGACCAATGCATTGACAGCGGGCCCAGCCAACTCAGCCAATAATCCTGTCGCTGTCCAGGCGCCGGATGCGGATACCGGGTTGGCAGCAGATTTTGATGTCAAGAACGGAAGTGGAAATACGGTCGTTGATGTGGAGGGTGAATTAACTGTTCAGTATTGCGGTGAAGTAGCCCCCATAGGTAGCGATCTGAATGCCGACGAGTCGGTAACTACGTTTGTCTATCAGCTGATCGATGTTAACAGTGTTGTTCAGATAGCCAACACCAATACACGTTCTGATCATGTGCAGCGCGGTGCTGCCACGTCTGCGAGAACCGGTCGAACGGGCAACTGTCCTGTACGTTGAAGAGCAAATTATTTATGTCAACATTCTTTATCTTTAATCGCCTGTGTTGCGCTACTCGTGCAATGGCTGCACCGGGTACATCAGAAGCACATCGCAGCGTAGGGTTGCGGACGCGTGGCTTTACATTGATAGAAGTCATGATCGTCGTTGCTATGATCGGTATTCTGGCTGCTATCGCTGTGCCAGGTTATTCTCAGTACATGACGGATGGCCGACGCACAGATGCCATCTCCTTTTTGTCAGAGGTTGCCGGTGAGCAGGTTCGCTATTTTTCCAGTAACAATCGATACGCCGACTCCATGGACGAGCTGGGTTACGGCGATGCTGCTACCTTCGTCACGCCAGAAGGACATTATACAGTCGGTGTTACAAACCCTGGTAGCAGAGCCAGGTTCATGCTCACGGCCACCCCGGTTGCCGATGGCAGACAGGCGGGTGATACGGAGTGTTTAGCCTTCACGATTACTGACACTGGCGTGAAGAAAAATACAGGCACCAACACTGATTGCTGGTAGTAAACGCTTGCGCCTGGCGTTAGTGAGAACACGCAAGTCGTCTGATAGCCAGCACTTCATTGTGTTCTGGTCTGTTATACAAAAATGTGTATTTGTTATTGTCAACTGCAATACGGGATGATCAAGGCCTGACAAGTCACCGGCTAGCTGTATGCTGTCGACGTATTCTCCCAACCGGCTCAGAGCTTGCGAGTTCATGTTTCAGTTCACCAGCGGATTGCTTCCCGGCATTCTTGCCATTGCAGCCTTCGCGTTAACTTTGCCGCTAACACGCATAGCGGTGTTGGCGACATCACCCATGACAGTTTTCGTATTGCGACTGGCAATGGCCTCGCTGGCAGCAACGCTTGTACTGCTGTTACTGCGTGTGCCGTTGCCCGCCAGGCAATTCTGGATACCTATGGTGGTCACCAGTGCTGGTGTGGTGTTCGGATTCCCGTTGTTTACCTCGCTTGCCATGCAGTCTGAGGCAGCCGCACATGGTGGTGTGGTACTGGGTATATTGCCGTTGGCAACGGCTATTGGTGGTGCAATAATCAATCGAGACAATCCTGGCTTGCCGTTCTGGCTAGTAGCAGGCGCTGGCAGTGCTCTGGTGGTGTTGTTTTCGTGGATGAGCGGAAATGGTGTGATCAGCGGCGGTGATATCTATTTATTGCTGGCTATAGTGAGCGCGGCAGCGGGATATGCCTACGGTGGCAGGCTTTCACTGCATTTGCCTGCCTGGCAGGTTATCAGTTGGGCGTTAGCGCCCGCATTTCCGATAGCACTACTGGCTCTGATGTTCCTGGATTTAAGTGATGCCCGGCTCTGGTCTGTGTTCAAACCGGCAATCAGGGAAGGCTCATCCGTGACGTCTGAAAACGTGTTGCTATTCAATGCATCACTGTTTTTTTCATTGCTGTATCTTGGGCTAGTCAGCCAGTACGCCGGGTTTTTGTTGTGGTACAGGGCTCTGGCGCTCGACGGCATCGCCCGTGCCAGTCAACTTCAGCTGCTACAGCCTTTTATGACTCTGGCGGCCTCTGCCGTATTGTTGGGAGAAATGATTGACAGGCTTACTATCGTGTTTGCCGTACTGATACTGGCAAGTGTTGCGCTTTCAAGACAGCTGTCACGCTGGAAAAAGGCCAAGCCAAGCTAAGCCTGGCAGCAGACAACATCAGCGTCACAACTGCTAACAGTCGTGTATGAACTCGCTCTCAGCATCACCGTATGCTAGGCGCTATTGTCAATTTACTCACCGTATGGATCAGGGGTTTTACCTCATTTGCCGTACAATTCCAGCTGCGTACAGTGGATATTGCCCAGTCACTGGTTTACCCGTTTGGTCTTGCGGCGTCGAGTGGCTGTTGCCTGATGCGCGCAGCTGTTGCACACTGCGCCCGTAATCCTGATATACAGATGCAATGACTGACATCATGAACGATTTCAACACCGTAATCTCCCGTGCAAATACATCTAGCCTGAAATGGGAACGTTATCGCAATCAGGATATCTTGCCTTTCTGGGTGGCAGATATGGACTTCAAGATTGCAGCCCCTATCCAGACGGCGCTTGAGGAGCGTGTCTCGCATGGTGTGTTTGGTTACACACTGGCGCCTGAAGGCATGAGTGAGGCGGTAATAGATCACTTGCGTAATCAGTACAGCTGGGAGGTGGATCCAGACTGGATTGTCTGGCTGCCGGGAGTTGTAACGGGTCTTGCCGTCAGCTGCCGAGCGTATTGCGGAGAGGGTGACGAAATAGTGGTTAATCCGCCTATCTACCATCATTTCTACGATTCTCACGAGCATGATCGGCAGAGCATCGTCCGGGTACCCTTGTGTCGGCGTGAAAACCGCTGGACCTACGATATGCCTGCCATGGAAGCGGCGTTTAATGACAAAACGCAGCTGATGATGATGTGTTCGCCGCATAACCCGACAGGTACGGTGTTCACCCCGGCCGAGCTGGAAGCCTTGGCGGCTCTGTGCAAGAAGCACAATGTCATCATGGTGTCCGATGAAATTCACTGCGATCTTGTCATCGACAAACAGGCTGAACATACGCCCACCGCTGCTGCATGTCCGTCAATGGCTGACAGAATGGTCACGCTGATGAGCGGCAGCAAAACCTGGAACCTGGCAGGTCTGAATTGTTCCTTCGCCATTATCAGTAACAGTGAACTGCGCGAGCGATTTAACAACGCCTGTCAGTCCATCGTACCCATGGTCCCACCGCTGGCCTACGTGGCTACACAGGCAGCTTACCGAGATGGTGGATCGTGGCGACACGATCTCATCGATTATCTGGCAGACAACTATGCCTACCTGCAGTCAACACTGGGTCAGACTAATGGGTTGGTCGTCGAGCCCATTCAGGCTACGTATCTGGCCTGGATAGATGCAACTGGACTGGATCTGGACGATACGCAGCAGTTTTTTGAACAGTGGGGAGTGGGATTGTCCAGTGGCGAACAATTCGGACAACCTCAGTACATTCGTCTGAACTTTGCCTGTCCACGGGCGACGCTTGAAGAGGGAGTACGGCGTATGCAGGCAGCGGTTGCCTCACTAGGCCGTTAGGTTCAGCAAAATTCAGGTAGGGCCTGGCAACAGAATGTCGCCATCTTCAACGGATTTGAGAAAGTTCAGTGTCATGCGTGCTGTGGCGCCCCAAAGGGTTTCGCCATCGTATTCACTAAACACAATAATGGGATGCCGCCGTGCACTTTGCAGGTCCATATCGCTGCGGGCACGAAATGAAAAATTCTGCCTGTCTTGCAACCAGCTCAACGGAATCAGGAATGCTCTGGCAACCTCAGACGTTTGCAGTTTCAGACTTGTGGGCCAATCAACAATACCCACGATTGGCGTCACGGAGTAATGACTGACTGTGATGTAGGGTTCAATTCTGCCAAGTAGCTGAATGTTGTCCGGATGTACGCCAATTTCCTCACGGGTTTCTCGCAATGCTGCCATCTCGTGCGTTGCATCTGACTCTTCAAGTCTGCCACCGGGGAAGGCTACCTGGCCACTGTGACGATCGCGCTCATTGCGGGCTCTGCGTATAAACAGCACTTGCCAGACGCCCTCGTGGCGTACTAGCGGGATGAGCACGGCGGCATCGCGTACGGCACAGGATGAGGGTGCATCGGCATTCTGGTGCAGCGCATCGTCGCCGAGTGGTTCTATGAGGGTGAGTTTGTCGTGCATTACATCAGTATAGTGTCTGGCAGAAGGCTATCGTTCCCCTCGGGGCTGATTTCTTCTTGCACAGATCAAATCAGACGGGATAAGTCTATTGCCTGCTGCCTTTTGTCTATATTTCAGGGAATTTTTTCACGATGCACATAGACCTGACCTTACTATCGCCGGCTCAGACGTACGCCACGATGACGCAAAGTATCGTGCCGCGACCCGTAGCATGGGTGCTGACAGAAAACGATTCTGGCACGTTCAATCTGGCCCCCTATTCCTATTTCAACGCCATCAGCAGTGCACCTGCCATGGCCATGTTCTCCGTCGGTGTGACGGCTAATGATGATATCAAGGACACGCGCTATAACCTTGAGAGACGTGACCAGGCCGTTATACATATTGCTCACCGTGAAATGGCGCAAGCCATGACGGCATCGTCGGCCACTATTGAAAGAGGTGTCTCTGAAGTGTCCGAACTGGGCCTGCAGACAGCTGCTATGCCGGGTAGTGAACTGCCTCGCCTACGCGATTGCCGCGTTGCCTACGCAGCCAGACTGGTGGATACCAAGATGATCAAGCAGCAGTGGATTGCTTTCATGGAGCTGACTCACTTGTATCTGCACGACACTATCGTGGGTGAAGACGCTAAGGGGCGGCTCAAGGTCATGGCAGACAAACTGGACCCTATCGGGCGACTGGGCGGTGGAGAGTACGTTATGGCGGGTGACATTGTGAGTATCGACAGACCTGCCTGATGCGAGTCGACACCTTCGAAAGCTTTCCAGTGACAGTTCTAGACTTCACCGGGTACAGGAGTACGACACGTTGAACATTCAATGGAAGGTGTTGGCCGGCGTAGCGCTGATGCTGCTGTTATTACTCGCGTGGTGGCAATTGCCGGTAAAGCTCTGGATTGATCAATTCCGAGGCTGGATCCTCGATCTGGGACTCGTCGGTGTAGTGGCTTTCGTCGTTATCTACGTTATTGTTACCGTGGTGCTGGGTCCAGCCTCCGCCTTGACCTTGACTGCAGGGCTGGCCTATGGCGTGTGGGGATTTCCGCTGGTGGTTTTCTCGGCCACACTTGCTGCCGCTGTTGCGTTTGTGCTGGGACGTTATGTAGCGCGTGATCGAGTGACCCGATTGATCAATCGTGATCCTCGTCTGAGCTCTCTGAACAAGGCCATTAGCGATGAAGGTTGGCGGGTGGTTGGCCTGATGCGATTGAGCCCGCTGATTCCCTACGGTGTACAGAACTACCTGTTTTCAGTCACGCAGATCAGTTTTGTGCCGTTTGTGCTGGCAACGCTTGTGGGAATCATGCCGGCCACGGCATTGTATGTTTATATCGGCTCTCTGGGTCATGCTGTCGGCCGGTTTGGCGGGTTGCAATGGGCGTTACTGGTAGCCGGATTGCTCGCAACATTGCTGGTCGCTTGGTTTGTTGGCAAGCGCGCCAGAGCCGCACTGGCAGATCACACTGCCAACCATACGACACAGCGATAACCTCGACAAATGCTATGAGCAGTTTTGCTTTGTTACCGCAGACTGCCAGGCAGGAGACTCAAGATGACAGATGCAGGTACGCTCAGGCGGATTCTCGATACGCACACCACCATAGCCATTGTTGGCATGTCCGACAAAGTGCATCGCCCCAGCTACTTTGTTGGCAAGTATCTGCTGGATCATGGCTACACAGTGATCCCGGTCAATCCCACGTTTGCCGATGTGCTCGGCCAGAAGAGTTACGCCAGTCTTGACCAGATTCCGGTGCCTGTGGGTATCGTGAATTGCTTCAGGCGTTCTGAGCAGATGGAAGAACTGGCTCGTGCGGCTGTCGATATCCAGGCGAAAGTACTGTGGATGCAACTGGGTGTCATCAATGAGAACGCACAGGCGATCGCCGAGTCGCACGGGCTGGACGTTGTTATGGATCGATGTACGAAAATAGAGCACGCACGATTGTTTGGCGGGCTTAACTGGGCTGGCGTCAACACGGGTCTGATCAGCTCGCGCCGCCCCCGAAAAGTGAATCTTTGATCTGGAGAAAGACAGACGCCATGGCCGATAGAGAATATGCCCCCGAGACATTGTGCCTGCACGCAGGTCAGGTACCTGATCCTCTGACAGGCTCACGAGCCCCACCGATCTATCAGACAAGCTCCTATGTATTTGACAGCCCTGACCACGCTGCCAGCCTCTTCAATCTGCAGACATTCGGTAACGTCTATACCCGTTTGTCCAATCCGACCAATGCCGTACTGGAAGAACGTGTTGCCGCGCTCGAAGGGGGTCGTGCCGCATTGGCTGTGGCGTCGGGTATGTCCGCACAAACTATCGCTACACTCACCCTGTGCAAGGCTGGTGATGAAATCGTAGCGGCCAGTACGCTCTATGGCGGAAGCTACTCCCTACTGGATGTCAATCTGCGTCGGCTGGGTATCACGACACACTTCGTTGACCCTGATGATCCGGAGAATTTTCGTCGGGCGATAACACCCCGCACTAGGCTAGTGTACGCAGAGAGTCTGGGTAATCCCGGTTTGAATGTGCTGGACATTACAGCGGTTGCCGATATAGCGCATGAGCATAGGTTGCCGTTGATGGTGGATAACACCGTACCATCGCCTTTTTTGTGTCAGCCGTTCAAACATGGCGCTGATATCGTCATCCATTCAGCGACCAAATACATCGGAGGGCACGGTACCTCTATCGGTGGCCTGATTGTTGAATCAGGGAAGTTTCCCTATGACAATGGCAATTTCCCAGACATGGTTGATGCGTCCGACGGGTACCACGGAGTGCGGTTCTTTGAAACGTTTGGTGATTTTGCGTACACCATGAAAGCGCGTATGGAATACCTGCGCACCATGGGGCCGTCGATGAGTCCGTTCAATGCATTCAACTTCCTGCAAGGGCTTGAAACATTGCATGTCAGGATGGAGCGACACGTCGAGAACGCCATGATTGTTGCCCGTTACCTGCAGGAACATGAGCGCGTTTCGTGGGTGAATTATCCGGGAATGCCTGAGAATAAATATCACGAACTGGGCCGGAAATACATGCCACGCGGTTGTAGCTCGCTCATGAGCTTTGGAATAAAGGGTGGTATGGAGGCGGGTATCAGGTTTATCGAAAACGTTGAGGTTCTGAGTCACCTGGCAAACATTGGTGATGCCAAGACTCTGGTAATTCATCCGGCGTCCACTACTCACCGTCAGTTAAATGAAGAACAGCAGATAGCGGCAGGTGTGGGTCCGGATCTGATCAGGTTGTCTGTGGGCATCGAGCATGCCGACGATATCATCGCTGATATTGCGCAGGCACTGGAGAAGTCGCTTCCGTGATGATTGCGGCTCAGTCAGTTGTTCGGTGTTATGGCGGCAGTGCGCGCGCGCGCGCGTTGATGAGCGTGTACACAGTGAAATATCGATCCAGTCTTCATGTTCTGCAGCTACTTGTGCTTTCACTGTTCATGGTGACGGCAGCGCCTGCCGCATCAGATTACAAGACGCCGAAAAATCTGAGAATGGGCTGGGATGGCAAAGTGCAGCTGGGTGCGCTAGCCACCTTTGGCACAGCCGACACCACAGCAATCTCGGCGCGCACAGATTTCACTTACAGGAATGATCGATCTGAGCACGAATTGACTACCAAGTTGTATCGCAGTGCCAACAAGATTTACGTTGTCCGAAAAGATGTCAATGGCGATGACATAACCAATGAAAGTGGAGCCTTTGTCAAAGATCAGGTTCGTACCACGACAAACGATCGTCGCTATATCGGCGTTCAGACTCGATGGTTTGCCACGTCTAGATATTATGTTTTCCTGTTGGCGGATCTTGAACTGAACAAACCAGCCGATATCGAATCTTCCTCCAGGCAGGTGATAGGCTTTGGCTACAAGCTATGGAGGACGCGCAAGGATTATGTCAGTGCAGCGCTTGGAGTCGGCCGCAAGAAGCTGGAGCAGGTTTCCGGTGAGACAGAAGAAGGCGGTATAGGTTACATCGGCCTGCGCCTGCGCCGCCGAGTGAGCTTTAACGTGATTCTGGGGATTGATCTGGATACGGATTTTGGGGCTGAAAACCGTTTCTCGGAAGCAGAGTTTGCAGTAGCGTGGAAATTTCGCGATCCGGTGTCTCTCAAATTTAAGTACGAGGCCCGGTTTAACAGTAACATCATCAATCCGCTCGATACATTCGACGAAGATGTCGAAGCGGCGATGAGTGTGAATATTGAGGTAGCGGTGTTCAGGTAACCTGAATAAAATAGTCAATCAGCCCAGACTACTCGAGAGTAACCCGGGCTTGAACCTATTCGGGTGTCTTCACTTTGCCGTAGGCTTTCTCGGCATCGCTTACCAGCCGTTCGCCAGATTTCACCAGCGCATTGCCGTCTGCCAGATCTTCCTTACCTTGGGATATCTGCTTATTGCCTTTCCGAACGAGCTTGTTGCCCTTCTTGATCATGGCCTGGCCTTTATCCCATTGCGTACCGAGACCGGATACCGCCTTACCTTCAGCTTCAATGGACTGGCCAAATGAGAGTGCCTTGGACGCACAGCCGCTAGCGATTACGGTAAAGCTGGCGATGGCTGCAAGGAGGATAATCTTGTTCATAGGGTTCCTCTTATAGAAAAGTGGGTGGCCGATATAGTAACCGCATAGAGTGTCGGTAATGGATCGTTCTCACAACACTGTGTCACTCTATTTGTGTAACTTACGTTCTCCCGAATCATCGTCAACCAGGTGGCATCACTTGAACCCATAGTGTTGTGCAGCGCCCGCTTCAGGTAATCGACGAGTTGCGCTGTGCTGTTCATCGGGTAGGAGTCAGTAGCCTTTGCTAAGTGGTGGTCATTGCAACTTATTGAAAACGCGATGAAATATATAAAATATACATGATTATTGGGCCTGATTGAACCTGTGCCGCTAATAAACTTAGCGGTAGATGCAATCATAAAGAATGTCCGTTCGTTAGAACTGTATAGGGGCAGGTGCCTGTAGATTGACTCCCATGACTTCAAGCCATGTTTCAGCGTAATAAAAGACCCGAAGTAGAGGCGCTGGTGCAGGCAGGCTACCGCTACGCCTGTGCACTACAGGCCGATACGGGTGAAGCACAGGGACTGGTTCACGAGGCTTGGATAAGGGCTAGCAAAGTCCACGGAGACGTCCCGGACAAAGCGCTATTGTTTCGCTGTGTGCGCAACCTTTTCATCGATCACTACCGACGATCAAGAAGTGTGAACTTCACCTCTTTGGATACCAAGGGATTCTCGGCTGATGAAATGATGGGGGCTATGGATGTCGCTGAATTGCCTGATGCTCAATTGCAGAGGGCGCTCCTGCAACTACGTGACGCTGAGCGCGAAGCGTTGTTTCTGTCGGTAGTTGAGGGCTATACCGCTAACGAAATCGCCACACTGACCAATAAACCGCGTGGCACGGTTTTGAGTCTCATACATCGTGCCCGAATCAGATTAAAAACGTTGATGTCCGAAACCAACGTTACTCCATTCAACCGTGAGAAAGGTGAGCACTTGTCATGACCGACATTGATGATCGCCTGCGTGATCACTACCGCGGGTTACAGCTTGACGATGAAGAAGTGGACCGGATCAGTGTATCAGGCTCGGCTACCCCATCCAATCTGGTTGCCCTGTCGGCCAGCCGTTGGCGAAGCCTGTCTAGAGCAGCCACAGTATTGCTGGTGATAGCAATGTCGATAGGCTTTCACAACTACGGTACACAGGTAGAGCGAACCACGCGCACGTTGAATGAGGCGGCAATGAACCACTCTACCCGATTGCAGTTGGAGTTTGAGTCTGCGGAAATCGGGAAGATTAACGAGTTCATGACGCAACTGCCGTTTGAAGTAGCGCTGCCCTCGCAATTTGGCGAACAACTGACTTTGCTGGGCGCGCGATACTGCACTATTAATGGCGAGCTCGCAGCCCATGTGAAGTTCATTGATAGGGCAACTGACAAGCAAGTAAGCCTGTTTATGACGCGTAACGGCGAAGGTCTTAAAGCCATGGATGAAACTCGCGAACGCGTTGATGGAGTCAACGTAAAACTCTGGAACGAGTCGGGTCTGTTCTATGTCATGGCTACGCGCTCTCCCATTATCTGAATTCCTCTAACTACCTACCTCGAAAAGTGATCTCTAATGAATAAACGTGACTTTCTCAAAAGCAGTGTACAAGTGCTTGCAACTGCCAGTTTGTCGCTCGCTGCCGCCAAAACGGCTTTCGCGCAACCAAAAGGTTATGAGCTGATCAGTCCTCCGTTGAATACTCGAAGTGCTGACAAGGTCGAAGTACTTGAGTACTTCTGGTTTGGATGCCCTCATTGCTTCGCCTTTGAGCCGAGTATCAATAGCTGGGTGGCGAGCAAGCCCGACTATGTCGAATTCATTCGAGAAGCACCGCCACTGAATCCAGCCTGGGAGCCTCACTCCCGTGCGTTTTACGCTGCTGAATTAATGGGCGTTACGGAGCAGTTCTTTGAACCCATGTTTCACGGTATTCATGTTGAGCGTCGCTCACTTCGCAGCCCTGACCAGATCGCAGACTTTGCGGGCGAGCTGGATATAGACAAGGACAAGTTCAAAAAGACCATGGACTCCTTTGGAGTAAATACTCGTATGAACCAGGCCATGCAAATGGCCCGCGCATCCAAAGTGTCAGGTGTACCCACTGTAATCATTAACGGCAAGTACCGCACGGGTGGTTCACTGGCCGGAAGCCACGAGGGGATTCTGCGAGTGATAGATGAGCGGATCGCAGAAGAACGCAAATCAATCTGATCAGTAACCGTCAGCACAACTGAGCACAGATCAATGTGATCTGTAGCACTCGGAAAAACTCATGAAACGAAAGAAAAAAGCAGCGCCTAAAGTCTCTGCAACACAGCGATTGCTTGATATGCCGGGCGTGCAGAAACGCAGGCTGGCGCTGAAGGCGGTGCTTGCAGTGGGTGTACTAGGCGTTGCTGCCGGTGCCATATCAGGCTACGACCAGCAGAAACGAGAACTGCATGATCTGTCGGTCATAGGTGCGGGCAAACCGGTTGTGGTGCAAATTCATGACACCAGTTGTTCTATCTGTCGTCAGTTGAAGTCCAGAGCGCTGTCAGTGTTCAAAGACGATGAGTCAGTCGATTTCAGGCTCGCTGATATCTTTACTGACGAGGGCCGGGCTTTGCAACAGCAATACGGAGTACAGAAGACAACCTTGTTGTTGTTCAATGCCAAAGGGCGTCACGTGCATACGGTTGTCGGTCTGCAGAGTATTCATGAGCTGAAAGCGCTGGCTGCGAGGTATTTTGTACAGCCAGCTTAGGGGTAAATGTAGTAGGAACTCAGAAATACGCCCGGAGGCGATATTCTAGACAGCTATCAGCCTCTTTCTCAGCAAGCCATGAGTTGTAACGCCGGATAGGCGGCTGAGAGAGCATACACGAGCGGTCAGCTACGCCCATGGACGTGTCCCGCTGGATAGTCGGCCAGGAGATGAGTATCCAGTGGCTGATAGCCAGCGATAAATTTGTCGGCTAAAAATGGCGGTTACGGACATGAGTTAAGGCAAAGCAGCATACGATCAACAATAAGTTTGTAAAAATCTTGGGCGGTTACAGACCTTAAGGCGGGAATTCACACAGAGTCGAATGTTTTTTTTTGAATGATATCTTTGGAACGATTCGATAGTATCTCTCGACCGATTCAAGAACACATTTTGATGTGTATTCTGAGTAGCCTGAGGCTATGCTGACATCTTCGATATACGAATTCGTTGTGGGAGCATTTCGTGGCATTTTACGAGACAGACGAAAAGCGTTGGGGGGCGGTGCAAGCGAGAGATGTCCTTGCTGATCTAGAGTTTTTTTACGGCGTTATCACAACGGGTGTCTACTGTTATCCATCATGTCCGTCTCGGCACGCGCTGAGGATCAACACAAGGTTTTTTGACTCACGTCAAGAGGCGCTTTGTAAGGGTTTCCGATCCTGCAAGCGATGCTTGTCAGATCAAGTGCCACTTGCGGAGCGTCAGCAGCGACTAGTGGAGCTGGCTTGCCGCAAAATTGAGACATCTACAGAAGCGGTTGCTATTGAGTTGCTCGCAGAAAACCTTCAGATCAGTCGTTTCTATCTGCACAAGCTGTTCAAGCGATTTCTTGGCGTGAGCCCCAAACAGTACGCCAAGGCGGTGAGAGGTAGACAAATGGAAGCAGCACTGAGTGATAGCTTGTCGGTAACAGATGCGCTATATGATGCTGGCTACAATAGCGCATCTGCATACTATAGTAGTGGTGCTGAGCGGCTTGGACTGCGCGCAAGCCGTGTTCGAAAAGGAGGACAAGGTATGCATATTCGCTATGCATTTGGAAAGACCCGGTTCGGTAAGATTCTGGTTGCCAGTACAGATCGGGGAATCTGTAGTGTCTTGTTTGGTGAAACTGAACCGGCATTGATTGCTGACGTCGAGTCGCGATTTCCTAACGCTGAAATTGCAAGGGACGAAGAGACTCTGGCGTCAACGGTATCGGAGGTGGTTTTACAGGTAGAGCACCCTAGCACTGAAAGCACTTTACCCATGGATATTCAAGGAACCGCATTTCAGGAGAAAGTCTGGAGTGCCTTGCAAAATATCAAGCCTGGCACCACAGCTACGTATTCGCAAATCGCGAAACAGATCGATAAGCCAAAAGCCGCCCGAGCAGTTGCCACAGCTTGCGCCGCTAACCCGGTGGCGGGTCTGGTACCTTGTCACCGCGTTGTTCGAGCAAGCGGTGAATTATCTGGTTATCGCTGGGGTGTAGAGCGCAAGCGCCAGTTGATCGACAACGAGTCCGCTACTGGGTCAGACAACGATTAATGCTCAAAGGATAAATCAGGGTTTACCCATGTTTTTAGGTACGTATCGTCCTGTTAGGAGGATTTTCAACCAACGCACGTTCCAACTTTTCCTTTAGATATGTCATCTACCTGACAAAAATTTTCAGTTATCAGGCAAGTCAGACTCTTTTTGCAAACTGAACTGTCTGCCACTGAACACATCGCTTATCAGAGTTCTTGTGCGTGCAAGCCAGTCTGCAGATTCAGCGCAGGCAGCTGGAGCGGAATCATCATTCGGGCATGAAATTGTTTCGGTTTCACCGATATCGATATGCATGCCGTAGAGCGGACGAATGAGTGAGCCTTCCGGGTTTGTTGTCCAATCCAGCATGCCATCTTTGTTGTCTATGTTCAGCAGCGATAGTATCGTTGATGGCAGGCGATAAAGTGGCAGCTTGCCGACGTTCAGCGGACCGTTGACTCCATCTATGATGATCAGCGGTGTAGTCACAAGATACTCAAGCATGTCACCGGTAAAGTCAGCGCGGTCTTCGGGTAGTCCCTGGGCTTCCGAGTGCACGCCATAGCTCTGTCCCAGAAAAGGAAGATGATCTCCGAAAATGACGATTAGCGCGTTTGGATCTTCTTGCTCGAGCTTGTCAAGACGCTCTATCAGATCACGTGACTTGTACCAGAGGTGGTTCAGATAACCTTGCAGCAAAGGCGCATCGCCACCTGCCATGACCTGGTCTGGATATTTCGGGCTGGTGGGGTAAGGGAGATGACCATGATAGGTAAGCATATAGTTGAACACAGGTCTTGAATCCTGTTGCTTCTCTAGCTTGTTGAATACTTGATCGAAGTAGCTATGGTCTAGCAACAGTCCTTTTATTGAATCGTCAAGATCGAAGTCTGCTTTGCTTAGGTATTGTTCAAAACCGACAAGATGATAAGCGACTGTTCGGTTCCAGAAGCCTGGCACATTCGGGTGTGATGCCAGACTTTGATAACCGGTATCGGCAAGTACAGCAGGGAGGCAAGGCACACTACGTCGTAGCCAGCCTTCGAAAAATACCGCGTTTTCTGTTACGGGAAAACCGCACAGGGTTTCAAATTCTGCGTTGGCGGTGTATCCACCAAAAACCGGTGATAGCGCCGAGCTGTTGCCTGTTGCGGCCCATAGTTCGCGAAACTCTACAGGGAAAGGATCGTCGGGTACCCATTCAGGACCCAGTGTCATTGGATCATAGAATGATTCCAGCACGATAACGTGGACGTTACGTTGTGCAGTGCCCACCGCGTTCGTGGTTGTTTGTGTTGTATCAATAGAGCCTGGCATACTCTGAGACGGCTGTTCGACGTCTTGTCTGGCAGCTATAGCAGCCTCACGATCTGGAAACTTACCCACCTTGGCAACCGTTCGCACCGATTCCTGCGCAAGGTGCAAAGCCAGGCCTCGCTTACGAAAATTCTCTGGCTGGTTCCAGACCGAATTTCCAAAGTTTCTGTCGAGAGTACTTCGCAGTGGCTCACTGAAGTGACTGGCCAATGCAGCGGTTGAGCCGAGTAGCAACAGTACGACCCAGGTTGCCGGTTTTCGGAACGGAGTTAACACCAGAGCGAGAATCAATGGCAGTGCCGCGATCAGCATCAGCACAATTCGCTTCCAGCCGTCCGTCAGGAAAAAGAGATTTTGAATATTGAGAAAATCATCCGGACTGGCGGGCGTGCCCAGAATGGCCAGCTTGCCCGCATTGGCCATCTGAAAACCAACGATTGTGACTCCTCCAAGCAATAACGCGTAAGAGAGTTTGCGTGTCAGAGCCAGTGATATCAGCGCAACTACCAGGTTTCCGATGAAATCCCGAAGCCAATATCGGTTATCCAGCTTCACCTCGAACAAGGTTTCGATGATCAACCGGCAGATCCACGTCAGGCATAAAATGACCGCGAAAAACAATAGCGCGCTTCCGGCAATTTTCAGCCAGCGTTTCGCACCTGTCGAGCGGCGTATGTGCTTCCGGCCGCCAAGATCGGTGGGGATCACTGTTCGTTCCATGGAGTTGGTAAGTTAGTAGCAGCCAGAACGTGCCGGCATGGCAGTAGAGGAGGACCACACCAAACGGTTCAAGGTGCAGCCCAATCTACGCACCTCAGTTGCCGATCTGAATCAGCTTGTTTGTCAGTCTGCCCAGCAGGGAATTCTCTGGTGTGTTATCAAACAGCTTGTTAGGCAGTTTTTCAAAGGTGCTGACCAGAGACAGTACAACGGCTGATACGTAGGGCACTGACTGAATAAGTAGTAGCGTAATCCACAAACGTGTGTCGGTAAGATAGGCATCGTCCCGACCACTGATGCTCACGGCTGCAATGATCAGGGCTGTAGCAATCAGTGCCTCTTCCCGTACATCGAGCAAAGCCTGTCTGATGTTGTGGCCTTCAGCAAGTTTCGGTGTACGGAAGAATCCGATACTGGTTGTCTTGAGACCAGCAAGCATGGCGCGGGCAATGGTATGCGATACGGCAAGTCCTGCAAGGCCGGCCCCGAGACTTTGCAGAATGTTCGCCTGCATGCGCCAACGATATAGAACCAACATCTTCGACAGCTTGAATACAAAGAAGCCTATGGGCAGAAGACTCATCATGACCTCTGGTGGATTGAACACGTAAGGGAACATGATCATGAGAACGGAATAGGCGAGTGCGATGCAATTGAACATCAGGCACAGGCCATCCGCCATCCAGGGTAGCCAGCCTGCGACAAAATGATAGCGTTGACCGGAGGTCAGTTTCGATCGACTAAGCGACAGAAAGAAACGCATGTGGTGCCGCAGGATAAGCACAGATCCGTAGGCCCAGCGAAAGCGTTGCTTCTTGTAGTCGAGGAAGTTATCGGGCATCACGCCACGGCCATAGGAGCGAGGCACATACGCCGAACGATGGCCTTCTTCCAGAATACGTAATCCCAGCTCTGCATCCTCTGTGATGCACCATTCCGACCAACCATCAACATTGTCCAGTACTGAGCGACGCACGATGGTCATTGTGCCGTGCTGAATGATTGCGTTGCGAGCATCACGGTTGACCATACCGATGCCGAAGAACCCGGCATACTCGGCATAGATCATTGACTTGAACAGCGTCTCGCCGCCGTCACGATAGTCTTGCGGTGCCTGGACAATGGCAATTTCCGGATCATCAAACGCTGCCGTGCAATTGCGTAACCAGTCTGCATCGACAATGTAGTCGCTGTCGATGACCGCAACCAGCTCTACATCTGCTGCGGTGCGTTCCAGGGCGTAGTTCAGTGCACCTGCTTTGTACCCCGCGAGCGGATTGACATGGTGGAACTGAAATACGGCGGCTTGACGGTGACACCATTCCTGTACTGGTATCCACTGAGCGGCGTCATCCGTGTTGTTGTCCACAACGATAACTTCGTAGTTGTCGTAGTTAAGCTCGCGCAGCGCCGCCAGAGTCTTGATAACCATCTCGGGAGGCTCGTTGTGGATTGGCACATGGATGGACACTTTTCTGTCAGGTGTCTGTGATTCCTGAGCCTGCAGAGTGGCCCACTTATGCTCCCGATTCCAGATTGCTTCCGCCCACTCATGCGCTTCGGTAAGCAGAATGATCGTGATGCAGAACGCCGCCGCCAGTAAGCCGATGCCCACCAGCACCTGTTCCCACGTCAGATATTTTTGCGAATAGTCGTACACCATCCAAACCACCGCCATGGATATGGCATAGGACACCATAACGAGGAAGCCTCTTCCGCCGTGCACCAGACCACGACTGTCGCGCAATAACAGCGCCAGTATCAGTACCGTAAAAGCGAGAGAAAAGCCGGCTATTGCCCGCCATTCAGGTACCGGTGTAACGGGGGCTGCGAATGGGAACTTGGCTTCCCGGTCTGCGTTGAACACGCCCCAATATCGCCCTACAGCACCTTCGTCTGTCTTCCAGACCTGATCAAACGCCTCAAGGACGAAATATTCTGCCTGTTCGATATTGGCCTGATGCAGGAACTGGCGTAGAAATTTCGCCTGATTCTGGAGAGAGGGAATAGCGCCACCGCGCTGTCTACCTTCACTCGGCCAGCCCACCTCGCCCAGCAGGATGGGTTTGTCAACGAACGCATCCTTCAGGTTGCCGTAGCGTTCAAACACGTACTCGTGAGCTAGTTTGGCAGGAATGCCTTCCCAGTACGGCAGGACGTGCGCAGTGACATAATCTACATGCTCAGCCAGATCCGGGTGTTTGAGCCAGATGTCCCATGTCTCAGCAACGGTAACCGGTATGTCGCCTACCATGCCCTGAACGATGTCTACATAGACGCTAAGCTCGCGCTCAGTAATCTCGCGGCGTAACAGCACCTCGTTGCCTACGATGATGCCAGTAATGTTACCGGTGTCCTCAGCCAGAATTCTGCCTAGCCCTTCTATTTCGAGTCGGTTGCGTTCTATGTCTGCCGAAATCCATATACCGACCATGACATCAAGACCGACTTCAGCGGCGAGTCGCGGTATGCTACCCAGTGTGTTTTCCACCGAGTAGGTACGCACACTGTGCATACGATCCGAGAGCAGTTGCAGGTCGCGTGAAATCTCCTCCTCGCTTGGGTAATCGTTGGCGCGTTGTGGAGACTGGCCAGGGCGAAATGGCGAGAAAGATACGCCCTTGATGGTGTCAGGCCATGTCGGAACGTAGTCAGGACGGTTAAATACCGCCCACAGCGACAGCAATAGGGTTCCAACAATCCCGATTATGATCCATGAAGCACGGTCGATCTTGAACACGATTATGAGAAGTCCCAGTACACGCTTTAAGGGCGCTATTGCTAGCCACGCAGCCACAGGACTGCAAAAGTGGTCTTCGACAGCCTTTGGATTTTACCCCGCCGGCGAGCGAGCGCTCAGATACACCTGAACAAGTTGACTCATTACACACAAGGTTTCCATGAATGTTTGGAAACGTGCTTGATAGGACCGGGAACAAATGGCCCCCGCTTTCTCCGTAAGCCTTGTATACAAGCTATTTCTGACTGTTTGTCGCTAAATTACAAGATCGTAGCCTAGCAGCGTATTTAACGTGCGTGTAATAAATGCCTGCTAACTGCGCGATAGAGCCGGTTTGTCACCCGTACACTTGTGACGCCTGTCTACCAGTGCTGGAGCTTGCAGTGACAGTTAGGCCTGATTGACGGTTGTCAAGCTGATGAAATGCACAATTGTTAACGTTTGCGCTTCTGCACGACATGGTGACGGGGTTGCACGACGACCTCGCTGACAACAGCGTGATCTGGCGTCTGAAGAAGACTGACCACTGCATCAGCCACGTCGCCAGCGAGCAAGGCATGCGACTCCTCGGGCCCGGGTTCAAACTCCAGTTTGTCAAAAAAGCTGGTTCGAACCATCCCGGGTTGTACGATGCCAACATGACAGTTTGCCGAACTCAGTTCATGGCTCAGGGATTGTGCGACACCTCTCAAGCCGAACTTTGCAGCACTGTAGAGAGAGCCATACCGTGCGCCTTGTAGCGCACTGGTTGAGCCTATGAATACGAGATCACTACGCCCAGCGGCACGCAAGGTGGACAGGCAATGGCGGGTGACACACAGCGGGCTGACGAGATTGAACAACAGGCTAGCCTGAATCTGTTCAGCGGAGAAGTTTTCCAGTGAGCCGATATCGCCACGACCCGCGTTACAGACCAGTGCGCTGATGTCATGCGTTTTCACTATCGTCTTGATGACCCGTTCCACGGCTATGGGCTCACTCAAGTCCACGGCATAATGTGTATCGGTGGATAGTGGGTTGGTAGCAGGAGTGCGAGACAGCGATACTGTTAAATAGCCTGCGTCCCCGAGAGCTTTGCAAGACGCGTAACCGATTCCCCGGCTGCCACCGGTCACCAGCACACAGCGAGTTGCCGCCTGTGTTATTGACATGGCGATGGGTCTCGTTTAACAGACATCACTTTCAGCTGCATGGAAAAAATTGTTCTGGTTCGATGGCTGTTGATAGTCTACTCATACAAAATTCACGCATATGTTTCTCGGTCTGCTCAGGGTAGCTGACCATGCCGTCGTGCAGTTGCATGGGCGCCGCAAGCAGTCGAGCATCGGGATATAACCTGACGAGCTGTTTGTGAAATCCTTTGGGGAGCCGGAACACACCCAGACTTACTGAATGGACACGACGCATGTCAAGGGCTGCAAATACCTGTTCAAACATCTCGCCATATAGATGTTCAAAGTTATCGGCATAGAGTAGAGGGTCAAATCTAAGGCCGATATTCCAGCCTTGCGTCTGAAGTGCTTTTAGCGCTTCGATGCGCTTGGCCAGCGAAGGTGTGCCGTGTTCCTCGGTAGCAACGATGGCTTGCGGTGAAAGGCTGTAAGCCACCACTATGTTGGGTTGCGCGACGCGCTTTAGTAACGGGCGTATCTGTGTGCTCTTTGTGCGCAGTTCCAGACGTGCATTATCAAGCTTGCTGAATAGTTCAACACAGTCATCGACGAAATGTGTAATCGGATCCAGCGCGAGGGAGTCGCAGTCGTAACCGGAAAAAAACCAGCTGGGGTCGGTGTGTTTTTTAACGGTGAGTTTGATGTCCTGAAAAAAATCATCGGTGTTTACAAATACTACGTAGTTTGCAGACTGATACATGCCTTGTAGAAAGCAGTAGCGGCAATCGTACACACAGTTGAGCATGTGGGAAAAATAGTAATTATGCTGGCCACCAATATGATACCCCGGTGGCGTTTCGTGTACTCGATTGCCCGATTTGTTGGCCAGAATCAAGCATGGGTTTTTCTTCTGTTCACGAAAGTTCTGCGCCCGGCTGTTGAACACATCAGAGTAGCGGTCTATGAGAACTTGTCGTGCTTTAGGGTAGCGTGCACAGATCTGCGTTGTTTTGCCATGAGAGGCAACTTCTTTTTCTATATAAACAGTGTCCATCTGCTTGCGTCAGCCCCTATTCATAGGTCAGTGGCACATCGGATAACTGTGTCTCCAGATACTGGCGGACGGCCGTGGCAGAATTCAGCGTTTGCAGCTGTTGCACATCAAGTACAGTGTCGGTCAGGCTTCTGTAGCGATGTAACAGGCGTGTAAGTTGGTGACCTTCACTAATGGTGTGACGCACCTCGAGAGTGATCTGACTGGACAATGAGCGTATCTCTGATTGTCTGATTGAAGAGTCTTCCATCTGCTCGTACCATCTCAACATCTCCAGTACGTGAGGAACCGTGTGCTGCATATGTGCGATAGCCACCCGTTTTGAAAAAGCCTGTACGGGTGAGTCAGGGTTGTCTGATATGACCTTTACACACTGGATGGCATCAGTAGAGAGATAAACCGTTGCAGCGCTCATGACGCCAGCAGCTTCCATGTCGAACACGGCATCTGTGCGGTATTGATCAGACATACGATCTAGCGTTAACACCTCTGTGCTCCGTAAGCCTTGTGTTAGCCGTCTGGGGGGCAGATGTGGGTACCAGCTCGTGGCAGTGCCTTCGTCAGTGATTTTATGCGCTTGCAGGCAAGTCCCCGTTGGGTGGGTGCCACCGGCAACGCCGACATTGACGATTGCAGAAATATCAGGTTGGGCATGCAGCAATGTGCTGGTCGCTGCAGCCGCCTTGAGCTTTCCCAGTCCGGTTTGCAGCAATCGATAATGGTCTCTGGCATACAGACGCCATCCGCAATCCTGCACATGGCGAAGCCGTAGCGCGTCGATGAAGACGCGAGATTCAGCGGGCAGTGCTGTGATTATGCAGACAGGGTTCACCGCGCTAGTGTACTGGATCGTGTGATGTTACGACCCTGGTTGGGTAAGGAGGTACACTGTGCCTTAAGTCAATCTCAGGAAAGTCAATGCTCGTATCCAACCTTGAAATACTTCCCGGGCATACTATCGTTCGCCACTTGGGGCTGGTGCAGGGCAGTTCTGTTCGCTCTAAGCATGTGGGCAGAGACATTGCCGCAACGCTTAAGAACCTGTTCGGCGGTGAGCTCCGTGGCTATACGGAATTATTGTCCGATTCGCGTGATGAGGCAACCGACAGGATGCTGGAACAGGCGAAGGCTGTAGGTGCGAATGCGGTGCTCAATATCCGATACAGCACCTCCAGTATTGCAGCCGGTGCTGCGGAGATTTTTGTCTATGGTACCGCGGTAGAGCTGCAGGATGATTGACTTGTACGTTCAGGCAGCCGGTATCGTTGTCCTGTTGATACTGGGCTATCTGTTCGGTCAGATCTCTGAGAGGCGACACTTCAAGCGACTGCGAAAGCGGGAGGTTGCCACCGCATTTTTGCCGGTTGTTGCGACCAGGTATCCGCCAACAGACCAGCCGTATCAGCAACTACTGGTGTCTGGCAACGTCGTGATAGCGTCTGATTATTTCAAGGGTTTTCTGGCAGGTCTCATCAACCTATTTGGCGGGCGTGTCACGCCGTTTGAATCCATGCTTGACCGTGCGCGGCGTGAATCTCTTTTGCGTATGAAGGATGCAGCCATTGAAGCCAACGCAACTTACGTATTCAACATCAAGTTTGATACCACCCGCATAGCGACAGGGCGGTTGGCAGCCATGGAGGTACTGGCCTACGGTACTGCGATGATTCCCCTCGATACGACTCCCGACACGGTCGTTGTAACTGAGCATTGAGATGGAATACCAGAACCGGTTGCCACCAGAGGGTATAAACGTATCGCGAGTAAACCCGCTGAAGCAGTTCGTTCAGCTGGCTATCGGCGGTCTGATTCTCGTTGTCATCTTAGTGGTGATATTGCAGCTCACGGGCTCATTACTGGCCAAGCGAATTCCATTTTCGTTTGAGACTGCCGTCATGAATCGTCTGGACATACCGTTTGGAGACGATAGTCGTTTCCCCGAGATGACCAACTACCTTAACGAGCTGGCAGATCGGTTAAGCCAGCAAATGGAACTGCCGGAAGGCATGCGTGTCACTGTGCACTATGACGATGAAGAGGTGTTTAACGCGTATGCAACCGTGGGTGGGCATCTGCTGTTTTACAAGGGCCTGCTGGATCGAATGCCCGACGAGAACACGCTGGCCATGGTCATGGCACACGAGATCTCTCATGTTCTTCACCGTGATCCTGTTGCCTCGTTAGGGGGCGGGGTGGTTAGTACTATTGCATTGCTGGGTCTTACCGGAAGCTCAGGTATGGCGGGGCAGGTGTTGAACAACGCAGGCATGATTACGGGTATGCAGTTCACGCGCAAGATGGAAGAGGCTGCGGACGAGCAGGCGTTAATGGCGTTAAATTCACTTTATGGTCATGTGGCAGGGGCGCCGCGCCTGTTTGAGCTGTTCAGCGAATCCAGGGATAGTGCAGAGTCGGGCAACGCTGCCTGGCTTGAGCGATTCCTGAGTACGCATCCGCGCGACGAGGATCGTATCAGTCAGATTGCACGGCAGGCTGAACGGCAGGAATGGGCGATAGAAGGTGAGCTTACGCCTCTGCCCGCTGACTTCAAACGCTGGCTGGGTGACGCTTGATTCGTAGCCAGATAGTCAGAACCACGACATTGCTACAGCTACTGAGATATCTGCAAGTGGGTACGCCGACCCTTACTCGTTTTATTGCGCCATCCATCGATCAATCAAAAACCGCGCAATAGAGTCTTTTCTCGGTAGCTTGAAGCCTGGAGCTTCATCACCCCAGACACCAAAACCTTTGATATCTTCTCGCGTGAACCACTGCGCATCGGCCAGTTCTATCGGGTCGCAGACGATATCTGTGTTCAGAGCACGGGCTTCGAAACCCAGCATGATGGAGCGTGGAAAAGGCCAGGGCTGAGAGGCGATATACCGTACGTCCAGCGTTCGTATTGATGCCTCTTCCAGTACTTCACGTTGCACGGCCGCTTCGAGCGTTTCTCCGGGCTCTACAAAACCTGCCAACGTGGAAAAAACACCGTCCGGCCATCCCGGACTTCTACCCAGCAGACACCGGGCAGCGCCATCATCGTCCAGTGTATGGCTCACCAGCATGATCACCGCAGGGTCTGTCCTGGGGAAAGCCTGATAGTCACACGCCTCGGCGCTACAACGTCTGACATGACCGCCGTTATGAGAGTTCATGCGCGTACCGCATTGCACGCAATGGCGAGTATTGTTGTTCCAGTAAACCAGGCCCCGCGCGTATGCCAGCAGCGAGCCATCTTCATCCGCCAGGGCAGGTCCGGTTCTGCGAAGGTCGGTGAAGGCGCCTTGACAGTCTGATTCTTGGCGATTTCGGGCTTGCGCTGCCAGCGCCTCACTTTGTGAGTTATTTAAAGATGACACGTCGGCTGCGAAATACGCTATGTCGTCCTGTAGTCCGAGAAATACTTCCTGGCCTGCGGGAAGCTTGCAGTCGCCTGAGAGAAACAAGGCATCCAGAGGGTTTCCTGCCGACCACGCCGTAGTCAGTGACTGGCCACGCCACACCGGTACTATTCGTGCATTCTGACTGCGTCGTAGCGTACTAAGAACGGTATCGTCTTTTCGGAAGCGATCAGCACGATCCAGCGTGCTGTGGGTATAGAACATGATCAAACATCTCGCAATTACTGGAGCGAGTATACGTGTCCGGACAAGCCGGTACAGTGTTAGACGTGTGTCTGCTTACGGCTATGGTATTTTTCAAAGTCGTTTACCGGTACAAAAAGCAAGAAATTGACTATCTATCGCATTATCATTCGCCGCTCTGTGCTAGCGATTCTGGGTTTGGCTGTACCACTGTGTGCCATGGCTCAGGAAGCCACATCACCTGAACTCATAACGGAGGATCAGCCGAGCAATGTTATTGAACCGGTCCTGAGCGTGACGCCGGGGATGAAGAATCAACCCGTCTGGGAGTTTGGAATTGGCGGAGGTTATTTCTCAGGTTTCGACTACCCCGCCTCCAAAGACCGAAACAAAAGAGCGATAGCATTACCGTTTTTCATCTATAGAACACCGACAATACGCTTTGGTGGTGGCGGTGTAAGAGCTGTTGCCATCGAAAACCCCCGCGTTAAGCTTGATGTGTCACTGGGTGTATCTCTCAACGCCAGTTCTGAAGGAAACCGGGCAAGAGCAGGCATGCCGGATCTGGATTTCCTGTTTGAAATCGGTCCTCAGCTTGAGGTGCGTTTACTGGATACGCCCGTTGCCTCTGGTGGCCGTCTGAAAGCTCGCTTTACCTCAGAAGTGCGGGCTGTCTTTGTCACTAATTTTTCGAGTGTGGGTAGTCAGGGGATAGTGGCCGGGCTGGGTCTGGGTATGAACTACCGGCGTGTCAGAGGATCAAAGGTTGATCTCATTACATCGCTGAGCGTCACCTTCGCCAACGAAAAACTGCAGGATTACTTTTACCAGGTAGATCCAGAATTTGCGACCCCTGGCCGCGCAGAGTTCAATGCGCAAGGTGGCTATCTGGAGTCCAGAATATTTGCAGGTGCGGCATTTCAGCCACGCAAGAATGTCCGTATATTTCTGGGTGCCTTCAGCGAGCTGTACGAAGGCGCCAGTAATCAGGAGAGTCCACTGTTCGAAACCACCAGTGAGACGGGTTTCATTCTAGGGTTTGCCTGGACGATCAAGACCAGTGATCAAATGGTTGAGGTGGTGGATATGGGTGGAGAAAGCTAGCCTGCCGCTGGTAGGCGACGAGCGCATCTCGTTGTGGTCAACAGCTTGAACAACACATTTTTTAATGCGCAGGTAGCGGCACGCTGGGATCGTCAGCTGTATGGGCAGCTGTCGAATTCACAATGCTGTCGAGCCGTTCCTCGTCCTTGTCCTCTTCCTCTACTGAATTGACGACTATGAGGCCGTCGGTGACGGCTAGTTCAAACAGGAGTGGGTAATGGTCGGAGCCTATCTTGGGTAAGCGCTGGATCTTCACTACCTGAAAGTGACTCGAGACAAAGACATGATCCAGTGGCCAGCGGGCATACCAGTGAAACGCGTTGAAGGTGTTATACAGGCCACGACCAATTCGGGGGTCCAGTAATCCGCTGACTTGGCGAAACAGGCGTGTGGTTGCGGACCACGCAACATCGTTAAGGTCGCCGGCTACGATAATCCGATCCTGAGAGCCTGCCAGTGCTTTGGCCAGCATGATCAGTTCGACATCGCGCTCGGTAGATTCATCGTTTTCACCGGGTGCTGGTGGAGCTGGATGGACCACATGCAAGTGGACTGACACACCGTGCGATACGTCAATGCGTGTCCGCATGGAGGGCTTGTCGCTTTCAACCAGAAATTCAGTGGCTGAATCGTGCAGCGGTAGTCTGGAGAACACGTGCATGCCGTACAGATTATCCAGAGGGCAGGCGAGGCGGTGAGGGTAGTGCTCTATCGTGTCCAGTTGATCCTGCCACCACTGGTCCGACTCCAGTGTAATCACGATATCGGGCTGATGCTTGTAAATCAGTTCCAGCAGCGGTGCGCTATTCCGGTTGGTCATCAGAACGTTACTGGACATTATCTTGATTGTAGGAGCTTCGCCATGTTGGTCCGGCGAATACAGCGATACCTCCTGGGTATGCAATTCGGTATGGGGCAGTATCCAGGTGCACTGATAGATCAGAACGCAACTGACGCACACGGCAAGGGTGGAGAGCCAGATACCGCTATTCTGAACGGCGAAGTACCAGCCGATCAGCCATAGCAGTGCCAGAATGGCGATCTGCAAACGCGGAAAGTCCAATGCCCTGATCCACCATTCACGTCTGACCGACAATGGCATCAGGGTCGCCAGGATCAATACAGTAGCTGTTGCTGTCAGGAAAAGTGGCAAGGAAGAGTGCTCATTGCTAAGGCGAGACTATGCTACCTGTTTACGTGCGTTAACAGGATCAAATACGGAGCTGCTGTGTATGATAACGGCAGTTCTATGCCCTACGGCAGCAAAAAGACAGGAAATGCGATCCTTGTGAAGATTCAATCCCTAGAAACGTTTGTCGTCGGCAATCCGCCGCCACATTACGGTGGACGATACTTTATCTTTGTGCGCCTGACGACCGATTGCGGCATTCAGGGTGTTGGCGAAGTGTATACCGCAACATTCAGCCCCTGGGTTGTACAGCACATGATAGAGGACGTGTTTGATCACCACGTTCTTGATACCGATCCTTTCCACATCGAACGTCTCTGGCGAAACGTTTATGGCAGGGGTTATACGCTACGTCCGGATCTATCGCTGATGAGCGTTCTAAGCGGGCTGGAAATCGCCTGCTGGGATATCATGGGTAAAGCAACAGACAAACCGGTTTACGAGTTGCTGGGTGGCAAGGTGCACGAAAGGTTGCGCAGCTATACCTATATCTATCCGCGAGAAGGGGAAGATCTGAGCGTGTATTCAGATCCGGACGTGGCGGCCGAGCGTGCGCTGGAATACGTGGAGATGGGGTTCACGGCACTGAAATTCGATCCGGCGGGTCCGTACACTGTCTATGACGGGCGTCAGCCGTCTCTGGAGGAGCTTGACCGTTCCGAGCGGTTTGTCAAAACCCTCAGAAAAGCGGTAGGCAAACGTGCTGATCTGCTGTTTGGTACCCATGGCCAATTCACAGCCGCTGGAGCCATCCGGCTGGCACAGCGACTGGAATCGAGCGATCCGTTGTGGTTCGAGGAGCCTACACCGCCGGAAAACCCAAAGGAGATGGCACGCGTTGCAAGGCAGACTTCCATCCCGATTGCCACGGGTGAGAGGCTCACCACCAAATACGAATTCGCCCGCGTGCTGGAAGAGCAGGCCGCATCTATCCTGCAAATGGCGCTGGGTAGAGTCGGTGGATTGCTGGAGGCAAAGAAGATAGCCAGCCTTGCAGAAACCTACTACGCACAGATTGCACCGCACTTGTATTGCGGGCCAATAGAAGGCGCTGCTAATGTTCAGCTGGCAACTTGCACGCCCAATTTCCTGATCCTTGAGAGCATAGAAACCTGGGGAGGTTTTCATGCACGTATACTCAATGCTCCCATGCGTTGGGAAGAGGGTTATGTGGTGCCGCCAACTACGCCAGGTATTGGTGTTGAGCTGGATGATGAAGTGGCTTTGGCCAACCCGTATACGGACAAGGCTCTTCACCTGCAAATGCAGGAGACACCGGTTTAGCAGCCTTGATGAGCCTCAGGACTGTCTACCCGGAAAGGTCGACCACTGGCAACACGCTCTATCGAACTAATAGCCGTGTTGGGCAAGTTAACATGTTGCTTTGATCCAGCAATGCATTGAGTAAGCAGATGGCCAAGTCTACGAATTCTACCTTCCCGATTTCCGTTGATGCCATAGATAGGGCTGCTGTTGGCTTGCGCTCTGTGAGCGTGTATACGCCCATGCTGGAGAGCCCTTATCTGAACGAGATTGCTCAGCGACGCGTACTCATCAAAGCGGAGGTCTTGCAGCGCACAGGCTCTTTCAAGTTTCGTGGTGCGTGGACAGCGATCAGTGCGCTAGATGAAAATGTGCGTAAACGCGGCGTTATTGCCTATTCGTCGGGGAATCATGCACAGGGAATTGCACACGCTGCCAGCTTGCACGGTATCCCTGCCACTGTCGTAATGCCAGCTGATTCACCGTCGTTGAAGCTTGCGAACACTCGCGCTTTGGGCGCGAACGTTGTGACCTACGACCGAAAAGGAGGTGAGTCGCGAGAAGCTACCGGGGAGGCACTGGCTAAAGAGCAGAATCTGACTCTGATTCGTCCCTACGACGAGCCGATGGTTATTGCAGGGCAAGGCACCTGTGGGCTTGAGATTGCAGCGCAGGCGGCTGAACTTGGCGTGACTGACTCTGACGTGCTTGCCTGTTGCGGTGGTGGAGGTCTGAGTGCAGGCATTGCCATAGCGCTAAAGGCACGAGCCCCCGGATTACGTGTCAGACCGGTAGAGCCTGCGGCTGCCGACGATACCTGTCGTTCTCTTATTGCGGGAGAGCGGTTATCTAACACGGCTAATCCCGATACGTTCTGCGATGCCATCGTTACACCGATGCCCGGAGAGCTGACATTCCCGGTTCTGCAACAATTGGCGGGCCCGGGAATCACTGTGTCCGATAGTCAGGTTCTGGCAGCCATGAAGCTTGCACTGATGCGTTTGAAGCTGGTAGTTGAACCCGGCGGTGCGGTGGCTTTAGCAGCAGCACTTGAGCCTGATAGCGCGACAGGGGATGCTGTGATCTGCGTTCTCACCGGTGGCAATGTGGATGAAAACTGGCTGGCTGCGGCTATTGCCACAATCGCTGGCTGATAGTCCAGCGAGTTTTTCGTAGAGTAGGTAAGTTCTGCGCAAAACCGTGTCGCGTGGTGCCGGCGTATAGCCCGAGTGACGATACAAAACTCTGTTTCGCCGCAATTTGGCTCAGGCCGCCTTGTGTCGTTCTAGTGTAGCCTTGGCGAGGCTGGCGAAGGCTTCTTCTACACCAGAGCCGTTTAAAGAACTTGTATCGTAAACTGAACACGCGCCGTTATACAGTTCCTGCGCTCGAGTACGAGTTTCTGGGTTTTCAGTCAGATCACACTTACTGTATACGAGCACGTAGGGCACATTGCCGAAGAAGGTTTTAACGCGTTCTGTCAGGTTACAGGCAACTGCTACAGACTCCGGCTGAGTAACATCGACTACCAGCAAAAAGCCTGAAATACCTTTTAGAAATGAAACCAGAACTTTGTCGTAGCGATCTTCCCCTTGTATATCCCATACCATGAGATTGACATCTACACCGTTCGCATCCAGTGTTTTCTTATGAATCTTCACACCAATAGTCGACTGATAGTGATCAGAAAAATTACTATAGACGAACCGTCTGGCAAGGCTGGTTTTTCCGACACAAACACCGCCTAGTAAGCAGATTTTTTTCGTAATCATTTTTATTGAGCAATTTTGGTTTTGGTGAATGGAGCACTCATTCCTGGGGCCCGCCTACTTTCAGTAAACAGTCGGTTTAGCGACTCCCGTCTTTGTACTATGGCTGCGTCCTGAGACTGAAACGAATGCCACGTAATGTTTGTCTGGCTTTTATCTATGCCAGCTCTGCGCGCTATGTGTTCAGTGGGGGCTGCCAACGGGTCAACAAGAATAGTCAGGCTATCCCGTCCCCAATTGCGTTGGGTATCAACCACGACCACGCCGGGTTCTACCAAAAGGCGACTCATCATGGTGTTCCACTGACGATTGTCGGACACCGCGCTGGCAAGAGTAAACATGATGAGTGCGGTTGCAGCCAGGCATATGCGTGGCATGCTTAGCCAGGTTTGCAATAAAGATTTCCCAGTAGAAAGTGCTGACTGTTTCTGACTCAATGTAGCAATGTCCAGTGCTGCAAAACAGCTGTCATCACCGTCGAAGCTTTCAAGTTCCGGCGCGTAGTCACGGTGTATTTGCTGCAGTATGTCAGCGTAGTACTCGCGCAGACTGTCGTCAGGAAAACCTCTGATGACCACAGCGAGAACAGCCTTCGGGCCCCACTCTACCCACACGGTTAAATCACCGAGGTTGATGCTATTCATACCGTCGAATTCATGTAATGAAAACGCATCAGTTACGAAACTACGAATCGCCTCAAGCATGCCTGATACAAGGTCTGCATCGCGTGCAGCATCTTCGTTCATGACTGCTTGTGAAAGCAGAATGCTGGTTTCCTTGTGTATCAGAAAAAGTTGTTCAACCTGATAGGGTTTTCCCGGGTCTGTCTGTGATCGCTGGAACAGGCTGGCCACCAGTTTTCGCACTGCAGGACCAAGGATGGGGTACATCAGCTCAGCCATTCTTTCAGGTTGATTTTTGAAGCTACGTTGTACGCCAGAATATATTTCCGGCTCAAGCTCCACATCGAGATACTCGCCCTTGTCGTGTAATCGATTTACCGATTGTGCCAATACCTCACTACAGTCATCACTGCGTCTATCCAGATCTGACAGCCGACTCTTAAGTTCTTCAATCTCCTTTTCCATAGCTGCCTGTCGTTCAAGAACGGGCCCGGCCATCAGATTCCGCAGCGTTGCAAGATCACCAGCTGCGCTATCGGTATGCACCTCTTCCTTGGAAGGGGAGGTAATACTGGTTACATTGGATTTTGGCTGCACGGAAAGCTCATCAGTAGACATCGTTCCAGATGTCCACGGAGCTGCCAGTTTTGTACCATCAGCTACCCCTGCCGTCCACGTTCAGCTGCCAGCACCAAATTTGCGACCTAGCCCACATTTCTCGGGGTCGGACCATAAACACCAATAATGATACTTGTCTCACAAATCCTATGGTCCGACCCCGAAAGGGTGGGGCTAGCATGAATACGGTGTTCATACTTTGAACCAGTTGGCCGTTACCTAGCCTGTGACCGCACTTTGATTACTGTTAACCGATGAACAATGAACCGCTGCAGATTCTGGTGGTAGATGCTGATGAGCTGTATGCGAGTCGGATCTGCCAGATGTTAGAAAACGAGGGTGGCAGCGAGCACCGGTATACGATCTGTCATACCGGTGAGCAGGCCGTTCAGTCCTGTCGGGAATACTGTTTCGATTGCGCACTGTTCGACTACGATCTGCTGGATATGTCGGGTACAGATGTCATTCAGCAAATACGTCTAGTGCTGGATGAGAAGACGCCACCTGTCATTATCCTGGCTGCCAACAATGTCAGTGAAGCTGCAACGCAGTCGGTTCGAGTGCAGGCTACCGATTTTCTGGCGAAGGTTGATGTTACTGGGCGCAGTCTGTCTCGCTCAGTCAACAACGCGGTGGAGAAGGGCCGCTTAAGGCGAGGCATTCAGGAGCGCAGGCGTGAACTGACACTGGCCAATCTTGAACTGGAGCGTCAGGCCATTGAAATTCAGCGGTTCTATCACACCGTATCTCACGAGATGAAAACGCCGTTGTCGGCTACGCGTGAATTTGTCTCCATTGTGCATGACCAATTGCTGGGCCCTGTGAACAAAGAGCAAGCAGAGGTACTTCAGCATGCCATGTTGTGTTGCGACCAGATCACTACGCAGTTCAACGATCTTATTGATCTGACTAGACTGGAAACCGGAAAGTTGGCCTTGAACATGATCCCGTGCGATCTGGAAATAGCACTCAAGAGAGTCGTTGCCATGGTGGCGTCCACGGCCAATGAGAAATACATCAAGCTGGATGTGCGTTTGCCTGCACAGATGCCAGAGGTGATGATGGATGAAGGTCGCGTGACACAAGTGGTATCCAACCTGCTTAACAACGCCATAAAATTCACGGACGCCGGAGGAATGGTGCGAGTGGCCGCAAGAATAGTGTCTTGTGGCAACGTGCAGATCAGGGTGTCTGATACAGGTCAGGGCATTCCGAAGGCCTATCTAACCGATGTATTTGATCGTCTTTTTCAGGTTGAATCTGCACGCTCTCCTGATAGTCAGTCCGGCTTGGGTCTAGGGTTGAGTGTGGCGCGTGAGATAATACGCGGGCACGGGCAGGAGATGATGGTTCGTAGTCGTCTTGAGCGTGGCAGCCTGTTCACGTTTGAACTGGATGCTGTGGCTCCGAATGTACAGGTTGTTGCGGCTTGAGTGACCGCTTGTACAGTCCGCGGCGTAGCCCTCGAAGCGTGCGTCTGATGAGTTTGCGTTGGGTTCTGGCAGTTGCATCATCCAGTTTCTGAAAACGCAATTGACTGAAACACTCACCCAGAATCATTAGGCGTTGCGCCTGATCCGGCCAGCTAAGGGCCGCTCTGTGCAGATATTCGGTTGGCGTTTCGCTCGCACCTCTGATGATTGATCTGGCAGACAGTTTTCGGCAGAGAGCTTGCCACAATCTCTCATCGCTATTGGTCTCTTTACGCTTCAACCCCGGAATGCCCAGAATCAGTACGCTCCAGCCTGTAGCCAGCAGCAGTACGAAGAGCGTGACTTGCCATAGCGCTGGTTTGCCAATTCCAAGACGTTCCCACAGCCTATCTTGCGAACTGTCATCGAAGTCCACGACCAGTCGTTGCCAGTGATGGTTCATGGCATCCCACCGCAGTTGCGCATTGTTCAACCATCCCGATTTCATTCTTGCCAGCCTAGGTACAGATAACTCATCCGGTAGCGCAGCTGATATACCTTGTTCAACGCGAGAGGGAGCAACTGCTCCGGTAGGGTCGAAGCGGCGCCATGCACCGTCAATCCACGCTTCAGCCCAGGCATGAGCGTCCGACTGGCGCACGATCATGTAGTCCCCATTCATCTGACCACCTAGGTATCCGGTGACAACTCTTGCAGGAATGCCCGCTGATCGCATCATGACAACGAAAGCGGCTGCATAATGTTCACAGAAGCCTGCACGGGTATCAAACAGGAATTCATCGACGGGTGTATCACCGAGAAGTTGTGGGCTCAGGGTGTAGTGAAAGGGCTCTATGTTGAAGTGCTGCATGACGCGCTCAGCATACTGTGCGTTAGTATCAACAGACTTCCTGAGCGTGCTCGCAAAACGCTGTGTCTGTGTATTTTTCCCGGGTAGAAACAGTGTGTTGTCGTTTGGGTATCCGCTGGTTTGAATGGCATTACTGAGAACCGATTGCTGTTGATAGCGCAACACTTGCGATACCGGTTGAGTCGCGATTATCTGCCCGTCATTCATGATTCTGCCTAAGGCCGGCGAGTTTGATGGAGTCTGTGTACCGGTTTGTACCCTGTTATCACTACGTGGCAAAGACACCGCCGACTCCAACGCGAACAACCAGCGTTGGTTGTGGGGTTGCAGCATCACGGTGTAGTTCACGACGTCAGAAGTGTTACCGCGATACTGAGGCGTGGCCTCAATCATCACTTTGCTGGTTGACCAGTTACGTCCGTCAAACTCGCTCAGAACCGGGCCACGCCAATATCGCTGGTTGATGGGGGGTAGAGAGCCATCAAATTCAACACGAAACGCAACAGCGTCGGATTGAGACAGCTTACCTATCGAACCGGGTGACATGGAGTCGGAGAGTCCGGTTGTGGCCATCGCATCTTCGGGCAAAGACCACAGTGGTCCCGGCAGACGAGGGAAGACCATAAACAGCACGGCAGCCAGCGGAACGCCGTGAACCAGTAGCTTGCCTACCAGTTTGAGTTGCTCAGGTGTCGTCGCTGGATTGTCAGGGTCGCGCAATACCGCCAGTACGTAAGCCAGTGCTATTACAGCAGGCAGGGTGATGCATGCTGCCAGTATATTTTGAGAATAGAAGTACTGCGTAAGCAATAAAAACGCTGCGAGGCATAGGAGTAATGTGGCATCACCGGCCCGCCGGACCTCTGCAAACTTCGCTGCCACCAGAATGAACAGAAACGCTACAGATGGATCACGGCCAATAAAATAGCCATAATCTGCTTTGATAAGAAACGCACTTCCGGCAGCCATGAGTGTTACTGACACTGGTGACAATAATATCCTGAGTACCTTGCCATGTCTGTTTCGCAACAGCTGAAGACGTGCAAGAACCAGCCAGGCTCCAACAACACTGACCCATACTGGCAGATGCAACAGGTGCGGTAGTTGCACCAGTATCAGCAACACCGCGAGCGCATGAATCGTGCGTGGTGACATCAGCGTCGACGACGACTGACTAAGCTCAGGGATGCACCGGCGTAACAATAAGCCAGACAGGTTCATGTGTGCACACCGTGCAACGCTAAAGCTCTCAACACTAGTTGTCTGTGATCTTGTCCCATACCGCTGTCTATGCGGTTGCCGGGTAAATCAAGGGCATACTCTGTTCGAGCTGCTTCGGCTTTAAGCGCCCAGGCGCACAGACGGGCAAGCTGATCTTCTGTCTGGTGCTTGCCGCTCGTCTGTAGAGTCAACACAGCCTTTGCTGGTGCGCCGTCTGTATCAAAGGTTCGCACCTGCAAACCGACTCCTCTGGCTGCACTTTTCCATGCAATGGACCCTATCGAGTCCCCGGGAACATAGTCGCGTAAACCTGAAACATCTCCTTGAATGCCAGAGGGGTGCTGATCACCCGCCAGTGAATCGTTGACCAAGGGAAGTGGTGGAGGGTCTGTTTCGGGTAAGGGAAATGCGACACCGCCCGCAGGTACATGCAGATAGCTCCAGCACGTCCACAAGCCGAGTGGCCAGTCACTTTGCAGAGTCAGTCTGCCCAGTGGCTGACGGCCCCGACTGGACGTTGGCAGATTTAACGTTGCCAGTGCTTCGTCCTGCCCCTCAAGGCGAGTCTTAAGGCCGTCCACGTTGCGCGTAGCTAGTCGAATGCCATGCCGTGTTTCACGACCTACATTGGCCAGGCTTATTGTGAAGGGCATCGACTGACCGGCAAAAACATCAGTAGCCGATATCTGCTTCACCTGAATACCTGACAGATTCTGGTAGGTGTGTAGTAGCGTTGCCGCAAACAAACCTGTCAGCAAAAAACATAATGCATAGCCAAGCGACAATGCGTAGTTTACGGAGGCAATCAGCATCAGTAACAGCGTTACCAGAAACGCTGCGCCCCGTTTTGTAGGCACAATGTAAATGCGCTGATGTTCTACAGTGTGTGGCAAGGTGTCAGCAGGGCGTGTTCGAAACAGCCGTTGCCAGATACGATCGCTGAAGATCGTCATGAGGTACGGCTTACGCAGTATGAGTTGTGGCTCATCATCTGTCTGTTACAGGATCCGGATTTCATATCAGGGCATGACCACCTGCTCGAGAATGTCATTTGCCTTTTGCTGTCCGCTTTTTACATGGCCGGTGAGCCGGTGCCCTGCGAGTGCCGGAAATACAGCTCTGACATCGTCGGGTAATACGTGGTCGCGTCGTTGAATAAACGCATAGGCGCGACATAACCTGACAAGACTGAGCCCTGCGCGCGGGCTGAGTCCTGTGCCACCCGAGCGCGTAGCAGATAGCAGCGCCTGTATGTAGTCGAGCATTGACGCGCTGAGGTGTACCGATTCGCAATCAGTTCTCCAACGCAGCAACTCCCTTGCACTGAGCAACGCGCTTAGCTGGCCCACTTGAGTACGTCTATCGCCTTGTTCGAGTAGTGCACGTTCCGTTGCAGCATTCGGGTAGCCTATTTCAATACCAACCAGAAATCGGTCCAACTGTGATTCGGGTAACGGAAAGGCTCCTAGTTGGTCGGTAGGATTCTGGGTTGCGATGACGAAGAATTCCTCGTCCAGGGCATGAGTAATACCGTCGACAGTTACCTGCCGTTCCTCCATTGCCTCTAGCAGCGCACTTTGCGCCTTGGGCGGGGCTCGATTAATTTCATCTGCCAGCAGGATGGCGGTGAACACGGGGCCTGGCTTGAACTCAAACCGGTGCTCTGTACTATTGAAGATGGACACACCCACCACATCGGCAGGCAGCAGGTCACTGGTGAACTGTACACGCGTCCAGTCTAGCCCCAGCGTTGCACCCAGTGCATGTGCCAGCGTGGTTTTACCCACACCCGGTACATCTTCAATCAAGAGGTGCCCTCTTGCCAGCAAGCAAGCCAAAGCCAATGTGGTTTGTCCCCGCTTGCCCATCAGAATACTGTCCAATTGAGCCTGCACATTGTCGAGTAGGGCTGTGGGCGAGACATCCAGTGATGCCACCTCCGCTGAAGCTGTTGGGTTCATTGATCGTTAATACAGTGTAGGAAAGGGAATTATCGGCAATGTAAGCCTGTCTCTGCGATATAAGTTTGTATTTTGAGTAAAAATACCGGCTGCGGTGCCGAAAACAGCATGAGGCTGCTGGGGTGGGCGGTCACGTATTGAGGACAACCACACAAAACAGCGGTCCGCACTATGAAGAGCCGTACAGCTTGCCAAAAGCTTTGGTCAGTAGCGTAGGATTCACCGGTAGACCGATTTCAACATGCAGGTTATGACAGTTACTCTTAGCAATCGCTTCACCCCCCGGTTCCCGTTGCTGCAAACAGCGCGATCTGGCAGCCCCCTCTTTGTCAGCAGAGTCCTGCTTATCACCGCTGGCATCTTTCTGGCGCCGGTTGCGTTAGCACACGATGGAGAGCCTGAGCACGACTCGCCCTCTCAGCCCGCTACTGTGGATGCAGAGCCTACGGTGTCCGAGGTGATAGAGCAGCCAGCGGTACAAACAATGAGTCCGGTACTCGGTGGCAGCTGGTCACCGGTTTACGATTGGCCTTTGGTGGCTGTACACGCAGCCCTGTTGCCCAACGGTAAAGTGCTTAGCTGGGATGCTACGCCCGACGACTCGGATGACGATCCGCATACGACTGATAATTTCACCACGCGCGTGACGCTTTGGGATCCGCAGGAAAACACTCATCTGGCGACCAACAACGATACTGATACCGATCTGTTTTGCGCAGGTTCGGCGCATCTGTGGGATGGACGCATTCTGTTTGCCGGTGGTGATGCAGGCAAGGCGAAAACAAACGCGCCATTGTCCAACACGAATATATACGACCCCGTGACCAATACATGGCGCCGTGCCGCGAATATGAACGCACCGCGCTGGTATTCATCGGTTGCGGCGTTGGCCAATGGCGAGATGCTGACTATGGGTGGTAGCTATCGGCCAGAACTGGTCAGTGAGGTATTCCAGTTTGATCGTACCTGGCGCGCTCTGGACAATGCCGGGCCGACATCGCTGGACGAATGGTGGTTACAGATAGATGAAGATGGCACGTCGATCGCCTACGACTATCAATGGATACAGGCTGCTCCGAATGGTTCTGTCATCTCGTTCGGTCCGCAGAATCTGGTAGCCAGTCTGGATACCAAAGGGCGTGGCAGCTGGACTGATGGACCGCCACGTGATGATGCGCCGCTGCGTGACTATGGCAGCTATGCGATGTTCGATGTAGGCAAGATACTGGTTGCTGGCGGCGGGAACTCGCTGGCCACAGCCGTTATAGTAGACACCGATACACAGCAGACCACCGACACTTCCTCGATGAATATCGGGCGTCGGCAACACAACCTGACCATTCTTGCCGATGGTTCGGTACTGGTCTCAGGTGGCAATACCGATGGTGCTCGTTACTACAGCCCGGATGCCGGCACCCGCATACCCGAGCTGTGGAATGCAGCGACTGGACAGTTCTCACCGCTTAACCCCATGCAAGGGGATCGCCAGTATCACTCCATTGCCTTGCTACTGGCAGATGGACGAGTATTGTCGGCTGGTGGTGGTATCTGCGGAGATTGTTACCGGTTGGGTTATGAGGAAAGGAATGCGGAAATTTTCACACCGCCCTATCTGTATTCGGCTGATGCAAGCCTGGCACTCAGGCCTGCTCTGCAGAATGTTCCCGAGTCAGCTAACTATGCGGATCTCATTCAGGTGTCCACTAGCGCGGATTCAGCTATAGAGCGAGCACACCTGATCAAGCTGGGTTCCACAACACATTCTGAAAATCAGGATCAACGTTTGGTGCCACTGGTATTGTCTCAGAGCGCCGAACAGATCTCTTTGACCATGCCTGCTTCTCGCGATGTGGCTCCCCCGGGGCATTACCTGCTCTTTATCGTGGATGTCAACGGGGTGCCTTCTACCGGTGGAATGGTCAAGCTCGGTCAGCCGCTGGTCGAGGTGGGTCAACGCATCGTCAGCACGCTTGAGCCTGGAGCGAATGATGTTTATGCGTTTAACCTGCCTGTGGGCCAGTGGGTGAGCGAACTCTCCGCCGATGCTGCCGTGCAACTACACATCACAAGGCAAGCTCCTGACGGTGACTTGACAGGCAGTGAAGCGCTCTGCCGATCCGACACCGCTGGCAGTGCAACGCAAACCTGCTCGGTTGCGGTTAACGATGCAGGAATCTGGTACGCTACAGTGGCCGGTGGACAACGCACTGACTATCAGCTGGACAGCCGCACAGAGGCTCTGGTCGATACCGGTGGCGAGCCTCCCGGAAGCTCGACAACCGGTGGATCTGTGCAGCCGGATACAGGAGTGACCACCGGTGGGGCGTTATCGGCTCCGTTTCTGGCCTTTATGGTGATTTTCTGGGCAGTGATGGGTATGATTTCGCGTCAAAAGGCGCTGGATATGCGTTAATGGCTGACAGTCAGGGGCGGTTGCTATACTTCTGCTACTTTTTCGGCCCAGCAGCCTTTGCGTGTACCCAGTGTGAAAAATTTTCTCAAGACAGCTGCTCACCAGCACAAAGACCCACAGGTTCGGATCGGCTACATCAATGATCTGAGTGACAACGCCGATGAAGCACAGGAAGTGCTCACAGGTCTTGCCCGCAATGATGATGATGTGTCCGTACGTGTAGCGGCTATCAACAAGCTGGATGATCTCAACAGTTTGCGCGAGCTACTGAGTGCGAACGGGGATAACGCAGACACCATTGCTGATGCCGCCGAGAGTCGTCTGATACAAAAACTCAACGATGGATCGGTCAGTGATATCGCGGTGCGGGCGTTGCTCAGCTCCCACGCCTCGCGGCTCGCGGTTCCTATCGCTGCCGAAACAGCCGTGCCTGAGCAAAGAGAGATGGCGCTGTCAGCCATAGAGGATGAAGCCTCGCTCGTCACGGTGGTGCAGCAATCACGATTTCACGATACCCGCCTGGCCGCCGCCATGCGTCTGTCCCAGCACGACGCTCTGCGAACAGCGCTCAGTGCTGTTCGCTCAAAAGACAAGGTTGTAGCCAAACAGCTACAGCAACGTCTGGATACGGAAGCTGCCGCTGAAGCGGCACTGATTGCACGCCGACATGCGGTCAGCAGTACGCTTAAAAGCGTTCAGAGCCTCAACGACGGTGTCTGGACTCCTCAGCACGGCGGCAGGCTGCAGGCAGCGCGCGAGAAATGGGCCTCCCTGGAAACACACGACAAGGCTGATTCGTCCGCTGAGTTTGATGCGGCCATGATGGAGGCGGAATCACGCCTGAAGGAGTACGTCAGATCTCAGGTTGATACAAACATAAATTCTGATACCGGTTCAGATGCCTCTGATGCAACAGCAGGCTCAGCCGAATCAACGACAGCGGATGGCGTCTTGTCGACACCATCAGGCACTGACACATTCAGCACACTTGATGGCACTACCTCAGCTGACAAGCCTCAGGCCACGCCGGCAGTCGTTGTGCCGAAAGTAGATGATCCGGCGCTTGTGCCGGTGCTCGAAGCACTAAGACCCTGCACATTGCTAACGCTTGCGCCCGCGCTCGATGCGCTGCAGAAAAGTGCCAACGGTGAGCAGTCGTCAGAGCCTGTCAAGAAAGTGCTCGCGTATGGTAGTTCGGTGTCAGTGCTGTTCGATCCCCCTTACGAAATTAACAAAGCGCGTCCCGGTGCCTTGCAAACGCGTATCAAGCGCGTCAAGTCGTTGCTGGACGTAGAGTCGCTGCTGCCAGGCATTGATCTGTCCGATCAGGTGTATGTTGCCGAGCTTGGTGCTCACCTGGAGCAACTTAACGATCGCTTGGGCAAGGCCACTCAGGAGTCCAGTGACCGCATAAAAGCAACCCATCGCCAGTTCGCTGCATTATCTGGCATCGTCAAGGAAGGCAAGTGGGGCCCGGCCAACAGCATGATGCGCCGTCTGCAGAAAAAACTGGTCGTCATGGAGCCTGGTGAGCGCGTCAGTCTGGATGAAAAACTGGTACGCGCAGAACAGCAGCTGGCCGAGATGGCCGATTGGCAGGACTTTGCAGCGCGACCCAAGCTCGAAGCGCTATGCGTTTCCATGGAGGAACTGCCTGCACAGGAGCTGGAGCCTGAAGCACTGGCCAAGCGCGTGCGCGAATTGCAAAGTGAGTGGAAAGCGCTAGGCGTCAGTCGGGCATCCAACGATCTGTGGGCACGCTTCAAGACAGCTGGCGACATAGCGTACGAACCGTGTAAGGCCTGGTTTGATGAGAAACAGAAAGAGCGTCAGACTAAACTTGATGCCAAGGCTCAGCTATGCGAGATACTTGAATCCCGGCACGATGAACTAAAGGAAGAGCCGGACTGGAAAGCTATTGTCAGATTGGTGAACAATGCCAAGCGCGATTGGTCCAAGAACCGAGTCTACGACCGTAAACCCGACAAGGCTCTGGAGACCCGTTTCTCTGCAGCCTTGAAACCTTTTGAAGCGGCGCTCGGCGAACAGTACACCGCTAATGCCGAGGCCAAGCAGGCACTGGTGCATAAGGTAGCTGCACTTGCCGGTGATGAAATTACCCAGCATTCAGCTAATCAGGCAAAAAGTCTGTTGAGCGCCTGGAAGCTCATAGGCATCATGCGGCGCAAGGAAGATCAGGTGCTATGGGACGTCTTTAACGGGCATCTTGGCACCATTTTCAAGCACCAGCATCAGGTGAAACGTGAGAAAGAGCGCGCCGGGCTCGAGCATGTGTATCGTGCCAAGGACATCATCAAGAAGCTCAAGCGGTTGTCGCGTGCCGATACGGCCGATGAGTCTGAAATACAGACGTTATCCTCTGAATTCCAGGCATTGGCAGAATTCCCGGAACGAGACAAGAAGTTCTTGCTACGCGATTTTCGTCAGGCCATGGATGCGTGTTCACGTGTTCAGGACAACGCCTCAAAACGACGTCTGGAAGCCGAACAGGAAGAACGTCAGCGACTGGTAGGGTTGTGTGAGCAACTGGAACAGGCCGTTGAACAACCCGACGCTGCCACCGATACACTGATAGACGACGTCCCCCATGCCTGGGATGCGAGCGATGCACGGGTTACCGCAGAGATAGCTTCCTTACTTGAAAAACGCCGTGACAAGGCTATGCAGCATCTTGAGAAAGGCAGCAAGCCAGACTATGCCGCCAACGAGGCGCTGCGACGAGATCTGCTGATACGCATGGAAGTGGCAGCCGGTATCGACACGCCAGCGGAAGACAAGGCCAGACGTATGCAGTATCAGTTGCAGCATCTACAGGAAGGCATGACATCGGCTGCGGTCAACGATAAGCAACAAGTGCTCAAGGATCTGGAGCTTGACTGGATGGCAACAGGGCCCGCCGGACGCGCGGTCAGTGATGCATTGCAATCACGCTATCTGAAAGCATTTCGTCGCTGAACGGGTGATCTGTCGAGGCTAACGCACTCACTTGGCAAAACCTTCGCAGGCTTGGTGACGCATGAACATACCGCTGACCCGAGCCGCGCTCGAACTGGCCATGAGCAACAACGAGCTGGTGTTGTACTACCAGCCCAAAGTGTGTTTATTGCGTGGCGATGTGATTGGTGCAGAGGCGCTAGTCCGATGGTCTGATGGGTTCAACGGTGTAGTCTCGCCCAATGAATTTTTGCCGTTTGTCGAAGAAAGTGGCTTGCTGCATGATCTGACGTTGAATCTGCTTGATCAGGTTGTTGAGGCATCAGGCTCTTTGCGACAAAACCCTGCACCTGATAATGCGTCGTCTGGTAACGAAGGTGTGTCTAATGCCTTGTCATTATCCATCAACGTGGCACCTGACGACCTGGCTTCTCGTACTATCAGTAATCGCATCAGCGAGCTGCTGTCCAACGACACCATTATTGCGTCGGACCTGCAGATCGAGATCACTGAAAGCGCGGTAATGGGGAACGTTGATCGTGTATACGATGATCTGTTGCGTCTGAAAACCATGGGAATCAAGATACTCATGGATGATTTTGGTACCGGGTATTCCTCCATTGATCGTCTTAGCCAGTTACCGTTTGATGCGCTAAAACTCGATCAAGGTGTGGTGAAACGCATGGCAACGTCCAGACAAAATCTGGACGTGGTGCGCGCGGCTATCTCCATGGCACGGGAGCTGGGCATGAATTCAGTGGCCGAAGGTGTGGAGTCTGCGCCCGTGTATAACTTTCTGATCGCTCACGGATGTGAAGAAGCTCAGGGGTATTACATTGGCCGGCCCATGTCGCTGACAGACTTTCAGACGTTCATCAGTGAGCCACATGAGTTTGAAGGCTCTCAGATTGGCCGTGTGCATCAGGCGTGTCTGAATCTTATGCGATTCAGGAAGGCGCTGATCGATGCGGCCTTTTGTGCGCGTATCGGCGACGGGATTACGCCTCAGTCAGTGGTTGATCCTCGTGAAGCGGTGGACATTCGCAAGTCCCGGTTAGGTCTCTGGTATTACGGCATGGGCCAGCACCTGTCGGCTTATCCCGTGTTTACGGCAATGGAAAAACCTCTTAATGATGTGCACAGTGGCGGTTTGTTGTTTCTGGAGCAACTATCACAAGGCGTCCCTATTGACAGGCTGGATGCCTCTCTGGCAGCTCTTGATGATCAGGTCGAAGAGCTGATACGTCAGCTGCATGTTCTGGAACGGCTTTTGTTGTCACCCGCTGTGACTCAGTAGCTGACATCTACTCAAGGATCACTCGCATATCTGGTTGCAGTCCGTGGAGGTCGAAGAGTAAAACAGCACTATGATGAGGTTTTAAACGATTTCTTCTCACTCACGATAACAAAGGCGACAGTCATGAAACGAATTACGGCGATAATCAAACCGTTCAAGCTCGACGCAGTGCGTGAGGAGCTGGCTGGCGCAGGGGTTGCGGGAATTACCGTGACAGAAGTGAAGGGCTTCGGTCGGCAGAAAGGTCACACCGAGCTCTACAGGGGCGCTGAGTACGTCATTGACTTCATCCCCAAGATGAAACTGGAAATCGTTGTCAGCGAAGCTATTCTCGACACGTGCATCGAAGGCATCATCAGAGCTGCGAATACCGGCAAGATAGGCGACGGCAAGATTTTTGTAGATTCAGTGGATCGGGTGATCCGCATTCGCACAGGAGAGGAAGGCGAACAGGCACTATAAGCGCAAACACAGTCTCGACAGTGGATGCTGTGTGGATCGATCAAGCGGCAAATGAGAGGCTGACTTTCAGCGTTTGCAGCTTGATCGATGGTCAGTGTGGGTACGGCAAATCTGACTGTGGTCTAGTCTGAGGTTTCCCACGGCGGATGTGGTGTGAACTTGCCCACCATGAAGTCGGTAAATACACGCACCTTGTTGCTCAGATGACGCCGATGTGGGTACACCAGCTGAATGGTTGAGCTGTCTACCGCATGTTCCTGTAATAGCGGGACTACAGCACCAGAACGCAGTGAGGGCTGTACAACGTAGGTTGCCAGTCTGGCAATACCGATACCGGCCTTGACCGCCTCGTGCAAAGCCGATGCGCTGTTAGTGTGAAAATTCCCTTTCACTCGTTGCACTCTGATGCCGGACTCTGTCGTGAATTCCCAGTCGTTGAAATGCTGGATCGCTGAGTGCGTGAGGCAGTTGTGATTGAGCAGGTCCTCAGGCGTTGTGGGTGTGCCGTGCTTGCTCAGGTATTCAGGTGCCGCACAGATCACCCGTTTGTTGGTCGCCAGACGACGAGCCACCAGAGATTCATCGGTCAGGCCGTCGCTGAGCACCAGCGCTACATCGACACTTTCGCCCACTAGATCCACTTCGCGCTCGCTCAGCTCAAGCTCTACCCGTAGCTCGGGGTACATAGCCATGAATTCGGGCATGAGCTTGATCATCTGCAACCGGGCAAACGCCGATACGGTCGTTACCCGCAACGTACCACTGACCTTGTCGTGCAGGGCCATGACCGCGTCTTCGGCCTGTTTTATTTCGTCCAAAATCGCGCCGCAGCGGTCGTTGAAGGCATGACCTTCCGCTGTCATGCTCAATTTGCGGGTGGTTCGTTGAAACAGCCGAGCGCCCAGTCGGTCCTCCAGCCGCGTGATCAGCTTACTGACAGCCGAAGGAGTGAGATCCAGTTCTCGCGCAGCGGCAGAGAAGCTGCCCATATCGGCCGCTTTTGAGAACACCAGCATTTCAGTGTACTTATCCATAATTATATGTGCTTTATATTCACAATTACTAGTATTTTAGCGGCGATTGTACTCTGCCGACAAAGGAATACTATGCATTTATCAGATAGCATACTAGACACGAGCACAAGACATGAGAGAAGAACGACTTAACATCAGTACAGATGAATTAAACCATTACCTTGAAGAGGCTCAGCGGCTTCGCACGAAAGAGCTGGCCCGTATCGGTGGCCGATTATTCAAGCTTCCGCAATCATTGCTGAACCTGTTTGGCAAAAGCGCAGGATCTGCAAACAAGACGGCCAGCGAGGCATCTTGATGTCTACTGATCGCGGGCAGAATCTCTGCCTGCGGTCAGTGGGGCAATCACGCAAGTACAGCCGGTCAGCCGTGCACGCAAGACAGACGGTACACGCAAGACAGACGGTACACGCAAGACAGACGGTACACGCAAGACAGACGGTACACGCAAGACAGACGGTACACGCAGCGTAAAGAGGATCAGCCAGCAGGATGCACAGGTACGAACCGCCAGCGTAGTTCATCAGTCTGCAGTGTCGTATGTCCTACAGGTTTCCGGTCTTTGACCTTTCAATTAGACCGCTTGGCAGCTTTTCGATATGCTGACCGGCCCCAACTTCAGCCCGTGCCGTTGTGTATCGCTATTTCGAATCGCTGATAGACCCATTACAGCGGCGCCTCGCATCAAGGCCACCTGAGGGCACTGTTGCTTTCTTCAGGTATTTCCTGAGCCCGTATAAAGGAGTTCTGTGCGCCACGATGGCGCTATCAGGTATCGCAGCTCTCAGTGAACTTTACGTTTACATCTATCTGGGACGCATTCTGGACTGGATGGCGGAGACTGCTCGAGCAGATTTCCTGAAGACCCATTCGACCGCTCTGGTTTGGATGTTTGTCGTGGTGGTACTCATCCGTCCCATAGCCCTGCTGGGTACCCGCGCCATCATTAATCTTGCCTTAGCTCCCGGGCTAGCTAATGCAACGCGTTGGCAAAATCACCGATATGTGCTGAGGCAAAGCATTACATTTTTTCAAAACGACTTCGCGGGTCGTGTGGCGCAGAAAGTCATGCAAACCGGGCACGCGGTTCGCGAGGCCGTGTTGAACATTATCGACGGCGCCTGGATGCTGTTGATCTACCTCATAGGTGTGGTGGTGTTCTTTGCCGATATGAGCCCCTCCCTGCTATGGCCTATCGGTGTCTGGGTAACAGCCTATATAGCAGTGGTTATTTTCATGGTGCCACCGGTACGCAACAAATCGGCAAAACTGTCTGAGCAGAACTCAGCTCTGATGGGCCGGGTAGTGGACAGCTACACCAACATTCAATCGGTCAAATTGTTCGCCCATCACTCGCTGGAGGAGGATTTTGCCGGGGAAGGGCTGCGCCGCCATACGCAGGCATTCCGCGTTCTGATGCGGGCCATACTGAAAATGACAGTAACGTTGACTGTACTCAATACGCTGTTGATTGCCGGCACCGCAGCGGTATCGATAAATCTGTGGATGAACGAGGCTGTCAGCGTTGGCGAGATTGCCGTGGCGAATGGTCTGATTATTCGTCTGAACCAGATGTCCAGCTGGGTACTGCGAACCATCACATCACTGTTTGAGAACATTGGCACTGTGCAGAACGGCATTGCTACCGTCTCCCAGCCGTTAGCTATTGAGGATGCTCCTGATGCCACAACGCTGAAGGTGCCTGAAGGGCATGTGGTGTTTGATTTGGTGGGTTTTGGCTACGGTGAAACGGCTAATGCAGGTGTAGTCGTGAATGGCTGCAGCTTTGACATCAAGCCTGGTGAGAAAGTAGGTCTGGTGGGACAATCGGGTGCGAGAAAGTCCACGCTGGTGAATCTGTTGATGCGCTTTCACGATCTGGATGCCGGCAAGATTACCATCGATGGTCAGGATATCAGCAGCGTTACGCAAGACAGCCTGCGCTCGGCAATAGCAGTGGTCAGTCAGGATACCTCGTTGTTGCATCGATCCATACGCGAGAATATCCGCTATGGTCTTGCCGATGCCACTGATGCGCAGATCATTCAGGCGGCAGAGCAGGCAGAAGCCATGACATTCATTCCGCACTTGAGCGATCCCCAAGGTCGAACCGGACTGGATGCCCAAGTGGGTGAGCGCGGTGTCAAGCTCTCCGGTGGGCAACGTCAGCGTATCGCTATAGCTCGAGTGATACTGAAAAATGCACCGGTGCTTGTACTGGACGAAGCGACCTCGGCGCTGGACTCTGAAGTGGAGGCGGCCATCCAAGAGCAACTGACTACGTTGATGGAAGGCAAGACGGTGTTGGCGGTGGCTCACAGGTTGTCGACTATCGCCGCGCTGGACAAGCTTATTGTGCTTGAGGGTGGCCGCATCGTTGAGCAAGGCTCACACGCAGAGCTTATTGATAACAACGGTCTCTATGCACGCCTCTGGCGACGCCAGTCCGGTGGTTTTCTGGGGATGTAATGGCCGACAACGGTCTAAAGCAGTGCCAGTTGGGTCTATTCCATTTGCCGTCGAAAATCGTACTCGCTTCCAGTTGGCGTTTACAGCCATTAGTATCTCAGGTTTATCAGCTGATTCGACAGTTTTCAGTCGCGTCCGGTGTGCATTTTCTGCAGTTTGGCATTTAAGTCTGCCGTGCAATTGTGGTATACACAAGAAAGAAGAGAAAAAACGACAACACGTTAAGACGATGAATAGTAAAGTACTGCGCCTGAACAAGGCCGGTACTCCCATCGCCTGGTCGAGCTGGCAGGAGACTGCTACGTTGCTGGTAAAAGATCAGGTACTTTGGAGTATCGGGGATTCCATTCACACTGTAAGAGGGGGGTACAACAAGTCGGGCATTCGCTCTGAGCTGACGTTGCCCAGCATCATTGCCTGCGATGGCAAAGTGGATTCGCACGAGTTCACGCCAGCCTTAAGCAACAGTTTGCTATTCGCCCGGGACCAGCAAATCTGTCTGTACTGTGGCCAGGAATTCCACGTCAAAGAGCTTTCACGCGATCATGTTATCCCTACCTCACGGGGTGGCAAGGACTTATGGACTAATTGCGTCACGGCCTGCAGGCGCTGCAATAATCGCAAAGGAAATCTAACACCTGAGCAGGCCAACATGCAATTGCTTGCCGTACCTTTCTCGCCTAATCGATACGAGTTTTTCTATCTCTCCAATCGGGATGTGCTGAGCGATCAGATGGAATTCCTTAAAACCCGCTTTTCAGCTAATGGCAGCGTTTTTTCCTGATTCACGGCTGTTCAATAACGGCTACTAACTGAATGGAGCGTGGTTCCAGACACGCTAAACGGGCACAGCGGCCCGCTCAGTGTGTCAGGCTACCTTGGGCGGTTTGGATGGAACCCAGCTGCAAGTTCAACAACACTCTGATGGCAAAATCATCCAGCGTCTCACGCTTTGGTGCTGTACCCGCAATCTGTACCACATAGGGCCCTGAGACCATGATGGATGTTCGGTAGGGCATTCCCTCGTTAATCGTTGTGCGGTAAACATGCGTGCGCATATCGGATTGGCTGGTACCTGCGCCGGTTCGTATCCTGAGCGGTTCATCGTTTTCCACAGAGCCAAGCAGTTGTGTGTTGTCGTGCAAAGTTTGAGCGAACAGCTTGGCGGTATGGGCGGATTCGGCGTGCAGTAGCGTGACTTCAATAGGAGTCGCTGAGGGTTCGTCACGGTTATACAGCTGCATGGCGACCATGCCATGGATGAGGCGCGTGAATCCGTCTACCGCAGCCTGGCGGCGTGATGGATCCGAGCGCAGGTTTACGCCTTTAAGTGGCGAGGTCTCAACACCCGTCCAGCTGCCGCCTACCCACGGATGATCAATGTCACGGCTGGCTCGTATCAAGCGCTGGTTTCTGGCTTCTCGCTCGTAGTCCGGAAACGTGTCAGGTGCCAGTATCTGAATGGGATCCTGGGGCGGGGCGCTGAGCAGTTGATCGATGAGCTGGGCACCGTTATGGCGCTCAGCCAGGCTGGCAATGAAGCGTTCGCCTTCCACGTAGGAGTATTCCAGCACGTTACGACTGATTGCCTCTACTGCCTGAGAATGCTGCGAAGGCTGGGCGTCGCGGCTGAACATGAAGTCGTCAAGGGCATCAAGACCAATAAGACAGCCGTTGGCCGCACAGATTTGCCGCGTCACCCATTGCGCATGACCTTCGAATGTGGCGGATTGCGCAAACGATGCCCGAAAATTGAGAGCGCGTTTTGCATGTATCGCATACCGCTGATCATCGGCTGCGTGAACCATCTCATGTATCAGCAACGTCAGCAGGGCCGCGCGGCGAACTTCGGCATCGGCAGGTAATGAACGCTCATAGCTCGATAACATGTTGCGACTCACCATCACGGCATCCAGGCGTGATGCGAACAAAGCGGCAAAGGTGCCTGCCTGTGCCTGCATTACCTTGGAGAGAAAGTGGTCAGAGAATGACGAGATACCGAACTGTGCATCAACCAGCCGGCGCGTTTCATGAGCAACCTCAGCATTGATAGGTTGGTCCTTCACCAGCATCAGTCGAATGTGGCTGAGATCAGTGGACAAGGCCTCTTCCACCAGCTGGCGAGCCTGGGCAAAAGCCGGTTCGATGACGTTGATCCAGGGTTCAGGTAGGGGGTCGGACGTGACTTCAAGCCGAACCTGCGCTGCCAGTTCCGGGCTGACAGAGGCCTCTGGCTGCACGATCCTGTTGTCCTGTCTGCTGCCAGTGGGAGGCGTACCAGGCTCAGCGGTATCAAGGATGGTCTGGGACTGGCAACCGATGAGCAGAAGTAGCGCACAAGCCGCACCGGAGCGTTGCAGCAACCTTGGGAGCGGGGCTGAGACGGGGGGAGTACACGCTAAAGGTAGCGCCTGAAAGCGCTTGAACGTCAACATCATAGAGAGGCTATGTTTTTCTTTGCAGTGTATCTTCAGCCTACATTACATATCAGCGACGTGTCACAGATCGGTTCTCTTACCTTGAGCTATTGCGCCTAAAGCCTAAAGCGTTCACGAAATTCAGGCAAAAAAATAGCGGCTCGTACGGAGCCGCTCAATACTGTGTGCACTTTACTACATCGTGAGAGAACATCGATGTCTGGTGATACGGTGTAGCGGATGTCTTTCCGCCACATCGGTCTGGCTTAGGCTATCGTGAATCCATATGCTGACTTTATTCAGTGTCAGTGTCAGTGTCAGTGTCAGGTTCAGGTTCAGGTTCAGGGTCTGCGATAGGCTCGGATGTAGTCGATAGTGAAGCGCGCCGGAAAGGGGGTGCTGCCGTCAACGTTGCCGCCCCAGGAGCCGCCTAACGCCAGGTTGACCAGCAAGTACATGTCCTCATCGGCCACGTTGCTACTGGAGTGGGAATTGGTGGCCTTGCCGTCGATATACCAAGTGATGCGGCCCGGCTCCCATTTCATGCCATAGGTATGGAAATCATTGGAGTAGTCAGGGCCCCATGCCTTGTAACTCGGCGAGGATCTCAGCGTCCAGTTGTCGTAGTAATGATAGGTCTGGTATGCAAGGTTTGACTGTTTACCCAGTAGCTCCACTACATCGATTTCCGGACGTTTGCCATTTTCCTGATTGTGCAGCAACCAGAATGCCGGCCACAGTCCCTGGCCCTTAGGTAGCTTGGCCCGCATCTCAACGTAGCCGTATTTCATTTTAAACTTGTTGTATGTCGTCAGGGTCCCCGAGAGGTAGGATTTGTTATTGGCTTTCGAACGCAGGTGACCGGGTGTTCTGGAGGCGACAATAGTCATGTGTTCGCCATCAAATTCAAACGGCGAATGACCGAAGTTGGGATTCGATAGCCGGTCTACGTAGTACTGCTGCTCATTATTGATAGTCCAGCGAGCCCCCCAGCGGTAGCGAGAATTCCACTTGGAGGAATCCAGTGATCGCGTTCTGAAATCATCGTTGAACACCAGCTGGTAACCGCTGGGTACTGCGCCCGAGGATGTGCCGTTGCTGGTGCTGTTGTTCGATGCCGCAGGAGGTGGGGATGGTGGTGGTGCCGATACCGCAGATGAGCTGCCGCTTGTCTTCACGCGGATATCGCTGGATTTTCGTGAAAATGTATTGCCTTTAAACGCAACTACCGAGAACCGATACTCTCGGTTTGAATCCAGGGACGTTGCTCTGTATCGCGTAGATCCTTTGACGGTGGCGTAGTAGTTGCCGTCCCTGTAAACGTTATATCCACTGACATCACCGGAGGGCTTGTTCCATTGGATAACGGCGGTGCTCGAATTATCAATAGTCACGCGTAGTCCGCTTGGCACATCCGAGCCGCCACTTCCGGAACTGGGAGTGCTTGCGGGTGTTGTTGATGAACCGCCACCACCCTGTGTTCTCGCATTGACGGTCGTCGATAGAGCGGAATAGTTTTTAGCCTTGTCGAACGCGACAATTGAGTACAAATACTGTGTGCCGGCGCTGAGACCCTTGTCCAGAAAGTTGGTCGTGTTGAAGATGGTGCTGTAGTACCGACCGTTGCGGTAGATGTTGTAACCCTGCACACCAAAATCGTCCCAAGGCGCGTTCCAGCTCAGGCGTATGGAGTCTGAGGTCAGTGCGTCGGCGCTTACGTTCTTCACTACGGATGGCCGCTGATTGTCGGCCTGTGCCAGCGAGCTTGTCAACGCGAGTATAACGGTCGGAAGTAGTAGTTTTCGCATGGTTCTCTAATGTGGATGCAGGTAACGAACTACGCCACAGGCTTTGGAATAAAGCCTGTGGCGGATGCCAGTCTCGCGGATCGGCGTCAACAGTCGCACCTTGCTAACTGGTTGAGAACTACCGAAAAAATCGCCACTTGGACATGAAGTCGCTGGAGATTATCCTTTAAACCTGAAACGAAACTTAATACCTGAGGTCCTGTGTCATGTACAAAAGGTAAGCTAAAACGGCTGAAATACTAGTTGCGCTCCAATGCGCTGTACAAGCGCGTGGCCAGTGGTCTTTTAGGTATAGCTCATTCTCGCAGGCGGTAACGCTGCTTGCGTTACACGCGGATTACAGCCTTGAAAGGGCATAGTCTCGGGCGCGTTGATAAGCTATCAACCTACCGCTGTCGGTCAGGATAATCCGTTTTTCGAATACCCGATCATCTGTAGAAAAGGGTTTACGGAAACATAGAGTATGAAGAGGCAGAACAGGATGATGCCCACCGTGCGAAATGGATACTGCCTGAAGCGCTGCGTCATGGTGGTGGCGTGCCCCGAATCCATCTCCTGCTGATAATGGCTACGCTGTGCTGCAGTACGTTCTTGCTGGTAGCTGTCTATCAGCGATCGTGCCTTGGGTAAGTCGTCGGCGTCACTGACCCAGATGCCCGGCATGGCGATTCCCCAGTTACCAGCGGAGGTCTCATACCATTGGATATGGCTCTGTTCCATCAGGTGGCGCACGGCATCAGCCTCGTCGACGGGAACATTGCGTAAGCGAAAAACCAGTGCTGGCATGAAGGTATGTAAGTGTCAGAGAATGGTTGAAGGATCACCATAGACGTTCCGGAGCTTGTGTGGTGGTTCAATTGCTAGCACTTTACCCCAGTGTTGCATAAAATTTCGAGTCCAGAAGCTTATAGAGCTGTATATAAGGCGCTGCACGGAGTTTTTACTGGATTGAGTCGGGCCGCGCAGGCCTAGTCACTCTAGGCCTGGGCGGCCCCGAGAGATCCAGAAAAAATGAGTACAGCGGGGGCCGCCTCCGGTACTTAGATGCTGCTATAGAAGCAGCGAAGCGATTCTGGGCCGAAATTTTATGCAACACTGGGGTTTACTTAATTAGATCCGCATAACGTACGTGAAGGGCGTCCAGTTCATCCAGCTTATGTCGTTTGCGCGCGCCGGTACTGTAGATGGACCACTTCTTTAAAAACATCTGAGTGGCTAACTCAGTCTGGTGCTCCGACAATGTCTGTGAGCGTAGTAGCTTTGCCAGCGCATGGAGCCTGAATTGGTCCATCGCCGGGTAGCGTTGCGAAAGCTGGTCCTGATGGCCTCCGTTTTTTTCAAGCAGCGCTCTGTCAACGTACAACACGGGTTCTAGGGCACAGATACGTAGCCACAGGTCATAATCTTCACAGGCAGGTAGCGATTCATCGAAAAGCCCTACGTCTGCCAGTAGATCCTTTCTCAGGAGTACAGCTGATGGAGAAATGGCACACATCGGCAGGCAATGCTGGAATACATCTCCGCCATATTTCTGATGCTTGTGTTTCTGGTTTACTCGTTTGCCGCGGCGAATCCAGTGCTCATCGCAATGACATAAACGGTAGTCGGGACTAGCGACGATGGCGTCGATCTGTATTTGCAGCTTGTCTGGATACCATCGGTCGTCAGAATCCAGAAGCGCGATCCAGTCCCCGGCTGCCTGTTCGATGCCCCGATTACGAGCGTGGGATACGCCATGGTTGTCTTGAGAAATCAGCAGGACTTGAGGGTAGTGGTGTCGCACCCAGTCGCTGGTGCCGTCAGTAGAACCATCATCGATGACCCAGAGCTCCAGCGCTGCATAGCGTTGTTCCATTACTGAGGCAATGGCGTCAGGCAGTGTCGCTATCCGGTCATGAGTCGGAATGATGACAGATACGGAGGGCTTGAACGGCGACATGGGTGATCGGACTCAACGGAAAATCAAGGGGGCGTGGCAGAGGCCTCTAGCTTATCGTAGCAAGCCCTGTGAAGCCTGCCTGTTCCTAGCGTTGCACTTCATCGGCAATGATGGCCAGCAAGTCGCCGGGCTCGGTAGCGCCCTGGTCCCTCAATGCCAGCAATACCCCGTTGCGAGGGACGCGCATCACGTGAGGTATGGCGCCGCTGTCCTCAAGATTGATCATACTCAAGAGCGGGTCGCCGCGGTGCAACTCCTGCCCAAGCCTTGCATGTGGTTGCAGCATGCCCCGTCTGGTTGCGTGCAGGTAGAACGAGGCGTCCGGCACTTCCAGCATGCGGGTAGCCCGTAGTTCAATGTCGCCTTGCAGTAGTTGCGTATGGCGCAGCAGGTTGTAGCAACCGGTTTGTGCGGCAGCCAGAGTATCCGTGCTGGTACCGCCACCGCCGCCAAGCTCGGTTTGCAGGTAAGCGACCGAGGCCGCCTCTGCCGCAGCCTGCAGACAACTGTTGGGTGCGCTGAACGGGAACCAGACACTGTTGGGTGCGCCAAACGCGATCATGGCAGCTTCGCTTGCCTGCTGGCGGGCCTGTGACTGAGCCAGCGCTTTGCTATGTCCGTAATCTGCCAAACGATGGGCCGGTTCAGGCTGGTTTCCGGCAAATCTGACCGCCGCTGACAACGCGAACCTTAAGGCTGAGCCACCCGAGCGCAGGTCTACTACCAGATCTGCCGGGCGGATAAACCGTTCGAATATTTCAAAGGCAACCCGATCACTGATGCTGCCCGTGGCGTTACCGGGGAAACACCTGTCCAGGTCACGTGAGTCCAGCGGCGAGCCACGCGTTCCAGCCTGTAAGCCTGGCAGATTGATGCTGGGCAGCAGAACAAGGCAACCCTGTATATCGTCAGCGTCCAGCTGTTGAGCCATGCCCTGCAACGTGAGCGGTCCTTCGATCTCGTCGCCGTGTATTCCCGACAGCATGGTTACGTACTGACCACTGTGTTTTCCGCGTATGAGGCACACCGGTATCCGCAGGTGTTGTGGACCCGGCCCGGATTCATCCATCGGCAGAATGATGTGCCCATGATGCTTCCCGGGCAGGTTTGGATCAAAACTCAGGTGGGTATCCAGCGCACCCAGTAGTGCGAACGCTGGCGTGGCAACTGTGTCTGAAAGGTCAACATCAAGCTCACTGGCTTGAACCTTGGGGTATGGTTGAACCATGATGGCAGGAAATTTGAAGCGTCTGATGGAAAGTAACCGTGGAACTACGAATCTTTATAGGCCAGATGAAAGAGCCGTGCAATCCATTTACAATCCATCTAAAGGTATTGACACCTGCACGCCATGAGCACCCCCCAAATACTGATCAGCGCCATTCTGGTGCTTACCCTTATCGCATTCATGTTCGGCCGATGGCGTTACGACCTGGTCGCCATGTTTGCTCTCATGAGCGCCACTGTGGCCGGGCTTATCGATCCTAATGAAGCGTTCTCAGGCTTCGGCCATCCCGCCGTTATTACCGTTGCGGCCGTATTGATTATCAGCAGCGCATTGAGAAATGCTGGGGTGGTGGACGAGGTGGCCAGTCGTATCAGCCATTTGACTGAAACCCCCATCTTGCACATAGCAGCACTGACAGCGGTGGTGACCGTTGCTTCTGCGTTCATGAATAATGTGGGTGCTTTGGCTCTGCTCCTACCCATAGCGCTTTCCACGGCTCAGGAACGCAAGCGTTCGCCGGGTCTTATTCTCATGCCGCTAGCATTTGGCAGCTTACTCGGGGGCATGATGACCCTGATCGGAACCCCCCCCAATATCATAGTCGCCAGTATCCGCGCGCAGGAGTCTGGTGAACCTTTTGGCATGTTTGATTTTGCACCGGTAGGTCTGCCGATAGCCATCGTCGGTTTTGCGTTCATTACACTCGTCGGCTGGCGTCTGATTCCGCGTGCCCGTCTCGAATTCAAGGAAGATGCGGCGTTGATGTCGGCAGGGGTCTATCTGACCGAAGCGCAGGTTCCGGCCACGTCAAATCTGCTGGGAAAGACGCTCGGTGAAATTGACGGGCTTGAAGAGGACAATGTGGAGGTTATCGGCGTCGCCGGCAAGCGGCGTTTTGCCAGAGCTGTGCGCGCAGGTTATCAGATTGCCGAAGAAGACATATTGATTGTCAGGGCCAGTTCAGATGACCTGAAGTCCTTCCTGGATCGGCACGGGCTGGAGCTGCGCAGTACGGCTACGCCCACCTTTATTCAGCCCACACCAGAAAACGAAATAATGGCAGAGGGAATCGTGCGCAACGATTCGCCCCTGGTAGGCAGGGGTGTCGAGTTCATTCGTCGACAGACGGGTCGTACTTTGGCTCTGGTGGGACTTGCCCGTCAGGGTCGCCCTGTCACGCAGCGGTTGCGCCAACAGGTATTTCGGGCGGGCGATGTTCTGTTACTGCACGGAGACACGGATGCGGTTGATCAGCAATTCGGCATGCTGGGACTATGGCCACTGATGAGGCGACCCATCAATCTGAATCGTACTCGTAAGATTGCGTTGGCCAGTGGCATCTTTGCCGTGGCCATCGGGTTAGGTATTGCCGGTGTCGTTACGCTGCCGGTTGCTTTCATACTGGCGGTGGGTGCCTACACGCTAACCGGCATTCTGTCTGCCAGACAGATATACGATGACATTGACTGGCCAGTGATTGTTCTGCTCGCGGCGATGATCCCGGTGGGTAATGCATTGACGACAACGGGTACGACACAGCTGGTTGCCGACAGTCTTATCACTGTTACTGAAGGGTTGTCTATTCCCATCATCCTGACTTTGTTGCTGGTGGTCACCATGCTACTGTCAGATGTTATCAATAATGCAGCTACGGCACTTGTCATGGCGCCACTGGGTATTGCCATGGCCAATGCGCTGGATGTCAACGCCGACCCGTTTCTCATGGCGGTGGCAGTCGGCGCATCCTGCGCGTTTCTGACACCTATCGGGCACCAGTGCAATACGCTGGTTATGGGGCCCGGGGGCTACAAGTTCACCGACTATTGGCGTATGGGTCTGCCGCTGGAAATACTGATTACGCTTATCAGTGTGCCCACTATCCTGTATTTCTGGCCGCTCGCCGGTTAGGCTGGACAGAGAACACCAGTGTGGTGTTTTCACTTGGATGCGCCAGTACTAGATGGGGGCGCGAAAAGCCTCGTTTTCTCGATCCTTGACGATTGTCTTGAGGTAGATTTCCACGCGACGATTGCGGCTCCGGCCAGAGCTTGTCGTATTGATGTCAACAGGCGCTGTCTCACCTCTGCCGGAAAATCGCATACGGGTTCTATCAACGCCGGAACGGGTCAGATAGCGTGTCACTTCGGTGGCTCGTTTTTCGGAGAGCTGCTGGTTGTAACTCAGGCTTCCCGTGCTGTCGGTATGACCAATAACATGGACGGCAGTCTGGTCGTATTCGCTGATCACCTCGGACATAGTATTCAGGCTTTCACGAAAGCCTTTTTGAATAGAGGCACTATTGACGTTAAAGGAGGCTTCGCTACGCACATCGAGCCGTAGTGTTTCGGCATCGATCCGGGTTACGGTGATTTGCTGGCTACGGCGCTCGTTGGCCAGCCTGTCCTCCAGTTGTCGTTGTTGCTTGTCCATATAGTTTCCAACCGCTGCACCGGTCAGAGCACCCACCACGGCGCCAACGTACTTACCATTATCGCTGTCAGACTGGTTGCCAATGACACCGCCCGCCAATGCGCCAATAGCAGCGCCTGCCTTGGTCCGGCGATTTGGATCATCAGTTGCGCATGCGCTGGCAAGAGTCACGCAAATCAATGCGGCAAAGAGCGTTACAGGTAGGGATTTCATGGCTGAGTGCCTCTATTGTTCTTATTGTTATGAGCAACATCACCGTACTTTCTGCATAGCCAGTAACTGTCTGGTATCAGCAAGCCAGGCGCGTCTATAGTCTGTGTCGGCCTCCGGTGTGTTTAATCGAGCGATGGCAGTACGACTGATTGCCGGAACATGAATCAGCCCTCTAATTCGTGCAGGGACTTGAGCTTGCTATCATTCAATTTGTGAAGCGCATCAAGCGCGCAGGTTATGCAGCCAGGGGAGATAATGGAAAATATCGAGTGGAAAGATTTCGAAAAGGTTCAGCTATGTGCAGGCACCATCATTGATGTGCTCGAATTTCCCGAGGCTCGTCAGCCGGCGTGGAAGCTGACCATAGACTTTGGTGACCAGATAGGTGTTCGCAAGTCCAGCGCACAGATAACTGATCTATACACACCTGAGTCGCTAAAAGGGCGTCAGATAATGGCGGTAGTGAATTTCCCGAAAAAACAGATAGGACCCTTCATGTCGGAATGCCTGGTCACAGGCATGGCGCGTGAGGATGGAGCTATCGTACTGGTATCTCCGCTCGAACCCGTACCCAACGGAACCCGGTTGAGTTAGCGTCTCATTAAGCGTGCGGCCAGGATCGTCTGAGGCACTTACTGAAAGGTGCAGACGTACCGGTGTGGCGTGCGTTGCTGTAGTTGATTATCGCGTTCAACCATTAAAACCTGAGTGCCGGAGCATTGTTGCTCAGCGTTGGTGTTCACAGTGGTACTCACTGTCAGGGCGCCACCGTCGGTAATCGCGTTGATCAAGGCTGAGTCGACAGGCACGTCCCCTGTGATGTGTGTGGCCAGATTATTGATGGTAGCAAAAACTTCCCATTCGCCACCTTCGTCCAGAATGACTTCTGTGACATCGCCATTGGACAGGAAAAACTGCAACGCAAGGGTGCTGGGTAATTTATCCAGTAGAGAACTGGCTTTGGCACGCACCGCTGTTACTGTAAAAGCAGGCGTAGCCGCCTGACCACGATCGATCAATGTCTTTAATCTGTCGTCCAGAATGCTGCGATGGGTTGGTGACAGATTATCGATACCATCACTATCCGGCCACACACTACAATCAAAATTCCATTCACTGACATACCGGTCTCGAAGCTCATAGGCTTTGGCAGAGCAGAACATGGTGTCGTTGTCGGCATACCACATGACGCGTCGTTCGTTGGTCGCCGCGTAGCGCACTCCCACTTCGCATAATCGCTCCTCTCCGGGTATTGCAACGCGCAGGTAGCGCACATCACCAGGTGCTTCACAGCGAAATTCAAGTGCCTGTGCAGGGCTAGTCAAACACAGCGCCACCAAGTATAGGCTGAGGATCTTCGGGATGGAAGCTGATCTTAATTGTTCAAGGACAGTAAGTAGGGGGGTTATATTAATCATTCTTTGTGAGGGTGCCGTTAGCTATATGCCGGAAGCAAGCTGGTAAGGCCCGTTGGTCTCACCACGGTAGCAATACAATTTTAGGTGAGGGTGTTCGAGCGTGGTGTATATCCTCGAATGCCGGGGATCCTTCGTTCAATGGACGAGTTTCCACCCAATCCAGTGACCCAAGCGCGCCGTCGGTGAGCAGGTCAAGAGAGGCTTGCAAGTCAGTGTCGTTGTAGGTGTAGTTACCAATAAAGCTGATTTCCTGCAGAGTTAGCCGGCGCGTATCGAGACCCGGCTCATTGTCTTGCAAGCCGATATGCGAAATTACCCCACCGGTTCTGGCGAGTCTGCTGGCAGCGGCTCGGGTGGCGCCACTACCCACTGCATCTATAACCAGTTCGAAATGATTGTCGGGTGGAAGCTGATCACCCAATGGATCATAAACCGTAGCGTTGCACAACTTTGTCAAACTGTCGCGACGTGAGCTACTGGTTTCGGCGATAGCGATTTCCCGCACGCCTTTGCCTTGTAGAATCAAAGCGGCAAGTGCACCGATGGCTCCACCACCGATAACCAGAGTGTGGCACTCTGAAATGGGGCGCGCGAGCACACGTTCGGCCAGATGGACTGCGTGCAACGATACCGCTGTAGGCTCCATCAGACTTGCATGGACGGCACTTAGCGAATCGGCTATCGGAAACAGGTTGCCCGCCGGTACCGCAACCTGCTGCGCGTAACCACCGGCACGGCCCAGGCCGATAAGATCACGGCTGGAACACAGATTAGGCGCGCCTGCCCGGCAATCACGGCAACGGCCACAGCTAATCAAAGGGTTGACTGCAACACGCAGACCGTGATCAGCACCGCCTTCAACGCGACCGGCAAGCTCGTGGCCCAGAATCATCGGTGGGATTCGTCTGGCATCGTGACCATGCCAGGCGTGCATGTCTGAGCCGCAGATACCTGAGGCTTCGATGGTAATCAGTGTGTCCCCAGTGCCTGCCGTGGGGGCTGGTTCCTCGCGAAATTCGAGGCTTTGGGTTCCTGTGTAGACGAGCGCTTTCACAAACAGACATCATCGATTGCAGATTCTGTTCTATAGAGTACCCGCTTGTTCGTGTCCGATAAAGGGAAAATGGATCTCAGTGACTGTCACCTCTGTCTTTGGTTCAATCCATCCAGAATCTGAACGTCATAAGACGACGGCGGAGGTTCACAAGCACTATGGGCGCAGTGGTCGCTTTTTTGTTGGTCCAAGAGCCTCTCGGGAACGCAGATCATTGCCACACATCGCCGAACATCACTCTGTTTTCGGGCGTTTAGCTCCGCTATACGCCTATTGAACGGTTGGATGGACGGATTGACACTCTGCCTTTCTAAGTGCGAGACTGTCACAGGACTGTGGATGTAACGGCAACGTTCGTCCGCCCTGCGAAGATGTGGCTTAGCGGCGCAATTTAAACACCCAACGGAGGAGAAAGGCTAGCGCGAGTGCCGTGCGCGCCAATCGCCTCCCTCAATCAGTACATTCCTTGGAGGAACTATGAACTTTACCCATTTTCTTGGAGCAACTGCTCTAAGTGCGGCATTGGCGCTGGGCACAGCCTACGCCGAAACCACCACTATTCGAGTGCAATCAGTCTTGCCAAACACGGCAGATGAAGTGGTCATGTTAGAAGCGTTCGCACAAGACGTATCCGATCTGACGGGTGGTTCGCTACAGATCGAAGTATTGCCCGCCGGCGCTGTTGTCGGCCCCCGCGATATCATGGATGCAGTTGACGCCGGTCTGGTTGAGGCTGGTTTTGCGTGGACTCACTATTGGGGTGGCAAGCACGTTGCGGCAAACCTGTTCGGTGCGCCCGTTGCGGGTGCGGGTGTAGGCATGGACAACATCGCATTCCTGAGCTGGTTCCAGTTTGGCGGTGGCAAAGAGCTTTATGACCGTCTGTGGGGCGAGATGGGCGTGAACGTCAAAGGTTTCATGTTGCAGCCTGTTGGCCCTGAGGCACTGGGCTGGTTTCCAGAGCCTATTACCTCTATGGACGACTTCCGCAAGTTGCGTTTTCGCGCACCTCCGGGCATGGTTGGCGCAGCTTACGCTGCCATCGGTGTGCCAGCTGTTGCGATGGGCGGTGGTGACATCTTGCCAGCATTGGAGAAAGGCACAATCGACGCGGCTGAATGGTGCTGCCCGAAGCCTGACTCTGTTTTCGGATTTCAGAAAGTTCTAAAGCACTACTACTTGCAAGGTCTGCATCAGGTTGTTGTGAATGCCGACATGTATCTGAATCTTGATATCTACAACGGCCTGTCCGATCTTGAAAAGAAGGCTCTGGAAGTTGCTGCAAACGCATCTCTTTCCAAGTCAATGTCCTACCGCATCTATGAAAACGGTAAGGCGCTTAAAGATCTGACAGACAACCACGGCGTTATTCTGGAAGACACTCCAGCTGACTACTTCACCGAGTACATGGCTGCTGCAAAGGACTTGCTACAAGAAGCTGCGGACGATAATGAATTCTTCGCAGAAGTCTGGCAGTCTCAAAAGGACTTCGCAGACATTGCGGTTCCTTTCTGGGCCGGTGCGCAGGCGTCAAACGCAAGCTTGGGTAAGGCACACGCTGACACACTGAAGTAACGTCACGCCACGCCAGTACGGGCTTTATAGGGAGCCCGTACGTTTTATCGCTGACACACATTTCGTGATACCAGCTAAGTACGGGCTCTCCGCGGAGCCCGTATTTTTTTGTTTTCCAAGCGACATCTTTTTCCAAGTGTCAACAATTGATGCTTCGAAAAAGGCACGTTTGTAAAAATGCGGGTTTCCAATACCCATCTAACGAAGGAAATGCCACCCCATGGCTGAAGATCCAAGGCCAGAAGACCTGGAAATCGCGGACGAGCTTATTGCAGAGCGGCGCGCCGAAGCCCCTGGTGAAACACCCGAGGACATGACCGCCTGGCAGCGGCCCATCACGGCTGCCATCGATATCGTAAACTATCGAGTGGGTCAGATTATTGCACTTCTGTTGGTGCCTTTGATTGCAGTAGTGGTTTTCGAAGTGATCTCGCGCAACGCCTTCTCGATCCTGCAAAACGCAGGCTTCGAAGACTTGGCACGCACCCTCAACCTTGGCCCTACGCTATGGGTCTACGACACCAGTCGCATGATCGCCGGCGTGCTCTTTATGGCGGCCGCCGGCTACGGACTGATGCGTGGAGTTCATATCCGCGCAGACTTCATTTATCGGTTCTGGTCTGACAAAACCCAGGCAACCGTTGATGCAACCCTGTATCTGTTGTTATTTATCCCGTCGATGATTTTCTTTACCATCGTTTCTACAGAATTCTGGTGGCTGGCCTATTCAACAGCTGAAACCCTGCAAATCGATAGCGCCTGGGGGCCTTTACTCTGGCCTGCGCGTTTGGCTATGCCGATCGGTGCTTTCTTGTTGACGATCCAGGGAATCCCCGAGATTTTCCGCGCCTTTCACAAGATGGGTAAAGAACGCGAACGCTTGTTTGTGCGGTTGCTGCCAGCCTATCTGATCTTACTACTCTGGTTGATTCTGGCAGTCTTTACGCCCAATCTGGTGCCGGCTGGAGAATGGTTCACTAATGTGATGAGCGCACAGCCAAACCTTGATAAACCCACCATCGGGTTGATCATGCTGGGTGCCATGCTGTTTGTTATCTTCATCGGCTTTCCCATCGCATTCACACTGATCTTTCTGGCTTTTGTATTTGGTATTTGGGGGTCGAATTTCAAACTCACTACGCTGTTAATGACCCTGAACACCAACTCAACCATGCTGAACGATCAGCTCATGGCCGTGCCGCTTTTCGTGTTGATGGGCATTGTCATGGAAGCAGCCGGGTTGATGGAACGTCTGTTCGCATCAATCCAGATGATCATGTCTCGCGTGCGTGGCGCTTTATTCATCGCGGTGCTGATTGTGTCAACCATCTTTGCCGCCGCCACCGGAATCGTCGGTGCATCGGTAACACTGCTCGGCATAATGGCCGGTGCAACGATGACACGATCCGGTTACGACGTAAAATTAGCAGCGGGTACAATCACGGCAGGTGGCACCTTGGGCATCTTGATTCCGCCATCGATCATGTTAATCGTCATGGGCCCTGTGTTGGAAGTGTCTACGCTTGATCTGTTCCGAGGCGCATTCATTCCGGGCGCACTGCTGGCCTCTCTGTACTTGATATACACGTTGGGCCGGTGCTGGCTTAACCCTTCGTTAGGACCCATCCTTGCCGAAGAAGACCAACCGGATACTTCCAGGTTTTACGGGGCCGAAGTTGCCTTGATCTGCCTCGGCGTCCTGACCCTGTGCCGGGTGTTTGGCCTTGGCGTAGGCGGCGCATTTGCTGGAGTGATGCCGTTTGGAGGGTTGGTAGTCTTGCTAGTGGCGATGGCGCTGGCGTATGCCGCCTATCGCAACCTGAGCATTCTGCGAATCGCTGTACCTATCGCCGTGCTGTTCCACCTGTATATGATCTTCACCAACATGACCGAGGGTAGCGTGCCGGTCATGTCGATGGTTCTGGGCGCTTTCATCGTCCTGCTAGCCTATCTGGGCCGACCCATCTACGACAAAGAGAACGGTAAAGACTTCTACTTCTCGGATCTCTGGGACGAATTCTTCGCAGGCCTGATGCCGCCAACGATCCTGATATCATTCGCGCTGGGTTCGATCCTTCTGGGCTTTGCAACGCCCGCCGAAGCTGCTGCCATGGGGGCCTTTGGCGCGATCTTGCTAGCAATCGGCTATCGCAGATTCAATATCCCCGGCTTTTTTGACAGCCTGGTAAAAGCGCTGGAAATCACAGTGCTGATTATGTTTCTGGTCGCAGCCTCCAACTTTTTCGGTGCCGAATTCAGCTTCCTTGGAACGCCGAAGATGATGACAGAACTACTTCTGGGTCTGGATATGTCGCCCTATCTGGTTCTGCTTCTGGTGATGGCGCTGATTTTTCTATTGGGCTGGCCTCTGGAGTGGGTGCCCATCGTTCTGATTGTTGTCCCGATTTTGCTGCCAACGGTCCAGGCACTTGATGTGCACGGCCTGGATCGCTATGACCTCATGGTCTGGTTCGGCATTCTCGTCGCGGTGAACTTGCAAACAGCCTGGCTTTCGCCACCGGTTGCGCTCTCGGCCTATTTCCTGAAGGGCGTGGTACCGGAGTGGGATTTGAAAGACATCTACCTGGGGATGATGCAGTTCATGCTGGTTCAGCTGATAGGCCTCACCCTGATCTTCATATTCCCGCAACTTGTGCTGTGGTTGCCTGAGGTTATGGCAGGTTAGGCAGTGATACGCCCTTTGGTCTAACCCTGCCTGACACTTTCATACCAGCTGCATAGCGACATCTTAACGAGTACTTCTCGTGCGGGAGCGGTTGACATATCGCTCATACAAACCTTGGTTATCAGTCAATGTTAGAAAATATCGTAGATCTTGGATCAATCATTATTGCGGATATCGTTTTGTCGGGCGATAACGCATTGATTATTGGTATGGCGGCTGCCGGCCTTGCACCGGAGCTGCGAAAAAAAGCAATTCTGTACGGAATGGTGGTGGCTGCAGTACTGCGAATAGTTTTTGCAATCGTTGCCACAAAGCTGCTCGGTATTCCAGGACTATTACTCATTGGGGCAATGTTGCTCTACTGGGTGTGCTGGACGCTGTACAGAGAAATCAAGGCGCATACCGATGAGCGGGCAGCAGAAGCTCTGGCAGTATCAGACGACTCCGAAACTGGCTATACAGGTGCTCCGAAGCGTACACTAGGGCAGGCGCTTGTAGCGATAACGATAGCCGATGTATCAATGTCACTGGATAATGTGCTGGCTGTGGCCGCCATAGCAGATGGTGATACCGGCAAGCTGATCTTTGGACTTGGACTGGCGATTGTACTGATGGCATTCGCAGCCACACTGATCATGAAGCTATTAACCCGTTATCCATGGATATCCTGGCTTGGGTTGGTGGTGCTGATCTATGTGGCTACCGAAATGCTTTACCGCGGCCTATTTGATGACACTAACGGCATATTGGCCTATCTAAGGGCAGCTGGTGTGGGCTAGGAGCATGCCTCTGTTGCAAGTAGCGCTCTTGAATGATCAAGAAAACAAGCCCAGATCACGATTGTCAAAGTTAGTTAGACTGGGCAGTACGAAATCCAGCTCAAATTCACTCAGGCCCAACCATCTCAGCAGCGATGCGGCGTACTGGGTTGCCGATGTCGTTGGAAGTATTCTTCCTCGATGCACTGAATCCGGACCACCTACCTCAAGCGTGGGTAGTGTTCCGTATATGCTGCCACCATTTACCGCGCCGCCGAAAGCCATCAGGTGATTACCCCATCCGTGATCGGTGCCGTCTCCATTCGGTGTCAGTGAGCGACCGAAATCCGAGGCCGTAAACGCCGTTACGCTGTCACTCTTTCCCATCTGATCCATTTTCTGCTGGAAGAACGCCAACGCGGTCGAAAGCTCTTTAAAGAGTTCAGGTTGTTCCTTGCTCTGGTTATCGTGCACATCAAAGCCACCCATGCTGACGTAGTAGATCTGTCGACGCAGGCCAAGTTGTTCCTGTGCTGCAATAAGCTGAGCCACCATATTCAGTGATCCGGCAAGGCTGTTGCCTTCTGGCTGATCTGCAAACAGCCCTGCATTGCTTTCCAGCACCTGTCCCAGTTCGGTGGTTACCGCAATGGCGTGTTTCTGCAAATCTGCATAGGCTTTGGAGAATACATGTTGTCTGGGGGCATTCAGCAAACGTTCAAAGGCGTCACGTCGTGGTTGCTGCCAGTCGCTCAAGTCGTCCATACCTTGATAGTTGAGAACACCAGCCTCAGTCAGCGCAAACGGTCGTTGTCCCGAACCGGACTGCCAGTGGTTGGACCCCGCCAGAGATATTGAGGTCAGGTAATGACGACCCTGGGAGTCAGCCAGCATATCCGTAGCTCTTGCGCCCCAGCCTTCCTTGCCTCGATCACGCCCCTGTAACTGTTGCCATTGCATGGCCTGATCACTGTGCGAGAACAGTTGTGCTGGCAGTGACACGGCATTGTTGTTGTACTGCTCCGGTGTAGTGGGTTCGATCAATGTGCCTACATTGGCTATCATGGCCAGTTTTCCCTCATCGTACAGAGGCTGTAGTGCTGCGGCGTCAGGGTGCAGACCCACTGGTGATGCACCGCCCTGCAGGCCGATCAGTTTATGATGGGGTACGGCCAGTGCCCCTCTGGCAGAGGCGAAAACCTCATGCTCATAGGAGTCTGCGGGCACCATCAGACTAAAGCCATCGCAGCCTCCTTCCAGATAGATGCACACCAGCGCCTTGTAGTCGTGCGCACCACCTGACGATATATCAGCTGCTCGTGCCAACGTCAGTGCAGGGTAGTTGCCTAATGCAAGGCCGGCACCGGCCATGGTTTGTGCACCGAGTTTCAGGAATCGACGGCGGGTATTACTGCTCATGTTGGGTGACTCGCGTTTGTTTTTATTAGTATTATTGCGAATAGTACGAATAGGTCTGACTGGGTTGTCAGCACATACCCTTTCGGGTTTCTGCCTTGGTCCTGTTTCTCAACGTTGTAGCGCAGCTTCCGGTGAGGTTGCTATCAGAAAGATTGCTTCTACAACCCGCTGTGACGCACCCCCTGCATAGTCTCTGGCGTCCATAAGCTCATGGGCAATCTGACGCAGCTCAGGGGACATCCTACCGCCAAGCAGCAGCAGATTCAGATGGTCAAGTAGTGCGTCACGATCAGGCTCCAGGTCCATCTCTCTTGAAATATCAATGGTAATACGTTTGGCGTCACTGTCATTCTTGAAGTTGTGTGACCACAGAATACTGGCCAGTAGCCTGCTGGTAATAGTAATCACGCTGGTCTCGTTGAGTATTTCAAATTCAGGAGAGACCAGACCACGCTCACTGATTTCTCCCGGTTGACTGAAATCCGGACGATAGAAATTAAACACCGACGGAGAATTCATCGGCGACTGTCCCAGTTCTTTTTCCACCCACCCATAGTTGAAGTCATAGTGAATACTTTCAGGTTCGAAGGCACGCCAGACATGCGTCAGTCGTAGCAGGGGTTCTTTCATCTTGCCGAACGTATCAGGCGCAGACAAGTGACCGGAGCGAGCTTCGCTGTGCATGAGAATCGCTTTGACCACGCTGGCTAACGCGCCACGTTCACCCGCTGAATTGTTATTGAATACCGCTGCAACATCTCTTATATAGGTAGGTGACGGATTGCTGGTCACCAGCCGTTGTATCAGTTGTCTGGAAATAAAAGGGCCTACGTTGGGATGATTGAAGACGTTGTCCAGCGCGCCATCAATATCCATTTCCGCAGATTGACCACCTGGCAGGATGGTGCCGAGCAGCAGCGTTTTTTCTTTGCTGTCGTGATATTCAGGCCAGGGTTTCATTGGCGACAAGTAGTCTTTGTTCTTAGGCCATTTGAAGTCTTCAGCGTTGGCAAAGTGCCAGCCGGTAAACACTCGGGCTAAGTTCTCGATAGTGGTCTGGTTATAGGCAGGCAGGGGCACGCCGCCATCATCAAGCTGCGGCGAGCCGTCTTGATTGAGCATCACTTGGCCGATACTGAAGAGTTGCAAGAGCTCGCGGGCGTAGTTTTCGTCTGGCTGGATATTTTCTATGGCATCAGGCTTGCGATTACCCTTGATGCTCAAGTACTCACCCATCACAGGATTCAGTGTGATCTCTTTGAGAAGATCACGATAATTACCGAAGGCGTGTCGCAGCAGTATGTCGTAATAGCCAGCCAGGCCAACTTGTTGCTGGCTCAAGCCGTCATGTGAAGACACTACCAGAATCTGGCTCAGCGCAAACGCAACACGTTGCCTCAACTGATCGTCAGATTGAATGGCATGACGCCACCAGACGTTAACGTACTCGTTCCAACGAGTGCTGTCGGCCCGTCTCAGACCGTCGCTGAGAAACGTAGCAGGCATTTGCATCTGACGATTGATCCAGCTCTCAGGGCCCTCTTTGGCAGCCTGTTCGATATCGTCGAGCTGTGGGCCAAATGTACCTTGCTCAACCAGTCGAAAAGCATCCTGGGCGCTTAAAGGTCCATCCATTGCAGCGTTGGCGACCTCGGTGGCGGGCAACGCGGGCGCAATAGCTGGCTGTTGATTAAACAACGCCGTATTTCCACCGCCTTCACCGCAACTGCTCAGTAGCACCACTGAACAGAAGAGGAGCCACCTTCTTGTTAATATACCCATGCTCGGAATCTGATTCGTTATCGAAGGGTATAACGGCAGAAAACGGGACATTACTGGTCGGTTTTAATGGCGCTGTGATGCACTTGGCGATGGCGTTTGCGTGTTGTGACTCAGCACAGGTTCCATAAGTCGACTTGTTCAAGCAATACCGCGGTGTGCTTGTTGTCAATCCGGTACACGTCAGTCTCGTCGCTTACTTGGATAGGAGCGTTGCGCAAATGCCAGTGATTCCTCGTCAAGGGCCACCGTTGATTCCTCAAGTTCGTCCTCTACGATGCCACCGACAATGGCGGTATCGTCCAGCAGATCATCGGTAACTGGCTGGCGACGAGCTGTCTGTGACTGATCCTTGGCAACAAATTCACGCGTGGACATCTGAATAGTAGCGTCGAACATTTCCACCGGATTTATAGCGACGGTGTCGGCATGATTAAGCTCCGTATCCTGCAGTCTGCTCGCATGGCCGTTCAGGACGGAGGCAACATTGGGCGCTATGTGTGTGGATCCTGTGTTGGGCGGTTGCTGTTTCACCTTATTCATCTGGTTGCCCAGATCGACCAGTTCGCGATCCTTCTGCTGCATTATTCGCTGCATGCGTTCCTGTGTCTCAGCGTACTGACGATTTAACTCAATAGCTTCGGCACGTGCTTTTTGAATGCTACTGTCGTTCTTCTTCAACGATGCGCTTAACGTGCGATTAGACGATTGAAGCGTCTTGTTTTTATTAGCCAGATACTGCAGCTGCTCTTCGAGGTTCTCAGTATCAGCTGCCGCTGAATGTTCTAAGGCAGCGTATCGCTTCTCCCATCCCTCAACGCTTTTCCTGAGTGTGCGTTTGGCTGACGAGCGCTTGATCATCCAGCCAATAAACAGACTCAGCACACTGGCCGCAGCAAAGTAGGCTGCCAGGTCTGAATACAGAGGTAGCACAGACATGATCTCGTTTTTGATGATGAGTAACTGACTCACCATCTTGTCCGTGAACATGATTAGCTGATTCATTATTGTCGTTAGCTGATCCATCAAAATGTAAACTCAATTCTGCGATTGATAGCGCGACCTTCAGCTGTCTGATTGTCGGCGATAGGGACTTCTTCACCGAAGCCCAAGGCCCGGAGGTTGTAAACAGACACACCCTTGTCGATCAGGTAGTCACGCACTGTAGTGGCCCTGAGAAGACTTAGTCTGAGATTCAGCTCACTGGCTCCGGTAGAATCTGTGTGCCCTTCGATAGCTACATTCGTCTCCGGGAACCGAAGCAGCACGCTGGCAATCTGGTCCAGCACATCCTGACTTTTCTGGGTGAGTACGTTTACATCAGTTTTAAACAGGATGCGCAACGTTGGAAGTTCGGACAGAGCAGACCTGAGATCATCGTCTGGCATTTGCTGTACAGGATCCGCTATCTCGGTCGGTACTTCCGCGACAACCGCTGGCATTTGTTCTGCCGTTGTCTCGGAGTCTTCAGGTTGTGTCACAGAACCATTTGAAGCCTCAGATTCAACGCTACCTGTCGGTTGGACCACGCTTGCAGATCCCGCAGTGTCCTCGGTTTGTGCGGCTGTGTCTGAATCACTGCCTAGTGAAAGCTCTGATCCTGAGTCGACTGTATCATCTGTATTCTCCGCTGATGGTGTGGTAGCAACTATTGCTGTTTCTTCTGGCCTCTTCAGTATTTCAGCCTCTACTGTCGGCTCAGCATCATCGGCGGATACGTCAGCGCCTGCACCTGATGAAGCGTCAACACCCAGTTCTCCAGATAACATTATGGCACCGGACTCAGCGGTTGTCGCATCAGTAATCGAAGGTGTTTCTACCGCAAGTACTGCAGGAGGCTCAGGCTCTACGGGTGTTTCAGTGACCGATTCCGCTATAGCCTCGGGTTTTACAGAGATTTCAGCGTCTGCTGTAGCGTCCGGCTCTACGGGTGTTTCAGTGACCGATTCCGCTATAGCTTCGGGTTGTACAGAGATTTCAGCGTCCGCTGTAGCGTCCGGCTCTACGGGTGTTTCAGTGACCGATTCCGCTATAGCCTCGGGTTTTACAGAGATTTCAGCGTCTGCAGTGGTGTCCGGCTCTACGGGTGTTTCAGTGACAGGTTCCGCTATAGCCTTGGGTTCTACAGATGTCTCGACTACTGTTTCTATAGCAATCTCAGGTGCTACGAGTGTGTCAGTTTCTCGCTGTCCTGCAGTAGCTCCAAGCTCCATGGCCTCTGCTTTGATGTCATTGTCCGCTGCTGAGCCGGTTTCATTCTCAGCCGCAAGGTCTCCAACAGTACGTGTATCAGCAATGGGCTCTAAGGGGGCAGGTACGACTGAATCTGATGCGCTTTTATCCTCGGCAGCATCATCAGATTCTAACTGCTCAGCGGTTATCGCCCGCGGCTGATTGTCTGATGATGGCAGGTTTAGCTCAGTAACCAGGCTGGCAGAGTCTGGTTTGGCGGACTCACTATCATTTATCACGTCAGCGGCATCAGCGACCAAGGTGTCGGTTTTCACCGGCACCGAATCGATGGATACTTGTTCCACCAGAGAAAAATCCCCCAGTGAGTTCAGAGCCTCACCGATAACAAAGTCGTGGACATTGCGGTCAGGCGCGGCGCCCGCGATGGTAATCTGCTTATCCAGAACGCTTATCTGTGGTTCGTCTAGTGAACGCATCAGCGGAAGTATTTGGCCGATGGATGTCAGCCAAAGCGCGTTGGCTACCTGATCGCTACGTATCAGGCCATTGCTCACGACATCGACATCGAATACTGTCATCGCGTTCTGAATAAGCTGATCGGTATCATCGCCGTTGGACATCTTGCCTTCCACAACCAGTATTTCCTCGGAAATGCGTAGCTTGAACGTAGGGCGTTCGAGAGGTGTCGGTTTATTGACGGTTACGGGTGCGGCCTTTCTGGTTTCCTGACGATCTGGCATGATTGGCAAATCTGCCGCCTCTGTAGCCTCCGTTTCAGCCGCTTCAGATGATTCTTTCAGGTTGTCCAAAGTCGACGAGGCAGTTTCCTCCCCACCGGTAGTCTGGGCTGATTCTGAACCGTCGAGCTGGGAAATCTGCACTAGCTCATCAGGGGCTGTCTGAGTCGATTGGTCAGGATTGACAATCGAAAGGTTAGTGTTGACACCTCTAACACCCGGTGTGTTGGCCGCAGCATTCACGATATCCATGAGTGAATCAAGGCTGTTGGTTTGACCGGAAAGCGTTACCACTGAGCCCTTTGCGGCGACGATTACAGGCAAATCAACCTGACTGGCTATAGAGTCACTGACAGCTGCCTGTATTTTTTGCTCGTAGTGAGGAATAGCGTAGGTATAGCCCGCCCAGGCAATACCCGCCGATCCACACAGCCAGATCAGGATCCAGACGATCGCTGATCCTTGTGGTTGCCCTTGCAGTTTGCGATCTCTCACTGTATTCACGCCTAGCCTGAATTTGCTTCATTTACAGGGCCAATGGCTTGCACAGTCAATCATGCACACCGCGTAGTCCTCTGGACCTATGATTATACAGACTGACTGGCGCACGATTGTGCTGGTTTTCTGTCACTTGGTTGTCTTTTAACAAGCATGAGGTCAAAATTTCTGTAGGATCGGGTGATCACCTGCCGTTACTGTTATCGCATGTCATCCAGAGGAATCTACATCGCCGTCACCCTGCTGTTGGCTGGCTCTTTCACAGTATCGCCAGCGCGCGCGCAAACCTACAACGCCTTGGAGGAATGTAGTGCGCTGTCGCCACTGCTAGATGACATCCATATCTGTATGGATAACTATCTGGACATCGTGGACGACAACATGGCAGGTATTACAGATTTCCTGGCAGAGTCGTTGTCGGGCGAGTCTCTAAGGGGGCTTACCCAGTCACAGCAGGCTTTTGTCGAATATCGCAGGCAAAACTGTCTCTGGTATCTGAATTTTTCGTCTCCACGCTCACAAGCTGAGCAAATTGCTAAGAACTGCCTCGTCAATATGTCTCAGCGGCGAGTGAATGAATTGCAATCGTTGCTCACCAGCCAAGACCAGTCGGGTCAGGCAGTTGCCGGGTATTACGTCTACGGACCGGAGCGTAATTCGTTCCAGTTGTGCGGTTCAGATGCTCGCTACTGGCTGGAAGGTGATGCTAATCTGGTTAGCCAGGCACAACAAACCTATTTGACGCTGGCAACCAGTGAACTGCAAGTGCTGCACGCCGTGTTCATGGGCACAGTGGATGAGCAGGCGCAAGCGCCAGCGCAACATCAAGGTGTATTTCAGCTAAGCACGATCGTCAATATCAGTCTGCCTACAGAATCAGACTGTAGTTTGCCCAGCAAGTTGTCAGAGTCAACATTAGACTCATCCCAGGCAACCTCTGAAGGTGCAACTGAAGCGGCTCAGTCGCAGCCCACTGAGCCGGCTCAACAAGACGAGCCTCAGCAACAGCTTATTGCCTACTTCGGAGCGTGGCTGGTGGATTGCACTGAAAATAATAATGCTCGTTCCTGCCGACTCGAGGTTGCCCTGGAAGAGGGTAGTGGTACCTCCCAGAACGCGGTAGGTGAATTTGCACTTGTCCGTCAGGAAAAACAGGTGACGCAGCTGGAGCTTGTGTTCCCGGATCGCGAGATCGACTCGCCTGCTCGTATCCGCTGGACAGTGGATGCCAGTGACTTCGGTGATATTGTCGGTTCAGTTGTCCGGGTAGATGAATTGGCTACACGTCAGCTTGTGCCAGACAATACCTTCCTGCGTGAAGAACTTTTACCCGTGTTGCTAGATAGCGCAGAGATAACTGTCAACGTGCTCGAAGACGTGGATAGCGACTCTAGCGAGACGTTTACAGCAACCCTGATAGGTCTGATACGTTCGCTGGAATTCGCTGATGAGTTTGTCAGAGAGGCGGCGCAATAGACTGTTGCAGTTCATGTCGCCAGATCCGACTATCGTGAGTTCTGACAACCCTCGCCAGGCCTGGGTTTTTGCCGGGGGGGAATTCTCAGTCAGTCACTTTCCCGGAGAAGAGGTTGATGAGCATGATCTGTTCGTGTGCGTTGACCGGGGTCTGGAGCATTGTCTAGCTGCTGGATATGAGCCTGACCTGCTGATAGGAGATCTGGATAGTGTCAGTCCTGAACTGCTATCCGATGCGCGTGTTGTTGACGTACCGCGACACGTCTATCCGAGTAAAAAAGCTGCCAGTGACCTTGAAATTACACTGGAGCTTCTGTCTGAGCGTGACCTGCAGCGGGTCATTGTGTCGGGTGTCTCAGGCGGACGAACGGACCACATGCTGTTTAACTGGCAATTGCCGTTGTTGCGTCTATGGCCATTTCAACTGCAGTTGATTGACGCAACCACCCGATGCCATGTTCTGCGTGACAACAGTTTATTAAGACTAGAGCTGTCCCTGGGGCAATTGGTGAGCTTGCTGCCGCTGACAACGGTAAAGGGTGTGACTACTGGCGGTTTACAGTACGCCTTGACTCAGGCCACGTTATCTATCGGAAGCACACTCGGGTTAAGTAATGTAGTGAATGCAAGGACAGTTAAAATAGACATTCGTGAGGGTGCGCTACTCGTGATGGTCAATGCTGCTGATGAACATTGAACAGACTATAGCGCGTATGACAGACCTCAGAAGTGACACAGTGACACGTCCCTCAGGTGCTATGCGCGAGGCCATGATGCAGGCGGCAGTGGGTGATGACGTGTATGGCGATGACCCCGAAGTCAACGATCTGCAGACATTTGCCGCCCAATTGCTGGGGCATGAAGCCAGCCTGTTCATGCCCACAGGCACCCAGTCCAATCTGGTCGCGTTGTTGACGCATTGCCAGAGAGGTGACGAGTATATCGTGGGTGCTGATGCACACACCTACAAGTATGAGGGGGGAGGCGCTGCCGTGCTGGGTGGCATACAGCCACAAACTGTATCGTTTGGTGTTAATGGCGAGGTTGATCTAGACGAGGCCAAGGTGGTTATCAAAAAAGATGATTTTCACTTTGCCCGCACTCGTCTGTTGTGCCTTGAGAATTCTCAACATGGTCGAGTTCAATCCATGGCCTACACCAGAAAGGCGCAACAATTTGCTGCCGATCAAACGTTGCAAATACACCTCGATGGTGCCCGGATGGCGAATGCCGCTGTGTACCTCGATGTGTCCCTGAAGGATATCGGTCAATGCTTCAATACAGTATCGTTGTGCCTGTCGAAAGGGCTGGGAGCCCCTGTGGGTTCCTTGTTGTTTGGGTCTGAAGCCTTCATCAACGAGGCGCGTCGCTGGCGCAAGGTCACCGGTGGCGGCATGCGTCAGGTTGGTATGCTGGCTGCCGCTGGCAAAGTGGCGCTGACTGTTGGCTTTGCCCGGCTACATGAAGATCATGCCAAGGCCGCCTATCTGGCAGAACAGTTAGCTAATGTGCCGGGCGTTGATGTACGAGCGGACTGGACGCAAACGAATATGGTCTGGCTCACATTTGCAGAGCACTGTGGCGAGGAGCTTGCGGTTGCGGCGCGGGAGTCAGGCATACTATTGTCTGCGTACGGACAATCCTGCCGTCTGGTTACTCATCTGGATGTGAGTAGCGACCAGATCGAGCAGCTGGTTTCTTTTTTCAAACGCTTTTTCGATAACAGATCAGCGTCTAATGGAGCAACGTGACAGTCATGATTTCTCTTCGTCCTTTTCATCTGGCTTTTCCTGTTCATGATCTCGAAGCTGCGCGCAGCTTTTACGGCACGGTACTCGCCTGCCCGCAGGGTCGCGAAGACACCCATTGGATAGACTACGATTTTTTCGGTCATCAGATAGTGGCTCATCTGGATGAATCGGGTTCGGCTCGTGTGGGTCTCGAAAACGCAGTAGATGGCGATGCGGTTCCCGTTCCACATTTTGGTGTGGTGCTGACGCTGGGACAATTCACCGAATTAAGCCTGCGATTACTGGATAGCGAGCAGACGCGCTGGGTTATCAGGCCACGGGTTCGGTTTGCTGGCGAAGTCGGGGAGCAGCACACGATGTTCCTGCTCGACCCTTCAGGTAATGCGCTGGAATTCAAGGCATTTGCTGATGACTCACAGTTGTTTGCAACCTAAGGTGGCGCGGGCTGGTAACACTTTTTTGCGGGTGTCGCTACACACCATACAAACGCGACCATCCTGCAGGCTCAGTTCTTTGGCGTGCATGGCTGCGACGTCATCCCGGTCGTGAGTGACCATGACAACGCACGGCGAAAAGTCTTCAATCAGCGTATGCAGAAGATCAACCATCTCCTGGCGAGTGCTGGCGTCTAGCGCACTGAAGGGTTCGTCGAGTAGCAAGATGGGTTTTCGCCTTAGCAGGCATCTGGCCAGAGCCACACGCTGCTGTTCGCCGCCGGAGAGCTGACCGGGCAGCTTGTTGTCGAATCCGGTCAGCCCCACATCTGACAGTACATCGCTGATTTTACTGCGTGTGCTGTTGTCCAGTTTCAGGTTCGCTGTAATACCCAGAGCTATGTTTTGCAGCACGCTCAGATGCGAGAAAAGGTTGTGCGACTGGAATAGCGTGGTAACCGGTCTGATGGCAGGTTCAAGAGGCAACAGAGATTGCCCTGACCAACTGACGTTGCCGGTGTCGGGTGATATGAAACCGGCGACAAGATTCAACAGCGTACTCTTGCCGGAACCGCTTCTACCCATTAGCGCATAAACACCGTGCGTATCAAGCTCGATGTCCAGAAGCCATTGACGCTCACCCAGAGTCAGTGCTACCTGATCAATTTTCAACATCTTTAGCTCCACCAACAACACGTTGAATGCTGCCGAATAGCACCAGACACAGCACCAGTAGAATGCCGGCAGTAACAGCGGCTTCGTCCAGACGATAACTGCCCATTCGTTGATACAGTAGCAGTGGCAATGTACGCACTCGTTCGGAGCCGAATAGGGCAATTGCACTCAAGTCGCCTGCTGAGAGTGTAGTGGCCAGTGCCAGACTCAATGCGATGGGGCGTCTTAGCTGTGGCCAGTCTATCCATCGCCAGCGCGACCAGCCACGTATGCCCAGTGCCTGCATCAACCTGTCGTAGCGGTTGGCTGACTGCATGATGGGTGCATCGAGCAGGCGCAGTACAAACGGTAGTGCCATCAGGCTGTTGATGATGATCACCAGAACCAGTGCCAGTGAAAACACATCAGCAAATGGACGCAGCAGCAGAAACAACCCGGTACCCAGCACCAGCGGCGGCAACACCAATATGACGTTGCCGATGAGTTGTAGCCACTGGCCCGTACGTTCCAGCTGCAATCTGATACGCAAGTGACGGGTGCTTATCAGAAGGCTGATGGCGAGAGTCAGTGACAGAACTGCCGAGATGAGTGCCACTGCTGTCGTGTTGAGCAGGGCTTGTATTGTCATGGGATCTGCTAGCACGGGTAACAGCTTTTGATTGAATGAAGAAACTATCAGTGCCAGTAGTGGCAACAAGACAAACATCGTAGCTAATAAAATGGTCAGTACATGGAGAACATTCCAGATAGAGCCTGTCCAGAACGAGCTCAGCAAGCGTTGATAATGCCGTGTGTGATCATTCTGAGACTGAGCAGAGTAGGCCGTGAAGCTCAGCGAGTTGTCTTGACGAAACAGCGTGCTAAGCCCCATAAGAGCGATACAGATGCTGAGTTGAATGGCGGCCAGCGCAACCGTAAGCGAGATATCGAAATCGAAACGCAACGCCTGATAGATCGCAACTTCGATGGTTGTGGCTCGTGGGCCTCCTCCCAGTGTCATGACAATAGCGAAACTGGTGAAGCACAAGGTAAATATCAGTACGGCCAAACCGGGCAGTTGAGACTTTATAGAGGGCCACTCTATAAACCTGAAAATGGCCAAGGGCCCCATACCCAACTGCTTGGCGAGACGCCAGTTAGTGGCAGGGATGCTTTCCAGGCTCACCAGCATCACACGTGTTGCCAAGGGCATGTTGAAGAAAACATGGGCAATGAGAATACCTGTCAGACCATACAGTGGTACCGCAGGTAATGTGATGAATGTGAGTGCCGTATTAAACCAGCCAATACGACCAAACACGGCAACGATGCCGAAAATGGCAACGATGGTGGGAATAACCAGCGACAGGCTAAACAGGTTAACGATCAGAGTACGGCCTGTAAATCGAGGACGGTGCGCAAGCGCTAACGCTACGGGTATGGCAAACAGCAATGACAATGCCGTAGAGAATAGTGCCTGCGTTAAGCTGAATTGGACAACGCGCTGGATGTAAGTGTTACTGAGTACCGCCGTCCAGTCTATGGATCCTGCCTGAACGACCATGGCGATCAGTGGCGATAGCGTCAGTATCATGATGATCCCGAACGCTACGACACCACTTACCCACCAGGCAGAAGCTTGCGTTGCAAGCCATGATCTACCCTGGACATGACCTTCAGGTTTCACCCGCCAGTAGAGGCTTCCAGCCACTCATTGATCCAGTCGCGGCGGTTGTCACGAACCTCTTCCGGGCTGAATAGATGAATGCTGGCTGGTGTTATGAGCTTGTTGAATGAGGGTGGGAGTGCATCACCCAGCTCGACCACCGGATACATGACGTTAGTCAGAGGAAGTGCTGATTGGGCTTCCACACTAATGAGGTAGTTAAGAAATTCCCGACCCAGTGCCTGATTGGGTGAGCGTTTGAGCAGTGCGGCAACCTCTACCTGCAAGTAGTGACCTTCATCAAATGCAGCTGCCTGATACCGGTCTGTCTTGTCTATTTCCATGTGGTATCCGGGAGATGTGCTGTAGCTCAGCACCATCGGTGCTTCACCATTCATAAACAGTGAAAAATACGCCTCACTCCAGTCCTTTGTCACTGTCAGAATGCGCGGTTGTAATGCTGCCCACTTCTCTGCGGCATCATCACCGTAAACAGACTTCAGCCATAACAAAAGTCCCAGGCCCGGTGTGCTGGTACGGGGATCCTGGATGATAATCTTGACGTCGTCTGGTGCGTTGATCAGTTCTTCGAAGCTTGTCGGCGGCGTGCTGAGTGCTTCGGTGTCATAGATAAACGCAAAGTAGCCGTAGTCAAAAGGTACGAACGTCGCAGATGTCCACTCAACGGGCAGTGTCAGGCCATCAGTATCAATGCCCGTTTCTGCCAGTAGTCCCGTGTCTTCAGCGATGGCCATCAGATTGGTATCGAGCCCCAGTACGACATCAGCGCGGGTGTTCTCGCCTTCGAGTTGTACCCGGTTCAAAATCCCTGCCGAGCTGTCGAGCGAGACAAATTCGAGGGTGCAATCGCCACACTGTTCTTCAAACCCTGCCTTGATAATCGGGCCGGGTCCCCATTCAGCGTTGAATGATTCGTACGTGTAGACCGTAAGGTTACGTTCTTGAGCCAGCGCAACGGTTACCGGGGCTAGCAGTGCACCACCTAGCAGGCAAAGGCTACCCAGAATCGACTTTGCTCGGGTGTCAAAAAAGTTCGTGCGGGTACTGACGGGTGTTGCGTAGGTCATGTTCATCCTGGACGATTAGCCAAAAGATGATGACCCCGCGGGGGTGCTTAAGCTCAATTCCTACGCTGGTTCTAACCAGTTCAGGTTCTGCGGGTTGTGCCGGATTGCGGTGAATCCGGACTCTCAGCCTTGCGGCACCCCGTTGAGTCATCATGTTACTGCGCCGTTGCCAAGAGACCTGTGAATTCAGCAGGTGGCGAACAACTACCTGCAATACTGATCGGCCGCTAGCAGCGCTTAAGTAATTGTGCGGTGTCTGGTGCCGATATGCAAGTATCCAGTAGTGCGGTACTGCATAAAGATCACTTATCGATAGCTACGCCGTGTGCCATCCTCTTGTGTGCTGAAACGTTTGTAATCCCATAAATACTGGGCAGGACACAAGGCAATACACCGCTCAACGCCTTCATTGAGCGCCGCGGTGGCTTCTACAAGATCGGTGCTGGCCATGCGATCGTCAGCTGGCAGATAGTGCATGGCCCAACCGTCTGCGCCCGGTAGTCGTTCAGCGACACAGAACAACAGGTGCGCATTGTTCTTGTGAGCCAGTTTGGCCAGTAAAGTCATCGTTAACGCAGGTTCGCCAAACATCGGTGCATATACGCCGTTATTGCGGTCCGGTTCCTGATCGGGAAGAATGCCTAGCGTGCCACCTTGCTTGAGTACTTTCATACCTCTGCGAATACCGGCAGCTTCGAGTGTGGCTGGCTGACCACCCAAGTGGCTACGCCATTTCAACAACAAGCCTCCCATGCCTGATTTGCGAGGGTTGCGGTAGAAGTAGGTAAACGGTGCGCCTTGGGATAGCGGTAAGGTAGGCAGCTCCCAGTTGCCCATGTGCGGCGATATCATGATCAACCCCTTAGCCGACGCTCTGGCTTCGGTCATCAGATCTTGACCTTGTCCCGGATGAATCCTGGCCAAAGTCTGTTCGATCGGCCGATGAAATATCCAGGCGCTCTCAGTCAGTTGCCTGCCGGTTTCCAACACGCTCTTGCGAGCCAGCGTCAAACGTTCTTCCTCAGACAGGTCGGGGAAGCATAGCTGCAGGTTGATCTCTGTTATGCGGCGAGCACGTGAGTTGAGCGACCAGGCCACTTGCCCAATCCATGCGCCGAGCGCACGGTTGATACTGAGCGGTAGCCAGCTGATGGCTTTCGCCAAAGCTCCGATGATCTGAATTGTCATGCTGAGTCCGGTAACCGTCGGCGCCAATGATAACGTCAAGCTGTGGTGCAGCGCCTGCATGTCGGTAGAATAGCGGCTATCCGCTAATGTGTTTGAAACAGGACTTACCATGAGTGATCGCCCCTATGCGGCCGAACTGATTTCACCCTCAGAGGCGTGGGCCATGATGCAATCAGACCCCGGCGTTACCTTGATTGACGTCCGATCGGATATGGAGTTCTTGATGATTGGTCATCCCAAGGGTGCGGTCAATGTGCCCTGGATAGACGCGCCCGACTGGACTATCAACACCTCGTTTGTTGCCAGCGTCCGAAAAGCGCTGCTAGGCCGTGTCTCGTCTAAAGTGAGAGGGGCGAACCCGCTGCTGTTGATTTGCCGGAGTGGTAACCGTTCTCAAGATGCCGCTGAGGTATTGGCCGAAGAAGGCGTGACAGATGTCCAGATTGTGGCAGGCGGTTTCGAAGGACCACTGGACGATTCTCATCACAGGAACACAGTGGCAGGTTGGCGTTTTGAAGAGTTGCCGTGGGAACAGTGCTGATAACGCTACGCTGGTAATCGATTGCCGCAGCGTCTGAAAAAAGAGACACCCGGACCTTCCTTGGCCGGGCTGAACCATCCTGGTCCCTCGTGTTGACGTGGTCATCAAACAAAAAGGCTCCTCTATGAGCCCGCGTCCTTGTTCCGATATTTCATCCGTGAACCTTCCCTGTGGTGTTCCTGACCACCTACGTATTATCTTTACAACGCTATAGTATTACTATCGGAAGTTGCCCATTTTTGCGTCAGAAATCTCTGATATTGTTGTAGGAATTTTCCTACCCCAACTGTATTTTGATACAACCGACGTAAAATTCAACATGATTGCACTGATTCAGCGTGTGACCCAGGCGTCTGTGACTATCGACGGACTGGAGAGCGCATGCATCTCAACTGGATTGCTGGCGCTAATCGGTGTCGAGAAGTCCGACTCAGAGGACTCACCGACCCGTCTGGCTGACAAGATCCTGACCTACCGAGTGTTCCCGGACGAGCAGGGAAAGATGAATCTGGATGTTCAGATGGCTGGCGGCCAGTTGCTGCTGGTCCCACAGTTCACGCTGGCTGCGGATACGCGCAAAGGGCGAAGACCCGGTTTTTCAACAGCAGCCAATCCCGGCACTGCCAGCGACCACTTTGACCGGCTCGTGTCACTTGTCAGTGATCGAGGCGTGCCTGTAGAGCAGGGAAGCTTTGGGGCGGACATGCAAGTAGCGCTGGTCAATGACGGGCCGATAACATTCTGGTTGCAAGTGTAGTGCGACCTGCTAAACATTTAAACGTTTAGCAGGTCGCACTACACTTGCCTGCTCACCGATTACGCATCGTCTACAAAGACGTCAACCTGCTGGACAGCGTTGTTGCCGAATCCGGATGCGTCCCAGCGTGGTTCCAGCGGTTGGGTGTCGCCATTACTGTCAGTTGCTCTGCAATTCAGAACATATTCGCCAGGAGCAGGGTTCCATTCAATTGACCACTTTGCCCAGTCATATTGTCCTTTAGACGGTGCCAGTCTGGCTACCTGCCAGCCGAGACTGTCATTGAACTCCACCTTCACTATGTCAGCTCCGTCTCCCGACCACGCTCGACCGCTAACAGTGACAGGGCCTGCCTGCAGATGGCGCTGTCGCGTTATCCAGTCTGGAATGCCCGGCGGTGTCATCAGGGATTTAACACGCATGGACGTTACCGGTGTGCCTGAATCATTCTTGTTGTCACGGTAACGATAAGTACTTACCTGCTGAAACCCTTGATAAGGGCTGTCCAGAGCTTCAATCGTCTTGAGCCATTTGACTGATGCCATGCCGTACCAGCCGGGTACTATGATTCTTAGTGGGGCGCCGTGCTGAGGCAGCAGAGGCTGGCCATTCATCGCGTGCACCAGAAGGACATCCATCGAAGCAATCTGTTCCAGCGTCAGGCTGCGGCCAAACGCATGTTCGACACCTTTATCAAATCCCCTGTCAGTGCCGGTAAACGAGATTTCGATGGTTCCGGCACCGGGTTGTGCGCGTTCGATAAGCGGTGCCAAAGGTGTGCCTGTCCATTCCGATGTGCCAACCGCCTCCATACCCCAAGGCATGGAGTGAGCGCGTGGCGACAAACTGGTTCGGCCATTCCCCGCACATTCCAGCGTGACTGGCAGAGTTTGTTGAGGCAGTGATCTGATATCGTCAACACTCAAAGAATAGGGGGCGTCAAAGCCACGTCCGAATTCCAGTCTGTGTGCGGTTAAATCAATACGGGGCACGTCGAAGTGAATCAACAGGTAGTGCAAGCCGGTGGGTGTGATGTCGTGATCAAGCGTCTCCAGCAGTATCCCGGAGTTGCGGTTAGCCAGCCGCACCTCATCTTCTGAAAAAACACCATCCTCAGTGTCAGGCCGTGCGCTGAAGTTCTTGAATATATCGCTCAGATAGGACATGGAATATTTCTCAAAGCTGGTAAAAAACTGATACCCGCCCAGCGGCGGATCAGGCACATTTCTAACGTTAGGAATTATGCCTCCTAACGAACGATGTCGTGGGCATAGTTGCCGGAACCTCAGAAATCAAGACGCTCGGCCCGCTGGGATTCAATAACGGTCGTGACAATGCTCGCCCAACAGGTGGTCGAGTGCAGATTGGAAGCTCTTCTGAGAACCTGCTTATCAATGCGTTCAACGATGATCCTGCAACGTTCACACTGACAGCTACTGCCAGTGGTTCAACAACCAGTTACACCGTGAATTTCTCGGATGCATACCGGTTTGAAGTCCCTGTTACCAATACGGTAGCCGTCGGTTTCTGAACCTGAAGAGATCCCCTATGTAGCAATTCATGCTGCGGATGATGTGAGACAGAGCGATCACAAGGGCTTCGGTTAACAAGCTGCGCAGGGAAGATCACGGGTTCACACCGATTTTCGTAATGAGATTGGTCACTTCGATGTCCATTTTTTTCGCTATTACACGAGTAATAACATGCGGTGAGTTCGCCAAAAAGTTGTTCCAGTCCACCATGTCAGGGTTCTTCAGGCAAGAGGGTTTTGTTCTGGCTGATTTCTCGCCGAGCTGTAGGGGGCGGAAGGACGTCCGCTGACCTCTGCATGACATCAATCGTAGTTCTCAGTTTTGAATTTCTCGCCTGGCCCGTACTCGACGTTTCGGCCGCGTGACTGTTCGGAAGTACGGACGATAATGCCTTCTCTGACTAGTCGTTTGAGCACATCTCGTGCTTTGAAAACATCAATGTCTAACATGTTCCTCATGCAAACATTGTCAGGTTCGTTTTTATGAACCAATACACAAGACGAGCGCAGGGGTAATTCGAGCTGGATAATGGTGCATCGCTGTGTGCTGTTCCCAAGAAGCTTGAGCGATGTGAGCTAATTTATTGAAAAAACAGATATTTAGATGTGTAGGGGACTGAAAATCCCCGTGTCGACACCTTAGCCGGGCGCATTCGATTCTGTCCCTTGCCACCATTTGGATCAAAGAGTTACCCCCTTCCTGAATTTCGCTTTCAGTGGGTACGCGGGGATTTTGCGTGAGATAGCAGCGTGACATTGGGTTTTGCGCAGCCATACCTTTGTTCACATTGTCTCGAAAGAGCTTAGGCTGATAAATATTTTCAGCGGCTCAATGAGCTATGGACGCTGACAGGCAGACAACCCCTCCGCAGCATTTTGGCAGGATTACTCGTGAACCGCGAGTGATGGAAGGAAGGGCCTGTATCCGAGGTATGCGTGTGACCTTCGGAATGATCGTTGGTCAAGTTGGTGCTGGGCGCACCATCGAGAATGTTCCTGCAGATTTCCCTTACCTCGAACGTGAAGATGTCTTCGAGGCTCTTCAGGTTGTGTCAGCGAAAGTGATTGTCGATAGCTAATGGATGAGCACCCACCGGAAATCTAGAGATTATCGAAAGGCGTGGAGATCATGATATTCCGATAGCGCCTCATGGGGTGGTAAATGACTATGTGCTATTTTACTTCACTCCATTTTCGCCGATGATGTACAACATATATACTGGGCGAAGCGTTGCTCAGAGAAATAATGAGCAAGTCGTGATTCTCGTCTCATCTTCGCGAAATTTGGAAGTATTGGGTGTGAAATTCGTATTTTGTGATCGACATGCCAATGTCGCATTGGCACAATTCTTCGGTGATTTTCAGTACCTTGATAGAATTGACTGGCCTCTGCTTCAACGCAGGGATTTCACCCGGAATTATGACGACCCTAGCTAAGCTAGAGCGTTATCAAGCAGAAGCATTGGTGTTTAAACATTGCCCTATTAATGCTCTACTTGGAGTGGTCTGCTATACCGATCAATCTAAGAAACTTATAGATCAAGAGGTAACAAAACGAAGTTTGAAAATTGACGTACGCTCCATTCCTAATTGGTATTTCTGATGATTAAATACATGCAGGGCAACATGCTTGACGCTGACGTTGATGCATTGGTCAACACGGTTAATACCGTGGGCGTAATGGGAAAAGGAATAGCCTTGATGTTCAAAGAGCGTTTCCCGTTAAACATGTCCGAGTATGCAAATGCATGCAAGGCCGAAAAAGTTGTTACCGGTAAGATGTTCGTTACCGAAACCCGTGAGTTGATGGGGCCAAAGTGGGTTATCAACTTTCCGACCAAGCAACATTGGCGTAGTCCATCCAAATTGGAATGGATCGTAGAGGGGTTGAGTGACTTACGGCAGTTCATAGAAGCCAACGAAGTCAAATCTATTGCAATTCCGCCCTTGGGTTCAGGAAACGGCGGTCTCGACTGGGTAACTGTAAAGACAGAAATTGAAAAACAACTCGGCGATCTGAACAACGTTGACATAGTTATTTATGAGCCTTCTTCAAAGTATCAGAATGTCGCGAAAAAGAATGGTGTGCAAAACTCACTATTCCCCGTGCCTTGATTGCGGAACTTGTGCGCAGATATTGGATGCTGGGTATGGAATGTAGTTTGTTAGAAGTACAGAAGCTGGCTTGGTTCTTGGAACGTGTAATAGAATCAGAAGGCCTTGGGAATAGTTTGAATCTTAAGTTTACCGCGAACAACTATGGCCCCTATGCCGATCGACTTCGGCATTTGTTGGATGGATTGGATGGAAGCTATTTGCAGAGCGAAAAAAGGATTGCTGATGCCGACCCTTTAGATGTAATCTGGTTTGACGATTCAAAGCGTGAGCGCGTTGACGAATTTCTAGAATCTGAAGGAAAAGACTACCTGTTGGCGCTCAACAAGACATCCAAAATCATCGAGGGTTTTGAATCACCGTTCGGGATGGAATTGATTGCCACTGTAGATTGGCTCCTGACAGATGAGAAGGTTGAGCCAGATGTAGATGCTGTACTTGAAGGCATAGCGCATTGGCCAGCTGGCAAAATATGGGCGCAGCGGAAGGTTGGTCTTTTTGACAGGCGAGCTGTTGAAATTGCATTGGAACGATTAACCAGTTCCTCAGCGGCCATTCACTGATTATGTAGAATTGGTGTCGGTGAATGCTTGTGTTAAGGCTCGAAGAACAATTGTTGAAGATCTTTTTGAACTTGCGCTCCAACGGCGGAATCTGTCACACGCTATGGTTCCTCACAGCGCTAACGGCTTGCGTGAATTTTACGTGGATCAGTGGCCTGCAGTTGGTCACCGTATTGCATCTGCGTAAGAGGTTGTCCGCTAACCTGTTGATTAATGGTCTCTGATGGAGTACCAGGCGAACTTGAAATCCCCGTGGCCCCGGTCCAATTCTGCCCCTGGCCACCAACCGGGCCACTAACTTGTCCGTTTCCCGCATCGTTGCAGGCATCAAACTCGGGACAATCCTCAACCAGCTGAATACTTCTGGTCCGATCAAGCCGTCGACATTACCGCTTCACGTTAGAACATAATGGTGCCGCGCCAAGGCTTTCGCAACTTTCAAAGCCCGCTGTAACAAGCTCTGTGTGCCTGTGTGGCTGTTCTGACGGCCACTTAACGTGTATGCTCCAGCGCTTTATGGAGGTTTGCGGGTGTCCAGTCGCACAGCTAAAGTAGAGCGTAATACGCTGGAGACAGCCATATCGGTGAATCTGACGCTCGATGGTACCGGTCAGGGGGACTTCAACACGGGTGTGCCTTTCCTGGAGCACATGCTCGATCAGATATCGCGCCACGGATTGTTCAATTTGTCCGTTGCCTGCAAGGGCGATGTGCATATCGATGATCATCACTCCGTAGAGGACATCGGTATCGCGTTGGGCAGTGCCTTCGACAAGGCGCTAGGAGACCGGAAAGGTATTCAGCGTTATGGTCATGCCTATGTGCCGCTGGACGAATCCTTGTCGCGGGTTGTCATCGATTTTTCCGGTCGTCCCGGCTTGCACATGTTTGCTGACTTCACCCGGCCACGCGTGGGCAAATTTGACGTGGACTTAACCTCGGAGTTCTTTCAGGGTTTTGCCAATCACGCCAAAGCCACTGTGCATCTGGATGTGCTGCGCGGCAGCAACGATCATCACAAGATCGAGACATTGTTCAAAGCCTTCGGAAGAGCCTTGCGCATGGCCTGCACCATTGATGACAGGGCTGCAAGTGCCATGCCTTCTACCAAGGGCACACTGTAGCCAGCATTGGTCTTGTGTTGGCGTGTAACCGACCACATGGCGCTGGATGTTTCAGGGCCAGCGGTTATCCTGTGTTCTATTCCCAAAGAGTTAAACCATGCAACGAATAGCAGTCATTGACTACGGCATGGGTAATTTGCGCTCGGTGTCCAAGGCCATCGAACATGTTGCCCCCAACGATGAAGTCATTGTGACCAGTGATGCCAGTACTATCGAATCAGCCGACAGAATCGTCTGCCCCGGCCAGGGTGCGGCCGCGGATTGCATGGCCGCGTTGCACCGCACCGGCATGGCAAGCGTTGTCGCAAAAACGGTGAGCACTCGTCCGTTTCTCGGTATCTGCATGGGGTATCAGGTGCTGTTTACGCGCAGTGATGAGAATGCTGGTGTGCCGTGTCTGGACATTCTGCCGGGCCATGTAAAACGCTTTGCAGACCCTTTGCATGATACTGAAGGCGGTCGGTTGAAAGTTCCGCACATGGGCTGGAGTGAGGTGATGCAGGCAAAAGCGCATTCTATGTGGGCCGGAATCAGTGATCGTTCCAGATTCTATTTCGCGCACAGTTATTTTTGTGTTCCCGATGATGAGGCGACTATTACCGGTCTTTGTCATTATGGTCATGACATCGCCGTGTCGGTAGCTAACAACAACGTATTTGCCTGTCAGTTCCATCCGGAAAAAAGCGCTGCTGATGGTCTGCAATTGCTGAAAAACTTTACCCAATGGAACGGTGAATCCTGATGCTGATAATTCCTGCAATAGATTTGAAAGATGGCAAGTGCGTCAGGCTGCGTCAGGGACGCATGGAGGACGACACGGTATTCGACGATGATCCGGTAGCAGTAGCGGCACGCTGGCTGGCTGCCGGTGCACGACGTCTGCATCTGGTTGATCTGGATGGCGCGTTTGCCGGTGTTCCACGTAACGCCTCTGTGGTGGCTGAAATCTGCAAGGTGTGTGCAGATATCCCTGTACAGATTGGTGGCGGCATTCGCTCTATGGAAACCGCACAGGCCTATATCGATGCCGGAATCCGTTACCTGATCATCGGTACGCTAGCGGTCAAGGAGCCTGAGTTTGTTGATCGACTGTGCCAGCAGTTTCCGGGGCGAGTGATTGTCGGGCTGGATGCGAACGATGGTTTCGTGGCAACCGATGGCTGGGCGGAAGCTTCTACGGTGACTGCTGTGTCACTGGCGCAGCGTTTTGAGAACGTGGGTGTCAGTGCCATTGTCTATACCGACATCAGTCGCGACGGCATGATGCAAGGCGTCAACAGTGAGGCCACCGCAGCATTGGCTGATGCCGTATCAATCCCGATCATCGCCTCCGGTGGTGTCTCCACCATGGCCGACGTGCAAGTGCTGGGTGAGAACATGCAACGTGGTATCTCAGGGGCCATCGTTGGAAGGGCTCTGTACGAAGACTCACTGGATCTGGGTGAAGCTCAGGCTCTGGCCGATGAATTCGTGAAAGCGGCTGAATCTGAAGGCTCATCCGTTACGGCTGGCAGTGATGCTGCGCTAACAGGAGGCCAGTGACGTGGGGTTGGCCAAGCGCATCATCCCGTGTCTGGATGTGGATGCCGGGCGTGTCGTCAAGGGTGTCAAGTTTTTAGAGATACGAGACGCAGGCGATCCCGTCAACGTGGCTCGCGGTTATAACGAAGCCGGTGCCGACGAAATTACCTTTCTGGACATCACGGCCAGTTCGGATAACCGCGACACCATTCTGAAGGTCGTGGAAGAGGTGGCCTCACAGGTCTTCATTCCACTGACCGTTGGCGGGGGTATTCGAGAAGTCAGTGATGTCCGAAAGCTGCTCAATGCCGGCGCGGACAAAGTGGGCATTAACACGGCGGCTGTTTCACGCCCCGAGCTGGTGCGAGAAGCCACAGACAAGGTAGGCTCTCAGTGCGTCGTGGTCGCACTGGATGCCAAGTCGGTATCAGCGCCTGGAGAGGCACCGCGGTGGGAAATTTTTACACACGGTGGTCGAAAGGCAACGGGGATCGACGCCATTCAATGGGCCGTCAAGATGGCCGAATTCGGCGCAGGGGAGCTGCTGCTCACCAGTATGGATCGTGACGGTACCAAAATTGGCTTCGATCTTGAGCTGACACGCGCCATAACCGATGCCGTGGAAATTCCCGTCATTGCATCAGGTGGTGTCGGTAACCTGCAGCACTTGAGCGATGGCGTGCTCAAGGGTGGTGCAGATGCTGTACTCGCTGCGAGTATTTTCCATTTCGGTGAATACACGATTGCCGAGGCCAAGGCGCACATGGCGTCACAATCCATTGAAGTGCGGTGGTAAACTTCACCACTTAATGTGCTGCTGACTAAGTACTTGATTCCTAATGATAGATTCGCTGGTTTTCGACGACAAGGGCTTGATTCCGGCTATCGCTCAGGATGCAGAATCCGGCAAGGTGCTAATGGTTGCCTGGATGAACACTACGGCTGTACAAGAGACCGTGGACTCGGGCCGAGCCGTGTACTATTCGCGCTCACGCCAACGCCTGTGGCGCAAGGGTGAAGAATCCGGACATGTGCAGCATATCAAAGAAATAAGGGTCGACTGCGATGGCGACGTTTTGCTGCTGATGGTGGAACAAGTGGGGGGTATTGCGTGTCATACAGGGCGCAATCACTGCTTTTTCAGAAAACTCGATGAAAACGGCACATGGCAGGATTGCGAGCCGATCATCAAGGATCCCGAGCTAATCTACAATCAGTAACGGGCTATGTGAGCGATTGGGCAATACTTTGACAAAAACGCGCAAACACGGTGTCATCATGACCTCTTGGGGTGATTACGGTTATCAGGTCACACGCGAGTGGTTTTCGCACTAATAGACTGTGAAGTTGAAGTGCCAAAGAGGCTAGTATATGAGCGATGTACTGACGCGGCTGAGCGCCGAAATCGATTCCCGCCGGGGTAGCGATGCGTCCAGTTCTTACACGGCGAGCTTGTTTGAGCGCGGTGATGACGCCATATTGAAAAAAGTAGGTGAAGAAGCTGTCGAGTTCTTGCTGGCGGCCAAAGGTAACGACAAGGCTCATTTAGTGGCGGAAGCTGCCGATGTCTGGTTTCACATGTTGGTAATGTTGAGCGCTAAAGGGTTAGGTCCGTCAGATATATTGAATGAATTACAACGTCGCGAGGGGGTTTCCGGCCATGCCGAGAAAGCGTCACGTTCGACAAACGAGAAAGAGAGATAAATTATGGGTATGCCAAGTGTTCCGCAGCTGTTGATTATCCTGGTGATTGTCGTGCTGATCTTCGGTGCCAAGCGGTTGAAAAACCTCGGCGGCGATCTGGGTTCGGCGGTCAAGGGCTTCAAGCAGGCTGTGAAGGATGAAGACGCAATACCTGCTGAGTTGGAGAACGATCCGGCCAAGACTGACGCGCCCGTCATGCAGAAGACCGACGACAAGAAATCAGCCTGATTTAGTCGTGACTCATACCACTGCCCAGATTCAACAGAGGCTGAAACCCCGTGTTTGATGTGGGATTCACCGAGCTGCTGCTGATTGGTATTGTTGCTCTGGTCGTTATAGGCCCGGAGCGACTGCCTGCGGTTGCGCGTACTGCCGGACAGTGGATTGCCAAGTTGCAGCGCTTCGTGAAAGGTGTCAAGACCGACCTTGCCACGGAGCTCGACTCGGGGGATCTCAAAAAACTGATCGGTGACCAACGCGAGCAGATTGACGAACTACGAAGCTTGGTGAGCTCCGCATCCAAGGATTTTCACAACACCACTAGTGATGTTGTGAAAAGCGCGAAGAAGCGAATGGACGAAATGGAAACCAGCTTCAAGGACGACGAGTCATCTGCGACTGGAGAAACTCAAGCTCAGCCAGTAGCCGATACTGCCGTGCTTGAGACTCCTCATTCCAGCAAAAAAGCCAATACGGACGAAGCAGGAGAGAGTGGCACGACACCGGCTGGCAACGCCGACGCACAGAAAGTTGTTGACTCAACACCCGATGATGTTTCAACGGCGAGTGTCGCGAGCACCCAAGACGACCATTCACAGACAACCAAACCCCCCGCTGGTTCTTCAGACATGGACCGCACCGGGAGCTAAGCTGCAAGTACATGGCATCCTCTGATTCATCGGTAGACCAAGAGCAGGGCTTCCTGTCGCATCTTATCGAGCTGCGCGACCGGTTGCTCAAGATGCTGCTGGCTGTGGGTATCCTGTTCCTTTGTCTTTTCTGGTTCTCGGACAAAATCTACACCGCATTGGCAGCACCGCTGCTCAAGCACTTGCCCAATAGTCAGATGATCGCCATTGATGTGGCGGCACCCTTCTTTATACCGTTCAAGCTCACATTGATGCTGTGCGTATTTTTAGCGGTGCCATACTTGCTTTATCAGATCTGGTCGTTTGTAGCCCCCGGACTCTATTCCCACGAGAAGAAGCTGGTAGTGCCTTTGCTGGTGTCCAGCACAGGCCTGTTTTATCTCGGCGTGGCGTTTGCCTACTTTGTCGTGTTCCCACTGGTATTCGGATTCTTTACCAGCGTCGCACCCGAAGGTGTGACCGTTAGTACCGACATTGGGCGCTATCTGGATTTTGTCATCACCTTGTTCTTTGCGTTTGGTATTGCCTTTGAAGTGCCCGTAGCTACAGTGCTTGTGGTGGCAGTGGGAATCACCACACCCGACAATCTGGTCAAGATTCGTCCTTACGTATTCGTGGCAGCGTTTATCATCGGCATGTTCCTGACGCCACCCGATATGATTTCACAGACCTTGCTGGCCATTCCCATGTGGCTGCTCTACGAGGTGGGCATTGTGTTTTCCCGCATCTACAAGCGGCGTATGGACGAAGCCAGTGCGGAACGCGAGCGGCGTTATAACGATGATGACGATTCGCCGCCGGAACCTGAGGGTGGTGGTTCTGCCAAGGGCCGAGCGAAAACGAGTAAACAGTCAGCCTCTTCATCCGTTGACGCTGCAACTTCTTCTGCATCGGGTAGTGATTCTACAAACACTCCTGGTAGCGCCTCTTCTCAGGCAGCAAGCTCTGACAAGTCGGCAAACACGGATACACGGATAAATCCGGCAGCCGCACCAAGGCCTGCCAACCGGAACAAGCCTGAAAGCGCTGCAAAGCCCTATGTCGCTGGCGCGGTTGATCCGTCGCTTATTCAAAAGCCGGATGCATCAGGTCAGTATCGCAACAGCATGACTGATGCGTCCGACGAAGAGAACCACTCAGGGGCTGCAACAGACGGTGCTGTGGATAAGGGTTCCTCGTCTGGAGACGTAACGACTCCAGGCGCACCAACCGGTGATGCGAAAAGTCAGGATCTTTCATCTGGCGACGGAGCTGATCAGCGTTCTTTATCTGATAAGGAAGCTGATCAGGATTCTTCATCTGATAAGGAAGCTGATCAGGATTCTTCATCTGAAGATTCCACCAGTCAGGATGCACCGAAAAACAAGGACTAGCTGTCTGTTTAGTCCGAGGCGCGCTACTACGCTGTCTCGTACTGTTTCATTTACGCCAGGAAGATTCGCCAATGAGCACACCCGTTATGCCGCCGCGTCGGCCGGTACTGTTGATCATCATGGACGGGATTGGCGTTAACCCGTCTAAGTGTAATAACGCTGTGGCCATGGCTAGCACGCCCAACCTCGACAGAATTCAATCCAGCAACCCAACATGCCTGCTGGAAGCTTCTGGCCGCGCTGTGGGTTTGCCTGAAGGGCAGATGGGCAATTCAGAAGTGGGGCATCTGTCCATTGGTGCCGGTACCTTATTGCGGCAGGATCTGGTCAAGATAGCGGATGCGATCGATGACGGATCGTTTGGTGAGAACGAGGCCATAGCATCGGCCGTAGACCGGGCGAAGCTAAAGAGCGTACCACTGCACTTGATTGGTCTGGTATCTGATGGGGGTGTGCATAGTCATACCGATCATCTGATTGCGTTGCTGAAGTTGTGCGAGGAGAATAGCGTTCAACCTGTCTTGCATATGATTACGGACGGTCGAGATACCGCCCCCAAAAGTGCAGAGCACTATCTGGCTAACGTGAGGTCTGCGGTGGAGAGTGCCAATGGTGTATTCGGTACCTTGTCGGGTCGCTATTACGCCATGGATCGCGACAAGCGCTGGGAACGTATCCAGATGGCCTGGAATGCCATGGTTCGAGGTGAGGGCCGAGCAGTAGATTCCATTGAGGCGGCTATCAGTACGGCCTACGAGGCGGACGAGACAGATGAGTTCATTACGCCTACTGTGCTGTCTGGTTATCAGCCGGTTGATGAGAACTCTGAACTGTTGTTCTTCAACTTCAGAAACGATCGCCCCAGAGAGCTTAGTGAAGCACTGGCACTTGAGTCGTTCGACGGATTTGACAGAGGTAGCTACCCGCTACCCACGCTCACTACCATGACGCGCTATGAATCGTCTTACCCGTTTGCTTGTGCCTTCACCCGAGACAAACCGGGTAAAACACTCGGTCAGATTGTGGCCGATGCCGGTATCCAGCAAATACGTTCTGCCGAGACCGAGAAGTACCCGCACGTGACGTTCTTTTTCAACGGCGGGCAGGATGAGCCGTTGCCAGATGAAAAACGCTTGTTGGTGGACTCACCCAAAGTGGCTACCTACGATCTGCAACCGGAGATGAGTGCCGTAGAAGTGACTGATGGCATTCTCAACGCATTGAACGAGAGCACTGCCGGCTTGATCGTGGTCAATCTGGCTAACGGCGATATGGTCGGTCATACCGGTATTCCTGATGCGGTTGTCAAAGCGGTGGAAACGGTGGATACGATGGTTGGCAAGATGTGGGATACGGCGGTTGAAAATGGCTACTCGATAATCCTGACCGCTGATCATGGCAACGCCGATATGCTAATTGATCCGGTGTCTGGGGATCCGCATACGCAGCACACAACTTTTCCGGTGCCATGCACAGTCTATGATTCCACCGCCTGGGAGCTGGGTAATGGCAATGGCTTACCCGCTATCGCGCCCACCATTCTTGAATTGATGGGGCTTGATACGCCGGAGTCCATGAGTGGGCGTTCGCTATTGTTAGGGCCATACGGGTAGAGCCTGAGTGTTGTGTAAGGTTGTTGAGCTGGCCAGACGGTTTCATCTGTTATACTCAACGACAGAAGCCGTACTCGACTATAAGACTGGTGAGAGGCCGGGAGAGCAGGATCTGCTCAACAAGCTCTGTGAAATCCTGGGTCAAGCAGGCATGGGCTGTTTGCGTCTGTATGCCAAGTGGGGTGCCGCCAGTATTCAGGCTGCAGAACTGCTCGCACAACACAAGAGCCACATAGGTGCCGTGATCTGTTTACAGAAATTTATTGTGGGTGGCGGCGAGGGACGAGAGGTGGTTAACCAGCATCTGCAGCAGATTGATGTGCCGGTATTGAAAGGCATCCGCCTGACGGACCGGAGTGAAGGTCAGTGGCTGACCAAGCTATAAGGATCGTATGTGAGGATCGAAAGCTTCGCTCCGTTTCGCCGTGCATCCATGGTCACCTGAACGAGTCAGGCTCCCCGGCTGAAGTCACCTGAGGTTGTCGCGGTTACGTACATCGAGGCATTGTCCATTGCGAAGCTCGGTGATGATGACGGAATCACCGAGCCGCGCACCTGTATGGTCCGTTCGGAAACAATGGGCCGTCGCGTTTGATAGGGTTACCGGCAGAGATTGAAGTCGGACGTACTGACTCCGGTTACTGCTTCCCATGTTTCGTCGATGGAAAGGAAGGCAGAGGTGTATCGGAGTGCGTCGCCTTCGTTGACAAGTGTGTAAGAGATTATCACTTCGTCTGATGTGGGTCCGATATATCCGTAGCTGTTGTTGCCTTGATTTACTAGTTTGGCGCTGAAAGTTCTGTAGCAGTTATTGATACTATCTTCACTAAAGTCTGAGATAACACCGTTCGACGATATCTCGACCAAGTCGAAGCCTAGTGCAGTGTCATCGGGCAAATCCCAGAGGCCAGCAATAGCACCCGTGGAAGTGCTGCCGTTGTTGTTACCGCCCCCGCTACTACTACCGCCGCAAGCTACTAGAAAAGATGATCCAAGCACTACGGCTACCAGTGCCGTTTTTTTTGAGATTGCGTTATGCATATTCGTCCGTGTAATGTCCAAAGAGTACGAGGGTATCATGCAGTTCCTGTTGGGATTTATAGTCGTTTTTAATTTTGTTATACGATAGTCACTTTTATTAACCCTAGTGATGCATAAAATTTCGGCCCAGGCGGCCCCCCCAGAACCGCTTCGCTGCTTCTATAGCAGCATCCAAGTACCGGATGCGGCCCTCGCTGTACTCATGTTTTCTGGATCTCTCGGGGCCGCCTAGGCCTAGAGCGACTAGGCCTGCGCTGCCCGACTCAATCCAATAAAAACTCCGTGCAGTGGGGGCCGTCTCTGGTACTTATATACTGCTCTATAAGCGTCTGGACTCGAAATTCTATGCAACACAGGGGTTAAGTAAGTGCCATTCGAGTCAGGACGACAACGCTGTCAGAGACGATAACCAACTTGGTTCGCGCCTCCGCCGCGCAGCATTATCGGTCTCAACATCTAGCCTGTGACGGATTGTAGCAACCCATCATGCTCGACCAGTTGAGTAATGAAGTCTGAAAACGGCGGGTTTGTGCAGGGCGGTTACAGTAGGTTTCTGGCCGACCTATGATTTACAGCTAGCAGGTGTATTGAATACGCCTATCGAGGCTTTCACACTGTTTCTGTTCACGATCAGTGTTATCGTTTTTACTGCAGGTGCGACCAACAGAAGCAGGCGGGCGCTGATAGACGTGTGTGGTGTAACCTTTGCAAATGTTATCTATTTCGTTCTATCAGCAACAGGTATCGCCGCCTTTATCATAGTTTCAGTATCGGATTCTTTGAATCATCAGATGCATGGGGGTCGCATGCTTGTAGTGGCTGTCGACATCTGCCGTACCAAGAAGCTCCGGAGTGATCAGTGCAAGCGGCGATGATAGCTTTTGTCTAACACGTTCGCTTTCTCGTTAGATAATCAGGAGGGCTGAGGTACGCAGCCCTTCCGCCTGATCGCATTCACGACAGAACTCGGTGTATCGTGAATATCACATTAAAACGCCAGTGGTTGCCAGTACTTAGTTTTGCGGTAAAAGGCAATTCTGCTCACAGCCGTCACCACTGATCATATTGCCATCGTCGCATTGCTCATACCGCTCTACCCGCAGGTTGCCACAGTTGGGGGCCGCCCAACCGATGTCGATAAGCGCTGGGATGTTAAAGCCCAGTGACCGGCTGACAGGTTCTTGACTTGTTCGCGAGATGACGGGCTCTTGTAAGGCTCGAGTTGTTTTGCCGGTTCTGGCGCGCACAGAAATGGAAGGGTCAAAATGCAGAATTTCCACCCCTACTGGAACATTGGGACCTGTGAATACATAAGGCCTTCCCTGTTCGTCGGTGCCACCACTGTTTCTGAAGTCTGCGAACAACCGTGCTTGTGTACCGTTGGCTGCTAATGCTTCTAATGTACGGTATTCACTGAACAATACAGAGGCTACTGGAATTCTGATAGTGGTAAAGATGGATTGTCTGAACGACGTATTGCCCGAATCGATAATGACGGCGCGAGCACCTCGGCGTTGTGCCAACTCGATTCCACCAAATCGCGTGCCGTCAAACCCCAGTTCTTCTCTGGCGCAACCGCTAGCCATCACTACAATTTTGCCAAAAAGGTTGCCCTGGGGCTCGCAAGTGTTGAAGTCGAGGTTGACTAACGCAGCCCTTATGCCTCGTCCTCTGACTGGTGGTGTGCCGACGACCTCGTTGACATCGAATTCAAGTTCTACACCGCCATCATTGATCGATAAAGCGTTGCGTGGACGCAGAGTGCGACGAGCCTGATCGTTCGTTAGTGTTCCGGTGAAGACCACGTTTTTAACTTTTTCAGCAGCCGCGGCGCGCGCCTCGTTATTCAGTAGTCCGAAAACTGTACCTTCGTCTTTGGCAAAAAGAAATTGCTCGAATACGAAGGGCAGTTGTGCACCGGGTGGGCGTATTTCAAAACCGAGCCCGTGTGATATCTCGTGAAGTACTAGGTCGATATAATCTATGGAATTTGTGAAAGGGATAGACTTGGCGACTAGTGAGTAGTTGTACGCTCGTTCGCATTGTCCAAACAGAATATTGCTGTTAAGAATAACCAGAACGTCAGCTGTGCCATCAGGGGTTCTATCTGTTTGACCCAGCTGGTTTGCCAGAGCAATGGGGTAGATGGTGTTGGGTATTTGATCTGGTCCGTTTACGAATGATCGATTATAGGTGCCTATGCCGAAGGAGTTGCAGTTCAGGTCCCTGGTGCTAAATTCGATATGCACTGGTTGCGTGAATCGCAGCTGAGATTCAATGATGGAGGTGGCTGCCAAGGTTGCGTTTCGTCGCTGCTCACCGACAGTATTACCACGTCCTGTAAGACCTGACACAGCTGGCGTAGGGTCGGTAAAAATGGGTAAGTCGTCATTAAACGTGATCTGTCTACTCGATGAATTGAACGGGGTGAAGTAAGGGTTTTGACTGAGGTTACTGTTAACCCATAACTTTGCAGTATCTTTAAATGAGAACGGAGCGTTGTCAAGCTGTTGGGCGAAAGACGCGCCTGGAAAACTCATCAGCAACAGTAAGGTGCAATTTATTAATGGTAAACGCATATAACAATAACTCCTTCCGTTAGAAAGCACTTGAGTACAACGTTGTATCCAAGCATAACACTAAACTATGTACGGATCTATTCACTCAGGTAGCGCATGGATTTGCCATTCAGACGACCTATGTGAATGGTGAACGATCCGATTTAGGTGGACTATGCGAGGGTTGGATAACTGATAGGCTCACGCATTGGGGCACTGGCAGCTATCTGGTCACCAGCGTGCAGCCCGGGCCGTGTTCGTCTTCCATCAAGTCGAGCACTTCTTTACGCTATGGCAGTGCCAGGGTATTCGATCCCGAAATTATCGAGTGATAGCACGTCAGTTTTAGCGATCTGCGCGATCTGTTTGGCAAAGCGCCCATCACCATGGGCGACTGATAGCGCTTCGAGTAGTCGGAAGCTGCGGAAGTAGCGAGCCGAGTATTCCTGCCGACAGGCCTGTGTTGCCAACTTACAGCTGCTCATGGCCAGCTGTTTCTTAAGCTCGCTCAGTGTCCGATCAATACTGCGCAATAGTTCCTGCATATTAGCCGATGGGGCTTGGCGAGGACCGCCAAGCCCCATCGGCAACGCTGACATGTTGTGTATTACGGCTTGAGATCCACAGTCAGCGGACCAACTGTCTCACCGCTATCGGTCGTGATTATAAAATCACCGCTCTGCCCTTCAGCCGGTGTTACCAGTAGCTGACTTCCATCAACAGCCTCGATAGTGATAGAGCCAGACTGCCAGTAGGAAGCGTCTTCCGGATCTGTACCCGAATACTCAACCTCATCGCCGGATTCAGCATCCCTTGCGATTCGGACATTGTCGTTAAATGATAGATCCACCGTGACTGCTAGTGACTCGTTATCAGTCCACGGGGCAGTAACGGTAAAATTTCCGTTTACAGCATTAGTTACTGAATATTCGTTAATCTGCACAACGGTGCCGTCCGACAATGTTTCCGAACCGTCAAAGCGATCAACATTGTCATCTTGCCTCATGCGTGAGACCGTGTAGCCCTCTATCGTCAGTTCCCCGTTATCTACAGGCCCACGGTACTCCGCAGAATCCCAATTGGATTGTGAATTTATGGCCGCGAATGACTGGTTGCCGAATGAGTACCCACCGCTCAACGACCTCGTTTGACCATTGCTGTCTTCGATAGTCAGATCAAAGACAGGACTAGGATTGATAGCCCCGCGTGTAATGAGGCGAGAGCCTGCAGTGCCACTATAGGTGTTGCTTCCGATTACGCAGTTATCGAAGACCCAATCGGTGGCTTGATCAGAACCAGCGAAGTATCCGACTAGACTACCTCCACCGGCGCACGTGTATTCACTCGAATTATTAGCATCGACGAAGTCACCCTGGTCGTAGGTGACTTCTAATGGATAGGGTGTTTCAAGCGTATTCTCACCGACGATTTGAATATCGGCCGATGTATTACTAATGAAAAATGCCTTGCCCTGAAACAAGTTGTCGTCAATTGCCGTCTGATAGAACGCTTCTATAGCTTCTTCATTGATCACGCTGACAACGTTGTTCAGTATTTCCTCAGCATTGGCAACGCTCAATGCGTCTGACGTGTTATCCGGCGGGCTGTCTGAAGTGATGACTGGAGTGGTGTCTGCAGTGGCGTCTGGAGCCACCTCTGGTGCAATCTCGATAGGGTTGTCATCGACGATAGTTGAAGGATTGTCCGAATCACTGCTGCAAGCAGCCAACACCGTTGCTAAAATGGCTGTAGTCAGGATGTTCGAAGGTCTCATGATGCCAAATGCCTATTGGTTGTTCTGTGCGAAGTGCGCTGGATAGTGCGGCCAGATTATATCGATTAAAGTAAAGTCATTGCGTGTAGTTACGCAGGAATATTACCGTTTGTGTAGCCTGCCATTTCTTGAAGATCAAGCGTTGGGGAAAAGTCTCGCAACTGGACTTGCAGGAACCGCCGTGATAGTTCTCAATCGGTCATCTTCTACATGATCGGACATGGGGAAGTGACTCAAGTCACATATTGTAGTGCTGCAACTGGTCACAAGAACTTGTTGCTTACGGGCTCTTCAACCGCTGATAGACGTAGACGTTGCTCACTGATCAACAAATGCGCGCCTGCTACATCCTCTCCGGCACTCGTATCCCCAGCAATGACAATCCGGTAGCCAGTGCACGCGCGGTCAACCGGCATAGTGCCAAGCGGCTCAATCGTGTTTCCACGTCAGGGGCATCCACCACGGGGCAGGAGTTGTAGAAACCGGTATAGGCTGTAGCGAGGTCGAACAGGTAGTTGGCCAGTCGATGGAACTGCAGAGAGCCTGATATTTCTTCGATGACGTCAGCAAACCGCAGCAGTTGCATGGCCAGTGCTTTCTCGGTCTCGTCACCAATGACCATGGGGGCCTGATCGATCTTTGTCTGGATACTGTGATTCTCAGTGGCGCGTCTAACGATTGATTGAACCCTCGCGTATGCGTATTGCATGTAAGGGGCGGTGTTGCCTTCCAGTGCCAGCATGCGATCAAAATCGAAGACATAATCGCGGGTGCGTTCGCTGGAGAGGTCAGCGTACTTAATCGCACCGATGCCGACCATCTGCGCTACTGCTCCTCGCTCCGCTGATGACAGTTCCGGGTTCTTGGCCTCAATGGTGGCTGCAGCACGGTCAATAGCTTCGCTCACCAGATCCGATAAGCGAATCGTGTCGCCGACACGGCTCTTGAACATCTTGCCATCCGAGCCCAGCACGGAACCGAAGGCAATGTGTTCTGCGGTGGCGGGAGGCAGCCAGCCGGCCATGCGTCCGGCCGCGTAAATCATGTCGAGGTGCTGCGATTGTGGTGAGCCCACGACATATAGCACGCGATCGGCGTGCAGTGTCTGTGTGCGTTGACGCAAAGCTGCCAGATCCGTTGCGGCATACCCATAGCCACCGTCGCGTTTGCGAACAATCAGGGGAAGAGGCTCGCCATCACGATTGACAAAGCCGGGAGGAAACAGGCATTCAGCGCCCTCACTGATCTCAATCAGGCCCAGCGAGCGCAGCTCTTCGAGGGTATGGGCGAGTTCATCGTTGTACGCACTCTCGCCAACGAATTCGGAGCCATCGAGGCGCACTTCCAGTTGCTCATAGACTTGCATGAAATACTTCTGGGACTGTTCAATCAAAAGCTTCCACAACCGTAGGGTTTCAGCGTCGCCCGATTGCAGTAATACAACGCGACTACGGGCACGCACCTGGAAATCCTCGGACGCTTCGAACTTCTGCCGAGCGGTGCGATAGAAGCCGTTCAGATCTCCCTGGGACAGTTCCAGTGTGGCCTCGGTCTCGCCCAGGTCCAAGAGATGTTCGATGAGCATGCCGAATGGTGTGCCCCAGTCACCCAGATGGTTGCGGCGTAGCACGTTGTGTCCTTGCCACTCGAGCAGGCGTACGCAGGCATCGCCGATGATGGTGGAGCGCAGATGTCCGACATGCATCTCCTTGGCTACATTTGGGGATGAATAATCGATGATGATGGTCTGTTGAGTGGGAGCCTCGAATCCAAGCCTCATCGCGTTGCGCTGTTCGATCAACAGCCCGCCCAGAGCGCCACGAGCCAGCGTGATGTTGATGAAACCGGGTCCGGCAATCTCGAGCTGATCGATCAGCTCGTTAACGGGCACAGCGTTGATCACGGCGGCTGCAATCTCGAGTGGGTTCCTGTTTAGGACCTTGGCCATGGCCATGGCGGCATTGGCTTGAAAATCGGCATGGCGGCTGGCTTGCAGCAGTGGGTCGATGGGCTGGACAGCTGTATCGTCGCCGATGTTGTTAGCTACTTGGCTAAAGGATGCGCTCATGATGGCGCGCACTCGTTCTGGAACACCTGCCAGTATCGAGACCAGTAACATCCACCTGGAAACCATACGCGGTTTGCGACAGATCAATTCACTGTTTGCAGCGGTTGCGTATCCGCTGTTAAGTGAAAGTGGGGACTTGCTGGATAGTCGACTCACCAAGGTTGATCCGGTTCCTCGGTAAGTCTGTTTACTTGGATTTCACACGAAATCTGAACAATCGCGTTGAGGCTAACGGCACTATTTCTAGGCCGTCATTCCCGCGTAGGCGGGAATGACGTTTCCAGCACGGGCATGGCTTTCTGTACGGGAATGACGTTTAAAGCATGAGCATGACGTTTCCTGTACAGGATGATGTACCAACACGGAATGACTCCACAAGTCACGTGTTTCAGAACTCTACCCGGTCTGCTTCTCTTCCAATACCTCCCAGCGTGTATACAGGCCTGCAAGCTCTGTCTGCAGCGTGGCAGCTTCTGCAATCTGCTTGTCTGCCTTGACCTTGTCGGCATAAAAATCAGCACCGTTCATGGCGTCATGAATGGATGCAACTCTGATTTCGAGCTTGTTGATGTCATCAGGAAGCGTTTGCAGCTCTTTGTTTTCCGCGTACGAAAGCTTGGATTTGGCCGCTGCTGACTTGCTGTTGCTTTGCGCCGGAGCCGGTGTGGCTACTGGTGCTGGCGCTACGCTAGGCGTGGGTTTTGAACTTTCGAACACAGGCTTGAGCGCACCTTTAGAGGCTGCCCGCTCTCGTTCAAAGTCTTCGTAGCCACCGGCAACATCAATGAATTTTCCATCACCCTGATACACCAGACTTCGGGTCACCACATTTTCGAGAAGCTCACGATCGTGACTGATCAGAATGACGGTGCCCTTGTAGTCGCCGAGCAAGGACTCAAGTAATTCCAGCGTTTCAATATCCAGATCGTTACTGGGCTCATCAAGCACAATCAGATTGGAAGGTCTGAGGAACAACTTGGCCAGCATCAGCCGGCCCATCTCACCACCCGATAATGCGGTGATTGGTGCCCTTGCACGAGACGGTTCAAACAGGAAGTCCTGCATGTAGCTCATGATGTGCCGTGGTACACCGTTAACGTCAACGGTATCGCGCCCGCCACTGACGTTGTCTGCCGCAGATAGCTTGGGGTCCAGTGCTGTGCGCAGCTGATCGTAGTAGGCAACTTCGAGCTGTGTTCCCTGTTTAACTGTGCCAGATGTTGCCGTCAGTTCACCGACAAGCAACTTGACCAGCGTGGACTTGCCACAGCCGTTAGGGCCAATGATACCAATGCAGTCCTTGCGCATGACCACGGTGGACAGACCATTGATGATGGTTCTGTCACCGTGTGCGAAGCTTAGATCTTCCGCTGCGAAAACAATCTTGCCGGAATTATCTGCCTGATTGACCGACATCCTGGCCGTGCCCGTAACCGAACGTCTGGCTGCGTGTTGTTCTCGCAGTTTTTTCAGATCACGTACACGGCCTTCATTCCTGGTGCGACGCGCCTTGATGCCTTGGCGAATCCAGGTCTCTTCCTGAGCAAGTTTTTTGTCGAACAAGGCGTTTTGCTGTGCTTCCACTTCCAGTGCTTGTTGTTTGTTGATTCGATAGGCAGCAAAACCACCAGGCCATTCGGTCAGGTTGCCACGATCGATTTCGCAAATATGATTGGCGATGGAATCCAGAAACTTCCTGTCGTGGGTAACAAACACCAGTGCACATTTTAACGAGGCCAGATGGTTTTCCAGCCAAGCAACAGCGCCAATATCCAGATGGTTAGTGGGCTCGTCAAGTAGCAGCACATCAGGATTGGTGACCAGTGCACGTGCCAGAACAACCCGGCGTTTCATGCCGCCTGACAGGCTTTCCACAGTCACGTCCATATCCAGTTGCATCTTGGATAGCGTCTGCTCAACAGTCTGAATCAGAGCCCAGCCATCAACGGTATCGATCTGGTCTTGCAGTCGGCCCAGATGATCGATTAACGATTTTCCGGTGCCTTCGACAGTCTCGTGGCCAGCAGCGAGTCGCTGGGATTCACGATGAAACTGGCTTAACAGGTCGCCTGCGCTTTCCAGTCCGGAGGCCACAACATCATAAGTAGTGCCTTTAAAATCTGTAGGCACCGCTTGCGGCAGATAGGCACATTTGAGGCTGGATCGTGTAATGACCTCCCCGCTATCAGGCTGCAGTGAGCCCGACAGTATTTTAAGCAGTGTGGATTTACCCTCGCCATTGCGGCCCACAAGGGCTGTTCTGGCACCTGCTTCCACTGTCATGGAAACATTACCCAATACAGTGGTGGGGCCAAAGGCGATGGAGGCGTTCTGCACTCGAATCAGTGACATGCGTGTCTTGCGTTAAAGGCGTGTTGGAAAAGGGTGATCAGTGAGTGCATCACAGGCCGGGAATCGGCTAACAGAGATTGCGCAAACCGCTGTTGGTGCGAAGATTACCTTATCGCGTCACTTAAGTGCTCAGCCAGCTCGTCGTACTGAGGGTTCTTTACCGATAGTAGCGCGGTTAACCAGTTCGTTTTTGCTTTCAGCGGCGTTATCGAGCCACCAGGGGACCGGTGGATTCTTCAGATCGAAATAGAACGTGGTATAGAAAAGACCAAAGTCGTGTGCTGCATTCTGTGCGGGAAAAAGCTGAAATCGAAAATCAGTTCTGCTAAGGGTATGCAGATGTGTCCATAATTGCGGGTTGTGCAGGGGGCCGCCCGCAAGGCAGGCGTGTACCACGTACTGTTCACCGGCGGAATAGCCTATAGCGCGGAAATACGGTGAGTCGAAATGGCTGAGAATAGTCGTGGAATTGGCTGAGGAAAGCTTGCAGGCGTAAGCAGAAATCGGTTGTGTATCGTTGTCGAGCACATCAACGATGAATTTGTTGGGAAGCAATACCACTCGCTTGGACCGACCGGCTGAGAATTCCGCCATTTCGATGAGCCTTGTGATACCAATGTGCGGGCTGTCAGCGTTCAATCGGTGCGGTGAGGATAACGATCGGGCCTTTCCCGGCAGCCCTGTCTGTTTCAACAGCATGCTGAGTCCCAACGCTATGGTGGGTGGTTTCCGGTCGCGATTGTCGACAATGGGCTGGACGTCCACGCGTCGTCGATCCTCGACGAGTCTCAGCTGGTTGATCTTGGCAAACATCTGCAAGTACCGCAGGCTTTGAGGCTGCAGCTCTGCCATGTCCGGTGGTACGTATAGACCGGGCTTGGATGAGGTCAGATTGCATGACAGGATCGTTTTCATGCGAGATTCCTCTATGTCCCCTGCCTGGCGGATAACAGAGGCTAGAGAATGGACCCACGACCTGTCAGGCGGCTCCTTATTCAGGTCACTTTGCTTGGACTGTGCCATCCCTATTACCGATACTCGCTACGAAAACCATCAATGGACCCATCCCTCAGCCAACAAAGAGTGGCTAGCGGCGGCTATACAGGATGGTAGATAGCGAAATTCGGGCCATTCGAGCGTTAAGAGTGATGGCTTTCGACAGTCTTGCGTCAATTGTCAGGACGTCACAGGGCAAGCCTGCGGGTGCCAGCGCCAGAGTCTGGACAGTGAGCAGGTAATCACAGCCAAGACTTGCGGCTAACCCGTCAGGAAAGCCGCAATGGAGACGCTATCCGGCTTGTGAGGCGCTTTTCCACTCATCTTTGGTGAACGCCTTTATCGACAGTGCGTGAATTGCACCTGACTTGATGTGCTCATCCAGTACTGCGTATACCAACTTGTGCCGTTTAAGGGTCGACAATCCGTCAAACGAATCGCTGACTACGCGAGCTTCGAACTTGCTACCGTCGCCGGTGATTTCAGCCTGTGAGTCAGCAATAGCCTGTTCGACCAGATCGCTGAAAAAATCCATTCGCATAATGTTCACCTCGGTTGCGGCGCGCAGTATAGCGCGCTACGGCAATCAAAAAAAAGGGCCCGACAAGCGGGCCCGATTAGGGGTGAGAACGTGACACCAACCATCGATTGGGTCGCGCCTCAAGACTTTAGTTCGCACTGTAGATAAGTCAAATAAATTATTGAATTATCGAGCTTAAATCCGTCGTCTATTGCGCATAAGGCCGTGGCCTAGCTAGGATCTTCGAAAAACACGTACGACGTGGAATAATCACTGAACTCGAAATACACTTTTTTCTCGCCACTATCGACAGTGCCGTTCAGGTTGACGTCCATAACGCCGTAACCGAATCGGTAAGGCCTGTCTACGCCATTGTTGGTGCCAGCCGCTGTCGATAGTTTGTCTATCTTCATGAATCGCTTGACCAGCTTGTCACCGGCATAAATTTCGATTATGCCGTCGGTGCCGGTCCAGTTCTGAATCGACCTGCCGATTTTATTCTGCGATTCTTGCGTGCAGGCAGTGACTAACAAGACTGTTGTCAGGGCCAGAAAAACGCCAGTTCGTTTAAGCATGTTGTAGAAATCCGATACGAATGTGAATGATTATCCGCCAATTAGGGTTCCACTTCGCGTTTCAGCGCAATTTGACACAGTCTGGCGGGCAGGCTGGCTCCACGGGTAATGCTGATAGTGCGTTCGCCAGCAGAGCGCTTTGCCCAAGAGTGTATGGCTGGATCCTCATATTTCACCCCTTGATGTATCGGCTTGCACATCAGCCGGCTATCCAGTGACAAGGTTGATTGGTCGATACCCTCCACAGAATCGGTTACAACACTAATATCGGCCAGACCCTTGCAAGCTTCGCGTATCCTTCACTCTACCGGAGGCTGGATGAGCGTGAATCTGGTAGCTCCGAACACAACCACAGGTTCAAACCCACCCGATTTTCTGCGCAGATGAGAAGCCCGCATGTCAGTTGAGAATAGTAAGAAGCGTTACGGCATTGTCGTCAAAATGCCTGACAACGATCCTATGGCGGCGCCACATCTGCTTGGAGAGTCGTGGTCCAGCGAGCGCTGGTACGATTCTGTAGAGGCTCGAGACAAGGCATTTGAGGGGATGCAAAAAGACCCCGGTAATTACCGTAAGGGTGATCGTCCTTCGGTGCAGTTGTCCAAGGTGGATAACACCTGATCAGCCTTTGTCAGGATAGTCCTCGAACACCAATTGAACCTTGTTTAACCGTTCCGTCAAGTCAGTTCCTGAAGCGTATGAGAAATGCCGAATGCCCAGCGTGGGCATGCAAGCGTTACATTGGTCAGAGAGCTGTGCGCTCAAATCTTCCAGCCCCGGGTTGTGGGCAATAATCATCACATGCGCGCAATCGTTAGCTAACGATTGCACCGCCGACAACAGGGTAGCCGGTGACGCAAGATACAATTCGTCGTGGAATTGAATGGATTCCTTGTCCAGGCCCAAGCCGCTCATCAGCAACGCCGCGGTCTGCTGAGTACGAACTGCTGAGCTGCACAGAATAAGCTCGGGTATGCAGTCTCGGTCTGCCAGTCGCTTGGCCATTACCGGTGCATCGGCAGTTCCTCGCTTATTAAGAGGCCTGTCACGGTCGGATTGCCCTGCTTCTTGCCAGCTGGATTTTCCGTGTCGGACCAATGTCAGCAGCAGCTTTCGCATGATGAATACGGATTATTGCAACAGGTTGGAGATCGTTAGCCTGTCTCGCGTGAGCCAGGCTTAGTTTGGCATCACGATGGTGCCATCAACAGCACGCAAGTATCCGACACCATCAGCCGTAATGATCTTGTACCAGTCGTTGACTTCGCGCTCCAGTTCAAACACCGTCCCGGGGGTTGCGCGCATCATCAACGTAGAGTAGCTCGCAGGCTGTTGATAGACCCCTTTAGGGTAATAGGTACCCGATACTTTGATTTGTGGCATTTCGCCACTTACCGAGCGTGTGGGACGAAGTTCTGATTCGTCAATCGGGTTGAGTTCAAACGTTCTGTTGGTTACAACCGACTGCACCACAACGTCTGTTGCCGGCGCAACAGGATCGCGCTTGAGTGCAAGCGTATTGGTGGATGTAACCGGTAGCACTGCCGTTGAGCCGGGGATACCGGCAACATCCAGCAATGTTGTGCTGTCCTCAAGACCCCTGGTAGACGACGTGGGTTCCACCTTTCTCAGCTCTTCCGGAATTAACGAGTTAGGGATGGCAATGACATCACCAATTCTCAATGAACGTGGATCAGTGATTTTGTTATAGGCCGCTATGGCGCGCCATAGATCACCGTCGCCAGTATATTTTTTAGCTATATCTACCAACAGATCTCCCGGTTCAATGGTGTGCTCGATGATAGTGTCGTAAGCGCTCCCCGGGTCAATATCCATGCCGCTGTTAGACGTCGTGACACAACCTTGCAGGCTAACCAGCAGCAGGCCAAGAACACTTACTTTGATAATACGAGTGCTTTTTTTCATTGTTTTTTCCATTCACACAGTGTTGTCCATGACTCATGAAGACCGTTTGGCGACGATTCATTGCTATCGTCAAATCGCCCGGATTCAGTGGGTTGAGCCAATCTTGAAACAGATTATGCGTGGAATCCAAGGCTGTAGTTGCGAACAAGGTTCGATAGTAAGTTGGTTCAATGAGCAATGCATCGCACTCTGACAAGTTTCAGCCGTTGTACGTGGCCTGTTCAGGTCAACAGCCTTAACATAGTGGGAACATCAACACTGGGGTCAAATGATATGAGAATCATACAATTGTTAACACCTGACAGGGAGATTCGGGTCAATGAAAGCCCAAACCGGTATATTCGGCCGGGCTTTGCGTTCAAATAGTGTCGACAAAATCAGATCTATTACCGAATTGACAATACCTTCTTCAGCTCAATAACCAGTACTTTTCTGCTTGCTCCTATCGAATCATTTGATATCGCGTTGATGAACGTACCCAACGCCTTTATCGGTTTCAACCTCAAACCAGTTGCCCATTGCCTTGGAAACCTGAAGAGTGGTTCCTGGCGAGACGCGCATAAGCAGGCTGGACGAAAAGTCTGCATCGTTGTAGATAGCTTTCGGGTAGTAAGTGCCGCTGACCATGATTTCGCCGTGAGCTACTTCCTGAAGTGTCAGATTGCCAGACTCGTTGAACGTTTTTTCAATCGTGCGTGGCACCAGGCTAGGGTCTGTCTTGTAGGTTGCTTCAACAATAGTCATTGGCGCTGCCTCACTGCCGGACAACTGTGTTTCGTCCAGTGTGGATGCTTGAGCCAGAAGCTCACTGCTGGCTTCGACAGCTGTCTCGTCAACTGCGCTCATGGCACTACCTGCTGCGGCCACAATCGTCGTACCGGTCTCTGCCATGACAGGTTCAGCTGAAGCTACCTGAGGAGTCTCAAGCAGTTCGTCGCTGGCAGCCAGATCCCAGTCAGGTTTCAACAATGCGTCGGGTACCTTGATGGACTGACCGGGTCTGACCAGAACAGCCTGCTTTTCGGTAAAGCTGTTGTGTGCGGCTATGGCCTGCCAGTTGGTGGCATCACCCGTTGTACGTTTGGAGAAGTCCCACAGCGTCTCGCCGGGTGCCAGTTCGATGGCTGTGTCGTCAAGAGCTACCAGGGGTGCTTCCAGTTCACTGGCATCCAGCTCAGGTATCGCCAGACGCTCTGCCGGTGTTGCCGTGTTGTCGGAGGCGAGGACAGGCTCAAGCGGATCAGTAGCCTGCGGCGCGTCAGTCAAGGCAAGCTGCTCATCACTGATGGCCAGATCAGACTCTATCCTCGTCGCTGCTTGCTCTACTGACTTCTCAGGAGCATCCAGGTAGCCAGGCTTCACCATGTCGGATGGAATGATCAGCTGCTGGCCCGGATACACAGTGGCATTGGGTGAAAGGTTGTTGACGTCGGCCAGAATGTGCCAGTTGTTGGCATCGCCGGTGGTTTTCTTGGAGATATCCCACAGCGTCTCTGCGCTGGCTACCTCATGGACCAGATCTTCAACTGCGACTACAGAGGAGGCTTCATCAATTGATGCAGCCTCAGTGAGCTTCGGAACGGAATCGTCCAGCGCTACTTCCGCGCCGTCAAGCATTTCAAGTTGCTCGCCGTCAGTCGTGGCCACCGCCTGCGGGATAGTGACGGGGTTCAGCTCGAGATTGAGTGGCATCAAGGCATCTTCTTCGGCCATGGCGATGTCCACTTCATCGTTGAGCAGAGTGTCGTCGCTCAGGTTGTCACCGTCAGAAAATCCGAGCAGGTAGGTGGCTCGATCCCAGACACGTTCGCTGGTGTCAGCTGTAACGCGTCCGGCTTTCATGATTCCGTCACCAATGCGGCTTAGATCGTAGTCATCAATGCGAGGTGCTGTCGAACAGGCACTCAACGACACAATGGCAACGGCAAGCAGGCTTCTCTTGAACACGACGGGCTTGTGGGTAGGCATAAGGTTCTCTCTCACCAGCGGATTTTGTTATAGGGCGAACTATCGCAGTGCATTGTCGAGGCCTCCGGCACGCAGCAACGTGCATGCAGGCGTCATCACACCGACGAACATGACACTAAATCTAATAGTCGCTAGAACGGAGTCCGTCAAACCGAACTTCATGTTTCTATGACAATTCGTTGAAACAGTCCCGTAACCAGCCGTATTACAGAAAGCAGACGGCGTGCCGATGAGCGCCGTGTCGGCGCATCTGTAATGAAACGACGGGCCAAACTACTTCGCCCAGGTGTCCCGCAGCGTGACAGTACGGTTGAACACGAGGTTGTCAGCCGAGTGATCGCGTCGGTCTGCCACGAAATAGCCGATACGCTCGAACTGGACGTGCTGCTCAGCTGTTGTATCGCGCAGGGCGGGTTCCACAACGCAACCGGTGAGGATGATTTCAGACTCAGCATTGATCACAGAGGCCAGAGACTCGGCTCGGGCCGGGTCCACTTCAGTGAACAGCTGGTTGTACAGGCGCACCTCTGCCGGTACCCCGTGTGCTGCAGATACCCAGTGGATGACCCCCTTGACCTTACGCCCTTCAGGCTTCTTGCCCAGCGTGTTGTCATCGTGTGTACAACGCAGCTCAATGACCTTGCCGGTGTCGTCCTTGATGACTTCCTCACATTTGATGACGTAGGAGCCACGAAGCCTTACCTCGCCTCCTGGCACCAGACGCTGATACTTGGGTGGAGGGTCTTCTGAAAAGTCATCGCTGTCGATGTACACCACGTTGGAGAAGACCACGTCGCGTCTACCGGCATCTTCATCCTGTGGGTGATTGGCAAAGCTCAAAACTTGTTCGTGGCCCTCAGGTAGATCGGTGATGGTGACCTTGATCGGTTCCAGCACACCCATGCGACGCGGCGCCTCTTTGTTCAGCTGATCACGAATACAGCCCTCGAGAATAGCCATCTCGATCCAGGCATCGTTTTTGGTGACACCGATGCGATCGCAGAACTCGCGCAGCGAGTCAGGCGTATAGCCGCGACGACGCATACCCGTCAGAGTCGGCATACGCGGATCATCCCATCCGTGGACATGCTTTTCTTCCACAAGCTGAATCAGCCGGCGTTTGCTAAGCATCGTGTACTCGAGCGACAGACGTGCGAACTCTATCTGCTGAGGATGGGCAGGTGTGTCCAGCTCGTTCAGAACCCAGTCGTAGAGCGGGCGGTGATCTTCAAATTCGAGCGTACACAGAGAATGGGTAACGCGTTCGATGGCATCCGACAGGCAATGTGTGTAGTCGTACATGGGATAGATGGACCACGCGTCACCGGTGCGCACGTGCTTGACATTGCGAATACGATACAAGGTTGGGTCGCGCAGGTTCATGTTGCCGGAGGCCAGATCGATTTTTGCGCGTAGCACATGAGCGCCGTCATCGAATTCCCCTGCCTTCATGCGAGCGAACAAGTCCAGATTCTCGTCTACCGAACGCCCTCGATATTCACTCGGTGTTCCCGGTTTTTTGAGTGTGCCGCGCATTTCACGCATCTGCTCGGCGCTACTGCTGTCCACATAGGCGCAGCCTTTGCGAATCAATTGGCAGGCGTAGTCATAGAGCTCATCAAAGTAGTCTGATGCATGGCGTAATTCGCTCCATTCGAAGCCCATCCAGCTAACGTCTTCCTTGATCGCGTTGGCGTACTCCTCGCTCTCCTTCACCGGGTTGGTGTCGTCGAACCGGAGGTTGCATTGGCCGTTATAGCGAATCGCTGTGCCGAAATTCAGACAGATGGACTTGGCGTGGCCAATGTGCAGATAGCCATTGGGCTCAGGCGGGAACCTTGTGATGACCTGACCGTCGTTTTTACCTGCAGCAAGATCATCATCAATGATGTTTTTAATGAAGTTACTGGCCTCAACGGGCTCTGGTTTGGACATGATTGGCTACGGTGTCTGACACGTGAAAAAATAGAGTGTGTCAGTATAGACCGAGGAGCACCGATGAAATAGGCGTTTAACGCTCAGGGGTTTGACGCCACCGTGTTACCCACCGACATTCTGGCCGCATAACGCTCGCGGAATTTTCTCACCGAGACGATATAGCGTTGAGTTTCCCGAAAGGGGGGTACACCATTATATTTGTCCACGTTACCCGGGCCTGCGTTGTAGGCTGCCAGCGCCAGATCAGTATTGGATGAGTATCGAGCCAGCATGGCGGCAAGGTATCGGGCTCCACCGGTCAGATTCTGTCGTTGATCGAGGATGTTCTGCACAGCCATTGCACGGGCCGTGGCTGGCATTAATTGCATCAACCCGGTAGCCCCCGCCCTGGACACAGCGCTGGGGTCAAAGCAGGACTCCGCTCTGGCAACGGCCTTGATTAATGCGGCATCTACCGAATACAGGCTGGCAACACGCTTGAACTCAGAATCCAGTGCGTCGCCTTTGGCATCCAGCTGCGCTGCGGACAGACCACGGCAGGGGTTAGCCACTACGGGCTGACGGCGGAAGCTGGTATAGCTTTGACGAGCAATACGTCCATTTACCATGGGCGCGTCGCTAAAGGTTATGACCCCGTCAGCACCACGGTGTTTGTAGTGTCGATCCCCACCGAAGCTTGTCGAGCTGGCAAGACAGCTGGCAATGCCAACGACCAGCATGGCGCTGGCGAGAGCAAGCTTGCTATTGCAAGCCGGATTCTTGTCTGTGAGTAAGGCCATATGAGAGCCTTATCGACGCCTGTACCGCTTTTGTGAAGGATGGCAGGTTTAGTTGTGAATTAACTCTCGTTTCTGTGAGCTGTTTCAGCCATGCCACTGGCTGACATGGTCTGTCAGTTCCGCTCGACGCCGTGAGGGGGTGCCTGCCGGGGGAGTGCCCAGATACAGAAACCCGACGATCTCATCCTTGGCATCAATGGCTAATGATGTCTTGACGTGCTCGTCGTAAGCATTGGCCCCGCTAAGCCAGATGGATCCAAAGCCTGTGGCCGTAGCACCGAGTTGCATGAGTTGAGCAGCGGCGCCTGCGGAGTACAGCTGCTCGATTTTCGGGGCCTTGGGATGATCGGCAGTCAGCGTTGCTACCATGACAACGATCATGGGCGAGCGCAGCGGTTTTTCTCGCATCCGTTCAATCTTGGCTTCGCTGAGATCTGGCTCCCGGGCTTTGGCAGCGGTGGCAAACACATCACCCAGAGCCTGGCGTGCATCACCTTGTATGACAATAAAGCGCCAAGGGCGCAACTGGCCATGATCAGGAGCGGCTATAGCGCAGCGCAGTATGTCGTTCAGTTGCTCAGCGTTGGGTGCAGGTTCGTTGAGCTGGTTCGCCGATACAGAATGACGGGCGTGCAACGTGTCCAGTAAAGAGTTCATGGTGAAAGCTATTGGGTAGATGGAGGGCAGTATAACCACTAGTAGACTGCGACCTTTCAAGGCATGCGCAATTTGAAGGTCTCATGGGAAATCACTTACTCTTATTGCATCCCCCTCAACTGAGCACAAATACTGAAATTCGTTATTCCCGCGAAGGCTAAGTATCCCTGTCAATGAGAGGGTAGACCCCCGTCTGCGCGGAGACGACGGTCTTAAAGCAGGGCCATTGGGTCTTGGTACACTAATACTATTGATTAGATAAGTTCACTAACAAGACGGGTTTTCTTTATGTCTATAGCTTCATGTCGTTGTGTGCCGAGGGGTATTTCTTGAGCGTCCAATATACGGTCAGTATCGTGGATGCCGCTGCGCATCTTGTTGATGTGCTCATGCAGGTTTCCGATCCGCACCCGGATGGCCAGATACTTCGGTTACCTAACTGGATTCCCGGTAGCTACATGATTCGCGATTTTTCCAGAAATATCGTGTCTATTTCGGCGAGCTGTCAGGGTGCTGAGGTGGCGCTGGAAAAAGTGGACAAGTCCACCTGGCGTGCAGCCAGTTGCAAAGGTGAGTTGCAGCTGTCCTACCGTGTCTATGCGTGGGATCTCTCAGTAAGGGCAGCCCATGTCGATCAGACACACGCTTTTGTGAATGGCACTAGTGTGTTTCTTAGTGCTGAGGGTTTTGCGGACGAAAAACACGACGTTGTGCTGCACAGACCACAGCATGATGTGAACAACCTGTTTCGCGTGTCTACCACGTTGACAGCAGGCACAGTAGACAGCGCCGGTTATGGGGTGTATTCAGCTGAGAACTACGATGAACTTATCGATCACCCCATTGAGCAAGGTAACTTCAAGCAGCTGAAATTTGATGCCTGCGGTGTGCCTCACGAAGTGGTGCTGACCGGAGCCTGTCACTTCGATGAAGATCGCCTGATTCAGGATTTGAAGACAATTTGCGAATATGAGATTCGCTTTTTTGGTGAGCCTGCACCGGTGGACAGGTATGTGTTCATGGTGATGGTGGTTGATGCCGGCTACGGCGGTCTGGAGCATCGCGCGTCTACCGCCCTGATGATTACCCGGGAGAATCTGCCGGTCATCGGGCAGAGCGAGGTCAGCGACAAATACCTCGATTTTCTAGGGCTGTGCAGTCATGAGTATTTTCATACTTGGAATGTCAAACGCATAAAACCGGCGGCATTTGTGCCGTTAAATCTTGCTGCAGAATCCTACACCGAACTACTGTGGTTCTTCGAAGGCATGACCTCTTACTACGACGATCTAGTGTTGGTGCGAACCGGGCTGATGGATGAAAAGCGCTATCTGGGTGTGTTGTCTAAAACGTTGACGCGTATTCAACGCGGTAGTGGACGGTTGACACAGACGGTCACAGATTCCAGTTTTGATGCGTGGAACAAATTCTACAAGCAGGATGAAAACGCACCCAATGCCATCGTTAGTTATTACGCCAAAGGTGCATTGATTGCGCTGTGTATGGATGCTGAGCTGCGTAGCCGTTCTGATAGTGATGTCACCCTCGATGATCTGATGCGTGCTATGTGGGAGAACTGGCAGGCTACGCAGGCAGGCCTGGAAGAGCAGGAGCCACAACGAATAGCATCACAGCTGGTAAAGGCCGATCTGACTGAATTCTTTGACCCTGTGTTGTATTCAACCGATGAGTTGCCGGTTAACGATGCGTTGAAGCAATTTGGCATTGATCTGCAGTGGAGTCCACGGTTGTCCAGTAGCGATATGGGCGGTACGCGAGCCGACGATCATGGCGAGGCCAAAGCTCTGCCGGCAGCGCCTTGGCTGGGCGCTACTATCGTGGATGCCAGTGGTGGTGTGAAAGTCATGCAGGTGATGCGCGGTGGTCCTGCAGAGCAGGCCGGGTTGTCTGCCGGGGATCTGGTGGTTGCCATCAACCGGTTGTCTGTGAGCAAGGCTGATGTTGATCATCATCTTGCGCGGTATGCCACGTGCACTGAATTGCCAGTGCATTACTTCAGACTTGGGCAACTCTTTGAGTCACAACTGCCATTGTTGCCTGCGCCCGCTGACACGGCAGTGTTGAGTGTTGCACAGAGTGAAAAGCTGCAGACATGGCTGACTGACAGCGCGCGTGTGGGTAGTAACGAAGGGGTATCAGGCACACCTGCAATCATCTCATGACAACGATGCCCGATAGCGACACCATTCGGCGAGAGCTGGCTAGTGCCGGTCACACTAATGTGGTTGTCCACGCGTTTGAGACGCTTGCCTCCACCAGCGTCTGGCTACGCGAACGGGATCGCAAGCCTGCTGTGCAAGCACCCTCCGCTGACTATGTTAGCGAAGTCTCGTTGCCTGCAACTCAATTGTGCGTAACTGACTGGCAGAGCGCCGGTATTGCGCGGCGCGGACGCACCTGGCAAACGAAGCCGGGCAACATCACCTTCTCCATGCTGTCTCACACATCAAAATCCACCAAGGATTTGTTGGGTCTAAGCCTGGTGACAGGTATAGGGGTTGCCCATGCGCTATCCGATTACACCAGTGTAGAGGTGCAGCTCAAGTGGCCAAACGACATTGTGCTGGCCGACGCCAAACTGGGCGGTTTGCTGACAGAGATTTTTGCGGGCAACAGTGAACTGACAGGTCAGGGTGGTAGTCAGATCTTGACGGGTATTGGCATCAACTACTTGCACGATGAGGAGGTCCTATCGCTGGGAATTGGTGCTACCTCATTACAGTTTGCTGGGGTGGCTGTGAAGCGTGACTTACTGTTGGGCAAGCTGGCCGCCAGTGTCTTGAGCTCGCATCAATTGTTCTATGCCGAAGGCTGGTGTGCGTTTGCAGAGCGCTGGCGCACCTTGGACTGGCTGATGGACAAGAACGTGAACTTGCATGGCGAACAAGGTACCGAACAGGCGATAGCGCGCGGTGTGAACGATCACGGCGCGCTGCTTGTCGAGCGAGCAGGAGGTACACTGCCTCTATACAGCGGCAACGTATCAGTCAGGCCGACATAATGAGAATTCTGGTAGACATAGGCAATTCACGTTGCAAATCAGCCATTGAGGATGAGGAGGGTTTGCACGAGGTCGATACCTTCGCGTGGGGCGGTATTTTTCTACACGAAGTGCTGGACGAACTCTGGCTAAAGCGTCTGGGCAACAGACGGCCTACCAGCGTGCTCGTATCGAATGTGGCGGGTCAGGCCCTGCTACCCAACATGGCCGCCTGGTGTTGTTCCAAGTTCGAATTGCAGCCCATCGCGGTTAAATCTACTGCTGAATTCCAAGGGCTGAAGAACGGTTATCAGGAACCAGAGACGTTTGGTGTTGATCGCTGGGCGGCAATGATTGGTGCACGCTCGCAGTACAACGGTGCGCTGTGCGTGGTTGACTCAGGAACCGCAACCACTGTGGACCTGATTGATACCTCGGGTAAGCATCTGGGGGGTGCCATATTGCCGGGGATTTACACCATGCGACGCTCCCTGGGTAAATACACGTCAGCTCTCTTTGCGGCAGACGGCGAGATGAGCCCGTTTTCGACCAATACAGCCAGCGGTATAGCGGGTGGCACCGGCTATGCCTCTGTGGGTGCCATAGATCGGCTAGTGCACGAGGCCAGCCTGATCGTCGGCCCGATGACTACGATTGTTACCGGGGGCGAGGCGACCATTCTGGAGTCAATGATGGAGACTAAAGTGATTGTTGACCCACTGCTGGTGTTAAAAGGCGTGTCGGCAATGGGTGGTCATATGTCTGAGAAGGAGCTGGGTGTGGCCTCAACCTGTGAAGATCACCCCAGGTAAGGCTCCCCGAGCGGCCTATCTGCCCACTAATTTGCAAATTTCTCAAATTGGCTGGCTTTGTGCGTTGCCAAACGCGGCCGAAATGAATAAACTTGGCGCCCTGACGTCGAGGGGCAGCTTCGTTTTGGCCTCATTCTTCCATCAGCTGTTGTTCAAGGCACCCAGCTCCGGGTGCAGCAGGCTCTCAGGCCTGTCGATTTTTTGGTAATGCCGGTATAGCTCAGTTGGTAGAGCAACTGATTTGTAATCAGTAGGTCCCGAGTTCGACTCTTGGTGCCGGCACCAGTTAAATCAAAGGCTTACAAAAAGCATTTCTTTGCGCTATTTAATTTGGGTCGATTTGCTGTCCGTTTCGCTGTCCGTACGGACATTTTAATGAATACCGTTGTTTCCACTATCAACCTTGGACCAACTGATACTCAGCCGCAATAATTCGCAAAATCTATTGAAGTGATTACAGGTGGTCCAGACCTTATCTCCGCATCACTTCGAGTGAAGGAGTTGATTACGTATCCTGCGAGAAGAACTCTCCAGGGGCCGTCGCCTTCAAGTCCGCATTGTTTTGCCAGCATCCTCAATCGAATTAAATGCGGGTAATGAGAACATATTTCATCAAAACTAACTTCAGGTAGGTTGTTCTCAGTAGGAGTAAGCTCAATACCGATTCGAGAATAAACATGAAATACATAGCCTGCGCAACTGAACTTATATGATCGCACACGACGGCTGACTTGGTCGACAGTGACAATGCTGGCAGGAATAATTGAATAGTGATTTTTTCCAAATCGACCAGGCTCGATCATCTGCATTGTGACACTCAATCGATTGATAACTGTCTTCAGCCTGTTAACTTCTTCTTGCGTAAGGTTCTCTACAAATCCGTTTACATGAGCTATACATTCGCCGTAGCTCACTGGGGGTTGGCAGTGCCAGACTGGAGCATTTCCTCCATATTCGTAGTCCTTACCGGCTGCGGATATCCCTACATGGGTAACCATAGTTTTGTCAACCGATGAATCGAGAGAGCCGATAATTGACATTACTCGAGCGTTGAAGGGTGCCATCCTTGTTGCCATAGTGCTTTAGTATTGACGAGTGAAAAATTGACTAATTGTATTTGCGGACTGCATTTTGAAGCCTGGAAAGCTTCTCACTTCCGATTTTCGAGTCATTCATTCTCTCCATCCAATTACTCTCTAACTCACAAAGTAAGCTAACAATTTCTTTTCGCAGCCACTCTTGATTTAGATCAATCACCCGTTCGATCACTTCTGCAACATCATCAGAACCAATGGCTGCAAGGGCTTGTATTGCCATACAAAGCCTTGCTGAATTTTCGCCTGGGGTGATCATATTACTAGACAAGTAGTTGTCTACTAACTCACTAACTCTCAACATTAAAGAGTTGGGAGCAATTGCGCCGACCTCGATTTCGTATATGTTGACCAAGACCAAATAAGTGACGGTATGCGTGTCAACATTCTTTGGAGGCTTTAAAAACACTTCTAACTGACTCACCTTATCTATTGTTATCATCGAGCCGGCAGTACGTAGTGCAGAGTAAAGAACCTGTTGATCTAGATCGGTCGATCCAAACGCATGGCGTTCTGCAATTTCCAATAGCTTGGAAGTAATGGCAGCTCTATCTTCCATATCAATTATCTGCAAATTCTCCGTGAACAATACAAGCTCATCAATCCAGCGGTTGTCTGTGGCGCAGAGCAGCTGCTCGATCACGAGAGCGCGAGCTCGAGCTGGATCCGCTTCGTGCGCTTCGATTAATTTCTGGACTCTTAGTTCAAGAGTCAGGTCTTCATTCAAGATATCTGTCCACGAGTCTCCACCACCTACTTGTTGGTACTCGCTTGGTGAGCTGATGCTATCGACCTCGGTATGCCAAGGAATGACTTGTGGTTGCAGTAAATGAGTCGAAGAATGCCTCAATAAGTCGAACGTTCTACCGCTTTTAGCTGAGGGCACTATCTCGTTAATATAAGTCGGAAATACGTAGCGAACTCCATAGTCGATCTCCGAAGTATCCTGTTCCAGCAAAGGCATCATACTAGTATTAGGTAGCTGGTCGATCCTCATTTGAGGTGAGTGAAATCTGAAGGAAGTGCCGAGAATCAAATTGTGCAAACGTTTGATGTCACCTGCAGAAATCATTGGAAACTCAAGTCCAATGACAATCACTTGCAGATTGGCGTCTCTTGTTTCAACGCTTAATGTGTAAATACAGTTATCTTTAAAGAAAGCAAGCTTGTCGTTACTTGTAAACTGGTATCTCGCTTCGTTAGAAGTCCTGATTCCGTAGTTGCTAGAGGGTTCCTGATCCGCGAAAATCAGAATGTTATGAGAATGGCTTAAAAAGTATTGTGTCTTTCCGCTCATTACGAGTCACTCGCCAGATCACTTGCTCGCAAAACACGAGTCCCTTGTGTTGTGAGAAGTTCAGATAGCTGTTCTTCTTTTTTCAATGCTTTATCAATTTGAATCTTGAGCTTTATTAAATCGTTACTGTCCAGAGAGTAGTACGCCTGCTTATTTTCAGCTTCCTCGCTGTACGCTATTTTCAAATTGTGATTTATAAATGCGTTTTCTGGTAAGGGTAATCTCCCTTCCTCTTCGTCATAAACCGGTCTGATATCTGAGATAATTCTTGCACTTCTAAAATTGGCTTGATTCTCTGTAAACAGATCTCTAGCTTTCGCTGAAATCCGGATTGCAGATTTCGCGACAAACAACTCGCTCAAGTTATCAATAAACTTTTGAACCTCGGTTACTTTTGCATCATCACCAGCTTTGTCCAGTTTTTTTCTAATAGCAGGGGATAGTTCACTTATTATTTCTTCGCACGAATCATCAATCGCAATCTGAAGTCTGTACAGCGAAAGCAAGAAATCAAATATTACTTGGCCATCATTGATCTTGACTCCAATATCAGTTTCTATCGTAGCCTGTATTTGGGTTAGAGATAAACTAGCTGGCGTTGTGGCCAAGGCGGTTGACAGCTTTCCCACTAGTGTCGGATCGATGTCTGCAATTGCCATTATTGCGGGCATAAATGAGTCTGGTATGTGCATAGCCATCGACTTATCGGTCCTTCTAGCGCGGTGCTGGGATTAAAATAATCGTTTGATCAGATTAAGTGCGATTCATAACCTGTTGATATTAGTCTAAATTCGAAACATCTCAAGGGCCTGAGCTAGCTGTTCTTGATATATTCCACATCTTCAGTGTACGCCTACGACCAACTATTGTAACTTGATGTCAAATTGTTGTAAAACCATGCAAAAAGGTCACCAATTAGCCACGCGCTTTTCGAGGGCAAATCACACTACGAAAAACTGTGATGAGCTTATCGATGCAACACGCAACCGGGTCACCAATTTCAGCAAGATTTAAAAGGAAATTCCATCGCTGTTATGTGACGTAGTTGAAGAGGTGAATCCAAAGTCAAGACTCCGGCAAGTCATTTTTATCAGCCGAAATTACTAACTCGAGAGTACCGAGTTCTACGAGTCGGTTGATGCCGTAAGTCCGTGAGGAATTTCCTCTGCCCACACGGATACAAGCTCATCTAATTTCCCCACCTCGTCTTCTGACAGACCGTCAGGCAAGTCGCCCATTTCAAGCCAACTTCGCAGATGCGTATGAAGCTGATCTCTGGAATGAGATGAGTGCCGTGAGTGAATACGTTCTACCGATTCACCAAAGCTCAGTGATTGACCATCAGACCACACTAGCGTTCTGTTGACAGGATCCAGATTGACAATGTTCTCGATCTCTTTCTCCGCAGCAACCAGTGATCCATACCAGCTATCTGACTCGTCTTCGCTCATGCCAAAAGCATCTTGATCAACCACGACATTATCTCCTGAAAAACGTCAATTTTTCGTCTACATACACGGATAACTCTGACAACGATTTCGGTAGCTGATGACTCTCTGGACTCACTGGTGGAATGCCATCGTCATGCTACGCCCCGGCTTCTCACGCCAGAGCACGTTCCTGTGGTTTGCGCTGTGTTGTGCAGGGTTGAGTGTTCGTTCAGATCATCTGGGTGTGACCAGTATAGTACGCGCGTTGTCGCTGCGTGGCCGCTACTACGATAACTTGCTCGACTGCTGCCATAGCAGTGCGATCAAACTGCCAGCATTGACGGCACTGTGGGCGCGTACTGCGGTACATCTGTTCGGTGATAACATCGAACGCGTTGCCGGGCGGCCGGTGCTTATTGTTGATGGCAAGAAAACAGCCAAAGAAGGCAAGAAAATGCCGGCCGTAAAGAGTCTGCATCAGGAGAGTGAATCGAACAGCAAATCCAGCTTTATCATGGGGCACTCCTGGCAAGCTGTATCGCTACTGGTACGAGCGAAAGAGACGTTTTTTGCCTGTCCGCTGAGTATCAGGCTGCATGAAGGGGTCAAATTCTCAAACCGTGACAAACGGACGACGCTGGACAAGATGATTACCCTGGTTGACGAATCATGTCTGAGCGAATCGTGCTACATCGTTGCAGACGCCTACTACGGCAGTGGCTCCCTGATCAAGCAGGTACTCAAACAAGGCAATCACTTGATCACACGTGCCAAGAGTAACTGCGCTGCCTGCCATCTGCCATCAAAGTGCGTTGGTAAACCGACCCGAGGTCGGCCACGAAAGTACGGCCCTAGGGTCAAGTTAAAGAATCTGTTTAAAAGTACAAAGAAGATTGAGCGATTCAATAGCCCACTCTATGGTGAAAAAGGGGTTACGCTCAAGGTGCGTACGCTCGATCTGATGTGGGAACCTGCCGGTCAGTTAATCAGATTCGTTCTGGTTGATCATCCTCATCGAGGACATTGGATGCTTATGTGTACGGATCTGACACTGGACGCGCAAAGTATCGTGCGACTCTATGGATTGCGCTTCAAGATCGAGCTGGCATTCAAACAATCCGTGCATACGCTGGGTGCCTTCAACTACCACTTCTGGATGGCAGGAATGAAACCCATAAAGCGGCGCGGTGGCACTCAGTACATGCACCGAGAGACAGATGACTACCGAGACAAAATCAGGCGTAAGCTACATGCCTACCATGTGTTCATGATGATGGGCGTAATCACCCAAGGACTGATGCACTACCTGTCCTCTCATCATTCAGACATGGTTTGGCGCTCATTTGGTTCATGGTTGCGAACTATTCGACACGGTGTAGCGCCGACTGAACTCGTTGTGGCGACAGCGCTTCGCAATACGCTGTTTCCATTTATTCGTACTTGCACTGAAAACAACACATTGGCAAAATTCATCAGCGAGCGCCAAGACCCTGATAGAGCACAGCCGTGACAGAATGCAGCCTAGAAAAGTCGGTACTCACGAGTTACTAATCCTGAGCATTTTGCCTGCCTTAAAGCGTCCCGCTTCATTAGCCCGCATAATGATAACTGTGATTTTAGAACAGCCATCCTTCGGTGTTTGTCAAGATAGTTGCAGCTTTTTTTACGCCGCTTTTTCCAATTTTTCCTGTTCATTATCCGGGTTGAGTACCATCACATCTGGGCGCTGCCAGTTACGCGTGTTACCGCTCCAGCGGCTGGGGTTGGCGGCCTTCGCTTGACGATACACGGTGTTTGTTGAGCGTGGCAACGCTATCTGATGGTCCTATGGTCACTGTGTTTGATGGTCATTCGGGCAGGTATTGCGCCCGAACGATCTGCAGTTAAGTCTCAAAATAGATCATGCGCCGTATCGTGTATCGGCAGATTCAACTGGCGTTCGCCTTCGCGCTGTTCGTGCAACTCCTGATAGCGTTCCAGCCTGAGCCTTTGTAGCGACTGTGCGTAGTGCGATTCATACACATCGATTAATCCATGTAGCATCTCCAGTAAATCCCAGACAGCCTCGTCACCCAGCTCAGGCATGTGCTCGAACAACGGCGGGTGGTGTTGATGAGTTCTTGGCTGATGTTCTTTCATGAGGCTTTTCTAGCTTGCTTGGGGCGACGTGTGCTGAAGTGTTCCAGGTAGAGCTTCTCGTCCAGTATCGAGATTTCCTGATGAGCCGCTGCTGCCAGTAACTCTGCAGCCGTAGCACACAGGATGCGCGGGTTGCCCATGGCGTGCTCTGCCAATGTCTTCATCAGCTCAGGGGTCATCAGACTGGCATTGCCCGCCTCAGAGACCAGATGCACCAGCAGGCGTACCAGCGTATCCCGATCGCTGGACTCGATAGGTAAGCGGATACGGATGCGCGAGCTCAGTGGCAGCAGATGCTCGCGCATCAATTTGGTATTCAGTCTGGCATCTCCTGCCAGAACGACCGAGAGCAGTGAGCGAGAATCGAATTTGTCGCTGGTCAGTAGACGCAACTCGTTGAGCACCGCAGGCGGCATCTCTTGCGATTCATCGACCAGCAGCACCATGTGCACATGAGTGGCTTCCAGGTGTGCTACCCAACGCTCACGCAACGCCTTGAAGCCTCCCCAGCGATTGTGAGGTCGCAGCGCAATACCAAACACGTCCCCCATCTCCCGGTAGAAGTCACCAATGTGCGAGGTGGCGTGAGACAGAGCGCCTACCGAGATATCGCGTTGGGTCGCTAGACGGTTTGCCAACAAACGCAGTGTGACGCTCTTGCCCATGCCCGGATCCCCAGTCAGTAAGGCAAAACCACCTTCGTTCACCAACTGGCTCTCCACGCGCCAGCAGAAGTGATCAATGGCGGGTGAGATCATCAGTGCCTCCACTGGCACTTGTGGGCTGAATGGGTTGTATTTAAGCGAGTACAACGACAATAGTTTTTTGTTCATGAGTTCGTGTTATCCATTGTTTGCAGCTCATCGGTTGAGTGGTCCGTCGATGTGTTCGTCGGGGAAGGTATGAACCCGGGTGGCTTTCCAGTGGCGGCGTACTCACGCACATGTTTACGCATCAAGGGACTCAGCCCCTGTTCATCCACCGCACACACGGATGCCTCTTCAAGCTCGGGTTGTTCGGACAACAAGTGGACAGGATTATGGGCAGACTCACGGGCCCGACGTACACCACTGGCGTTGGCTTGCTTGTCCAACGGATACACACGACTGAGCACCATACCGGTGTCCGGATCAATCAAATCCACGTTAGATAGATCCCAACGTGCGTAGCTGAGCGTCACGTACTCAAGCTTGCCAAAACGGCTCGGGATCTCGAAGCGCTTGCCTTCCAGCGAACAAGTGCCATCACTGCGTCGTTGCCGACGACGTTCGCGTTTGCGGAACGCTCGACGAAGCGTCTCACTACCCGGTGCATCACGCCCCACGGACGCAGCGTCAGTGAAGCGCTGCAGCGGTGTGGTCGCTATCTCACTATGTCGGTTGCGATGATAGTCCTGTTCAAGCCATACTTGTGTCAGTAGGTTCAAACGCTCAAGCGTCAGCTCTTTGGTGGACCCGATCATCGCCATCAATCGCCCTTCAAGAGTGGCCCATAGATGAATGGCACTAACTTAAACATCAAGCGCTTGATATAAAAGTGAAAAAGCTGGCTCGACTACTACGCTTTGAGTTCCTACACACAACTCATAGCAATCGAATGCCAGCCGCGAATGACTCTAGCGTAC